>Ga0181520_10006231_pt1 | contig 18418 bp, 17 predicted proteins | sample PEATcosm2014_Bin_29_FD_132451 | JGI IMG/M metagenome (GOLD analysis project Ga0181520, IMG submission 132451) | Peatland microbial communities from MTU Mesocosm Facility, Houghton, MI, USA - PEATcosm2014_Bin02_30_metaG | ecosystem: Environmental > Terrestrial > Soil > Wetlands > Peat | place...
ACATCTTCTCGGCGGAGCTGAATACTGAATTCGTTGGGAAGGGTTGGACCACCAAGCAGACGATGAGCGATTTACTGAGGGAATACAATCAATCCATAACGACGATTCGGAGGAAAGAATTCGTCTATTCGGCCTGGGTTGAGAAGTATTGGGGAAGAAAACAGGCTGGCCTATATGACACATTCATGAATTCCGCGAGGGAGTTTGATAATGCGATTCACTCTCTCAACGACGAGTTCGAGGCGGTCAACATCCTCGAATCAAAGAAAAAAATCGACAGCAAGGTCGCGGAGGAGTCGCTCAAGCTCATGCGCCCCGCCGTCGAGAACCTGCGCAAGAACGGCCGGGCCTTTTTGACCTCGCTCCAGTAGGGCAGGGAAGCGGCATCCTCACAACAGTGTCACAGCTGCCAACTTGCGCCGGGCGCGCCCCACACCTCCCGCCTCACGTCTTCACTTTTCCTTTCCTAGCTTTTTTGAGTGAACCTTTTGGCCGGGTGGCGCGCTAAATGACTTGAAGCGGCGGGTCAAAGCCGCGAACCATGATGCAGAGCTGCCCTGTGGATGACCGTGGAACAGATCCCCAGCGCCTTGAAGCGCGCAGCGACGTCGAGCTCATCGCCGCGATGAACCGCGGCGAGGCCGCCGCCTTCGACGGGTTGTACTTCCGCTACCGCGACTGGGTCGCGGCGCTGGCCTATCGCTTCACGGGCGACAGCGACGCCGCGCTCGATGTGATGCAGGAGACTTTCATTTATTTCCTAAAAAAATTCCCCGGTTTCCGCCTCACGGCGAACCTGAAGACCTTTCTCTATCCCGCCGTCCGAAACCTTTCCATCTCCGCCCGGCGCAAAGCCGCGCGCTACCAGGCCACCCCCGCTGAACTCGAGCGCATTGAGAATACGTCCACTCCCGAACCGGTCGGGGCGGAGGCGGGCGATTTGGCATTTGTGCTGGCGCGCCTGCCCGAAGAGCAGCGGGAGGCGCTGCTGCTCCGTTTTGTGGACGGCCTGAGCCTGGCGGAAATCGCCAAGTCCATGGACATCCCGCTGGGAACAGTCAAATCCCGGTTGCATAACGCGCTTGAGAACCTGCGCCGCGACGAACGAACAAAGACCTTTTTCGAGCAATGAACCTTTTGCCGCGCTTGCGCGCTTAACCTCTTGAAGATGCAAACGCCGGATAACCATCAGCAGCCGAGCGATGAGGCCCTCGAAGCTCCCCCCAAGTTGGTCTCCGCACTGAGGCAGCTTCCGAGAGAGCGGTTCTTCGTGCCGCCAACGCTCGATGAGGCGATGCTGCGGGCGGCCCGGCGGACCCTGTGCAAGCCGGAGCGGGCGGAGTTCAAGTGGTTTCACCTGGTCCCGTTGGCCGCCGCGGTCGCGGTCGCCATCTGCCTGCTGGCTCCTGCCTACCAAGCGGTAAGAAGATCGGCGTCCAAGCCGAACCGTGAGCCGGTGTGGGCCAAGGGGGACATCAATCATGATGGTCGCGTCGATATCCTTGACGCCTTTGCCCTGGCCCGGCAGCTCCAATCGGGGGCAAAACCGGGTCCGGAAACGGATGTAAACGGCGACGGGGTGGTCGATGAGCGCGACGTAGCGGCCATCGCCGCCAGAGCCGTCAAATTGGGGCAGGGGGGGCATTCATGAGGGCGGCTCTCCAATCTCTGCCTCGCGGCGCTGGCCTGGTCCGCCTCGTCGCCTTGGTCCTCTCGGTTTTCGGCCTGGCGGCGGGGTTGCGGGCGCAGCAACCGGCTCTTGAGGAAGGCCGCAGTCGTTTTTGCGCAATCGACATCTATGTCGATGCCGGAGCCACGCCGCTGGCCGCCTATCAACTAGAATTCACCGCCACGAACGGCATGGCGAAAATCGCGGGGATCGAGGGCGGTGCGCACGCGGCGTTTCACGAGCCGCCATTTTACGATCCCAAGGCGATGCAGCACGAGCGGGTGATCCTCGCCGCCTTCAGCACCGCGGCGGCCGACAAGCTGCCGGTGGGCAAAGTCCGTGTCGCGACAGTTCATCTCCAAATCACCGGCGACTCCCCGCCACAGTTCCAGATCAAACTCCAGACCGCCGGCGACGCAAACGGGAATAAGATCCCGGCCCAGGCCAGCTTTGAAGAAAGGAAACAGCAATAATGCAAACCCGAACGCACAACTCACACCACTCCTTTTGGCGACGTTCTGCCTTGTGGTTGTCGGGCTGGGGGATGCTGGCTTTGTGCCTGGCGTTAGCGGCCCTCCTTCAGGGGTGCATGAAATCCTCTTTGTCTCGCACACCGCTGCCCGAACCCATAGGCACCAGCCCTTTTGGTTTTGTGGAAGAGCCAAGTGCCGGCCGAAACGTCACTCCCCTCGGCAGCGACGAACTCTGGATTCTGGCTCGCGGCGAAGGCCCTGCGGAGCCCTCTGCCGATGCCCCCGGCTCCGGAGAGTTGATGGCGAACATCGGGGAAAAGCGGGTGCCGATGCCGCTCCAGCACACCGACGTGCGCGCCTCCGTCAGCGGCCATATCGGCTCGGTCGAGGTCAGGCAGCAATTCCAGAATCCCTATACCGGCAAGATTGAGGCGGTGTATGCATTTCCCTTGCCGCATAACGCGGCGGTCAATGAGTTCATCATGACCATCGGCGAGCGGCGGATTCGCGGCATCATCCGCGAGCGCCGCGAAGCCGAGCGACTTTACCAGGAGGCCAAACGCCAGGGTTACGTTGCCTCGCTGCTGACCGAGGAGCGGCCCAACGTCTTCACCCAATCCGTCGCCAATATCGAGCCGGGAAAGCAAATCGACGTCGATATCAAATATTTCCACACGCTCGATTACGTGGATGGCTGGTATGAATTCGCCTTCCCAATGATGGCCGGCCCGCGATTCAACCCGCCCGGCACGAGCAACGGCATCGGCGCCGTCGCCCGCGGCCAAACCGGCGTCTCCGGCCAAAACTCCGAGGCCCAGTATCTCCGCCCCCGCGAACGCTCCGGCCATGATATTTCACTCAAGGTCGATGTGGACGCCGGGGTGCCGATAGAGCAGTTCGAATGCAAGACCCACCAGGTCAGCTCTCAAGCCGCTTCACCGAACCGCCTGACTGTGTCGCTCGATCCCGCGGATAGCCTGCCGAACAAGGATTTCGTATTGCGCTACCGGGTCGCCGGAGACCGGATCAAGTCCGCCTTGATGACCCATCGCGATGAGCGCGGCGGTTTTTTTTCATTGATGCTCTTTCCGCCGCGCGACCTGGCGGGGCTCAGGCGCCAGCCGCTCGAATTGGTTTTCGTGCTTGATTGCTCGGGGAGCATGTCCGGCCGGCCGATCCAGCAGGCCAAAGCCGCTGTTCAACGCGGCCTGCACCTGCTCCAGCCGGGAGATTCCTTCCAGCTCATCAGCTTCTCGACAACCACCTCGCGGCTGGGCGACAGCCCGCTGGAAGCCACTCCTGAAAATATCCATCTCGCCATGCAGTATCTGAACGAGTTGGACGCCGAAGGCGGCACGATGATGGTTGATGGAGTCAAAGCCGCGCTCGATTTCCCCCACGATCCAAGTCGGCTGCGATTCGTCTGTTTCCTCACCGACGGCTATGTTGGCAACGAGGCCGAAATCCTCGGTGAGATTCATCAACGGCTCGGCTCCTCGCGCATCTTCAGCTTCGGCATTGGCTCGGCTGTCAATCGCTACCTGATCGATCGTATGGCCCAAGCCGGCCGTGGCGCCGTGGCCTATCTCGGCCCGAACGATAGCGCCGCCCAGATCATGGGCGACTTCTTCGAACACATCAGCCACCCGGCCTTAACCGATCTCCGGATCGATTGGGACGGGTTGAATGTGATCGAGGCTTTTCCGGCGACGCTGCCCGATCTTTTTGTCGGCCGCCCGGTCGTGGTGACGGGGCGCTTTGCGGGAGATCCATACACCGTCATTCGAGTGAATGGAAATGTCGGCGATCAGCCGATGCAGGTGGCTATCCCGGCGCTCGGGCGGGAAAGCGGCGGCGACGATCCCGCCCTGCCGAGCGTTTGGGCCCGGATGAAAATCGCCGAACTGTCGGATCAGTTCGCTTATCGCCTCGACCCCGGGTTGTGCGAACAAATTAAGCAGGTCGCGCTCGACTACGGCCTGATGTCCCCTTTCACCGCGTTTGTCGCGGTCGATTCCACGCGCCGAACCTACGGCTCCGCAGGCACAACGGTGCCGGTCGCGGTGCCCGTGCCCGACGGCGTGAAATACAAAACCACAGTTGAGGAGAAGTAATTATGAAATGCTGCCGAATCCACCTGTTGATGCTTGCTTGTCTGCTCTTTGCCGGCTGTGCCGAGAGAGCGCGATCGATTTCCCACTCCGATTATGCCCCGCAAGGCTCCTACGGCCGCACGAGCCCTTCGGACCGCGTCTCCGATCCCGACTTCCAGTATCGCGGCGAGTTGAGCGAGTTTGACGTGCTCGGCATCGGCCGCGACGAGATCGCCTCGGAAGCGGACATCCAGCGCACGCTCGACAACTCCAAGCCGGTCAAACTGCACCGCGGCAGCTCCATCCTGCTCATCCAATCCGGCGCGCTCTTTCCAGACGGCCCCATGGTGGCTGAACTCAGCAAGCATTTCACCGTCGTCCCCTTTTCAGGCGTGCCGGTCCTGAGACGGTCCGGCCGCAGAGCCTTCGAAACCGAAAGCCCGGACCCCGAAAGCTACTCCAAGAACCTGCGCCTGACCGCCGCGCGCGGGGGCAACGACATGATTCTCTGTTATTGGGGTATGCTGGAATCCGAGAGCGAGCACTTGCCCACGAAGACAGTCTCCTGGGTCCCCATTGTTAATTGGGCGGTGCCGGACGAGAAGCAGCACATGCGCATCCAGCTCAAGCTGGCGCTGCTGGACGTTCGCTCCGGGAACTGGTCTGTCCTGAGCCCGAAGCCGTTTGAAGACGTTCGCATCAGCACCTCGCCCCGCCGCGGCGCGGTGGACCAGCGCCAGGTCGAACGCCTCAAGCAGCTCGCTTATGAAGCCGGAGTGGCGGAACTCATTCACACCCATTCGGACCTGGCGCTGTAGGGGAGACTGGCCTGTGCAGGCAGGGCGTAACCGCCAGTCTCTGGGATGTAGCGCCGATTGGCCATCGGCTGTATCGCCGACTGGCAGTCGGCACCACCTGGCCCACTCACCAGCGATCGGCCTGCCGGTTGCCAACCGGCGATACAGCCGACTACCAGTCGGCGCTACGGAAGTGCGCCTGCCCCGCGCATAAACCTTGAACCCTGCCGCGCAGGTCGGAATACTTTGGGGCGTGCCGAAATGGTGCAAGACGATTATTGCGATTCTGCTTTTGCCGGTGTGCGTCGGAGCGGCGGCGGCGCTTTGGCGGGTGCTGCAGGCCAGCGGGTCGGCGGACACCATCTGGGTGGCGGCGCTCTCCGGCGCCGCCTGCTGGGTGGTCATCTACCTCCTGCTGCCCAAGCCCATGTGGATCTATGTCTTCGGGCATGAACTGACTCACGCCCTCTGGACCTGGGTCCTGGGCGGCAGCGTCAAAAAATTCAAAGCCTCCGCCAACGGCGGCCATGTCGTGGTCACTAAGAGCAATTTCGCCGTCGCCCTGGCGCCCTATTTTTTCCCGCTCTACGCCATCCTGGTCGTCGCGGTATTCCTCGCCGGACATTGGATCTGGAACTGGCGCGGCTGCGAGGTCTGGTTTCACCTGCTGCTCGGCGCCGCCTACGCCTTCCACATCACCCTCACCTGGCACATTCTCAAGAACAGCCAGACCGACATTACCGAGCAAGGCTACCTGTTTTCGGCGGTGACGATTTTTCTGGGCAACATCACGGTGCTGCTGGTAGGTATCCCCCTGCTGGCATCGAGGGTCGATGTGCCCACCGCCCTGCGGTGGTGGGCCGACGGCACACTGGAGATGGTGCGGTGGCTCATCGCCCGGTTCTGAAAGATCGACAGACGCCCGCAAATGGGTTAGAATGGCCGACATCAGCTCGCGACTGATCCTTCGTCGCGGGGAAGGCCACAGACGGTCCGGGCTGAGTGAAATCTGAAGGCCGAGGAAACGGCGAATAGCCTTCGCCTCTTGTTTCCGGTCTTTACGGGTGTAATTCTGTCTTGAAATGCGCGCGCACTTCAGGCGAAATGCACGGGCGGATTGATCCGGGTTATGGATTTAGGCGATATTTTAAGCAGAGAACAGATCATCACGGACCTGCGGGCCACAAACCGCTGGGAAGCGATCGATGAATTGATCAACAACCTCGTGGCCACCGGGAAGATTAAACCCGAGCACCACGACGCGATCGCCGCCGTGGTTAAAAAGCGCGAATCCTCGATGAGCACCGGCATCGGCTTCGGCATCGGGATTCCCCACGCCTCGACCGATCTGATCTATGAAGTGGTCGGCGCCCTCGGCCGCTCCAAGACCGGCGTCAACTTCGACGCGCTCGACAATCAGCCGGTCAATCTCGTCATGCTCTTCCTCGTCCCCCAAGGCCAGTTCCAGAAACATCTCCATACCCTCGCCAACATCGCCAAGCTGCTGCATCGCGCCGATTTCCGCCAGGCTCTGGAACAAGCCTCTGACGGGGCCGCCATGCTTCAGATCATCCGGGATCAGGGGAAGAAGTAGGCCTCAACACCAGCGCCCCGGTCGGGCAGTCCTTCGCGCATTCTTCGGCGGACTTCGACAAGGCTTCGTCAAAGGACCGATTCAGCGGCGGGCCCACGCGCATGTCGAAGCCGCGTCCGATGAAGGCCAAGCCAAACGGTTCCCCGGCCAACTCGCTCAATTTCACGCAGATGCCGCACCGGATGCACTTGCCGGGCTCGAAAATCAGGCCGCCGATCCGCCCCTGCTGCTCGAAGAGGCGCCGCGCCTGGCGGAAACGGCCCGGGTCGGCCCCATAGACCTGCGCGTAATGCTGCAACGCGCATTGGCCGGAGGACCGGCAATCGCAGTGCAGGCAGCGAGAGGCCTCGGCCGCAGCTTGCCCGGCCGTCAAGCCGGCGCAAACGTCGCAGGGCTTGGCATCGGGGAGGGAGCCGGCGGCATGGACAAACGTCTTGAGCTCTTCCTTTTCCAGCCGCCCCATCAGGCTCGAGAACGGGCGGTCCGGCCGGCGCACCGGCTGGCCGCGCAGAAACTGGTGGATGCAGATCGCCGCGGCCTGGCCTTCGGCCATCGCGCGCACTAATTGATGAACCGGTTTCACCGCGCGCCCGGCGGCGAACACTCCCGGGCGGGCGGTTTGACAGGTGCCGGGATCGGTCTTGATCCCGCCGGGAGCCATTTCGAGGCCCATCGCCTCGCCGTCGGCTTTGGAGATTTCGCCCGTGGCAATCAGCACGGCGTCACACCCCCGCATCAGGCCGTCCAGCGTGAGATCGGGTCCGAGGCTGGCGCCTGGCTTGAATTGCGCGCCCAGCCGCTCGATTTGCCGGATTTCGGCATCGAGTATCTCCCGTGGCAGGGCTTTCGCCTCGACCTGCGTCCTCAAGCTGCCGCCGGCCGCTTCATGCCGATCGGCAATGGTGCAGGTATGACCCCGGCGCAACAAATAGTGGGCCGCCGCCAACCCAGCCGGACCGGCCCCGATGATGACCACCGATTTGCCCGTCGCCGGTTTCTTCTCCGGAGAGCCGAGCTCTGCGCGGCCCAGATATTGGGGACTCGCGGAGCTCGCCCCTCCGGGTTTCGGCTCTGGCTGCACGGGGTCGAAGGCGGCCGCTGCCGACGAGGCAGGCGCTTCTGGTGCGGCTGAGGCCCAGGCCTGGTCCGCCACAAATCGTTCCAGCTCGCGTATGCCGGCGGGGTTGTCCCAGGCGCCCCGGCGGCAGCCTTGCTCGCAGGGATGATGGCAAAGTCGGCCGAGAACAGAAGGCAAGGGAAGCGCGTCCCGGACAGTCGCGCTGGCCGCTTCCATCTGGCCGGTCCGGACCTGGCGGAGCATGGCGGGGATTTCCAGTCCGAGCGGACAGAGCCTGTGGCAGGGCGCCAGGCAATCTCCGACATGATCGCTGAAGAGCAGTTCCAACGCCGTGCGCCGCGCTTCATGCACCTCGTCGGTCTCGCTCTCGACGACCATGCCCGGCTGCGCCGGCGTCGCGCACGAGGGAACCAGCTTGCCGTTAATCTTCACCAGGCAAACCTGGCAGGAAGTGAGCGGCCCGCATTTCTCAAGGAAGCAAAGGGTCGGAATCTCCAGCCCGATCTGGCGCGATGCGTCGAGCACCGTCTGACCCGGCGCTACGCTCACCTCATGGCCGTCGATGGTTAGGGTGAGAGCGCTCATACCACCTCCACCGCTCCCCTGGGGCACCCTTGCCGGCAGGCGTCGCACCGGGTGCATTTGTCCAAATCAATCGTGTGCCGCTGGTAGGGAGTCATCGGAATGGCTTTCACCGGGCAGCGCTGGGCGCAGATGGTGCAGCCGTTGCACTGGTCGGTCACGCGGTAGCGGATCAGAGCCGCGCATTTGCCGGCCGGACATCGGCCTTGCAGATGGGCTTCGTATTCCTCCCGGAAATAGCGCAGCGTGGTCAGCACCGGGTTGGGCGCGGTTTTGCCCAGCCCGCAAAGGCTGCCGGCGCCCACCTGGTTTGCGAGCCGCTCCAGCTCGTCGAGGTCCTGCCGCTGCCCCTTGCCGGCGCACAGCCGGTTCAGGATGTCCAGCATCCGCCGCGTCCCGACGCGGCAAAACGTGCATTTCCCGCACGATTGGTTTTGTGTGAACTGCAGGAAGTAGCGCGCGATATCCACCATGCATGCCGTGTCATCCAGCACCACCAATCCCCCCGACCCCATGATCGCGCCGGCTCCGCGCAGCGATTCGTAATCGACCGGCGTGTCGGCCAATCGCGCCGGCACGCATCCGCCTGAAGGACCGCCGATTTGCACCGCTTTGAATTTGCGCCCGGGCCGCACCCCGCCGCCGATCTCCTCGACAATCTCGCGCAGGGTCGTGCCCATCGGAATCTCGATGAGCCCGCCCCGCAGGACATTGCCCGCCAGCGCGAAAACTTTCGTGCCTTTGCTCGCGGCGGTGCCGTAGGCGGCGAAAGCCTCGGCTCCGTGCCGAACAATCCATGGCACCATCGCCAGCGTCTCCACGTTGTTGATCACCGTCGGCTTGCCCCACAATCCCGCCTCGGCTGGGAACGGCGGCCGCAGGCGCGGCATGCCGCGCGCCCCTTCGATCGAGGCGATCAACGCAGTCTCTTCCCCGCAAACAAACGCCCCGGCGCCTTCTTTGATGCTCAGGCGCAGCGGATAGCTCGTCCCAAACAGGCGATCGCCCAGCCAGCCGCGTTCCTCCAGGGTCGCGATGGCCGCCCGCACTCTTTTCACCGCCAGCGGATATTCGTGGCGAATATAAAAAATGCCCTCGTGCGCTCCGACGGCGACAGCCGCGATCGCCAGCCCTTCAATGACCCGATAAGGGAACGATTCCAGAAGCATCCGGTCCATGAATGCCCCCGGATCCCCTTCGTCCCCGTTGCAGATCACATACTTCACCTCGCCCGGTTGCTGCCGCGCCAGCCGCCATTTGGTCCCCGTCGGGAACCCGGCCCCGCCACGCCCGCGCAGACCCGACCGCTCGATGAGCCCGATAAGCTCGAGAGGGTCGAGGGGCGAGGGCCGGGGGTCGGAAGGGCGCAGATCCGTTTTTGGAGCCGCAGCGGCACTCGAATCCCCCTCACCCCGGCCCTCTCCCAAAGGGAGAGGGGGCAGCAAAGACGGCCTCTCGACCATTCCAACGGCGTTGGATTCGCCTGCTGACAGACGAGAACTCTCCCTCTCCTTTGGGAGAGGGCCGGGGTGAGGGGGATTTCCGCCCGATGCCTCACCCACATACAAAAGCAGATCTGCCCCTGGGGAGGACGCGGCCTCGTTCCTGCTCTTGCATTCCGCCTTGGCGCGCCCCAGCGCGCCAAAGCCCCCGTGGGCCAGATATTCATCGAGGTCCAGCGGGTCCACCTTGCCGAACTGTTCGGTGGCGATATGCACCTGGCGGTCCAGGAACGCTTTGACCTCCGGCGCCTGGACGCTGAGTTCGCGCCGCTCGACTTCCTGGGCGGGATCTTCCAGCAGCAAGGCGTCCATGGCGCGGGTCCAAAGGCGGGCGGCGTGCTGGACCAGCCCGCGCGGTTGAAAATGCCGCAGCACGAGGTCGCGCGCCTGGGCTGCCCCCAGGCCGGCGTAGAAAGTCCTCGGTTTGCCGGGCTGAATCACCTCTATCAAAGGCGTCCGATGGCAGATGCCGACGCATCCCACCCGCTTTACCGTCACCCTGGCGCCGGTTTTCGCGACGCTCTCGCGCAAGGCGTGGAACAAATCATCGCTCCCCTTGGCCATGCAGCAGGAGCCCAATCCGATGTTGATCTGTCCGGCGCCGTTGGGGTGCGCGCCGGGCGGCGCTTCCTCTGTCGATCGAACCGCGCCATTGGATTGCCGGCGCTTCTCGAACTCGCGCAACAGGCCCGGCGCCTTCTCGGCGGTGGCGTGGCCGAAGGTGGCTTGCTCGATCTTCACCACCGGCGCCAGCGTGCAGCAGCCCAGGCACGCAACCTCTTCAATTGTAAACCGGCGTTGCGCATCGGTGTCGTCTCCGGCTGGAATGCCCAGCTCTCGCCGCAGCGCCTCCTGCACCCGCTCGGCGCCGGTCACGTGGCAAGCCGTGCCGCGGCAAACGCGAATGATATGTTTGCCGGCCGGCTTGTGCCGGAACATATCGTAAAACGACGCCACCCCCGCCAGCGACGCCGGCGTGATCCGCGTGGACTCGCACACCTGCCGCAGCGCTTCTTCCGGCAGATAACCGTGATGGTCCTGCAAGGCCTGGAGAATCGGGATGACCGACTCCGGCGCGGACCCGACGCGCTGGATCGTCTGGTCGAGGAAGGAGAGGTCGTTAGCCATGGGGGTGCTCTTCATTGCGCTTCTCCCACGCACCAGATATTGGTCATTCCCCTGAGCACCATCCTGCCCTGGGCAAAAGCCGGGCTGGCGTGGAACCCGTCTCCCATCTCGGTCCGGAAAACTTCCTTGAACTCCCGCGCGGCTTCGACCACCACCGCCGCGCCTTTCTGGCTGAACAGATAAACCCGGTTGCCGGCCACCGCCGGCGACGCGTGGCAATCCATCTCGTAATCGTGCTCCCATTGTTTCTTGCCGTCTTTGGCATCGTAGCAAGTAAGCAGGCCGGGGCTCGAGATCGTGAAAGCCAGCTCGCCATTGCTCACCGGGCTGGTGATGTCCGGCACATTGTCTTCCGCCGACCACACGACCTTGCTCTTGGTCACATCCCCTTGTCCATCGGGCCGAATCGCCAGCAGTTTCTCCGACGGGCTGGCCGCCAGCACCAGGCCGCCCGCAAACACCGGCGACGGCGTCACCTCGCCGCCCAGGCATTCCACCCGCCACAGCTCCGCCCCGTCCGCCGCCGCGTAGGCCGCCACCCACGGTGCCGCCAGCGTGATCACCTGCGCTTTGCCCGCCGCTTCGATCACAATCGGCGAGGCCCACGAGGCGCCCACCTTCCGCGCCCGCTGCCAGACCACCTGCCCGGTGCGGCCGTCCAGCGCGCAGAGCTTCGATTTGCCGTCATCGCTCTCCCCCTGGTCCAACTGCAGCAGCAGGCGGTCCCGCCAGGTCGCTAACGAAATCGCGTGGCCGTAGCTGTTCTTGAACGGGCCCATATTCTTCGACCAGAGCTGCTTGCCCTCGAGGTCCAACGCCGCCAAATCGCCGTTGGCGAAAATTGCATAGACGCGCCGGCCATCGGTGGCCATCGTCGAAGCCGCGTAACCGGTTGAATCCGGGATTTCGGAGCCTTGCGCCGCGTTGCCGGCCGGGCTCGGCGCCGCCACGGCCTGGCGCCACAGCAATTGTCCCGTCTTGAGATCCAGGCAGATCACCTCCCGCTGGCTCGCATCGCCTCCGGAAAAAAACACCCGGTTGCCCCAGATAATCGGCGAGTTGAAGCCCGGGCTGGACATGGGCGTTTTCCACAAAATCCCCGCGCCGGTCTTTGCGTCCCACCGCGCCGGCAGGTTCGTCAGGCTCGACACGCCGCCGCCCTCGGGCCCGCGAAAGCGCGGCCAGTTCCGCGCCAGTTCATCCGGCGACGCCGCATCGCTTGGGACCGGCGCCGGGGCTGCCCCCGCTTCCAGCAGCTTGTCGATGTCCGCCGCCCGCTCCGGCAGCGCCGGGCGCAATCCCAGGCTTAGCGCGAAAAGTCCCGCGCCAGCGGCAACACCTATGGCCCCAACCGCCCACCGCGCCGCCGCCGCGCGCGCTGCCTCGGGCGATCCGTCCACCTGCGGCTGGGGCATCGGCGGCTGCCGTTCCAATCGGCGTACCCGCGTCGAGGCCAGGATGAATATCGCCACGCCCCCGATCAGCAAATAGACGCCTGAGCTGGTCCGCTCCAATTGCCGAAAGTAACGCCCGCGCAACTGCAAATCGAGCTGGCGGATCTCTCCCTTGAGTAGCTCGTCGGCTGGGCTCAGAGGCAGCTTCGCTTTCATCTCGCGCAACTGGGGCGATTGCAGCGGGTCTTCGGCCCTCGTCCCAAGATGTCCCGCCACCATCGCCAGCCCGAGCAGCACGGAAAACACCGCCGCCACCCCGGCCGTCAGGCGCCAGGGTCGGCTCAATGTGCTGGCTGGAGGGATGTCAGACACGGGACGAGTCGCGGATCGGAGACGCCGGGATCGCGGATTGTGAAAGTGTGTTGGGGCAATACTCGAAACAGCGGCCGCAGGCGAAACAGTCGCCGCGATCCGGTTCGTAATCGTTTCGCCGGCGGTGCAGCGACAAACTCAGCAGCTTCATCCCGATCACCAGGCCGCTCCAGCCGCCGAAGACCCAGCCCCCGATAACGAATCGGTGACGGATCGCCGCCGCCTGGGTCAGGAGTTCTTTCGGCGCCTCGCGGGCCCGTTCGAGCGCAAGGTCCTCGTCCGTTGGCAATCCGCTCTTCGGAGGCGCCGATCCTTCTCGCACGAAGCGCTCCGCCAGGCTGACGGTCGGATGCATGCGCGATGCCGGAACGCCGAATCGGCCCCCAAGCCAGGCCCCCCCCGCCACCAGCGCCGGCAGCAGCGCCAGCAACAGCGCCAGCCGCCGCCGATCGGCCGCCAGCGCCCGCGGCTCCGGGTTGGCCGCCGCCGGCTCGCGCATCGCGCCGAACGGACACGAGGCCTCGCACAGGCGGCATTGCGTGCAGGCAGCGGGCGTTACCCGCACCCGCAATTTGGCTACCGCCGCGCACAACTTCAGCAGGGCGCCGTAAGGACAGAGGAACCGGCAATCGGGCCGGCCCACAAACATCCCCAGCCCCAGCAGCGCGACGCCCGAGACGACCATCACGCTGCGCCCGCTCATCCGAAACAGCGGCACGAACGGATCGTATTGGCAGAAAAGAAAGGCGCTGCCGGTCGCCGCGAAGAGCACCCCGGCCCCGAGATACAAATAGGGCAGCACGCTCAGCCCCTGCTCCAGCCACGCCGGCAGCTTGATCGGCTTGATCAAAACCAGATCCTGCAGCGCTCCGTGGGGACAAACCCCCGCGCAAAACACGCGCCCGCCGAACAAGGCGAAAATCAGCGGCAAAAGGAAAAAAGCCGTGACCACCGCCGGAACCGCGTAGCCGGAGTCGCACAAAGCCAGCGCGATGTTTTGCGTGGACCCGATCGCGCACACGCAGCCTTTCCGATAAAACCCGAAGTAGACCAGCGAGAAAATCGACAGCGCGACCAGCCCCTTCCGCGATCGTTTCCGATACACCAGCCAGGCCGACGCCCCCAGCGTCGCCGCCAGCACCATGGCATCCGCATACTGGAGCCAGACCGCGCGGGCCGCCGGCGTTGAGGTGACCGGAAGCTGGTGGCCGCTCTCGAAATCCGGCGGCGGAAATCGCTGCTCCCCCGCCGCCGTGAAAACCGACAGCGCCAGCAGCGCTGCGACCGCCACAATGCCCATGCTCCGGCGCGCCAAAGCCCAAAGCCCCCCGCCCGCCATCCCATCGCCAGGGCTTTCGTGGGCCATCCGAAGCCCTTGGAAGTAGCGTCCCGACAAGTCGGGAGTCTGCTGTATCGCAGGCCTCTGGCCTGCAGGCTCCCGAAGCACACCTGCTCTGGCCGTTTCGTGCGCCTGCAGGCCTCCGGCCTGCAGGCGCACGAAGCACACTCGCTCTCGACGTCCCCTGCGCGCCTTCCGCACTATACCAACCCGGAGGGTTGGCAGAAGGTAGCCGGGGGTCGTAGCCTTGCGAAGACCCCCGGTAGCGGGTTTGAAGTTTTTTTGCATCCTGGAGGGATGCCAGAACCCTGTGACCCCTCCGGGGTCGACGAGAGATTTGGGACCCCGATCCGGGGGTGTCGCTCCGCTCAACCCCCGGCTACCCTCTGCCAACCCTGCGGGTTGGTTGTGCGAAGAAGACCGCTTCACGCCAACGCCTTGGTCACTCAGACCTCGTGGCGCCATCCCAAAGCCCTGGGTTTCGTCGCGTCCTTCAGGCATGGCTCATCGTTTTCAGCAGGTACGGTTGCGAGGCCGGCACGCGCCGGAAGGCATCCCCCGCGCAAACCTTCGAAATGGCGCACTCGTTGCAGTTCAGACACCGGTCGTGGCGCACCTGAAGAAAAAGCGAGCCGTTGCCGAATCGGTTGCACCCTTCCACGCACTTGGCGCACCCGATGCACAGCCGCTCGTCAATGGTGTACTCGTAATACGGATCTTCCACGTAGGTCCGCTTGATCGCCGCCGTCGGGCAATGGCAGTTCTCCGCTCCGGTATTGAGATCGTTCGGCTCCGGCTCGAAATAGCCGGTGCAGAGCTGGCAGTAGCCGCAAATGGCGTAGGCATGGACGCATTTGACGGCCGATTGCTCCAGCACGCAATGGGTGGCGCAGTTGCCGCATCGAACACACTTCTGCGGATCGATTTGCCACACCGTGCCTTGCGCGGTGCTGCGGCTGGCCACCAGCCCCAGCAAGCCCCCGAGCCCCGCCAAACCCGTCATGCGCGCCCCATCCCGCAGGAATTGCCGGCGGTTGACCCCATGCCCCGATTCTGGATGCGGGTCACTCATGCGCTGTAAATAGAAGCGCCGACGCCTCGTCCGCGCGTTCAGAGTTCCACCGCACACACAGACGCCTCCCAACGCGCCGGGATCGAATTCCCTGCCGCTCTCCCTGAAATCTCGGACAGCCGCCGCCTGCTTTCACGCTTTCCTCCGCATCACCCGTATCTCCCCCGCCACGAGATCGAGCACATACACCCGCCCCTCCGCGTCCAGCGCCGCGTCCAGGCCTCCCAGCACGCCGTCCGATTTGTCGTTCAGCGCGCCGGCTTTGGCGTTGCGCGGAAAAGACTCGGTTCCGGCAATCACGCTTTCGAATTTCCCTTCCGGCGAATAGACCTTTACCCGCGGTAAACCTTTTTCGCACGTGATACACCGGCCGTCCGGCAACAGCGCCAGGCCGACCGGGTTGCAGCAGCCGCAAAAGCCTTCGATAGCCGCCGAAGGCGCGCCCCAGGACAGCTCCAGATCGCCCGCCGTCGTGTAGGTCTCAACCCGGTGCCGGCCCGGGTTGTTAACGCGCAGCAACCCATCGCGGCCCAGCTTCACATCCAGGTACGGGCTCGGCACGATCAATCCCGGCACATTGCGTTCCAGGCTCTTTTGGCCTATCCGGCCCAGCACTTTGCCCGTCCGGTCATACCGCACCACCACCCGTTCGCCGGCATTGGCCGCGTACAGTTCATTCTCCCCGACGGCCAACCCGGTCAGCCATGCTTTCGGACCGCACGAATCCCACGCCGCCAGCCGCTGGCCTTTGCGGTCAAAAACCTCCACGTGATCGCGCAGCCCAACATAGACCGTCCCATCGGCCGCGACGGCGATGCATCGCGCCGGACTCGCCAGGCCAATCTCGGCCGCCGGGCCGCCTTCAAAATCGACGATGCTCACGCCGTTTTTCCCCGCGACATATAGCCGTTGTTCCGGCCCTACGGCCAGACGGCGAGGTTCGGATTGCCGGCTCGTGAAGCGCTTGATCTCCTCATAGCCGATAAGTTTCGGGTCCGTCTTGCTGAACCCCTCCGCGTCAAAGGCGAAAGCATTGGCCTTGGCCACGCGGGCCAGAGCCAGGGCGGCGCCGGCGCCGGCCACAATACCGGCCCCCTGGCGAATGAACTCGCGGCGGTTCACGAGGGAAGCGGGCTTGCTCATGTCTTGCTCCTTCCCTGCGGCAGACGCCCTGCCTGCCTTGCCGAAAGGGCTTGGGGTAGGCCGCAGTTGGCAAACGCGCCGCAACCGGCGCAAATCCCATCGTTGATGCACTGTTCCCGCCCGGGGCCCTTCCGAATGGCCAGCGCCCCGCCCAACGCCAGCAGCCCTAAAAGGCTGTAGCGGCCAGCCGCTCGGAAAAACTCCCGCCGGCTTTCAACCAGATCTCGTGATACGGGCATAAACGACGCCTCAGAACTCTCTGAATCCTATGCAAGAATAGCCTCGGCCACGAGCGGAAAAGGGGCTACTTGTGGATTGGCAAAACCAAACCCTCTTTTGGCGCTATTTCCACGCGTGATGCGTGAGATTCACACACCTGACCCGCCCACCCCCAGCCTAATTCCCGAAATTGCGAACCTGCCGGAGCCGGACCGGCCAGGGAACCGGCCGCGGAAACCCTTGATTCCTAGGGATACACGAAACACCCCCGTTCCCGCCCCGTGTTCTGCCGGTTCCGCAAACCTGCTGGCATAAGCTATGCTTCCGCAAGATGGCAGAGTCGGTCCGGGTTAAACTATGCCGGATGAACGAAAGATGAAAACGGTTTTGCGGAATGCCTCGAACGGTCTGTTTTTTCAGGGTCCCGATAAGTGGACCAACGATCCGGCCCATGCCCTGAATTTTAAGCAGATCGACCGGGCGGTGGAGTTCATCGCCAAATGGAACCTTCGTGACATCGAGGTGGCTTTCGCCTTCGACGACTTAAAAGAGGTTACCCGCGTTCCTAGCGAGAAAATCGCCCTGAAGTTTTCTGAGGACTAAGTTCCCCCGGAGCGATGCCCGTCCCGCCGACTCGCCGCGCCAGAGCCTTGGCGAAGGCGAAAGCTCCCGCAAGTCCGCAGGATTCGCGGCCTCGCAGAGCTCGCACTCTTACCGGTGTTCCCCGGTCGCCGGCTGCATTTCGCCACCCTGGGATTGATCGACAATCTCGCGCATCCGTTGAAACCACCATTGTGCCCGGGTGGGGCGGCGCTGACGGTTGAACGATCCAGCCGGGGCAGAGGAGGGCGGCCGAGCGAACCCTCGCTCCTGTCCGAAACCCAATTCCAGTTGCCTCTTAATCATATGCCAACGTCTCTCTCTTATTCTTACCATAACCCACGTTTAGGCCACCGGCAAACGGCGGCATGGTCACGATTGAGTTACGGGAGGGAAACGGGGGGACATAGGACGTAAAGGGTAAAACGTAAAACGTAAAAAACGTAACTTTCCGCCGCCGCATCCGTGCATCCTTGCGCGTTTGCGGCCGCGAAGCCGGAATTACGTTTTACGCTTTACGCCTTACGCTTCAATGCCGAGCTTGGCCGGTATAAATCCCATCACCACGCCCTGGGAGAGATACCGTTGCTGAACGGCGGCCGGCAGCGAGGAGAAATCGGCTATCACACGGCGGCAACCGGGCTCTCCGCACAGGCATCGCATCGTGAACGATTGCTCCTCCATGGTTGTGGAGTAATCAAAACGAATCTCCTCCCCGCGCCGGATGTCGCGCAGGGCGACCAGATTGTGGTCGTCCTGGATCCCCGCGTTGGGATTGCACGAGTGATTGACGAAAACCCCCGGAGGCCGCGTGTCGAAATACTGGTTGGGCCCGATTTGCAGCGGCATGCATTCCCAGGGCCCACGCCGCTTGGTCTCGGCAAAGTCGATGACCGGCCCGCCAAAGGCCAGGATGGTCTCTCCTCTCCGAATATCGCGGTTGGCAAAGACCCCCAGACCGACGTCGCACTCGTCAATCCGAATCGTCGCAGTGGTGTATTGTTCCTTTGTAGAGACGCGGTTTTCGGCCCTCAGGAACGATGAGGGCTGCCGCGGGGCTTGCGATATCATAACCGCAAATACTTGTGACCCGCGCCGGCTTGTCGTAAGCCATCTGGCGCAGGATCCGCTGTGGGTTCTTCTGTGACCATGCGCGGATATAAGCAAACTTGCCCCCCGCTGTAAAGTGGTCTGCGACCCCAAAAGCGGGCTTTGGTGGGTTGGGGAACGGCGGATGGCGGTGACCGACCAGGACGAAATCCGGCCTGGGCGCAGTAGGGTGCTCACCCCATTCCCGGTTTTGAACCAGCTTGGATAGGCTCCAAGAGTGATTTGGAAGAACTGTTTGGCCCCATCCCCGGCA
>Ga0181520_10006232_pt1 | contig 18416 bp, 13 predicted proteins | sample PEATcosm2014_Bin_29_FD_132451 | JGI IMG/M metagenome (GOLD analysis project Ga0181520, IMG submission 132451) | Peatland microbial communities from MTU Mesocosm Facility, Houghton, MI, USA - PEATcosm2014_Bin02_30_metaG | ecosystem: Environmental > Terrestrial > Soil > Wetlands > Peat | place...
TCACCAATATCTGGTCCGCCCGCCGTATCGTCGACAGCCGGTGCGCGATCACGAACGTCGTCCGCCCCTGCATCAGGTGATTCAGGCCGCCCTGGATCATCTGCTCCGACTCCGAATCCAGCGAACTGGTCGCCTCGTCCAGAATCAGAATCCGCGGGTCCGCCAGAATTGCCCGCGCGATCGACAAGCGCTGCCTCTGCCCTCCCGACAGCTTCACCCCGCGTTCGCCCACAATGGTGTCGTAACCATCGGGAAACTTCTCCGCAAACTCGTCCACGCGCGCAATCCGGCACGCCTCCATCACCTGCTCCTCGGTCGCGTTCGGCCGCGAAAACTTCACATTCTCGCGAATCGTCCCGTCGAACAGAAACGTCTCCTGCAGCACCACGCCCAACTGCTGCCGGTAGGAGCTCAGCCGCATGGTCGCCAGGTCGGTGCCGTCCACCAGCACCTTGCCCGCCGTCGCCGTGTGGAAGCCGCAGATCAGGCTGATGATCGTCGACTTGCCCGACCCCGACGATCCCACCAGCGCGGTCACGCTCCCCGGCTTCGACTCAAAGCTGATGCCGTGCAGCACCGGCTTGCCCTTCTCGTACTCAAACTCCACATGGTCGAACGCCACATTGCCGCGAATCGTCCCCGCATTCTCCGTTCGCCCCGGCTCCGAATCCTCTTCCCGCTCATTCAGAATCTCGCTCGTCCGGTCCAGTCCCGCCAGCGCCTCCGTCAACTGCGTCCCGATGTTCACCAACTGCACAATCGGCGCAATCATGAACGCCAGCAGCATCGTGTACTCCACATAGCCGCCGGTATTCAGCCGTCCCGCCGCGCTCTCGTGCGCGCCCAGGTACATAATCAGCCCGCCCACCACGCCCAGCACCATCGTCGACGACAGCGTCATCAAACTCTGCGCCGTCAGCGAGCTGATTACGTTGTCCAGTAGCCGCTTCACGCCCGCCGCAAAAACCTTCGCCTCGCTCGCCTCCGCGTGATATCCCTTCACCACCCGCACGCCGCCCAGCGATTCGGTCAGCCTGCCCGTCACCTCGGCGTTGATCTTCGCCCGCTCCCGGAAGATTGGACGGATCGTCTTGAACGCCTTCTGCAGGATCAGTCCGAACACCAGCAGAATCCCAAACGTCAGCACCGTCATCCGCGGATTGATATGGATCAGAATTCCAAACGCGATGATCGCCGTCAGCACGCCGCCCACAAAGTCCAGCAGACCGGTCCCCACCAGGTTGCGCACGCCTTCCACGTCCGTCATGATGCGCGCGACCAGCGTGCCCGTGCGGTTCTCATCGTAAAAAGCCACCGGGAGCCGCCCAATATGCGACTGCACCTTCATCCGCAACTCAGAAATCAGCCTCTGCCCCTCGGTCGAGAGCAGTTGCGTCAGCGAATAGGACGTAATCGCCTGGATGAACACCGCCGCCGCCACCGCGCCGATAATCTTTGGCAGCTCGGCCATGTTCCCCTGCCGCATCACGTCGTTGATAAACGGACGCGACGAAACCGGCAGCACAAAGCTGCAAAGCCGATTCACCACCATCAGGCAAAAACTTCCCGCAATCAGCCACTTCCGCGGCTTCATCAGCGCCCAAACCTCGGGCAGCACCTTCTTCAGCGGAGGCTTAGGCCGCTTCTTCGTCATCTCCGCGCTCACCGCACGTCCCACACCGCGGCTCGGCCGGTCTGCCGCATGCATCCCGCCGCCCATCCCGTGCCCGCCGAACGAAGAACCCATATAGCGCCAGTGTACGCGATCATCGCCCTGGCGCAGATCCTCGCGATAAGATGTAGCGCCTTGGCAAAAGACCGCGGTTCAACCGCATACCCATTCGCCGCCAATGCGTCTGAATGAATATAGCGAGGTAAATATCTTGAAGACCAGAACTTCGGCGGCGTACGCGCGTGGATGCTTTCATCTGCTCATCGTCGGGGCATTGCTGTCAGCCGCGATTACGGCGGCGCGGGCGCAGGTGGCTCCGCTGGCGCCGAAATGGTTGGCGGGGACGCCGCCTCCGCCGGTAGAAACCTTCGCCGACGGATTGACGCGACACCACATCGATCTAACCGAGACTGCGCTGATTGCTGCCCTTGCCAATCCCAACGGAGAGGTGCGCAGCCTGGCAGCGGCGCAATTGGCGGCCATGGACGACCATCCGGCGCTGACAGCAATTCTTGAAGCCATGGAAGCCGAGTCCGATTTCCAGGTGCAAGTCAATCTGGCAGGTGCGGCAAGCTGGCTCGATTCGCGACGCGCTCTCGACCAGCTGCAACGGCTCTGCCAGAACATCAATGTGTCTTCTGCGACCCGCCTGGATGCCGCGCGCTACGTCTCCAACAAGGAACTGCCAACATGTTTCCCCGCGGTAGAGCAGATTGAGCAGAGCGACCAGGACGCAAGCATTCGGATTCAGGCTCTGACGGCAGCGGTGAACTATCAGGGGCAGGGCGATAAGGCTCAAGCTCTGGCTATCTCGGCGCTGACGGACCGCGACCCAACCGTGCGCATTGCCGCGGCCGACGCGCTGCGATCCCTGCACGCAGCCGGCGCCGCTGGCCCACTTACACACGCCCTGCAGGTCGAGAGCGACGATACCGTGCGGGAGCACCTGCGGCAGGCGATTCGCACCTTGCGGGCCGCAGACGCGGCGCATTGAGCGACAGTATCGATCGACACGTACTAGATTGCCCCGAGGACTCTGGCCTTACCCCGCCAGCTTTCCGCTCCGTCGCGCCGCAATAAACGACCGCACACACAGCAGCACATACACCAGGCAGATCGCCGCCATCGCCGTCTGGTCTCCAACCGCTATCCGGGCAGTATCGGTCAGGGACGTGCCGTGCGCCTTCACCACCTCCATCACCGCCTGCGACCCCGCGCCCAGAAACCCCAGCAGCCCCACCGTCACCGCAATGTGCATCCACAGCATGCGGCGTTTCGCATTTTCCGTGATCGCCAGCGCGCCCGCAATCACCAGCGCCAGCCCGAAGTACGCTGGGATCAGCGCCGTTGGATGCGCGCTCCCCGTCCCGAAAAAACCCCACCCGCCCAGCACCATCAGGACCACGCCAATCGCAATCGTCAGCTTCGCCATTTCATCACTCTCCCGTTCGTCAGCCCTCAGAATAACTTACGCGGCGGCAGCGCTTTTCATCGCCGCCAGCACCTCCGCCGGCTGCCATTCGTTGGTCGGATACCACGCCAGCACCTTGCCGTCTTTGCCGATCAGCGCGGTCGACAGCGAATGCGTCAACGTCCCTGCGTCTCCCTGCGTCACGCCTACGTCAAAAAAACTCTCAATTGCCGGCAGTTCGTTCTCCGGCGGTGCGGCAAAGTCCCAGTGCGCAAATGTCTCCTGCCTGCCGCCCGTATAAATCCCTCCATAGCTCTTCAGAATTGTGGGCGTGTCGAACTTTGGATCAAAGCTGATGCTCAGCAGATGTGTCTTCGCATACAGACCTTTGTCCGCCGCCAGAGCCTGGTCGATCTGCGCGAAGTTCTTGTTCATTCGCGGGCAGTAGTCTGCCAGCGGGCAGCGCGTATAGATAAACGTCAGCAGCAGCACGCGCCCCTTGAACTCGGCTAAATGAATGGTCCGTCCCTTCTCGTTCAGCAGCTTGAAGTCGGGCACCGCATCGCCCGCCTGCGGCACGTGATACTGCATAGCCGGCTTGTAGTCCGGCCTCGCCTGCGCCGTCACTACGATCTGGTCCAGCATCGCGTCGTCGTAATCGTCCCCAACTTTGCGGACCAGCAGCTTCGCCGTAATCAGGTCGCCTGGATGCAGTTCGCTGGCAATCCCCGGATCCTTCAGCTTATACGTCATTGTCATCGCGTCCATAAAGCCCGGAACCGCCTCATGGGAAAACACGATGCTTCCCTTCACCGCGTCCACGCTAATGACCTTGCCGCGAATCGGAAATGTCTTCAACTCACCCGCCGCAGCTCCCGGCGCAGCAGGCGCGCTGTTACTCGACTGCTTGCACCCTGCCACCATCCCTGCTGCCAAAACCACACAACCCACCGCCCGCCATGCGAATCGCATCGACACACCCTCCTGTCCACATCATACGTCGCCGCTGTTGTCGTCTTCATAGGTACCGGCCCCCTGCAACCCGCACCTTTTTCCGCCGACCCAAGGCGTATAAAAGGCGTATGCCTTTCCGCCGCGCGCTGCCTTCCGAGATCGATCAGGCTCTTTCGCGCGACTGGGCCGTACTCACCGCCAACCAGCGCGCCGCCCGCACTCTCCGCCGCGCCTACGACCTCCGCCAGCACGCGCTTGGCCTGGCAGTCTGGGAGCCTCCGCGGATCCTTGCGTGGGATCAATGGACGTTCGGCCTGTGGGACCGCCTGCTGCTGGACGGCCACGTGTCCAGCCTGCTGCTCAGCTCCGCGCAGGAGCATACTCTCTGGCGCGCAATCGTCGCCGCCGACGCCGCCACCGTCAGCCTGCGGCCACCGGACGCCCTCGCCCAGACCGCCGCGGGCGCTTGGAAGCTGTTGCATGACTACCGCGGCCGCCAGCGCCTCCAATCCTTCCCCGGCAACTCCGACACCCGCGCCTTCGCCCGCTGGGCCGCCGAGTTCGAGCGCCGCTGCGCCCGCGCGCAGTACCTCACCGAGGCCCAGCTTCCAGAAGTCCTCCGCGCCGCCGCAGCAGCGGAACAGATCGCTCCCGGGCCCGGATATCTTCTGGTTGGCTTCGACTCGAAAACGCCCGCACAGGAATCCCTGCTTGGCGCTATCCAGGCCGCCGGCGCCGAGATTGACGAGTTCAAACCAATCCAGCCTTCGCCCAGCCTTACCCTGGTCAGCGCCTCCGACGAGCCGTCGGAGCTCGCCGCTTGTGCCCACTGGCTGCGCGACCGCCTCACCCAGCAACCCGCCGCCAGCATCGCCGTCATCGTTCCCGCGATCGAACCCGCTCGCGCCGAGATCGACCGTGTCTTCCGCCACGTCCTCGCGCCCGAACTCGATGACATCGCTGCGCCCTCGCACTCCGCTCCCTACGAGTTCTCGCTCGGCGTCCCACTGGCTCGCACACCGCTGGTCGCGGCCGCGCTCGACATCCTGCGCTGGGTCGATGCACCACTTCCACTCGACCGCGTCTCGGCTCTCCTGTTGTCGCCGCACTTCGCCGCAGATCCGCTCGACTCCGCCGAGTCCATCGCCCGCGCCGAATTCGATGCCTTTGTCCTTCGCCAGCAGCGTTTCCTCCAGCCTCAGCTCTCGCTCGACGAACTCCGCTCGCTGGTCGCAGGTCCGCGGCACAGCCCCAACCTGCCGGCCCTGCTCCATCATCTGCGCGCTCTTGCCGATCGGCGGGACGCTGCTCCGCTCACCTACGCTGGCTGGGCGGTGGCCTTCCACAACCTCCTCGACGCCGCAGGCTGGGCCCCTCTGGCTCATCTCGACAGCATCGAGTTCCAAACCCGCACCAAGTGGGATGAAGCGCTTGACGAACTCGCGAGCCTCGACTTCGACTCCCGCGGCGACGGCACTCGCGTCTCCTTCTCCATTGCCCTCACTGCGCTTGAGCTCATCGCCACCGAAACCGTCTTCGCACCCGAGTCCCTCGAAGCGCCCGTCCAGATCATGAGCCCGCTCGAATCCGCCGGCTCCAGCTTCGACGCCATCTGGTTCCTGCGCGCCAATGACGCTGCCTGGCCATCCGCGTCGTCGCCCAATCCCCTCCTGCCCTGGCCTCTGCAGCGCGACCTTGCCATGCCCGGGGCCAACCCCGTGCTCGACAGCGAAAACGCTCGCCGTATCACCCATCGCATTGCCGCCAGCGCACCCACCGTTCTTTTCAGCTACGCGCAGCAGACCGCCGACGGCCGCCAGCGGCTATCCCCCATCCTCACCCACCTCGCTCTCGAGCGGATACCCGCCGCGCAGATTGCCCCTGCGGAGCCGGTGCCTGCGCCTGTCCAGCTCGAAGCCTTTCGCGACAACATCTCCATCCCGCCTCCACCCGACCGCGTCCTCCAGGGGGGCGCTGGAATTCTCCAATCCCAGGCCGCCTGCGGTTTCCGTGCCTTCGCCGAGAAGCGTCTCTTCTCCACCGCACTGGACTCCGCCGCGCTCGGCCTCGACGCCCGCGAGCGCGGCAACCTCGTTCATCTTGTCCTCGAAGATCTCTGGGCCCGCGTTGACAACCAGGCGGCACTTCAGCGCATGACCTCTGGCGCCCGCGACGCCCAGCTCATCCGATCCATCAACGCCGCGCTCGCCCGTCACTATGCCCGCCCCGGAGCCGGCTGGCCCCGCGCCTATCTCGACACTGAACGCGATCGTCTCCTGCAACTCCTCCGTCCCTGGCTCGACTACGAAGCCAGCCAGCGCAAGCCCTTTGCCGTGCTGGCCCGGGAGCAGAAACTGGAAGATGTCACGATCGGCCCCCTCCGCCTCGACATCCGCGTCGACCGCGTCGATCTCGCCCTCGACGAAAACGGCGAACCCCTTGGCGAAATCATCCTCGACTACAAGACCGGCCAGGCCAAGCCTGCGGACTGGCTCGGCGATCGCCCCGACGCGCCCCAGCTCCCGCTCTACGCCGTCGTCTCCAACCCGCAGCATCTCGCCGCTGTCGCCTTCGCCAGCGTCCGCCCAGGCAAAGATATGGGTCTCCGCGGCTACCAGTCCCGCGACGGCATCCTGCCCCAGAACCCGAAGCTGAATGCTTCCAGCCTGGCAGCCCAGGTGGACGAATGGCGCAGCGTGCTTACCTCGCTGGCGGAAGATTTTCACGCTGGCCATGCTTCCGTCTCGCCGAAAAGCTACCCGAAGACCTGCGAATACTGCCAGCAACGCTTGCTGTGCCGCCTCGACCCCTCCACCCTCGAAGCTCCAGTCCTCGACGACTCCGGCGCCGACGCAGAAACCTCCGACGCGGAGGTAGACCGTGGCTGAAGTGCTGCATTTTCCCCCATCTGGGGCACCCCTCCCACCCGACGCCGACGCGCGGCGCCAGGCCCTCGACATCCGCCGCTCCTTCATCGTCGAAGCTCCCGCCGGCTCGGGCAAGACCGGCCTGCTCATCCAGCGCTTCCTCAAGCTGCTCGCCGACGAATCCGTCACCGAACCCGAGCAGGTCCTGGCCATTACCTTTACCAAGAAGGCGACCGGCGAACTCCGCGATCGCGTCCTTTCCCATCTCGAAACCGCCCAGTCCGATCCCTTGCCGTCCGAATCCGATAGCTTCGCCGGTCAGACCCGCACCCTGGCTCACGCCGTGCTTGAGCGCGACCGCCAACTCGGCTGGGCCCTGCTCGACCATCCTCAGCGCCTCAACATCCGCACCATCGACTCCGTCTGCGCCGAGATCGCCCGTACCCTCCCCGTCCTCTCCGGCAGCGGCGGCCGCCTCACCCCCACCGAGGATGCCGCGCCCCTCTTCAGCGAAGCTGCGCGCCGCACCCTCTTGCTCCTCGGCGGCGGCGACACCGCTTTCGACGCCTCTCTGCGCGACCTGCTTCTTCATCGCGACGGCAACCTCGCCGACTGCCAGTCCCTCATCGCCGACATGCTGTGCCTGCGCGATCAGTGGGGCAACCTCATCCCGCTGACTCCATCCGAGCTCGACGAAGATTACCTCGAAGCCAACGTCCTGCCTCGCCTGGAACTCGCGCTCGACCAGGCCATCACCTCCGCGCTCGCACGGCTCCTGCGCATCTTCCCAGCGGACGCCCTCGCCAGCCTGGCAAGCCTCGCCGCGGAATTCGCCGACCTGGACGGCTACAACGGAGAACCTTCGCCCCTCGCTATCTGCTCAGGCTGCACCCAGCCGCCGGAAGCCATCAGCCCACACCTCGAGCGCTGGCGCGCCCTCATTCACCTGCTTGCTACTCCGTCCGGGGGAACATGGCGCACTGGCTTCAATGTCAACCATCTTGGCTGCAAGCTTGAACGCCAACATAAGACCCGACTGAAGACGTTGATCGATCAGCTCCGCGACCGCGACGACCTTCTGCTCGCCTTTGAGAACATCCGCGCACTTCCCCCCGCCCGCTACCCCGCCGATCAGTGGTCCCTCGCCAAGTCCCTGTTCCGGGTGCTCAGCCGTGCACTCGTCCAACTTCAGCTCGTCTTCGCTGAGCGCAATCGGTGCGACTTCACCGAACTCAATTTGCTCGCCCGCCACGCGCTTGGGGAAGACTCCGGCGCCGACGACCTCGCCGCCGCGCTCGGCGCGCGCCTCCAGCACCTTCTGGTAGACGAGATGCAGGACACCTCCACCAGCCAGTACGACCTTCTGGAACTGCTCACCAAATCATGGGACGGCTACTCGCAGACCGTCTTCCTGGTCGGCGACCCGCGCCAGTCCATCTATCTCTTCCGCCAGGCGCGCGTGGAACGCTTCATCCGCGCCATGCATGCGGAGGCCCTCGGCAGCGTCCGCCTGACTCCGCTCCGCCTCACCGCGAACTTCCGCTCCCAGGCCAGCCTCGTTGATCAATTCAACACCGACTTCAGCCTCATCTTCCCCACTGCCACCTCAGACCCTCACGCCCTGCCCTACCTGCCTGCCGAACCCACGCTTCCTCCGTCCCCCATCGCGCGCAATGTGGTCTGGCATGCCACCCTGCTGCCAGCCCCCGGCGTGTCGGGCGAGCCAGGCCCATCGAAGTCCTCGGCTCGGCAGCAGCACGCCCACGAAATCCTCACCATCGCCCGCGAATGGCTCTCCAGGCCGCTGCCACCGGATCGCAAATCCATCCGTGATGAATCCGGTAACGAATTTCCCGAACCGTGGCGCGTCGCCGTTCTCGTGCGTGCGCGCAATCACCTTGAAGAACTCGTATCCACCCTCAACCTGTTCAACCACGAGCACCCGGTCGCGGAACGAATCCCCTTCCGCGCCGTCGAAATCGACCCCCTCAACCAGCGCCAGGAGGTCCTCGACCTCACTGCCCTCACCCGCGCCCTGCTTCATCCAGCCGATCGCGTTGCCGCCCTTGCCGTCTTGCGCGCACCCTGGTGCGGCCTCCCGCTCGCCAGCTTGCACACTCTCACGGGCGCCGACGACCCCGCCTTCAAGGACCACTCCATTCTTCGCCTCATGGCCGAGCGCGGCCATCTGCTCCCGGACGACTCCTGCCAACGGATGACGCGTGTCTGGAACGTGATGACCGAAGCGGCTGCGAAGCGTGCCCGTCTTACCACCGCCCAACTGGTCGAACGTGCCTGGCGCTCGCTCGGCGGTGACGCCTGGCTCAACCCGGCGCAACTCAACAACGTGCACCGCTTCTTCCAACTCCTCGACTCCCTCGAAGCCGAATCCACGGGACTCCCTATTGATCAGGCGGTGCTCGACGACCGCCTGCAGAAGCTTTTTGCCGAACCCGCGCCCATCCCCGCCACAATTCCCCACGTCGAGCTCCTCACCATCCATAAAGCCAAGGGACTCGAATGGGACGTTGTTCTCGTTCCTGCTCTCGAGCGCGGCCCGAACCGCAACCAAGCCCGCCTTCTCACCTGGTCCGAAACCGACCCAACCGATTCATCCGATGACCGCGTTGCTCCCATCCTGCTCGCACCCATCCAAGCCAAGGGCGAAGAGGTTGACGCTCTCACCCGTTGGCTCAAAAGTATCTACCGGGGCCGCGAAGCCGCTGAGCGCAAGAGAGTCTTTTACGTCGCTTGCACCCGCGCCCGCCAGGAACTCCATCTCTTCGCCGCGCCGGGCATCTCGGCCAGCGGCGAGATCAAACCCCGCGCCAACACCCTTCTTGATGCCGCATGGCCGGCCGCCGAACCCCACTTTGCCGCGGCTTCCGCGACCGCCGTGTCCGAGCCCGCCGATCTCGCGATGGCCGCCGCAGCCGATCCACCTCGCCCCACCCTGCAGCGACTCCCCCTCACCTTCGACCCGGCGGCCCGTTTCGCCGCAGCCCGCAGCCGCAAGCTCCTCTATGGCGCGGCCGCCAGCTCCACCGAACCCATCCGCCCCCTGTTCGCCCGCCCCGAAGGCTCCTTCGCCGCGCGCGCGCTCGGCAATGTCGTCCACGCCTGCCTCGAAGTCCTCGCCGGCCGCATCCTCCAGGGCGAATCCCCCGTCGAGCTGCTCGCCGAATTTCCCTCGTGGACGCCGCGTATCTCCGCCATGCTGCGCTCCGGCGGCATTCCTCCCGCCACCGTCGATCGCCTCACCCGCGAAGCCCGCGCGGCCCTCGAAAACGTGTTGCGCAATCCGGATGGGCTCTGGCTGCTCGCGCCCCACGCCAAAGCCGCAAGCGAATTCGCTCTTACCGCATGGACCGATGACCACGACCCGGCTCAGCCCGCCGCCCGCGCTGCGTCGATTCGCGTCGACCGCGTCTTCCACGCCGGCCCCGAGCCCCACGCCCCGGGCGATGATTTTCTCTGGATCGTCGATTTCAAAACCACCGACCACGGCCCCGCGGCACTCAACAGCTTCCTCGCCGGCCAGCGCGCAACCTATGGCCCCCAACTCGAAACCTATGCCCGGATACTCGCCCGCGCGCGCTCAAAATCCACCGGCCAAGTCCGCCTGGCCCTCTACTTCCCTGCCATCCCGCGCCTGGTCTGGTGGCCCGCCTCCACACCGGTTGAAAGCTGATACTTAATTCACGCAATCTGGCTTGCGACCATCGGGAGCACTCGCGCGAAGCCCAATACTTGTCACGAAGTGACCTTGTTGCCGTGCCGCACATCTTTGCCGCGCACCCAGAAGATCACATCCTCTGCGATGTTGGTCGCGTGGTCACCCACCCGCTCCAGATTGCGCGCAATGATCAGCGCGTTCAGGCACTGCGGCACCAGCTCCGGCTTCTCCTTAATCAGCGTGCTCAGCGCGTAGAACGCCGCATTGTTCATCTCGTCTACCTGGTCGTCCAGCTTCAGCACCGACTGCGCCAACTCCGCATCGGCCTCAATGAACGCCTGCAGCGCCTTGCGCACCATGGCCGACGCCAGCGCCGCCAGCTTGGGAATGTCTACCGGCAAATCGATGTTCGCAAACGCGCCCATCTCCCGCACCCGCACCGCGATATTTACCGCCTGGTCGCCTACCCGCTCCAGGTCGGCGTTGATCCGGATCACCGACAGGATAAAGCGCAAGTCGATCGCCATCGGCTGCTCCATCGCCAGCAGGTCGAGCGCCATCTGGTCGATCTCGCGCTCCAGTCGGTTGATCAATGGTTCCGACTGAAACACCATTTCGCATATCGACAGATCGCGCGTGCGATATGCCTCAATCGACCGTTGGATGGCCTGTTCCGCCATCCCCGCCATGATCAGCAGCCGTTCCTTCAGGTCGTCGAGGTTCTGCTGGAATTTAATGCGCGTTGCCATTGCGAGCACTTCTCCTGGAGCCGTTCGCTGAAATCTAACCCCTGGCGCCGCTCGTTCACAACCGCAACGGCGCTCCCTGAACCTGACCGGACAACATGGGCAGGAGAATTACGCTAACCGAATCTCCCGGTGATGTAGTCTTCGGTCCGCTTGTCCTTCGGATTGGTGAAGATCTTGTGGGTCGAATCGAACTCCACCATCTTGCCGTTCAGGAAAAAGCCGGTATTCTCCGCCACGCGTGCCGCCTGCTGCATATTATGCGTAACGATGACGATCGTGTACTGGCTCTTCAGTTGAAAGATCAAGTCCTCGATCTTCGAGGTTGACACCGGGTCCAGCGCCGACGCCGGCTCATCCATCAATAACACCTCTGGATCGACCGCCAGCGCGCGGGCAATGCACATTCTCTGTTGTTGTCCGCCGGAGAGGCTGGCGCCCGACTTCTTCTTCAGGTCGTCCTTCACCTCTTCCCACAGCGCCGCCGATTTCAGGCTCCGCTCCACCGTCTCGTCCAGCACCGCCCGGTTGCGAAACCCGTTCAGCTTCAGCCCGCTCGCCACGTTGTCGTAGATCGACATGGTCGGAAACGGGTTCGGCCGCTGAAACACCATCCCCACCCGCCGGCGGATCTGCACCGGCTGTGCATCCTTGTAGATGTCGATGTCGCCCATCTTCACCACGCCCGTGGCCCGCGCAATCGGGTTGGTCTCGTGCATGCGGTTCAGGCAGCGCACAAACGTGCTCTTGCCGCAGCCCGACGGCCCGATCAGAGCCGTTGCGTGGTTGGCCGGCAGGTTCACGTTGATGTCCTGCAGCGTGTGCGTCGTCCCGTACCACGCATTCAGGTGCTCTACACTGATGCTGACTCCCACTTAGCTTGCCCCCTTCAATACGCCGCGGCTTGCATAGATCCGTACCAGCGTTACCGCTACCATAATCATCACAATCAGCACCAGCGACCCTGCCCACGCCAGTCTGTGCCACTCATCATACGGCGAGACCGCATAGACATAGATCTGCAGCGGCAGCGCCGCAATCGGTTCCGTCAGCTTGAAACTCCAGAACTGGTTGCCGAATGCGGTAAACAGCAACGGTGCCGTCTCGCCGGCGACGCGCGCGAACGCCAGCATGCATCCGGTGATGATTCCCGGTGAAGCCGTCTTCAGGGTCACCGATATCACCGCCCGCCACTTCGGCACTCCCAGTCCCAACGCTGCTTCCCGGATCGAGTGCGGCACCGTCGCCAGCATCTCCTCCGTCGTCCGTGCGATGGTCGGCACCATCATGATCGCCAGCGCCACGCCCCCGGCAAACGCGGAGAAGTGATGCTGCTGCAGCACCACCAGAGAATAAATGGCAATGCCCATCACAATCGAAGGCACTCCATTCAGGACGTCCGCCGTGAACCGCACCGCCCCAGCCAGCAGCTTGCCCCGGCCAAACTCGGCAAGATACACGCCCGCCGCAATCCCCACCGGAATCCCCATCGAGCTGGCCAGCGCCAGCACAATCCCCGAACCCACCATCGCGTTCGCCATGCCACCGCCGGTCTCGCCCACCGGAGCCGGAATCTTTGTAAAGAACGCCAGATTCAGCGAGCTGGCCCCCATATAGATCAGGTAAATCAGAATCGCCACCAGCGGCACGATCACCAGCACCGTGCTCAACACCGCCAGGAAGGTCACCATGTGATTGACCAGATACCGGCGCACCTCATTCACGCGGGTCCACGCCGATTTCCTGTTCGACGGCGGACTCTTCACAGTCTCTTCGCTCGGCGGCGGCGGCACATGGAATGGATTTGTGCTCATCTCAGTGTCCCCTCGCCGGCGCGCCGCGTGTCACTGCCCAAACCAGCGCCCGGGCAATTGCATTCACAATCACCGTAACGATAAACAGCGCCAGCCCGATCTCGATCAGCGCGCTCAGATATAAGTCCCCGGTGGCCTCGGAAAACTCATTCGCAATCACGCTCGCCAGCGTGTACCCGGGCGCAAACAGGCTCTTCGCAATCTCCGGATGGTTGCCAATCACCATGGTCACCGCCATGGTCTCACCCAATGCGCGGCCTAACCCGAGAATGATGGCACCCACAATCCCGATGCGCGCATTGCGCAGCACACCGGTGCGGATCATCTCCCAGCGCGTCGCACCCAAAGCCAGCACCGCCTCCCGTTGCGAGGTCGGCACGGCCAACATGATGTCCCGCGTAATCGACGAAATGATCGGCAGAATCATGATCGCCAGAATGATGCTCGCCGTCAGCAGGCCCACGCCGAAGTTGTAGCCCTCAAACAGGTGCGTCCACCCCAGGTATTTGTACAGAATGTCGCCCAGGTGGTCGCGCATCAGCGGCACCAGCACAAATACCGCCCACAGCCCGTACACCACGCTTGGAATCGCCGCCAGCAGCTCGGTTACGAACGAGATTGGCGCCCGCAGCTTCTCCGGGCAAAGCTCGCTCAGGAAGATGGCCACTCCCATCGACAAAGGAACCGCCATCGCCAGCGCCAGCAGCGAAGTTTCCAGGGTGCCCACAATAAACGGCAGCGCACCGAAGTCTCCCGAGACCGGGTCCCACGCTGAATGCAGAAAGAAACTGAACCCAAACTGATGCAGCGTCAGCCTCGACCGCAGGATCAGGATGGTCAGAATGAACAGCACAATGCCGAAGATGCTCAGCGCACACACCAGCATCACGCCAATGAATACCTTGTCTGCCACATCGCCGCTGCCGCGGGAGTTCAGAAACTTGCGAATCGGCGAAGGCCCGCCCACCGGCGCCACGGCCTCCGACGCCCCAACAAAGCTCGTCACCGCCGGTGTCATCAGGGGTGCCGCGGAGCCCGACGAATTCGGATCTTGCTCAATCGCCATGTTCGGTAAGGTCAAGTCTGCTTCCTGGTTCCCGTCCCGGACCGCCAACTCTGGATTGCTGCACTCCGGAAGATTCTAGCTGCGCCATCACGATGTTCCCAACCAAAACGCAATGCGATACCGCCATCCGCGTTAACAACTCCGCGCGGCCTGCACGGTGCAGGCCGCGCGGCACAGTCGATCTACTTCACCGTCGCAATCGTCTTCTTTTCCATCGCGATCACCGGCGCCGGAAGCGGGGCATAGCCCAACGCGGCCGCTTCGCTCTCGCCGTGATCCAGCATCCATCCCAGGAACCCCTTCACCGCCGCACCCTTCGAGGCATCCGCGAACTGCTTCGGAATCAGCAGCCATGTGAAGCTGGAGATCGGGTACGAGTTCGGCCCAGGCGCGTTCGTGATCGAGACCCGGTAATCAGCCGGCATCGTCTTGGCCAACGCAGCCGCCGCAGCCGTGGCTCCATCCGCTGTGCCCAGCAGGAACTTGCCCGCAGCATTCTTCACCGCACCATACTCGATCTTGTTTACCAGGGCGTAGGTCAACTCCACATAACCGAATGCGCCGGGCGTCTGCCGTACCATCCCCGATACCCCTTCGCTCTTCACCGCGCCGATTCCCGACGGCCATTTCACCGACGAGTTCTTGCCCACCCGGTTGGCCCATTCCGGACTTACCTTCGAAAGATAGTCGGTAAAGATAAACGTCGTGCCGCTTCCGTCCGAACGATACACCGGCAGAATCGCCTTGTCTGGCAGGTTCACACCCGGGTTGTCGTTTTTAATCCGCGGGTCGTTCCAGCGCGTAATCTTGCCCAGGTAGATATCCGCAATCACGTCGCCGGAAAAATTCAACGGCTTGGTCACGGGAAGGTTGTAGATCGGCACCACCGCGCCCAGCACCGTCGGCAGCGCAGTCACCTTCACCTTGGCCTGCGCAATCTGCTCGTCCGTCATAATCGCGTCGCTCGCTCCGAAGTCAACGGTGCCGTCCGAAACCTGGCGGATCCCGCCACCGGATCCGATCGGCTGGTAGTTGATCTTGACGTTTGGATGCGCCTGCGCATACTCCGAGAACCATTTCTGGTAAATCGGTTCCGGGAACGTTGCTCCTGCCGCGTTGATGTTTTGGGCGCCCGCTATGCCAGCCAGCGTCGCCATCGTTACTGCCGCAACCCATTTCAATTTCACTCGAGTCTCCCTTTCGTCCCAAAGCCATCGGCCGAGCACATCGAACCCTTCGATGCCAACGACCCGCAATTGCTGCCTTGGGATGCCTTAGACAGTCTCCGCCGCCTGTGTTAAGGGGAGGTTACATCCCGGTGAAAGGCGCAATAAACCCTTATCTGACAGGCGCTAACAGCAACTGCCTATCGCGCCTTGGGCAGCGTCACCAGGAAATTGCTCCCATTGTTCAGCTCGCTTTCTGCCCGGATCGTCCCCCCCTGGGACTCCACCATATGCCGTGCGATGGCCAGCCCCAGGCCCGTTCCGCCAGACTCCCGCGACCGCGCCTTGTCCACCCGATAAAACCGTTCAAAGATCCGGCCCAGATGCTCCGACGCAATCCCCTGGCCAAAGTCCCGCACGCTGAACTCCACCGCGCCCACCCCATCGCCTGCCCCATTCCCGTTCAACCCGGCAACCTCGCGTGCACTGACCACCACGCGGCTCCGCGCCGCGTTCCGTGTCCGGCCGTACTTGATCCCGTTCTCGATCAGGTTCCCCAGCACCTGCAGCATCGAATCCGCATCCGCCACCACCTCCGCCTCCGTGGTCGCACCGATCTCAAGCTCCGCGGCCTCATCCTGCACCAGCCCGCGCATCGCCGCCACCGCATCTCGCACCAGCACATCGGCGCGCACCGCCACCGGCCTCATCTCCGCTTCCGGCGATTCCACCCGCGCCATGGTCAGCAGGTCTTCGGTCAGCCGGTTCATCCGCGTCGCATTCTTCAGAATCGTGCCCAGAAACTCCTGCGCCACCGGGGTCAGCGCCTCGTGGTCCAGCAATGTCTCCACGTACCCGGTAATTGAGGTCAACGGAGTGCGCAATTCATGCGACACATTCGCCACAAAATCCCGCTGCGTCCGCTCCACCTCCTCGATCCGGGTAATGTCGTGCAGCACGGCAACCGCCCCGCCCCCCGGCATGGGCGACGCGTTCACCTCGAAGATCCGTCCCGGCAGCAGCGTGGTCGTCCTTCGCTCGCTGACCGTCCGGTCCGCCAGCGCCGTCTTTACGCACTCCAGCACCTCCGGATCGCGCACCGTCTGCACCAGCGCATGTCCGATCCGCACCGGGTTCTGCGCCGACGACCCCGGAATCAGCCGCTGCATGCGCTGGTTGGTCCACTCGATTCTCCCGGCCGCGTCCACCGCCACCACGGCATCCTGCATCGAGTTCAGCAGGGCCTCCAGTTGCAACCGGTCCTCTTGCGCCCCGCTCAACCTCTTCTGCAGTCTCTGCGAGGTCCCCTGCAGCACCTGAAACGTGCCGTCGAACTCCGCGGCGTGCGGCTCTGGCTCCACTGGTTTGAGCTCAGGGAGGGCCCGCAGCGCCCGCTCCAATCCGGCCGACTCGCGCAGCAGTCGCCAGCGGTACAGCCCGGCAAATACCACGGCAAGAATCAGGCCGCATCCCACCCCCGCCCATCGGCTTCCTGCGACGACCACCGCCGTCTCGACGCCCACACCCATCCCGAGCATCGCCAGAAAAGCCAGAAGTCCGAGTGAGGCTCGACGCACGTCAACAGTCCTTCCCAGTCGCTAAGCCGGACGCACTAGCTCCCGGCCTGTGCTGTCTTCGGTATCTCGAACCGGTAGCCAGCTCCGCGCATGGTCTTAAGATACCGCGGCGTCTCCGCATCTGCCTCGATCTTCTCCCGAATTCGGCGCACATACACATCCACCGAACGCGGCGTCACAAACCGCGCGTCGCCCCACACCGCGTCCAGCAGATGGTCGCGGCTGAATACCCGTCCCGGATGCCGCGCCAGGTAGTCCAGCAGCCGGAACTCGGTCGCCGTTGTTGTCACCAACTCCCCATCCACGCGCAACTGCATCGCGTGCGCATCGATCTCGACGTTTTCGAACTTCACCACCGATGGTGCCGTGGGTCGTTCGAATCGCCGCAGCACCGCCTTCACCCGCGCCACCAGCTCCCGCGTCCCGAACGGCTTGGTAATGTAATCGTCCGCACCCAGCTCCAGCCCCATCACCCGGTCGTTCTCCGCAGCCCGCGCCGTCAGGAAAATGATTGGCACCGTGCTCAGCGCCGGATTCTTCCGCAGGCGCCGGCAGAGATCCAGCCCATCCCCGCCCGGGACCATGATATCCAGAAGAAACACTGCCGGCGGCTGACGCTCCGCATCTGCGACGATCGTACCCACCGTCATGTAGGGCCGTACCACGAAGCCCGCTGCCTCCAGATGATATTGCACGAGCCGCGAGATGTCGGCGTCGTCTTCCAGCACGAAAACAGTCTGACTCAAAGCGCAATCCCTCGTTCTTGCCGTATTCTACTCAGCTAGCCACGCCGCCCGCCCTCTTGCCACTGCAAGATGACAGCCACAGCGCAGGATCTGGACTGCCCCTATCGAAGTGCCGCGGCCTTCGATCTGGACTGGTTTCGTCCCAATCACCTTTCCGCACAACACCATAGCCGCACGGCACGGCCGATCTCAGCTTAAACCACCTTCCTGCTTCCTTTTGCTAACGTTCGATGAATCCTTCGTGTCGCCCGCCCATCCGTCGACCAGCGTCGAAAGGTATACTGGCCTTGGTAGACGAGACGCTACGGGGAGTCTCTCGCTGATGGAAAATAAGACCCATCTGGTGCTGTGCGTGGACGACGAACTGGTTGGCCTGCGGGTGCGCAAGATCCTGCTCGAGCGCGCCGGATACCACGTCCTCACCGCCGTCGACGGCTACTCCGGATTGGAACTGTTCGCCGATCAACCCGTCGAAGCCGTCGTCCTCGACTATGCCATGCCCGGAATGCATGGTGGCGAAGTCGCGAAGAAGATGCGCCAGACCAAGCCCGAGGTGCCCATCCTCCTCCTCTCCGCCTATGTCGGCCTCCCCGAGGAGGTCAGTTCCCTGGTCGATGTCTATATGACCAAAGGCGAAGGTGCCCCCGCGCTTCTTGAGAAGCTGGGCAACCTGCTCTCCCTCCCCAGTGCATCTCACTCAGGATAGCCGGGAAAACCAAGA
>Ga0181520_10006233_pt1 | contig 18413 bp, 15 predicted proteins | sample PEATcosm2014_Bin_29_FD_132451 | JGI IMG/M metagenome (GOLD analysis project Ga0181520, IMG submission 132451) | Peatland microbial communities from MTU Mesocosm Facility, Houghton, MI, USA - PEATcosm2014_Bin02_30_metaG | ecosystem: Environmental > Terrestrial > Soil > Wetlands > Peat | place...
AATCACCGGGCGGCCGAACTTGGCGGCCAGTTGCATGATCCGCAGGGCTTTGCGGTAGCCCTCCGGCTTGGGCATGCCGAAGTTGCGCTGTAGCCGCTCCTTGGTGTTGCGGCCTTTCTCTTCCGCCACGATGACGATGGGCCGGCTCTCGAAACGGGCCAGGCCGGCGATGATGGCGGGGTCGTCGGCAAACGAGCGGTCACCATGCAGTTCCTGGAAATCGGTGAACAGGCGGTCGATGTAGTCGAGCGAATGCGGCCGCTTGGGATGGCGGGCCAGTTGCACGCGCTTCCACGCGGGATGCAGTTCAGGCGGCGGAGCGTCGGGAGTAGTCTCGGAATCCACTCTTAAACATCTTACCAGTGGAGCGAACCGGTGCAGGGGTCGAGCCCGGCTTGACAAGTCACTGACTTAGATTTAATCTAAATTTAAATTGTGTCTAATATAAGCCTCGAGTTGCGGAAGGCCTTTCTCGCGGCGGATGTGCGGCCCACCGTGCAGCGCTTCGCGGTGCTCCACCACCTGGCCCGGCATGGCGTCCACGCGACGGCCGAGGAGATCTTTCGGGCGGTGAACCGGCAGGATCCGCGGGCGTCGCGGGCCACGGTTTACAACAGCCTGAAATCGCTGACCCGCGCGGGGCTCGTGCGGGAAGTGATTTCGGAGGGCAAAGCCGCCCGGTTCGACGCCAGCCTGCATCCGCACCATCATTTTGTGTGCGATCGCTGCGGGGCAGTGGAAGACACGCCCTGGTTCGAACTTCCGGCGGCGGGAAAACAGGCGCTGGGAGCGCGCCAGGTGCGGCGTTTCGAGGTGGTGTTCCGAGGCGTTTGTGAGAAATGCGGTGGTTCGCAACCACTGACAGGAGAGGTGATATGAGTCTGGCGGGAAAGCAGTGCAAGCCGTGCACGGGTGGAGTGCCGGCGCTAAAGGGCGAAGAGTTGGCGGGGTTACAAGCGCAGTTGCAGGGCTGGAAAGTGGTAGGCGAACATCATTTGCAGAAGATGTTCGCGTTCCCGGACTTCCATGCGGCGCTGGCCTTCGTCAACCGCGTCGGGGAACTGGCCGAGCGGCAGGGCCATCATCCGGACCTGTACCTGGCGTGGGGACGCGTGGAAGCCAAAATCTGGACCCACAAAATTGACGGCCTGACCGAGAGCGATTTTATTCTGGCGGCCAAGATCGACACCGTACTCGAGATTTGAGAAACACGAGGAGAAACCACAGACATGTTAGGAGTTGGACAGAAGTTTCCTTCTTTTTCTTTGCAGGCGACGGTCAGCCTGGAGCAAGGCAAAACGTTTCGCACCATTACCGACGAGGATTATCCCGACAAGTGGAAGGTGTACTTCTTCTGGCCGAAGGACTTTACCTTCGTCTGCCCGACCGAGATCGCGGCGTTCGGCAAGCTGAACAAGGACTTCAGCGACCGCGACGCGCAGGTGCTGGGCGGCAGCACGGATTCCGAATTCGTCCACCTGGCCTGGCGGCAGAGCCATCCGGACCTGAAAGCGCTACCGTTTCCCATGCTGGCCGACATCAAGCGCGAGCTTTGCGCGGCGCTGGGAATTCTGGACCCGCAGGAGGGAGTGGCGCAGCGGGCGACGTTCGTGGTGGATCCGCACAACGTGATCCGCTTCGTTTCGGTCAACGACCTTTCGGTGGGCCGCAATCCGCAAGAGGTGCTGCGCGTGCTGGACGCCCTGCAAACCGATGAGCTTTGCCCGTGCAACTGGCAGAAGGGTGAACAGGTGCTGAAGGTGAGCGTATAGCGGCGCGGGGAGCGGCGATGACCTATAGCGAAATGGTGAACTCCATTCCAGAGTATGCCAAGGATTTAAAGCTGAACCTGGGCAACGTAATGGAGCAGAGCGAGTTGACCGCGCAGCAGGCTTGGGGGACGGCGGTGGCCTGCTCGCTGGCGGCGCGCAACAGGGAATTGTATGGCGCGATCGTCGCCGAGGCCGGCGCCAGGTTGAGCCCGCAGGCGTTGTTCGGGGCCAGGGCGGCGGCGGCGGTGATGGGGATGAACAACATCTTTTACCGCTTTCGCCACTTCGCGAGCAACCTAAAATACGGCACCATCCCGGCGCGGCTGCGCATGCAAAGCATCCGCGCCCACGGCGCAGACCCGGCGGATTTCGAGTTGTGGTGCCTGGCCGTGTCCGCCGTCAACGGCTGCCAGGTGTGTGTGTCTTCGCACGAACAAGCGGTGCGGGAAAAAGGGCTCAGCGAGGAAACGGTGCTGGCCGCCATCCGCATCGCGGCGACGATCCACGCGCTAGCGGCAGTGGTGGGCGCGGACGAAGCGGCTGGCGCGACAGCCTGAGGACGACGTTCCAGGCCACGGATGAACACGGATAAGACAGCCCACAACGTATCAGTGTTTATCTGTGTTCATCCGTGGCCCACATTGTCTTGGGGCTTCTCACTCGCCTATTGGGAGGCGCCGGTGGCCCGCTTCAGGTCCCGATCGATTCTCTCGATGTAAAGGATAGTTTCGCGGTAGGGCGGAATTTGGTTATGATATTTCTCCAGGGCCTCCGGGCCGGCGTTGTATGCCGCCAGCGCGTGCCAGAGTTGTCCATCGTATTTGAGCAGAAGGTCGCGCAGGTAGCGGGCCCCTGCGTCGACGTTTTGGGCAGGATCTCTGGGATCGACTCCCAGATTTCGGGCCGTAACCGGCATGAGTTGCATCAAGCCAACGGCGCCTTTGGGAGATAATGCCCGCAGGTCGAACCCGGATTCGGCAGCCATGACGCTGCGGACCAGTTGGCGCGGCAACCCGTACTTGTCGGCGGCGTCATCGGCCAGTTGCTGCGGGGCGATTGGAGCGATGGATTCCGGCTTTTGCGGTGCGCCCTGGAGTGCGGGTTCCGGCGCGGCCAAGCCGTCGGGTTCGAAGCCGACGATGGCGGAGGCGGCGAGTTCCGTGTATCCGGCGCCCGAATACAGCCGTACTTGAGAACCCGCAAGTTCGTGGCCGTCCACGTGCAAGCGCGATCCGCTGGCGAAGACGGCGAATTCTCCCGCCCACCCGGTCGTGGCAGCAATCATCCAGATAATCGGCGCAAAACGCATGACCTTCTTATATATTGACGCAAACGAGGCCGCCGCCGTGCAGTTTCGTGAGATTTCTTACAATTTGTTATCGTAGAGGGAGCCCCCTGGCGTTATGCCGTTTCACATCCAACCGACTCGGGAGTTTCTGGTCCGCCCCGCCTTGCCGCCTTCCCTCTCACGGATGACGGAGCTGGCCTACAACATTTTATGGAGCTGGGAGCCGCTGGAGCGCGCCATCTTCCGGCGCCTTGACCCGGCGTTGTGGCGGGAATGCGGATACAACCCGGTGCTGATGCTGGGCCGGGTTTCGCAAACCACGCTAGATAAGGCGGCTGCCGATGCCCGCTACCTGGCGCTGTACAAGCTGGCTTGCGAGACTTTCGACGCTCGGATCAAAAAGAGCCAGCCGGCGGCCGATGGCAAGTTGATCGCCTACTTTTCCGCCGAGTATGGCCTCACCGAGTGCCTTCCGGTGTATTCGGGCGGTCTGGGCATCCTGTCCGGCGATCATCTGAAGTCTTCGAGCGACCAGGATTACCCGCTGGTGGGAATCGGGCTGCTATACCAGCAGGGCTATTTCCGCCAGATGCTGAATCCGGACGGCTGGCAGCAGGAGCGCTATCCGACCAACGATTTCTATACGCTGCCCCTGGTTCCGGTCAAGAACGCGGACGGCCACGACCTGAAGGTCACCGTGCAGCTGCCCACCGGCGACGTGTACATCCAGGTGTGGAGACTGGATGTGGGACGCATCGCCCTCTACCTGCTGGACACCAACATTCAGGAAAACGTGTTGCCGCAGGATCGCGATATCACCGATTCACTCTACGGCGGCGACATCGATACGCGGATCCGCCAGGAGATCGTGCTGGGCATCGGCGGCATGCGGGCGCTCGAGGCGGTGGGTCTGAAGCCCACCGTGTTCCACATGAACGAAGGGCATTCGGCATTCCTGGTGCTGGAGCAGGTGCGGCATTACATGGGCGAGGACAAGCTGAGCTTCGAGGAGGCGCTGGAGGCGGCCCGAACCAGCAACGTGTTCACTACCCACACGCCGGTGCCGGCCGGTATCGACCTGTTCGATCCCGGCATGATGTACCACTATTTTTCCGCGTACTGCGGCGAAATCGGCATCGACTTCAACCAGTTGATGGGGCTGGGAAGGCGCAACCCGCTCGATCGCGACGAACGCTTTTCGATGGCCGTGCTGGCGCTGAAGGCGTCGGCCTACCGCAACGCGGTGAGCCGGCTGCACCGGCACATCTCGCAGGAAATGTTCCACGATCTGTGGCCGCAATTGCCGGTTTGGGAAGTCCCGATCACCTCGATCACCAACGGCGTTCACGCGCCGAGTTGGCTGAATGGCGACCTGGCGGGGCTGTACGACCAGTACCTGGAGCCGGACTGGCGCGAGCGGTTCAACGATGTCTCGATCTGGGAGCAGGTGAAAGAGATCCCGGACGAAGAACTGCTGGAAGCGCACCGGCGGCGGAAGCGGCGTCTGGTGGCCTTCGTGCGGGAGCGGCAGAGCTCTTCGGCGGTGCGGCGCCAGGCGGCCGTGGCGGAAGTGCGGCATTCGAGCGAAGTGCTGGATCCCAACGCCTTCACCATCGGTTTTGCACGCCGCTTCGCCACCTACAAGCGGGCCACACTGTTGTTCCGCGATGTCGAGCGGCTGAAGCGCATCCTCCTCCACAAAGAGATGCCGGTACAGATTGTCATCGCCGGCAAGGCGCATCCGAAAGACCAGCCCGGCAAGAGCTTCATTCGCGAGATTGTCCAGCTTTCGCGCGATCCGGAGCTGTGGAAGCACCTGGTCTTCGTCGAAGACTATGACATGAAGGTGGCGCGCGAGCTGGTGCAGGGCGTGGACTTGTGGGTGAACAACCCGCGGCGTGGCGAAGAAGCGTGCGGCACCAGCGGCATGAAAGCCGCCATCAATGGCGTGCTCAACCTCAGCATTCTGGACGGCTGGTTCGACGAAGCCTACGAACGCTCGGGCGGCTGGGCGATCGGCGAGCGCGAACCGTACTCCGAAGACCAGGACGTGCTGCACGCCAGCGCCATTTACTACCTGCTGGAGAACGAAATTGTGCCCATGTTCTTCGAGCGGCGCGAGCAGGCGGGGCGCGAGTGGGTGCGGCGCATGAAACAATCGCTGATGTACATTACCCCGCAGTTCGATTGCCGGCGCATGGTGAGAGAATATATGGATCAGTTATACCAGCCGGCTCATGAGCAACATCTTCGCGCGGTGGCCGGGCAATTCAGCCTGACGCACGAAAGGGCGCGGTGGAACGCGCGCGTGCGGGAGGTCTGGGACCACGTGCGGTTCGTGGATTCGGGCGACGGTCCGACCGGCTCCTGGATCAGCGGCAAGCCCATACCGGTCCGCGCCACCATCGACCTGGCCGGGTTGCAGCCGGAGGACGTCAGAGTGGAACTGGTGATGGGCCGGGTGAGCAGCAATGGACATCTGGAAGAAACCGAGGTGATGGTGCTGCCGGTGTTCGACCAGCAGGGCGCCGCGACCGTGTTCGGGAAGGACATCCTGCCCGATCGCACCGGCCGGCTTGGCTACGCCCTCCGGGTCAGCCCGAACCATTTCGACGACCCGCTGACCCGGCCGTGTACGAACCTGTTGAAGTGGAGTTCAGGCGGTTAGCGATCGAAAGTAAGTGGAAGCAGCGGTAACAATACCGTTATTTTTGTTTCGAAGGGGGATGCAATTGCACCCCGTTCCGTGGTATGTATGAGTTTAGGCACTGGCGGGATGCCGAGCCTGTTCGGCACGCAATTGGATACACCGCCCCAGCCCCTCTAGTTATCCCACGTCGCCCACCTGGCCCATGGACCGGCCTGCGGCGGGCGTGGTTTGTGTTGGAATTCATCAACGCCCGGAAAAGCTGATTCGACAATCGAAGGCTCTCTTCTCCCGCAGATACGGAGTAAACCTCCATGGACAGCGACCGCAAATACAGACAACACGGGTACATGGACTCGGACCGCGACGGCAGGGGTCCCCGGGACGGTAGTCCCAAGCCGCAAGGTCCGCGTCCGCCCATCGACGTGACCGGCCCCCGCTTGCCGCGTCTGGTGCAACACGTGGCGGCCTCCCGCTGCTATAACTGCTCGACGGCTCTGCCGGAGGGCACCGACTTCAACGGCGCGTGCCCGAAATGCAACGCCGCGCTGCACTGTTGCAAGCAGTGCTCGCACTTCGAGCCTTCCACGCGCTTTCAATGTTTGAAGCCGATCCCGGTGCGCATTCCGGTCAAGGACGGGGCCAACGAGTGCAGCCTGTTCAACCCGCGCGTGACGGTGGCGCGCGAAGGAACCTCGAACGGCTCGGGCGCGCAGGCCTCGGGACCGGCCGGACCACCCGCGCCGCGCAACCCGGAAGACGCGCGCAGCGCCTTCGACAAGCTGTTCAAGAAACCGTAACGGTGGCGCGCAGCACCGTGGCGCGCGCAGTTATGCGCGCAGCGTCGAGAGTCGTCTCGACGTTCTTCTGCCAGTCGATCGGTCACCGGGCAGGTGGCCAAAACGAAGGAGCCGCGAATTGTTGATGCGTTTTCTGGTGGGCCTGATGCGCGGGCTGCATGGCACCATCGGCATCAGCTCACCGCCTCCCGAACAAGAGCGCTTCTACGTGTTTGTGTGGCTCGCCATCGGGGTGCTGATGGTGCTGTTCTTCCTCGTCATGCTGTGGGTGATGCAGTGAGCAGCGCAAAGTGCCGATTGACACATCCAGCGCTCACGCCCGACACCGTGCGCACCGGCTGGACCTAGAACGGCACGTCGTCGTCGGTGATGCCCTGGTTCATGTCGTCGGGCGGGGCGGGCGCGGCGGCCTGCGGGCGGCCGGCGGCGCGAGGCATCGAGACGACGCGGTCCGAATCGCCGCCTTCACGGGCGCCTCCACCGAGAAGCACCAGGCTGTTGGCGTCGCAGATCACTTCGGTGATGTACTTCTTCTGGCCTTCCTTGTCCTCATAACTGCGGGTTTCGATCCGGCCTTCCAGATAGATCTGCTTGCCCTTGAGCAGGAAGTTGGCAACGTTCTCCGTCTTCCACATGACGACGTTGTGCCAATCGGTGATGTCCTTCCACTCGCCGGTCTGCGCGTCTTTCTGGCGCCGGCCTGTGGCGAGCGAGAACTTGGACACGGAGATTCCGCTTTGCGTGAACTTGGTCTCGGCGTCCTTGCCGAGATTTCCGAGCAATATGACTTTGTTGACGCTTCGAGATGCCATCTTATCCTGAACTGTATCACAACCGGCGGCCGAACACCGGCGTTGCGGCGGCGATTACTCTGGCCGGGGCCGGCGGCAAGACCGCCGGCGCTACCGGCGCGACAGCAGAGCTACTGGACCACATGGGCCGTCAGCACCACGAAGAGGGCCTGATCGTGCGACACGCCAATGCGCCCGACCACCACTTTCTGACCTTCTTTCACGTCCACGCTCGCGTTGAGGTTCAAGGGGTTTTTGGCGCCAGGCCAAAAGATGGACGCCTCCATGTCGTCCAGCCGTACCGTCGATCCATCCGGCGCCAATGCGGCTGCACGGATCCTAAAGTCGGTCGAGGGCGCCACGGGCTGCGGATCCTTCGAAACCACCGCGCCCTCGCTCCTGGTATACGCCCGTTCCCCGGTGCGGGTCCGCATTTCGATCAGATCCACTTGCCGGTAATTCTTGAATGGAAACACACCCTTGAGCTGCGTTACCACGCTCTCCAGTTCCTTGGGAACGGGGTTGCCCGTACTGTTTTCGGCGTCGGTGCCCAAGATCAGGTAGACCGTCAGCTCGATGTTCTTGGGCGCCGCGGCCGGCGTGTCCAACTGCTTGACGGCATCCTCAATCACCGCCATCGCGGTTTTATCCGCCGTTACGGCGATGGCGCGCATCTGGGTATTCTGGTCTGCCGAGCCCCCCAGCGCGCGCACCAAATTCATCACTTGCCCCGGATCCGCGTATTTCAGAACGAAGAGTTTCTCCACAGTGACGGCGGGCGGCTTCGTTTGAGTGTTCTTGTTGTCCTGCGCCGCCAAAGATAGAGCGGCCAGCATCAGTAAAACAGCGATTCGTTTCATCGTTCTTCTCCCTTTTCTTCGAATAACCAGTAGATGACCACGTTCGGATCGTCGGTCGCCAGTTGCACCATGCGCACCGGGGAATCCTCGGCGGCGGCCGGCGGTGTTGGCGTCGCGGCATCGGCCATGATCGGCTTCTGCTCCTCGATGGCAGGCAGAGCAGCTCGTTCCACGTGCGCCGGGGTCCCGGCCCGCCCGACTCCGATGCGCTTCGGAGCCGCGACCGTCAGGGAGCGGTCGTTTCCACGCGTGTGCGCCGGAGGCGCGACGGCCACCACCCGAGGCAGTACCGTCGCCGGCACCGCAGCCGGCTTCATCATCACCACCATCAGCACAGCGGCTGCTGCGACCGCCAGCGCAGCGGCCCAAGCCCACGGCCACACCAAACCACGGCGCGGCGATTTCGCCAATTCAGCCAGCACCCGCCCGCGCACGGCCGCATAGTGCTCAGTCGCCAATGGTTCTGCATGAACCTGGCGCAGCCCATCCAGTTCCAAGCGCAGTTCCTGCGCCAGCGCGCTGCACGCCGCGCACCCGGTCAAGTGCCGCTCCACGCCGGCCGCCTCGGCCGTTTCCAGGTCGCCACCGGCAAACAGCGCGACGCGCTCTTCCCAAACCGCACAACTCATAAGCGTCTCCGTGAATAGCGCTCCACAAAATCCCGCATCTTCAGCCTGGCCTTGGAGATCTGCGAGCGCACGGTGCCGACGCTCGATCCCAGCACGCCCGCCACCTCGGCGGTGGAAAGGCCTTCCAGGTCGCGCAGCACCAGCGCCGCGCGTTCCTTTTCGGAGAGCATGCGCAGGCTGCGCAGCAGTAGCGCCTTGCGCTCGGCCTCACCCGCGCTCTGCTGCGGATCGCCGGCGGCAGCCAGCTCCGGCGCATCCTCCACCGGAACCGTGCTCGGCCGGCGCCGCCGCGCGTCGTGGCACACATTCACCGTCACCCGGTAGAGCCAGGCCGCCAAGTTGCCGGTATCGAGCTTTTCGAGGTTGCGGTAGAGCCGCAGGAACACCTCCTGCGAAGCGTCCTGCGCGTCCTCGAGATTGCCCGCCAGGCGGTAGGCCGTCGCCAGCACCAAACGTTCATGCCGGCGCATTAGCAGATCGAACGCCACCCGGTCGCCGGCGCGTGCCGCTTCGAGCGTGACATCCCGGCCTTCCGGCGAGTCGCCCGCTTCCACCGCCGCGAGTGCCAGACTTTTCATCCTCTAATAGATAAACTGCCGGCGAGGCCAAAGCGTGGATGCGATTTTCGGTCAAACCACGGTACACTGACCGCTAAGACCTTTCCATGAGCTCGCCCGACGCGCAACCTTCCCACGCCCAGTACGACACACGGTTTTTCGGCCACCCGCGCGGCCTGGCCACTTTGTTCTTCACCGAGATGTGGGAACGCTTCAGCTACTATGGCATGCGTGCCATCCTCATCTATTACATGACCGACAAAATCGTCAAGGGTGGGCTGGGCTTCAACGACGATAAAGCCGGCGCGGTCTATGGTCTCTATACCGCCATGGTCTACCTGCTTTGTCTGGGCGGCGGATGGGTGGCGGACCGCATTGTCGGGCAACAGCGTGCCGTGCTCCTGGGTGGCCTGTTCATCGCAGGGGGCGAATTCAGCCTGATGGCGCCCAGCCAGGCACCGTTCTATCTGGGGCTGGTGCTGTTGATGGTGGGCACGGGCCTGCTGAAGGGCAACGTGAGCACCATCGTCGGCCAGCTCTACCGGCAGGGCGATCCGCGGCGCGATTCCGGTTTCTCCATTTTCTACATGGGAATCAATATCGGCGCTACGATTTCCCCGATCTTCTGCGGTTGGGTGGGTGAGCGGATCAGTTGGCGGCTGGGCTTCGGACTGGCCGGCCTGGGAATGCTGGCCGGTGTGATTCAATATGTGCTCGGCGGCAAGTACCTGGGCGATGCCGGCCTGCGTCCCGCATCGACCGGCAATGCCGCGGGGGACGCCCGGCAGCGACGCAACGCCATATTGGCCGTGGGCGGAGGCCTGGCGGTGTTTGCCGTGCTCGGCCTGCTGGGCGCCACGGGCGTCATCGTCTTTACCGCCTCGCTGATCTCCGATTCGCTGGGCTGGGCTTTGCTGGGCATCTCGGTGGTGGTATTCGCCTGGCTGATTTTCTCGCACACCTGGACGGCGGAGGAACGCAAGCGGTCGGCGGCCATCCTGGTGCTGTTCGTGGCATCGGCGGTGTTCTGGGCCTCCTATGAGCAGGCCGGCTCGTCGCTCAGCCTGTTTGCCGAGCGCAGCACGGATCGCCACGTTTTCGGGTTCGAATTCCCGGCGAGCTGGTTTCAGTTCGTGCAGCCGGTTTTCGTGATCGCGCTGGCGCCGGTCTTCGCTTGGCTCTGGATGGCGATGGGCCGCCGCGGCGCCGAGCCCTCCAGCCCGGCCAAGTTTTCGATGGGGCTGCTCTGGGGCGGCCTGGCGATCGCCATCCTGGTGCCGGCGGCCATCATGTCCTCGCATGGCGCGCTGGTATCGTCATGGTGGCTCACAGGCACCTACTTCATGCAGACCATCGGCGAGCTGTGCCTCAGCCCGGTGGGGTTGAGCGCGATGACCAAGCTGGCGCCCGCGCGCGCGGCCGGCTTCATGATGGGAATCTGGTTCCTCTCGATCAGCATCGGCAACTGGCTGGCGGGCAAAGGCGCATCGCTGTATAGCTCGATTCCGCTGCCGTCGCTGTTCGGCATCATCGCCGGCTGCACCATCGTCGCCGCGCTGGTGCTGGTGCTTCTCATTCGCCCAACGGTGCGGCTGATGTCGGGCGTGAATTGACCGGCGCCGTGCATTTCCTCCGGCGCTAGAATAGAAGCATTCCTGCTTCCCCCGAGAGCCGGGCGTGTGCCTGAGTTAGAGGAGCCGAAAAGGAAAGAATGCCCTTCGTCCACCTGCATTGCCACACCGACTATTCGCTGCTGGATGGGGCCTGCGATATCGACCAGTTGATGCAGCTCGCCGTCGATCAGAAGATGCCGGCCGTCGCAATGACCGATCACGGCAACCTGTTCGGCGCGGTGAAATTCTATAACGCCGCCAAGAAGGCGGGCGTGCATCCTGTTATCGGCTGCGAGATGTACGTAGCGCGCCAGGGTCACAAGTCGCGCTCCGACGACGGCTATAACCACCTCGTGCTGTTGTGCGAAAACCAAGAAGGCTACCGCAACCTCATCAAGCTGGTTTCGACCGCGTACCTGGACGGGTTCTACTACAAGCCGCGCGTCGATATGGACCTGCTGGCGCAGCACTCCAAGGGACTGATCGCGCTCTCGGCCTGCCTGAAAGGCCACATCGCGGAGACGATTCTTTCCGACCAGTACGACGAAGCCAAGCGGCTGGCCTTCAACTATGCCGATATCTTCGGCAAGAACAACTATTTTCTCGAGGTCCAGGACCACCACCTGGATCAGGACAAGCGGCTCACGCCGCAGATGAACCGGCTTTCGCAGGAGACCGGTCTCAAGCTGGTAGTCACCAACGATTCGCATTACTTGCGCCGGGAAGACGCGCGCGCGCACGAGATCCTACTGTGTATCCAGACCGGCAAGATGATGAACGACCCCAACCGGATGCGCTGGAACACGCCGGACTTCTATCTGAAGACGCGTGACGAAATGATGGAACTGTTCGGCGAGCTGGAAGACGCGGTGGACCGCACGTGGGAGATCGCGCAGCGCTGCAATGTCACGCTCGAGAAAGTCAAGGAGCCGTTTCCCAAGTTCGACGTTCCCGAGGCGCACACCACCGACACTTATTTCGAATATGTCGCGCGGCAGGGGTTTGAGAAGCGCCGGCCGCGTCTGGAAGCGATGCGCGCCAAGGGCATCCTCAAGCACGATCTCGCGGAATACGCCGAGCGCCTGGACCGTGAGATCCGGATGATCCAGTCGATGAAGTTCTCCGGCTATTTTCTGATCGTCTGGGATTTTATCCGCTACGCCCGCTCGAAGGGCATTCCGGTGGGACCGGGGCGCGGTTCGGCGGCGGGCAGCCTGGTGGGATACGCGATGGCGATCACCGATATCGACCCGCTGCAGTATGGGCTGCTGTTTGAGCGCTTCCTCAACCCGGAGCGCGTCAACCTGCCCGATATCGACATCGACTTCTGCATGAACCGCCGCGGCGAGGTGATTCACTATGTCACCGAAAAATACGGCCGCGAGCAGGTGGCACAGATCATCACCTTCAACACGCTACAAGCGCGCGCGGCCATCAAGGATGTGGGCCGCGTGCTCGAAATCCCATACGCGGACGTGGACCGGCTCACCAAACTCGTCCCCGGTGTGCTGAATATCTCGCTCGAAGACGCGATCAAGCAGGAACCGGGCTTCGCCGAGGCCCGGAAGGATCCGCGCATCGATGAAGTGCTGAAGGTCGCGCTGAGGCTGGAAGGCCTTTCGCGCAACTGCTCGGTGCACGCGGCGGGGGTGGTGATCTCGCCGCAGCCGCTCAAGGAGCTGGTGCCGCTCTACAAGACGAACCGCGATGAAATCGTCACGCAGTTCGATATGAACGGCCTCGAGAAGTTGTCGCTGCTCAAGATGGATTTCCTGGGCTTGACCACGTTGACCCTGATCGAAGACGCGTTGCGCCTGATCAAGAAGCGGCACGGCGTGGATCTGGTTCCCGAGGATTTGCCGCTCGACGACGCGGCCACCTACGACGTCTTTTGCAAGGGCTTCACCTGCGGCGTGTTCCAGTTCGAATCGCAGGGGATGCGCGACATTCTGCTGCGCTACAAGCCGAGCCGGCTGGAGGATTTGACCGCGCTCAACGCGCTCTACCGTCCGGGGCCGATTCAGGGCGGCATGGTGGATGATTTCATCGAGCGCAAGTGGGGCCGCCGCGCGGTGCAATACGATCTGCCGGAGCTGAAAGAGCTGCTCGAAGAAACCTACGGCGTGATTGTCTACCAGGAACAGGTGATGCAGATCTCCAACCGCCTGGCTGGCTATTCGCTGGGCGAAGCCGATCTGCTGCGCCGCGCGATGGGCAAGAAGAAGGCCGAAGCAATGGCCCAGGAGCGCGAGCACTTCGTGCAGGGCGCGGTGGCACGCGGCTTCGCGCAGCGCAAGATCGAAAAGATTTTCGATCTGATGGAGCAGTTCGCCGGCTACGGATTCAACAAGTCGCACTCCGCCGCGTACGCCTACCTGGCGTTCGTGACCGCGTACCTGAAAGCTCATTACCCGGTGGATTTCATGGCCGCGCTGCTCACCTCGGAAACCGGCAACACGGCCAAGGTGGTGAAGTACATCAACGAATGCCGGGCCATGGGCATCACCATCCTGCCGCCGGACGTGAATCAGTCCGAGTGGAGTTTCACGCCGGACGCGCAGGCGCCCGGTGGAATCGGCATCCGCTTCGGGTTGGGCGCGGTGAAGAACCTGGGTCAATCCGCGGTCGAGGCCATCGGCCGCGCGCGCGAGCCGTTGGGCCACTTCCGAACTATCCACCAGTTCGCCGAAACGGTCGACCTGGGAGCCGTGAACCGCCGCATGATCGAGAGCCTGATTCGCGCCGGCGCGATGGATTCGCTGGAGGGGACGCGGGCGCAGAAGTTCGCCGCGGTGGAAGGCGCCATGGAAGCGGGCCAGCGCGCCCACCGCGACCGCGAAAGCGGGCAAACGGGCCTGTTCGGCGAACTGATGGGCGGCGCGGAACCGCACGACCCGCCGCTCGCCAACGTTCCCGACTGGACCGATAAAGTGAAACTGGCCGGCGAAAAAGAGCTGCTGGGGTTCTGGGTGACCGGCCACCCGCTGGATCGCTATCGGGACAAGATCGGCGAACTGGCCACCCATGACACAGGCAGTCTCGAAGGCCTCAATAAGAACGCGGAAGTTGCCTTGTGCGGTGTGCTGCGCGGCATCGCGCGCAAACGCAACAAGGAAGGCAAGCCGTGGGTGGCGCTGACTATCGAGGACCAGCAGGGGTCGGTGGACGGCATGGTCTTCGCCTCCAGCTACGAACGCCTGGCCCAGCAGGTTGTGGAGGATCAGGCCGTACTGGTGCGCGGCTTGATCCTGCCGGAAGAAAACGCGCCGCCCAAGGTGTCGGTGCAGGACATCATCCCGCTCGATGTGGCGCGCGTGGACATGCCGTCGGTGATTTCCATTCGCGTCTGGCTGGGCCGCAACGGCGGGACGGATAAAGCCGCCGCGCTCGACGAGCTCTTCAAACGCAAGCCGGGCGAAACCCAGGTGCGCCTGCGCCTGGAAGCGCCGCGCGATTTTTCGGTCCTGCTCGACGTTCCGGCGAAGGTGCGCCCGGACAGAGAATTCCGCGCCGCCCTGGAAGCCATCTGCGGCGCCGAGTGCCTCGAGCGGGTGGCGGGCTGAGGTCTGATGAAGACCGCGCCGCAGTCTCTGCCGCGGGCTGGCGCTGCTCGCGCGGTTAGTACAATAGGTCGAAATGCGTTGCCCAACTCGCTGGATCCGGCCATTGGCCATTATGATTGCCGCCATCGCTGCCCGGGGATTCCAGTTGCCACACCGCCGCCCGCTGTCATTCGCGCTCTCGTGCGCGGGTGCCGACTGCCCCATGCTCGGAGGCGCGCCGCAGAGCGTGGGAATGCGCAGCGGCTTCGTCCGCCTGTCTCCCGGCGAATCGGTTGGATGGCACTCCACCGCTAACAATGAGGAATCGCTGGTCATCCTCCACGGCCAGGGAGAAGCGCTTTTCGATGGGTTCGACAAGCGACAGTTCGTAGCGCCGGCATCGCTGTATATTCCGCCCGCGACCCGACACAACGTCACCAACACCGGCGGCGGGGTTCTCGAATACGTGTACGTAGTGGCGCCCGCGTCCGCGATGTGATCGCGGCGCTAAATCGCATGCGTTTATACCGGGCTGACCAAACTCATCAAAATTGCGAGTGACACGGGCGACTCGGCCTGCGAACATCAAGCGCTCTCGTCTCGCTGCCCGAAAAACGGCGCACGCTGCTTGTCTTGAAAGCGCCGACGCCGTTACAAATGAAAACCTGGGGCGGCGGTTGGTACTGCCGAAGAGGATCGGGAGAGTGGGCGGCGACGCAGACCTGCAGATCTTACACGCATGACGACATATTCTGCATGCTCTCACGGTCCCGGCACCCCCGCGCCACGAATTCCAGGGCGCGGTAAACTCCGCGGCCTTGCTTAGAACAAGGCATCGACTGGCGATATCTGCCCTCACGTTAATCCGGTCCAGTTTGGCACGGCTCGTGCCATGAAGATCTCAGTCGCCAAAGAAACCTGGCAGGCGATAGCGGGATAACGTCGGTACTTTAGAAGAACGACGAAACTTCCGGAAACAACGATTGAGGGGTTAAATGCAGTCCAACCTGCGTCATTCGCGTCTGCGTAGAGTCCGCACAGTAGTCTTTCTTATATGTTGCTTCCTACTGGCTCCCGCTTTGGCACCGTCACAGGACGTACTGACTTATCGCAACGACAATGCGCGCACGGGCCAGTACCTGAACGAAACTCTTCTCACTCCAAACAGCGTCAACCCGGCTGCTTTCGGCAAGCTTGTCACTTTTTCAGTGGACGGCATGGTTGACGGCCAACCGCTCTACGTGTCCAGTGTATCCATACCTTCCAAGGGCGCCCATAACGTCCTCATCGTCGTCACCGAGCATGACAGTGTCTACGCCTTTGATGCCGATACGGGCGCCGTGATCTGGCATGTCTCAGTGTTAAAAGCCGGTGAGACCACGTCTGACGCTCGCTCCTGTGGTCAGGTTGCGCCAGAACTAGGGATCACCTCCACACCAGTCATCGATCGTGCGGGGGCACCCAATGGAGTGATCTATGTGGTGGCGCTGTCAAAGGACACCTCAGACAATTACTTTCAACGATTGCACGCTTTAGATCTGGCAACAGGTGGGGAGCTGTTCGGCGGACCTACAACAGTCAAGGCGACCCGACCTGGAACAGGAAATGCCAGCTCCGGTGAGCCGATCGTCTTTGACCCAGCCCAGTACACAGAGAGAGCCGGGCTCCTTCTTCTCAATGGAGTCATATACACTGCGTGGGAACCTCATTGCGATATTCGTCCATATGCGGGATGGATTATTGGCTATGACGCCAGGACCCTGGCGCAAACCAGCGTGCTTCAAGTCACCCCGGGTGGCAGTGGTGTAGCTACCTCGTCGTCCGGTGCCGGACTGGCGGCCGATGGCTCAGGTAACATATACTTCCTCGACGGCGCGGGCGATCTTGGTACCACCTTAGGTTCGAATGCTCTTCCGACAAGTCGGGACCTCGGCAACCCAGTCACACAACTTGCCACCCGGTCTGGATTGCCAATAACTGACTACATCGAAACCTGTAATCAGCTTTCCGGCCTTTGTGGCGCCATGGCTCCTGGCCCTGGCGCGGCCTTACTGCTCCCCGACATGAGAGACAGCTCTGGAACAGTCCAGCACCTAGCTGTCGGCGGTGGCAAAGACACAGACGTTTACATCATTAATCGCGACTACGTGGATCAGCTCCCTTCCAACTCCGACCTTGTCTATCAACACCTCACGGGAGCTTTGCCGGGCGGGCTCTGGTCAATGCCGGCCTACTTTAATAACAGACTCTACTTCGGGTCCGCCGACTCCCCGATCTCCGCGTTTCAGTTCGCCAATGCGACACTCTCCACTGAACCGGTTGCGCAAACAGGCAACAGCTTCACCTATCCGGGTGCCAGTCCCAGTATCTCTGCCAGCAGTAATACCAACGGGATCGTCTGGGCAACTGACAATGTGAACCCCGCCGTCTTGCATGCGTACGATTCTAATAACTTGAACGAACTCTACGACTCAAGCCAGGCCAGCGTTGATCGCGACACCTTTTGCTCAGGTAACACATCAACAGCGCCAACGATTGCCAATGGGAAGGTCTATGTCGCGAGCGGCACCTGTGTGGGAGTATTTGGGCTGCTCACCTCTGGAGTGCCTGCAGGGGTTTCGCTGCCTCCGCTTGGCTTCTCAAACGCGCCACAGTCCCTTACGGTGTCGGGTGCCGAGAAAACCACAGGGGCTACGATTGGCCCTACGACCGAGGAAAGTGCTTTGAGCGCGTCGTCGCCGAATCGGGCTGATGACTGCTCTACGGCGGCGAACACCTCGATGGGTTCCGGCTGGACGATGGCCCAATGTCAGGGCACGTCCAGCAATCCCCCACCCACGGACCCGACGAGCATCAGCCTGACAACCACAAACTCAGTTGGGGTCGGCCATTGGATTATCGCCGCCATTCAAGAGGCAGGGGGCTATGGCGAGTATCTATATGCGTCAGACAGCCTCGGAAATGTAGCAGCCGGAATGGTTACGACCAACGGAACAGAGGTGGCGTTTTCGAGCGGCCTCCCTTTCTCATTGAGCGGGTGCTCGTCGATTAGCGGGACCAGGTGTTATTGGAACGGCAAAAAGATCGTAATCAATGGCACGAGTTACACGATCTCAACGGTCAATAGCGTCTCATCGATCACTTTGACCACTTCAGCGGGAGTTCAATCTACTCCGGTCGCGTATAGCGGGCCGGGGTGGTGGTGTTCAGACACGGATGGAGATGTCTCCAGTTCGATCCAGGCCGTCTGCGCGGCATACGTTTCAACTGGGGGCTCGGATACCATCACTGGAACCTGCTCGCCTGGCGGGTACCACTGCGGAGGATCAGATCAATATGTGTTCATCCTTAACATCACCGAGATATCGAATGCGAAAGGTGTCGGCTCTCTAGACTTTGCTGCCTGCGCGCGGGCTGGCTGCGCCGTCGCCGGAGGGCGGGAAACTGGCCTGCAGACGACCATTGGATCGAATCCATCCGTCGCGTCCCAGGTAATCACACCGTCAGGTGCCAACGAGTTGATTTTCGTAGAGGCTGGCTATGGAGTCGGGCCGGTCTATCAGCCGTCCGGTTGGTACGGCCTGATCATCGGGACCGCGGGCGCGAACGTCAACAACCAGTATTGCGGTTTGGGCAATGGTTATTGTACCAATGAGGCACAGACGCAGGTGATCGTTCGCGCCCCTGCCGGCTCTTATGCAGCTCAACAGGACGATGGCGCTACTAGTGACGATTATGTTATTCAGACGCTGGCATTCACAGCAGGCGCTGGCTCGTCGCCCGCGTTGGTGTCGATTGCGGTGACGCCGGTGAGCCCGACAATCGCCAAAGGACTGACACAGCAGTTCGCGGCAATAGCCACCTACAGCGACAGCAGCACGCAGAACCTTACCAGTACGGCGACGTGGAGTTCG
>Ga0181520_10006234_pt1 | contig 18411 bp, 14 predicted proteins | sample PEATcosm2014_Bin_29_FD_132451 | JGI IMG/M metagenome (GOLD analysis project Ga0181520, IMG submission 132451) | Peatland microbial communities from MTU Mesocosm Facility, Houghton, MI, USA - PEATcosm2014_Bin02_30_metaG | ecosystem: Environmental > Terrestrial > Soil > Wetlands > Peat | place...
GGCAGCGGCATGATTCCAAGACCCGCCATTTACCTGCTCCGCATCGACGATCTTTGCCCAACGATCTCTGCCGGTCGATGGCGGCAATTTCGCCGCTTGATCGAAGAATTCGAACTTCAGCCCATACTTGCCATCGTCCCTGAGAATCGCGACCCGGACCATGAGATTTCGCCACCCGACCCTACCTATTGGGATCAAATGCGCGCCTTGGAATCCGCGGGCGCCGCGATCGGGTTGCATGGTTACCGCCATTTGTGTCTGAGTTCAGGACGGAGTCTTCTTGGCCTGCACCGCAGCTCGGAATTTGCCGCCGTGGCCGCAGCAATGCAGCGATCCTGGATCCGAGCAGGGCTGAATATTCTTCGCGGCCACGGACTTAACCCGGGAATCTGGGTTGCTCCACGCCACGGGTTCGACTCCAACACTCTCGAAGCGCTCACCGCAGAGGGAGTTCCTCGATTGTCCGATGGCTTCGCGCGCACACCCTTTGTTCGCGACGGCCTTACCTGGATTCCGCAGCAGCTCTGGTCCGCCGTCGAAAAGCCCAGCGGTGTTTGGACCATCTGCATTCATCCAAACACCATCAAGGATGAGGAGATCGCCCGGTTGCGCGCCTTCCTGCGCGCTCATGCGAGCCAATTCTCCTCAGTCAATCACCTCCCCGCCGAAGTTCCTGCCCCCACCTTGACCCTTGCGGAGCGTGCTTACGCCGATGTCGCACTCGTGCGCGTTAAAGCTTCGCGCGCACTCAGGCGAATTCCGCGTTTTGCGGTCCGCGCAAGCAATTCCGTGTAGAGCGCTTCCCACTGGTCGAGCACTATCTCCATGTCGAATCGCTCAATGACCTTCTGCCGCGCGCGTGCGCCCATCGCGCGCCGTTCTTCGGGCGCCATTTCCATCAGTCTTGTCATTGTCGCGCCCAGTGCTTCTGGATCACCTGCTCGTGCCAGCAGTCCGGTGTTCCCGTGCACTATCACCTCGCGCGTCCCGGCAACATCAGTGCCGATTGCCGGCAATCCACATGAGCCCGCCTCCAGTAACACCATTGGCAAGCCCTCATAGCGCGACGAGAGCACGAATCCATCCGCAGCTTGCATCCAACGCGCAACATTTGGTTCGAATCCCAGGAATTGCACGCGATGTTCCAACCCGAGCCGCATTGCCAGTTGCCGTAGCTCGTTTTCGAGAGGCCCCATGCCGAGGATGAGGAGCCGCGCGTTCGCAGACACTCCGGCCAGGGACGTCAGCAAAGTCGAGTAATCTTTAACTGCTTCGAGCCTGCCCGCGGCGAGCCAGAGAAACTCATCAGCTATGCCGAGTTCACCCCGCGCATTGTTGCGAAGCGTTCGATCTGGCTTCCAGGAATCCACTTCGATTCCGTTGGCCAGCACCAACAGTTGGTTTTCCTTTGTTATCCCTGCTTTAAGATGAGCCGCAGCAGTGGCACAACTGACCGCCGTCACACGGTCTGTAAGCCAGTTGCTGCAGCCGTAGCCGAGACGGCGGGCGAGTCCTCCGGTGTGCGAACTGTGCAGGGTATCGACAACCACAGGCACGGGCGCGGCGATCCGAGACCAGCGTGCCAGCCACGCGGCATGAGGCAAATGTGCATGGACCACGTCAGGCCGTTCGCGCCGAAGCCAGCGATTGAAACGGATCCATCCCCGCGGATCTGCAAGCCCTTTGCGCATCTCCAGGCTCGTGAAGCCAATGCCCGCATTGCGCAACTGTGTGGCTGCCGCACTGCCGGAGCCGGAAAGTGCCACCACGCTGACTCGCCAACCGCGACGGCGTAGCCCTTTTGCCAGCAGCATCACCTGCCGTTCCGCGCCGCCAATCCGATCCAGGCCGGGAATCGCGATTGCCGCGTGACTCATCGACGCCTCCGTGCTGTCGCGTCGATCAGCTCTTCGTACTTCTTGATGGCGTCTGCGAACTGAAATTCGTTTGCTGTCCAGGAAGCCTGGAATGCGGAACTACCGGCTTTCGTGCGGCTGCGATTCTGCCGCAAAACTCCAGCAGAGCCTCGGCCTATTTGATCGACAAGCCACAAAACCGCAAGAAACGGAAGGGATACGGCAAACAAGAATCCAGCGAGTGCAAAACCAAGCCAACGATAAAGCAAAAGGTCCTCCAGTGATGCAATGGCAGCGTCGCGAACGCATATCCAACTCGCTGGCGCTTTTAGTGCTCGCAGATTCGTGGTGTACATGTAGGCGCTATGAAACGAGGGTTCGCTGCGGCGAACCTCGACTCATAAGGCGCACACGCACACACCGCTTGTGGAACTGAATTAGTGGGAAACTCGCGTGACGATATTGGACGGTGCTCTAAATAAATAAAGGCGCAAACTATGATGGCCCGGCACGTCAGGACTTCCTTCGTCTAAACGAATCCCCGCGGCAACGCATGGATGGCCGCTGATAGCGGATCCTTCACTGGAGGTGAAAAACTGTATTGTAAGGAGACATCTTTACCGGAAGAATGTCAAGAATTGGAACATCTGACCGCTGATTTTTCTTCGGCCCGAGGGAAATGTTCTCCCGATGCGTGATCTCCCTCACACGATTCGGTCAGCTGGCCCGCTCAATCGGCCGCGGACGGAAAGTACTGGTGATGAAATCGCTCGCCAGGTTGTATTGTGCCAAGCGCAGTGACGATCGCAGCGGAAAGAGATTGTGCGGAGACCTCTGTCGCCAGCCACGCGCCAAGCTGGCCCGAGAGCAGGTCAGCGATTCCCCCAGATGCCGGTGTCGCTACAAGTGGTAATCCTGCCGCGGCAGCCTCAAGCAGCGCGTTGGGCATGCCTTCATAGCGCGAGGAGAGTACAAACAAAGTGGTTCCGGGGTAAAACGCAAAAACAGGATCGACGTGGCCGGCAAAACTGACTGCACTCTCCAGGCACAACGAACGGCATAACAATTTGAGGGTTGCTTCTTCAGCTCCGCTTCCGGCAATGATCAAATCCGCGCCGGGATATGTCATCCGAACTGTGGCGAGCGCTTCAATCAACAGGTCGAATCCCTTTGCGTGAACAAGCCTTCCCACTGCAAGCAAGTGCGGGCCAGGGCCCATTCGCGCCGCGGGAGCGTTGCTGGCCGCGCGAATGCGATCGATATCCACCGGATTGGGCAAAACGGTTACATGTCTTTCATCGATGCCAAGCTCGCGCGCCAGATCTTCAGCCATCGCAGACGACTGGCAGATCACGCGGTCGGCGCGGCGATAGAGCAAGCAATACAGCCAACGAGTGTAGGGAGGCACGTTACCGCTGGTCAGAGCGCACGAAACGGTTCCATTCTGGCGAATCAGCACGCGCGCCCGCGGCGGGAAGAGCGGACGTAACAACAGGGTTAGAAAACTGACTTCTGCGGCCCCCGAAAGAATCACATCGGGCCGGACTCGCCATGCCAGGCGCAAAAGCGGCAGTGCCCCAGCGCGCGCCCGCTTCGAGTTCAATATGTGCACCGTCACCCAGCGCGGCAGAGATGCAGCGCCTGAATGAGAAGCAGACACGATTCCAAGATGGGTTTCATATTTTTTCCGTGACACTCCCCGTGCCAGCAAAGAAATCACGTGCTCGGCGCCGCCGTCACCGAGGCGCGGGACCAGCAGCAGGATCTTCGTCCGCTGAATCGCCGAATTTGTGGCGGGAGAATGCATGCTTGCCATTTCGATCAACTTTGAGTGTGCGCCCACCGCCGAAATGCTGCTTGTGTCCTCAGTCACGGTCTGTGTCTGCTATCACGCTGATGCCCGGCATCGGAATGCTACATTGATCCCGGTTTATTCCTTGAAAACTGTTGCATTGGTACCCCGCTACTTCCTTGATCTGTGGAGAATTCCAACTTCCACAGGAGCCAATGCAAGAGTTTGCAAGTTTTTCGGCCCACGCTTCTCTGCAGCGCACGATTGAGCCACCCACACTTATCCTTGGAGTGACGCATTCGCAGACTTGCCTTGTCCTGGGCGCCCGATTGCGTTCGTTGCGCAGAGCCGGCTTTCGTGTCGTTCTTATCTCCAGCCCGGGCGAACTGCTGGATCGCACCGCCGCGCGCGAGGGCGTTGAGCGGATCGCAATTCCTATGCGCCGCGGCATTGCTCCGCTCGCTGACTTGATTGCCCTCATCCGGCTTTGGAGACTTCTCGGCAAATACTGTCCGCAATTGGTCGAGTTCAGCACTCCCAAAGCGGGTCTTCTCGGGACTCTCGCCGCGTGGTTTCGCGGCGTGCCGTGCCGCGTTTATATGCTTCGCGGCCTCAAGCTTCAACGATCCGCTGGATTCAAACGCCAAGTTTTACTCGCCGCCGAGAGATTGGCCGCCGCTTGCGCCGATGTGGTCCTTTGCAACAGCGAAAGTCTGCGGACCGAGGCGACGGCGCTGCGAGTTGCCCCCGCGGCGAAACTCCACGTGCTTGGCGAGGGAAGCAGCAACGGTGTCGATATGCGGCGCTTCTCGCCGGGGCCATGCAATTTGCGCAAAGCGCTGGGCATCTCCGCGAATAGCCCTGTCGTCGGATTCGTGGGGCGACTGACGTGCGACAAAGGGTTACCGGAGTTGATACAAGCATTCGCTGCGATCCAGCGAGCCGAACCCGCCGCGCGCCTGCTGCTTGTAGGTTGGTTTGACGCCGCTGAGGATGCGCTTAATGCAGATCTACGGGATGAAATCCGCTGTCATTCCGGCATCATCTGCACCGGGTTTGTGAACGATACTGCGCCGTATTACCGCGTAATGGACCTGCTGGTACTACCGACCTGGAGGGAAGGGTTCCCGAATGTTGTTCTCGAAGCCGCAGCTACGGGAATCCCCGTGGTGACGACCGAGTGTACCGGAGCTCGCGATTCCGTTGTCCCTGAGGTCACCGGCTCGCTTATCCCGCCCGGTTATCCGGATGCCATCGTGGAAGCAGTCCTGAAGATGATTCGGGATCCTGAGCGCCGGAAGCGTATGGGAGAGGCAGCTCGTGCCTGGGTTCTGGAACATTACGTTGAGGACCGAGTCCTGGGTCTGACAGCAGACTATTATCGCAGCCTGATCGAATCGGTTCGGGAGACAGGTCTTCAGCGCGCGCTCGAATAGGTGGCGGCCAGGCTCGGCCGACTTACGCTTCCCCTGGAAATAGATCGGGCTGCTCGCCGGCCCGCTTTGCGGGTTCGCTCCGTACGCGGGCCGCAGCCCCAATCAGGCTCACAACTTCCAGAGACTGAATGGCCTGCCGAGGAACATAAATGCGCTGGGTGTTCGAACGTGTGTCAGGTGGCGTCAGCAGCAACCCCGCTCCCTCGATCAGCGTACGGTCGTTGGCCGACAGTCCTTCCAATTCGTCCCCATCCGTCAGCATCAATCGCATCCAGAGCCCAGCCGCTCGGGGGCGGACCGAAAAACGCTTCCGCACCAACCGCTCCGGATTCGCCTGGTCGGATCCGCCGGCAGGGAAGTCGCGCACATAGCAGATCCACTTCACCTGCCCCCACGCCATCCGCACGACCTTGCCGCTCAAATCCAGGATTTCTAACTCAGGCTCCAGCTGCCCGAAGTCGGCTCCGACGTAACCAGCGAACCAATCGCGCGAGAACTTGCGCACAATGACGGGTTTGCGTGCCGAGGCCATCGCTCTGGATTGTCGCACGTGGACTTACGCTATGGAGTCTACCGATGTTGCTCTTTCTGGCTCCATTCCATCAACCGAATCGGGCGTCGAGCTCCGGTTACAAAGGAGAAAAGTTGCAATTCTGGTGCATCGAGCCTACTCTTCCACCGTGACTTGTGGTAGAGTTCTTGTTTGCGAACACCTGTGGACCGCGCCATAAGGATAACAATTTCAGGTACTTGGGCGGCGGCTTGGACGTCAGAAACCGGATAGGGCATGCCCGACTACATCTACCTCCTGGAAAACCGGCTCTCGGCGGACCAGCGCCACGCTCTTACGCAGTTGCGCACCGTCGCCCGCGAAGCAGGAACCATCCTTTTTCTTACGGGAGACGCCGTCCGTGATCTTACCAGCGGTCACGCGGTCCGCGACCTCGAAATCGCGGTCCATGGGAACGCCCTTAAGCTAAAGAAACCATTAGAGAAGCTGGGCGGCAAGGTGTGGGGAGAGCACGAGGCCTCGCGGAGCCTGTATCTCTGTTTCCCCGGAACCGTCCGCGTCGACGTCGTAAGCACCCATCGCGTTGAGTATCCGAAGCCGGGTAAGGCCGTCTATCACCCCGCTTCGATCCAGGAAGATCTCCGTCGGCGCGATTTCACTGTCAACGCGATGGCGCTCTCGCTCAATGAGGGCTCGTATGGCCTGCTAATGGACCCGCTCAACGGAGTTGCGGACATTGAGGCCCGCATTCTTCGGCTGGTCTCCAACTATGGGTTCCTTGAAGAACCGGCTCTGCTTGTTCGCGCTGCTCGGTTTCGCGCCCGCTTGGGGTGGGAAATGGACATGCGAACCCAGGCTCGCTACGACAACGCCAAAACCGAAGGCGTTATCGAGTTCCTTTCGGATCATGCGCGCAGCCAGGAGTTGGAGCAGATTGGGCATGAAGAAGAGGGACTCAAGGTGCTCCGCGCTCTTGAGGCGGAAGACTGGATGAAGGTCCTCTTCCCGGCATGGACCTCAGCCAAGGCCGATGAGGCGAAGTTGATGGTGCTTCACAATCTGGCCGTGGACCTCAACTTGCAGGGTGTGCATCCTGACATGTCTGCCGCCCAGATGCAACTTCTGACGATTAAGCTGCCGAGCAAAGATCTGTCGGCCCTTAAGAAAGCCCTGCTGCGGCCCGGTTTCGTTGAAGAGTGGAATCATTTGGATTCGTTGGCCAGCGGTTTTGCGAAGGTGCTGCTTGCCAAACAGAATGCGACGCCGTCGGCGAGCTTCAAGCTTTTCACGAGCTATGATCCTGAAGCGATTCTTTGGCTTGGGTTTACGAGTAAGGTTGCAGCCGTTCAGGAACGCTACAATCAATTCCTCAGAGTCTGGCCTGAAGCACGCCAGCGCATCCCGCACCTTCTAATGCAGGAGATGCGCATAACACCCGATCTGCCAAAGTACAACGAGATCCTGCACCTGGTCTTTCTCGAGCTGATTGATGGCCGGTTGACGACGCCGGAGGAGATGCGTGCTTTCCTTGAACCGCATTCGCCGCCGGCCCCACCGCCGCAAGTGACGGTGAAGAGAGCTCGCGCAAAGCGCAGCGCCGAAGCCAAGTTGAAAGAGCGGGCCCTCGAAGAAGATGAGGAGTCGGAGGAGGCTCTGGCATCGGATGACGATCTGGATACGATCGGCGGCGATGATGAAGAGATGGACCTCGGCATTCTACCCAAGAGCGCGATGGATGCAGACATCGATGATGAGGCCGAGGAGGACGACGAGGAACTTGAGGGCGAGGATGCCCCGCCACTCGGGAAAAAGGGAACTTCGGCACAGGGGAAGAAGGGCCAAAAGCCTGCACCAGGAAAACCGGAGAAGCCATCCACAGCGGCCAAGAGTGTTCCCGCTCGAGTTGCGGGCCCTGGCAAAGCGTCACCGACCAAGCCGGCGGTCGCTTCAACTCCGTCCAAGGCGGTCGTGGCCGCGAAGGGAAAGCCTGCTGCTCCTCCGGCAAAGCCTGTTGCTGCACCAGCTGCGCTAAAGAAGGCCGTTCCGGTCGCCGCAAAAACAGCGAAACCCGCTGCGAAAGCTCCTGCGCCCGCGAAGAAAGTTGCGGCCAAGAAGCCGGCGAAACCCGCCCCTAAAACGCCGGTCAAGAATGCTGCGAAGAAGCCTGCCGCCAAGCCATCAAAACAAGCAACAAAGAAGCCAGCTTCTAAATCTGCAAAAAAACGTTAACTTGCATCTTTAAGAAAATGCCGAAAGTAATCGTCGGCCCTTTGAGCGCCTTCACCGCCAATTGGCATGGAGCATGCGCGGAGGGCCGAATTCGTCGGCAGAATGTGAGCGTTTGCCCGGCAACCCGCCCGGGTGGGACGCGTCTAATGCTGTAACGCCGCGTCGCGTGCGGCCGATCCCTGCATGAAGTTCCCCCGCCTTGAGCGCCGCCCTGAGCTCGACGCCCTCCGGGGTATCTTCCTGGTTTGGATGACGTTGACGCATCTGCCTACGCGGTTCAGCGATTTCGTAAATTCACCAATCGGGTTTGTTTCTTCAGCAGAGGGCTTTGTCTTCATCTCGGGGCTGCTTGTCGGCCGTTTCACCATTCGCGAGTTCTTTCACGATGCTTCTGGCACGCGCATCCGGCTATGGAAGCGGTCACTCAAGATCTACGGCTACCACTTGCTCATGCTGGCGTTCGCCTTCACCATTGCGGCCGCATTCGCGGTCCATACTCACAAAGCCTCCATCAGCAATCTTCTCGATTTCTATCTCGCCCATCCACTGGTGGCCATCACCGGATCTGTGCTGCTGCTTTACTGCCCGCCGCTGCTCGACATTCTCCCCATGTACGTGACTTTTCTGTTTTTCACGCCGCTGCTTCTCTCTGCAGCCGTCCGGTTTGGCTGGAAGAAGATCCTGTTGGCGAGCGGATCCATATGGCTGCTGGCTCAATTTGGTTTACGGGTCCTGGTCCACAACTGGATCGTCCATCTGACCCATCTCCAAATTCCTCTTCAGGAGTCAGGGGCTTTCGATTTATTCGCGTGGCAAGCGGTTTGGACCGTCGGACTTTGGGTTGGGGCCAGATCCGCTACACACGGCGAGGCCCTGCCGGAGCCTCCCGGCTGGCTTGCGGCTTTGTCGTGCTGCCTATGCATATTTTTTATCGGAGTTCGATGGGGCTGGCTTGGCCCGCATCTGACGCAGCAAGCGCTAGGCATTTCATTGGACAAGTGGCAGATAGGCCCTTTGCGCGTGTTGAATTTGATTACGTTCTCAGTTGTCGTCTACTGGCTGCGCAGTCACCTGCTCAAAGTGGTCGCGATTGAACCTCTGGTTACCCTCGGCAAAGCCTCGTTGCAGGTTTTTTGCACGCACGTTGTTTTTGTTTTTGTTGGGCTTGCGCTGTTGGTGCGCGACGTGGGCGAAGACGTTGACGGGCCAAGCGAGCAGCTACACGGCTGGCCCGCGATCACGCTCCTTGTGGCGACTTTTACGGGACTAATCCTCATAGCGGTGTTCGAAGTTCGCAAGCGACGCAACAGTCGCCGGGGTTCCCCGCACGCCGGCTCAGAGCGGCCAACTGAGTTGCCTGGCCCACCTCCGGAGTTTCCGTCGAACGTACCTCTGCAACAGCCATATGCTTCGAATGTCTCGGACCTGGCGAAGGCTCCTCGCTAAGAGCGGCGGGTATTCGTGGCCTGGCCAAATTCATCAAACGTTTGCAATCTGTTTGCCTGCTTGAATTACTCTGTTCATGGTTCCCGCGGTCCTCGCATCCCAGCACCTCAATCGACCGTGGGGCGAGGATAGACCGTTTGAGCCAATCCGTATTCGTTCTGGAAGACGACACCGATATCGCGCGGCTAGTTCAGCATCACCTTGAAGCAGCGGGCTTTGAGGCACGCCTGTTTCATACGCCTACCAATCTCATTCCCGACGCCGAGCGCAAGCCGCCCGCGCTATTTCTTCTCGATATCATGGTCCCCGGGGGCGACGGTCTCGACGTTTGCCGCCGGCTTCGTAATCATGCGGGACTTTCTACCGTCCCTATTATTTTTCTAACCGCTCGAGCGGGCGAAAACGATCGCGTCCTTGGCCTCGAACTGGGTGCCGACGACTACATCACCAAGCCGTTTTCGACGCGTGAACTGGTCGCTCGTGTGAAAGCTGTTCTGCGCCGCTTCGAGCGGCCGTCATCTCCCTCGATCATCAGCTTTGAGGAAGTAATCATCGACGCTAGCGCCATGCAGCTAAAGGTCCGAGGCGAGCTCACGACCACTACTGCAACTGAATTCCGGTTGCTCGACTACCTTGCTCGACATCCAGGCCGCGTCTTTAGCCGCGACCACCTGCTCGATGCAGTTTGGGGCGACGCTCGCTTTGTCACACCCCGGTCTGTCGACGTCTACGTGCGGCGCATCCGTGAGAAGATTGAGATCGACCCCGAGACTCCGCGCTACCTAAAGACCGTGCGCGGCGCGGGTTATCGTTTCGAACTGCCGAAAGGCGATTAGTCGCTGGCTTCAATCTGCCGGCCTTCGGCTTTTTCTCGTGAAGCGGGAATATCCTTGGCTCCCGATCGAGCCAGAGGCTGGTAGCTGGAATCTCATAGCCAGAGCACCTCATGACCCCCAGAGTCTTCACCAAGCTGTTCGGGCTTTTCGTTCTCCTTCTTGTCCTCTACTCGCTGGTGATGGTGTTTGCCTTTCACCTTTTTGTAGGGCGCGAGGGCGAGAGCGCGTCGCATCTGCTTGTCCGCGAGTGCCTCTGGTCGGTCGCCGTGATTCTTGCAATCGCCGTCCCCGCTGCCGCCTGGGTTGGACACCGCATAACTGCGCGGTTAGAACGCATAGTTACTTTCAATCGCCACATTTCACAGGGTGATTTGTCGGTGCGCCTAAGCCCCGAGGGTGACGATGAATTCTCTGCCATGGAATCGTCGCTGAATCGAACTGCCGAACGCCTCGGCAAGGATTTTGCGGAGCTTGAAAGCAGCCGCCAGGAACTGACGGCCATTCTCGATTCCATGCAGGAGGCGGTCGTGGCCATCACCTCTGATGGTCTTGTTCGCTGGTCCAACACTGTCATGCAGCGTGTAGCCGGGGCAACGCTTCTACCTGGCCGCCCGCTCGTCCATTCCATTCGCGACCCGGAGCTGCTGGCCTGCGTGCGAGGTGCGCTCGAGCGGCGCGAGATCTGCTTTGGCCGCGCCAGCCTGCTTGCTCCAGGCCGCGTCTTCGAGGTCAATGCTGCTCCATTGCGTTCCGGTGGCGCTCTTATCGTTCTCCACGACGTGACAAGTGTTGAGCTCGCGCAAAAATCACGTCGCGAATTTGTCGCAAACGTCAGTCACGAATTGCGTACGCCGCTCACGTCGATTCAGGGATACGTTGAAACGCTCATCGAAGATCCCAATCCCAGCCCTGAAACCACGCTCGAATTCCTTGGCGTCATTCTCAAGAACACCAGCCGCATGAATCGCCTTACGGAGGATCTTCTCGCCCTGGCAAGCGTTGAAAGCCCGGACTACAAGCTGGTATTGCAGCCCGTTCGCGCCAGCGTGCTTTTGCAGGATGCGATCGATTCTGTGGGAGGCATCGTTGTGGACTCAGGCGTTAAGCTCCAATCCGCGGGCGCTCCCGACGCGCTGGTGATGGCCGATCCTGACGCCATGCATCAGGTCTTCGGCAATCTGATGGAGAATTCCCTCAAATATGCCAAGTCTGGCAAGCGCATCCGTGCGGGCGCGCGCCTACTTGCCTCTGAGGTTCAGTTCACCATTCAGGATTTCGGACCGGGCATTGCCTCCGAGCATCTTGAGCGCATATTCGAGCGTTTCTACCGCGTCGACAAAGCCCGCTCGCGCGAAGCGGGAGGCACCGGCCTTGGGCTCGCAATCGTCAAGCACATTATTCAGGCCCACGGCGGCCGCATCTGGGCTGAGAGCGAACTCGGCAATGGCGCACAGTTCCACTTCACGTTGCCGCTTGCCCCCTCGGCTCACACGTTGCCTCAGCCTGCTCATGAGGCGCCCGCCGCCACAGCTTGAACAATTTTCCTGGCACGCTGGAATTCAGCCTCTCGGAAAGGTGTTGCTCAACGCGGCCAGCTGCTCGAGGAACGGATCAGCGATCGTCCCGTCCAGTGCGACTGGCACGTCCCAAGTGACCGACCCGCCATTGTCACGAATCTTCTTCGTGTACCCGACCACCTGCTCTGTCGTAAATCGCGGCGTGCCCACCCCCCACGTCTCGCCTAGAAAACTCAGCATGTGCAGTTGCGTTCCGTCGATGAGTCCGCCAGTGCTGCGCCGCACCATCACTTGGTCGGGCTTATCGATTTCGCCCGCCGTGAAATCCTCGTCTGGGCTCACTGAAATCAGCCGGTAGATTACGCCCGGATTGAAGGCCACCGCCGCATCGGGATTGCCGGCCCGCGCGGCCGCGGCAAAACTACTAAAATTGGGCGGCTCCGCTGAGCGGTACATTGAGTTTGGAAAGTAGCAACCGTCAAACCACCATCCCACCACCTTCGGTCCCCACCTCCGGGACCACTCGGCAATCGCCTGCTCCCACTTACGCTGGAAGCTCTTGTTCGCATTCGGCCCGTTCTTCCATTCGAGCGCGGCGCAGGCCAACTTGTCTGATCCCGGTGCACCGGATGGTAGATACGCCATCAGCTTGATGTCGCGCTTGTGCAACGGCTCATAAAGGTCTGCGATCAAATCGCGTCGCGAGCACTTGCTCGGATTGATCCCAACAATTTTGTCGTAAACAGGGTTAGGCGAGAGATAGTAGCCGGAGTTCTGGCCAATGCTGATCTGGTAATGGCCTGCGCCCACCTGCTCGAGGCGCTTCGCCATTCCCTCCGCATCGAATCCGTCCACCATCTTGTTCCACGACTCCACCGTCATTTCCAGCTTGTTCACTCGCGCCTGCCAGTCGGCTAGGTAGTGCGTCATTACGCCCCATGTATATTTGGGATTTTGCATCCACGCCGCGCGCCCAGATCCCCCATTAACCTGTGCTGCGCCTGCCTGCATCGGTTGTGGTTCCTGGAGCCCTTCCGCCATTGAGCCGCGCGCCGGTAATGCGGCCGCAGCTGCCACCTGCGCAGCACCGAGAATCCAATCTCTTCGCGATATCTTCTTCATGCTCATTGATCTTGACCACCGATCTTAAAGGTCCTGTTTTGCACAGCAAACCGTTCATTTCGTAGCTCTTGTGCCGCAATAGTTTATTCCAGACGCCTCTCGCGATTCCAGATTGTTTCCTCTACTTTTCAACTCCCCGTAACAATCTCTGTAGAGAATGGACAGCGGTAGATTTTTTGCAAGGGAGCGTATCGTGAAAAAAACATTGCTTGTCATTGCGTTGTCCGTGTTGGCCGTGAGCATCGCTCAGGCCCAGAAGATCACAGCGGCGGGAGCAACTTTCCCCTATCCCATTTACTCCAAGTGGTTCACTGAATACAGTTCCGCGCATCCTGGAGTTCAGATCAACTATCAGTCCATCGGTTCTGGCGGCGGCATCCAGCAGGTTACCAACGGTATCGTCGATTTTGGCGCCTCCGATATGCCCATGACCGACGCTGCTTTGCAGTCGTCGAAGGTCAGGCTCATTCACATTCCTACGGTTCTGGGCGCAGTCGTTCCCATTTATAACGTTCCCGGCGCAAGTGATATCCGCTTCAGCCCGGATGTGTTGGCTGACATTTATCTCAACAAGATCACGGACTGGAGCGATCCTCGCATTGCGAAGGACAATCCTGGAGTGAAGTTGCCCTCACAAAAGATCATCGTTGTGCATCGTTCCGATGGCAGCGGTACAACGTTCATCTTTACCGACTATCTCAGCAAGGTCAGCTCGGACTGGAATGGCGGCCCTGGCAAGGGCACTGCGATCAATTGGCCCACGGGCGTTGCTGGTAAGGGAAACGAAGGCGTGGCGGGCTACGTGCGGCAATTGCCCGGCGCTATCGGCTATGTCGAGCTCATTTATGCGCTGCAAAACCACATTTCCTTCGGATCGATTAAGAATGCGGCTGGCAACTGGGTGAAAGGCTCGATTGAAGGTGTCACTGAGGCCGCGGCCAGCGTCAAGAGCATCCCTGCCGACTATCGCGTTTCAATTACCAACGCCCCAGGCGCAAACGCCTATCCCATTTCCAGTTTCACCTACCTGCTGATTCCCACTCAACCCAGCGACATGGCCAAGGAAAAAGTCATCAAGGACATGCTGAGCTGGATTGTGAATTCGGGCGAGGGCGAAGTTTCCTCTCTCTCCTATGCGCCGCTTCCGCCGGCCCTGGCCCAAAAGGTCCTCAAGACAATCTACGCACTGCCGTAGCGCAGTGAGAGGGCCCGGCGCCCGACGGGTTCCTCGCTGCACTCGCCTGCGGCCACTCATCGCTGCCAAATAGATTCAAACATTCCTCGTAACGGGATTCCTCCGTTTGCGCTCGCTGCGAAATCTCAATGCTGAGCGCGAATCGCGTGTCTTTGATACACTCACCAAGATTCGCGTGCTAGGATTGTCCCCGTTTCCAACAATTACTAAATGACTGCCGTTCCCCCGATCTCGACGATCAACGATCTTTTCTTTCGGGTTGCCGCCGCCGCCAATCCGCGCGCCGTTCTTTGGCAGGACGAGTTCAACCGTTGGCAGCCGCTCTCATCCGATCAGTTGTATCAACGCGTCAGGGCGTTGGCTACGGCTTTTTTGAAAATGGGTGCGAAGAAAGGCGATCGCATTGCTCTTATCAGCGAAAACCGCTGGGAGTGGGCGGTGACCGATTTTGCTGTGCTGGCGATTGGCGCAGCCGATGTGCCTATCTACCCCACTCTTACCGGGGAGCAGGAAGCCGAACTGATTCGCGATGCCGCCTGCCGGATTGCCGTTATCTCCACGCGTCAGCAATATGACAAGCTCCACTCAGTTCTCGCCCAGAGCGGGTTGGAACACATCGTCATGATGGATTCTCCCGCTGCGGATGGCGCGGTTTCCTTGTCTGAGCTGCTGGCAGGAGCCGATGCCCGCGGCGCGGAGCGAGATCCTGTCTTTGATGCGCTGGCCAATGGGGTTGAGCCGGCAGATCTCGCAACTCTGATTTACACCTCCGGCACAACCGGTGAGCCCAAGGGTGTCGCTCTCACTCACGGCAACATTGCGGCTAATCAGAATTTCGCTGCAGTCGATTTCGGCTTCGGCCCGAAAGACGCCTGTATCTCCTTCTTGCCGCTGTCGCATGTTACCGCTCGGGCACTCGACTACGTCATGTATAACTCCGGTGCGCAGGTAGCCTACTGCTCGCACTTCGACAAGCTGCCGCAGGCCATGCGCGAGATTCGGCCGACCGTCATTGTCGGTGTGCCGCGTGTCTACGAGAAGATCCGCCAGGCTGTCGAGCAAAAATCAGCGGAATCCCCCGTCAAGAAACGGATCCTTGCCTGGGCTATCGATCTCGGCGCGCGCTTTGCCGAGACTGTTTATGACGGCCGCAAGCCTGCTTCGATCCAGTGGAAACTTGCCAACAAGCTGGTCTATGCAAAAGTTCAGGAGGCATTCGGCGGCCGCGTCGATGTTTTTGTTTCCGGCGGTGCGCCGCTCGGCATCGATACCGCGCGATGGTTCGCGGCAGCGGGTATTGCGCTCTGGGAAGGTTACGGTCTTACTGAGACATCGCCGGTGATCGCACTCAACACCCCGATCCGGCATCGGATGGGCAGTACCGGCATGCCGCTGCCAAATGTGGAGCTCAAGCTTGCGGAAGATGGCGAACTGCTCGTCCGCGGACCTGCTGTATTCGACGGCTACTGGCAAAAGCCTGCGGCTACCGCAGAGTGCTTCGACAGCGACGGATGGTTCCGCACCGGTGATATAGCGCATTTCGACACTGACGGCTTCCTCTACATCACGGATCGCAAGAAGGAGTTGCTTAAAACTTCCGGCGGAAAACTGGTGGCCCCGCAGCCAGTCGAAAACAAACTGAAGAACAGCGTGCTAGTGGCGCAGGCGGCATTGGTGGGTGACCGGCACAAATTCATCTCCTGCTTGATTGCACCGAATTTTGCCGCACTGGAAGAGTGGGCGCGCAATCACAACGTTCAAGCGAAATCCCGCGGCGAACTCGTTGCCGATCCGCGTATTGTCGCGTTGTATGCCGCGATTGTCCGCGAGATAAACGGATCGCTGGCGAACTTTGAAACCATCAAGCGTTTCAAGGTCGTCGCTGAAGAGTGGACGCAGGATTCTGGTGAGTTAACGCCGTCCATGAAGCTCAAGCGCCGGGTTCTTATTGCGCGATATGCGGCGGTGATCGACGAACTTTACGCGGACGAAGCAACCGCGCGCGGCGACTCGGCGAGCTGAGCCGGCCCACGCCGCTGCGAACCACCACGCGCTTGCCCCACACCCTCTGCAATGCCCTGAAAAACGGCGCGCCCCATGCGCCGACCGCAAGTACGGCGCCGAAGATCACAACGGCGTCAATACTCAAGCGGCCTTCGCGGCTCCAATAAGCGTCGGGCTCCAGGCTCAGCCATAGAGCAAACTCATCTAGCGTGAGTGCCGCGCCCACGCCGTAGCTTACCGCCATGAGCCGCCCGAAGAAAATCGACATTGGCGATTGCGACCACCCAAGGTCCAGCAGCCAGCCATAGCCCACCAGAAGCAGGATGAGAATTCCCCACACCAGGTGATGAATATGCAGCCCGTGCATCGTTACGAACTGCAGATGTCCTTCATGGTTCACGATCCGGTGAACCAGGATGCGCACTCCGGCAAACGTAATCAGGAAGGACACCGAGGCAAGAAACATCCTTTGCCGCGGCCGATCGGGAATAGCTGCACGAATCAGGTAGCCCAGTCGAGTCAGCTGCAGAAGAACCAGCAGCACGATGACAACCAGACCAACAAATGCAAGCAGAAAGGGCGCGCCATTTCCGGGCATACCTTCGGGCATACCCTATTGAACCACCCCGCCGCGCCTTCCGGCACAGAAATGCGACCTCACGCCATCCCGTGAGCGTTGTCACGATTCCTCTTTAAAGCCGCGCGATACACTGTTTAAGGCGTTCAGGCTGGCTTTCGTCCCGTCGCATGCCTTGCGCGCAGACTTTTTGGATCCGGCCAAAAGGGCCGGGCGATCTATTTGAGGAGAATTTACGATGCGAGTTGCATTATTGACCGGCGGCGGCGATTGCCCCGGATTGAATGCTGTAATTTATGCTGCGGTGCATAAGGGCATCAACCATTACGGCGACGAATTCATTGGCTTTTTGAACGGCTGGCGTGGCGTGCTCGACAACAACTTCATTCCGCTTACGCTTGAAAACACCGACGGCATCCAGTTGAAGGGCGGAACCATCCTTCACTCCTCGCGCACCAACGTCAAGAAAATCCCTGGCGGCATCGAAAAGGTCCAAGAGGTTCTCAAGACCAACAAGATCGACGCGCTCATCGCTCTGGGCGGCGACGACACACAGTCGGTCACGCTCTTTTTGAGCGAACATGGCGTGAATGCGGTGGGCGTTCCCAAGACCATCGACAACGACATCAGCGGCACCGACCAGACATTCGGTTACGATACAGCCGTCTCGATTGCGACCGAGGCCGTCGACCGAATCCACACAACCGCCGACTCGCACAACCGAGTTGTAGTGATCGAAGTGATGGGCCGCGACGCGGGCTGGATTGCATATGCCTCGGGCATCGCTGGCGGGGCACATGTGGTTCTAGTTCCCGAGAAGGAAATCGACATCGATCACGTCTGTGCACTGCTCAAGTACAACTACGACCACGGCAAGCATTATGGTGTTGTTGTGGTTGCCGAGGGCTGTCATTTGCCTGAGGTCGGCCAGGTTCTAGGCTCCGCGCAAGTCGACTCGTTTGGGCACGCGCGCCTTTCTGGCATCGGCGAAGCGCTCGCTGATCTTATCGAAAAGAAAACCGGCTACGAAACTCGCTCCGTCAATCTGGGCCACACCCAGCGCGGCGGCGTTCCCACTGCTTACGACCGCGTTCTTGCCCAGCGCTATGGCCTGCACGCCATCGATATGGTGCATGGGAAGAAGTGGGGCCGCATCGCCGTTCTTCACGGCACCGAGATCACCGACATCACCATCAAGGAAGCCATCGCCACCAATCGCCGACTCGATCAGCGCTTCTTTGACGTGATTGCCGATCTGGAAGCCAAGGTCTAGTGCGTTAGGTCGTCTTCGGCTATGAAACAGAATCGCAGAGCCTTTCTTAGGAACACCGCGTTCGCCGGCGGAGCGGTCACGCTGCGCCGCTTCGCCGCCAATGCGCAAGCTGCAATGGGCTCCGGTGTTTCCGCAATCAGTTCGGGGCCCGCAAGCAGCGATAGCACGACTGTCCGGAAGCTGTTCCAGTTGCCGCCCAAGAAGTACCGGCCCCTCGTGCGCTGGTGGTGGCCAGGCAACGACGTAACCGACGAAGAACTCCGCCGCGAAGTTGAAGTGCTGGACACGGCTGGATTCGGCGGTGCCGAGATCCAGGCTTTCGTAAAGGGATTCTTTACAAAAGACCTGCCCGACGCACAAGCGCAAAGAGTTAACAGCTTCGCTTCTCCATCTTTCTTCCGCCATGTTGCGGTGGCAATAGAAGAGGCGCGGACGCATGGCATGTTCATCGATTACACGTTTGGCTCCGGATGGCCTTTCGGAGGCGGCGAAGCCATAACTCCGGAGCTTTCCTCCATCGAGTTGCGCTCAACGCACATTTCAATCGAGGGCCCCGCAAAGCTGCATCAGCAATTGCAAATTCCTTCCGTAGCCGATGGCGATCCGGAGACCGGCCC
>Ga0181520_10006235_pt1 | contig 18408 bp, 7 predicted proteins | sample PEATcosm2014_Bin_29_FD_132451 | JGI IMG/M metagenome (GOLD analysis project Ga0181520, IMG submission 132451) | Peatland microbial communities from MTU Mesocosm Facility, Houghton, MI, USA - PEATcosm2014_Bin02_30_metaG | ecosystem: Environmental > Terrestrial > Soil > Wetlands > Peat | place...
TCATCGGTGACGGCGATGCAGCCCAGCGTCCAGTCGTAGAGCCGGTGTCCAGCGCCCACCCATCCCTTGCCGTTGGGCAGCCCATGGATCATGATCGCCCCGCCCGGTGAGACGCCCAGCTTCGCCGCCCGCTTGCGGTCCTCAGCGTTGGGATAGGAGACGTGCAAGGCCTTGTGATAGTGACTCACTGCGTACTTCGCATCGATGGCATAGAGGCCCTCCGGCGTGCGCCCGTCGCCCTCGCGTTCCTTTGGCGCAAGCCCGCCCTGCCCCAGCGCCACCTTGTAAGTGCGGATCACCTTGCCCCCGGCAAGCAGATCCATCACGTGATCCTTCTTCAGAATCAAAATCGAGTCGGCCTTCTGCGTCGGCGCCGGCTGCTGGGCTATCAGCCGGCCCACCAGAGCGCACAAGACTAGGCAAACGCCGGCACAAGCCGCTCCGACGGCGAAACCAACGCGAAGCCTTTGTGAATTCATGCGGTTACTCTAATACAATCCACAGTCCTTACCCCCAGAATTCATCTCCCTTTCACACATCTGGTATATCCATTGGTTTGTCTGAGATTTGCTTCCCCAGCAACCTGACTCGATATCTATCTCGTACTCTGGAGCCTTCAAATGTCCGATCTGGCTACTGCGATACCAGCCCGGCCCGCTGCCGCGGCGATCCTCGACAAGAAAATGAAGAAGTCTCACGCCATGATCAGCGGCGGCATTGTTCTCGCCGCGCTGGCGGTCGGCCTCGGCTTTATCGGCGTCAACATCGCACGGGACTTCAGCGGCATTACGGTCGGCAGCATCTGGCCCTATCTGCTGCTGATTACTGCCCTGCTGATTGCTCTTGGCTTTGAGTTTGTCAACGGCTTCCATGACACAGCCAACGCCGTTGCCACAGTGATTTACACCCACTCGCTTGACCCCAACATCGCCGTGGTTTGGTCCGGTCTCTGCAACCTCACCGGCGTTTTGCTCTCCTCCGGCGCCGTGGCCTTCTCGATCATCACGCTGCTGCCCGTCGAACTGATTCTTCAGGTAAGCTCCGGCGCCGGCTTCGCCATGGTCTTTGCGTTGCTCATTGCGGCGATCATCTGGAACCTCAGCACCTGGTGGTTCGGACTGCCCGCGTCGAGCTCCCACACGATGGTCGGCTCCATCATTGGTGTCGGCATCGCCAATCAGTTGATGAGCGTCCACACCGGTACCTCCGGCGTGGATTGGGAACAGGCAACCAAGGTCTTCAAGGTGCTGCTGATCTCTCCCGTCATCGGCTTCGGAGCCGCCGCTCTGCTGCTGTTGCTCTCCAAGCTGTTCATCCTCACGAAGTGGGCCAAAGCTCTGGCCGTCAGCTACGATGCAAATCACAAGAAGCCTCTGTGGGCGATCCCCACGATCGCAATTACCGGTTTTGCCGGAACCTACGTCATGAACTTCGTAGCGCCTCTGGTCCTCGGCCTCTTCGGTCCGCTGGGCGCTCCCATCTGGCAGCCCGTAGCCTATGCCGAGTCCTGGAGTTCTCCAATTGGCATGATCGCCGTGATGCTCCTGATGGGTATCGTCGGACTCTTCTTCTTATCCTTGTGTGCCAGAATCGTAATCGAGAATGCCGATGTGCTCTTCACAGCGCCCAAAGGCAATACTCCTCCACCGTGGCCCATTCGCGCGCTGCTGGTTTTCACCTGCTCCGGCGTCAGCTTCGCTCACGGCTCCAACGACGGGCAAAAGGGCATGGGTCTGATCATGCTCATCCTTATCGGCACTGTGCCCACCGCCTACGCGCTCAACCACGCGGTTACAGGGCGCGAAACGCAGGCCTTCATCACCGCCTCCGAACAGGCGGGACTCGTCCTCGATCAGCATGTGGACAAGAGCGGCATTCTCGGCGAAGATGCACGCGGCGAAGTTACCGACTACATCCGCACCAAGCAGATCAAGCCCGATACGGTTCTCGCTCTCAGGGAACTGGTCAAGGATCTCGAAGGCGATGTGACCGTCTACAAGGAGTACAAGTCGGTTCCAGCGAACAAGCAGGCCAACGTCCGCAACGATATGTATGTGGCCAGCGAAGCCATCCGCCTGATGCAGAAGAACGGCAATCCCAAGTTCACAGCCGCCGAAGCCAAGACACTCGCCACCTACAAGGGCACGGTGGACAAGGCGACCAAGTTCATCCCTGTCTGGGTCAAGATCGCCGTCGCCCTGGCGCTGGGCATGGGAACCATGGTTGGCTGGAAGCGCATCGTCGTCACCGTCGGCGAGAAGATCGGCAAGGAGCACCTCACTTACGCCCAGGGTGCATGCGCCGAATTGGTCGCCATGTGCACCATCTCGGCTGCCGATAACTTCGGATTGCCGGTCTCAACCACCCACGTCCTAAGTTCGGGCGTGGCCGGCACCATGGCCGCCAATGGCAGCGGTCTTCAGATCTCGACCATCCGCAATATCGCGATGGCCTGGGTTCTCACGCTCCCGTCCGCGGCGCTGCTCTCTGGCCTGCTCTTCTGGGCCTTCCGCCAGGTAACCAACTAGGTTGCTTACCGTTCGTTCACGTACCGTCTCCGTGCCCCATCCATTCGCCGCCTTCATGGCGACTGGGTGGGAAACCACGAAGCCTAAATGCGAAATCAAACGGCAAGAGGCCTAAAGCTCTCACAAGACGGCTTACTTGCCACTCTGCGCCTGCATCTCCAGCAGCTTGTAAATATTCGGCTTAACGCTCCCCGGCTGGAGAGTGGGCAGCAGCGCAAGTGCCTCGTTGGCCGTTGCGCGGCTCTTTTCCGTCTGGCCGGCGGCGCGATAGGCCCAGGTCAGAGTCAGCAGCATTGAAGGCGTCTTCCGATGGTTCGCTGTGACCTCGCGCTCGGCGCACGAGATGGCAACCTCCGGGGCTCTGAGAGAGGCAGGCTTCACCGTCGCGAAGGCGTTCGCGGCCTGATCCAAAATCATCGGGGATACCTGATCCTTGCTGACCAGTTCCCTCATCGCGGATAGACCCTTTTTTGCCAGGGCATCGGAGTCTCCGCCGTTGTGCAACTCAGACTCGATGGAGCCGAGGCGCACCTGCGCGTCCGCTTGAACCGACTTCCAGTTCTCGTTGGCAGAATCTTGACTCAGCATCTTTCCCACGACCGTGAGAGCCTTAATTAACAAGCTCTCCGCGGCGAAGAGATTCTTGCGCCGGTCGTTGGGCGAGACAGCCAGCACCGGATCGGCCGCTGACTCAAAGCAAAGCGCCTCGTCGTTCAGCACAACCTGCAGATCCGCAAGGGCGCGCAAATCCTGCGGATCCGCAGACGAGAGCTTCTGATATTCCTTGACCACCTCGGAGAGGATCTCGGATGCCTTCGAGAATTCCCCCAACTGAACCATGGCGTTTGCCTCTTTGCGCAGCACCATCGAACGCACCCGCATGGTGGTGAGTTTGCCTTTCTCGGATTCGGGCAAGGCATCGACGCGTTGCAAGGCGATCTGGATGTCCTTGAGCGCCTGGGTTGGATCGGGTTCCATCTCAACGCTGCCGATCTTGAGCTGATTGATGGCCAGGCCACGCCTTGCGCGAGTGAAGTCGGGATCGAGGGCGAGGGCGCGATTGTCCAGCGCGATGGAGGCACGAAATGCCTTCAGTGCTTCGGCTGTATCGGCGAGGCTGGCCGTGCCGGACTGGCCCAGTTCATCGCCCAGCGTGCCATAGGCGCTCGCAGCCTCGCATATCAAGGTGGGTGTGGCATCGGGGTGAGAAATCAGCCGGTCGTACGCATTAACGGCCTTACGCATGGAGACTACGGCCTCCTGGGTTCGCGCGGCTCCAAACAGAATCTCGCTTCGAGATTCCTGCGCCGTCGCCAGCGCTCGAAGAGCCTCGCGATCCCTGGAAACCTCCGATGCCATAGGCTCAGCCAAGGCAATCGCCTTGTCGAGGCTGGCAAGCCCGCCGGCAGGATCTCCCAGATTCTGGTCGTATGGATTGCCCTGAAGATTCCCCAGGCGGGTATAGGAATCGATGAGATCGAGCTGCGTCAGCCGGTCGCCCTGCGCGTCTTTGGCCATGCGGTCCAGATGCTCCAGCACGCGGGTCACCAGCAGCTTCTGCACGCCGGTCGAGCCGGGCAGTTGCTTGATCGCCTCGTCCAACTCCGAGAGCAGGCTGTTACTCAGTTGGCGCAGATCGGCCGAACGCGCCTCGGCCTTGCGCCGTTCCTCATTGGCCACTCTGGCCTGCCAGATCACGCCCGCTACGCCGGCCAGCAGAGTCGCCGCCAGCAGCGCCGTGCCCACCAGGGCGAGCCGGTTGCGGCGGATGAACTTTGCCGCACGATAGCGCAGCGTGCCGCGCCGCGCCGCAACCGGACGCCCCTCAAGATAGGCGCGCAGATCCGAAGCCAGTTGCTCGGCGGTGAGATAGCGTTCCTTGGGTTCCTTGCGCAGAGCCTTCAGCAGGATCGCTTCCAGATCCTGATCGAGCCGCTTGCCGGAGCCGGCCGCATGAGCCGGCTTGCGCGGAGCCTCCTGGCAAATCACGCGCAGCATCTCCCCGGTCGTCAGTTCTTTCAATTCGTAGGGCTGCGTTCCGGTGAGCAAAACATACAACAGAACGCCAAGCGAATACGTATCGCTGGCAGTAGTGATGGGGTTGCCCAGCACCTGCTCCGGGCTGGCGTACTGCGGAGTGAACGACTGATAGCCCTCGCGCGTAAGTTCATCGCCAGCCCCGGCAATCGAGGGTGACACCAGCTTGGCCGTCCCAAAATCCAGCAATCGCGGAGTGCCGTCTTCGGTGACCAGGATGTTATCCGGCTTCAGATCGCGGTGGACAACGAAGTTCTGATGGGCAAATTGCACCGCCTCGCAAACCCGCAGGAAGAGCTCGATCCGCTGCGGCTCGGGGAGAGATTTCTCTTCGCAGTAGCGATGGATGGGCATGCCATCCACATACTCCATAACTAAGTACGGATCACCGCCGGCGGTAACTCCCCCATCCAGCAGCCGTGCTATATATGGATGCTGTAACTCGGCAAGAATCTGCCGTTCCTGGCGGAATCGCTCGCGGAAGATCTCGGTCGCCAGCGGCAGGTCGATCAGTTTGATAGCCACCGTCTGCTCGAATTGCCCATCGGCGCGATGCGCCAGATACACCGCGCCCATGCCGCCGCGTCCCAGCAGGCGATCGATCTCGTAGGGCCCCACGCGCCTTTGAGCGGACTTCATTGCCTTGCCTGCTTCTGGCTCCGCGAGCGATGAGGTGAGTTGCTCCTCCGCCTCGCAGGCCTCGAGCAGCGCGCTCACCTCGGCCGCCAACTCCCGGTCGCCGGCGCATCGATCCTCAATCAGCTTCGTGCGTCCCTCAGCCGGAACGGCCTGCGCCTCGTTGAAGATCGCCTCGATCCGAATAAAACTTTCCGTCGTTTGATTCATTCGCGCAACAAACCCTGCCTACTAATCCTGCATCTTCCAAAGGAACGATTCTGTGTCAGTCGTCCACCGGCTCCGCCAACACACAGGAGGATGAAGGTTTGCCTTTTTCCCCCGCGCCGACATTTTTCTCTAGCTCTTTCCTTTTCCCAACGCGTGCGTTTTTCCCGCGCCTTCTTCTTTCCCGGTGCTTACGTTCTTCTCCCGGAGGGAGTATCGATACTAGCCCAGGACAAGCGCAGCGCAGTCCCGGGTAAGCATCGATATACGAGTAACAGTCCCGTAGGGACGGTGCGAAATCACTACCCGGAGCACGTTTCCACACAACCAACAACTTGCAACCCGCACAGAAAGCAGTTGCTTTTCAGTTCCCCGTCGGTGTTGCCGACCCACGGGGGATGATACTGTGCCCCATTCATCGAGCGCTTTCTGCTCGATGAGTGGGAATGGCCATAAAGGCTAATCAACGGCGATCGGGTCTTTCCACTCTCCATTCTGTTTCTTCCTGGGGCGCGACTTTCGAGCCTGCCCTGAGCTTGCGGAAGGGTGCCGAAATGAGCACAAGATACAAGGAGCTTTACCCCCTTAAGGGACCTAAGACGAAACTTGCCGGCCTCATCCCGCAAAACGCCGCATGATCCCTTACCTTCAGACTGCGAAATCCCAGGCCAAAATGCATCACACCTCAGCCGCATCCTCGGCGTTGTCGGGGTGAATGCGTCGGTAGAGCCAGCTCTTGATGAACTTCAGTTCGCGATCCACGGTGGATTTCGAGACCTGCATCAGCGCCGCGGTCTCCTCGGCCGTGCAGCCCAGGAAGTAGCGCAGCTCGACCAGTTGAACCTTGCCGGCATCGAGCGCGCCCAGCTCTTCCAGCGCACGGTTCAGGTCCAGCAGCTCCGCGCTGTCGATGTCAACCCACGCAAGGTCGTCGCTCAGAGGAATGCGTTCCCGGTCGCCGCCGCGGGCCAGCGCCTGCGTCTCGCGCGCATGATCGATCAGGATCATGCGCATCACCTTAGCGGCAAAAGTGTAGAAATGCCGGCGATCCTCCCAGGCAGCCTTCTTCTGGTTCAGCAGCCGCAAGTAAAGCTCATGCACCAGCACTGTGGCCTGCAAAACATCCGGGTTCCGCTCCCGGCGCACATATGAGGCAGCCACCTGCCGCAGGTGGGGATAGACCAGCGGCATCAACTCCTCGAAGGCCGACGGCTCGCCGTCCTTCCATCTCCCCAACAGTAAGGTGATCTCTCCCCGTGCTGGCTGCAAAACCGCCTCCGTGCGCGCGGCGCCACTCAATCCTAGACACCGCTAGATTACCATCCTCCGGTTGTTCTCCTGCTCTCGCGTCTTCATCGATCCTTCACAAGAAACTCCCATGGGCTGGGAAATCTGACGCATTCCGTCCTTGCTCTACGCTCTCTGAGTAAAAGACAATGCCTTGCCAGGACGCGACGGCTTGCTTGATCATTCAAAGTACAAGGTGAAAACTCAATCATGAATGAACCTCTTGCCCTTGTTGGCATCGGCTGCCGGCTCCCCGGCGGTGCGGAATCGCCAGAGGCATTCTGGGAGATGCTCTGCGCGGGCGCGGATGCCATTCGCGAGATCCCCTCCGATCGATGGAACCTCGCCGCATCCTATGATCCGGTGCCCAATCGCCCTGGAAAGTCCATCTCGAAATGGGGTGGATTTATTGATGACATTGACCGCCTCGATTCTTCGTTCTTTGGCATCTCCTCTCGAGAGGCCGATGCCATGGACCCCCAGCAGCGCCTTTTGCTCGAGGCTGCATGGGAGGCCTTTGAAGACGGAGGGCAGACTCTTGAGCAGATCCGTGGCTCGCGCACCGGAGTCTTTGTTGGAATCTCAACCACCGACTATGCAGGATTGCAATCTGAAGGCATTGGGCGCGGCGTTCCGGATATTTACTCGGCCACGGGTTCGGCATTCAGCATCGCCGCCAACCGCATCTCCTATTTTTTTGACCTGCGCGGACCAAGCCTGGCGATCGACACCGCGTGCTCTTCCGCGCTCTCTGCATGCCATGTCGCCTGTCAAAGTCTTTGGAGCGACGACTGCTCGATGGCTGTCGTTGCCGGAGTCAACGCCCTCATCCATGAGGGTAACTTCATCGCATTCAGCCGCATGTCGATGCTCTCGCCTGACGGCTGTTGCAAGGCCTTCGATGCCAGTGCGAATGGCTTTGTTCGCGCCGAGGGAGTCGGTGCCGTCATTCTCAAGCCGCTCTCCGCCGCGCAGGCTGCAGGCGACAGGATCTACGCCGTCATCCGCGCCACCGCGGCTAATCAGGATGGCCACACCAACGGCATCACCGTCCCCAACCGCCAAGCGCAGGAATCGCTCATTCTCCAGGCTTGCCACACTGCTGGAATCTCGCCCGCCGAAGTCGGATACGTCGAAGCCCACGGAACAGGAACAGCCGTCGGCGACCCCATCGAAGCCAAAGCTCTCGGATCGGCGCTGCGAAAAGGACGAACTCATCCGTGTCTGATCGGCTCGGTCAAGACTAACATCGGCCATCTCGAAGCGGCTTCCGGCATCGCCAGCCTGATCAAGGTTGCGCTGATTCTTAAACATCGAGCCATTCCGCCCAGTCTGCATTTCAACATTCCAAATCCCAATATCGATTTCGACCTGCTTAAACTGCGCGTTGTGCGGAAACTCGAAAGCTTTCCCGAGCATTTCACTGTTCCTCTTGCCGGAATTAATTCCTTCGGATTCGGCGGCGCAAACGTGCATGTCATCCTTGAAGCCGCTCCAGTGCTCATCGGAAAAACAACATCGCAGCCCAGTGAAGATTCCAAGCCATACATCTTGCCGATCTCCGCACACAGCCGGGAGTCGCTCTTAGCTGCGATCGGGAAATATCGAGCCCTGTTGTCAAAGAGCGGGAGCGATGCGCGGGCGATCTGCGCCGCTGCCGCCACTCGCCGATCTCATTTGGCGCACCGCCTTTGTCCGGTTGGTAATTCGCTCGACGACCTCATTGAAAAGCTGGATAGTTATGCTTCTGGAACTTCTAACTCAGCCTCTATCGCAGATGGAGTCTCAGCCGGCGTCGCTCCGGTCTTCGTTTGCTCCGGCCAGGGGCCTCAATGGTGGGGCATGGGCCGGGAGTTACTGCGGGAAGAGAAGGTCTTTCGCGAAAAGATGGAAGAGTGCGACGCGCTGTTCAGCGGTTTAGGCGATTGGTCGTTGCTTGAGGAGTTACTTCGCGACGAGCAAACATCAAGGATGCAACAGATCGCCATTGCTCAGCCCGCCATCTTCTCTCTGCAAGTCGCGTTGGCCAGCCTGTGGCAATCGTGGGGAGTGAAACCCGCGGCTGTCGTAGGTCATAGCGTTGGTGAAATCGCGGCGGCGCACATCGCCGGAGCTCTAACGCTTCGCGAAGCCGTGCGGGTAGTCTTTCACCGTGGCCGCTGCATGAATGCTGCGCCCAATACCGGGCGAATGCTCGCCGCCGCATTGGATGAAGATCAAGCGGAAGAACTCGCTGCAAGTTATCCAGGCGCGGTCGCGGTGGCTGCCCTGAACAGTCCTGACTCGGTAACATTCTCGGGCGAAGCTGAGCCTCTCGAACAGATTGCGCGCACTCTGGAATCGCGCCAAGTCTTCAATCGCTTTCTCGAGGTCAAGTACGCATTCCATAGCCATCAGATGGACGCGGTGAAGGACGATTTGCTTCGCGCCTTGGGAAAAGTGGTGACTCAGCCCACGCAGTTGAAAATGTTCTCGACAGTAACCGGCGCGACGGTCCACGGCGACTCGCTTAACGCCAATTATTGGTGGCGCAATGTCCGCAAGCCGGTGCGTTTCAGTGCTGCCATTTCAGCATTGTGCGAGCAGGGCCACACTCTGTTCTTGGAGCTAAGCGCGCATCCTGCGTTGGCGATCTCAATCTCCGAAACGCTCGATCACTGCTCGGTCACTGGAAAAACTCTCTTCTCACTGCGTCGCAAAGCCAGAGAACGGGCTACGATGCTCGCGAATCTGAGCGCGCTTTACCTCGCTGGCTCGCCCGTCGAGTGGAGCGGCGTTCTTCCCGGCGTCAGGGCCGAGGTGCAACTGCCTACATATTCCTGGCAGCGGGAACCACACTGGATCGAATCGAGCAGAATGCGCGCTGATCGGCTTGCCCCTCCCGCGCATCCGTTTCTGACCGTAAGACTCCCTGCCGCAGAACCCGTGTGGAATGCGAGCCTCGATCTATCCGCGCAAACATGGCTAAAAGACCATCGTGTCCAGGATCATGTCATCTTTCCCGGCGCAGCTTACGTTGAAACCACCCTAGGCATGGGCGTTGCCATCTTTGAGTCTCAGTCGCTCGATGTCGAGAAGATCGAGTTTCAGAAAGCACTGGTTTTGCCAGAAGGCAAAGGCCCGGTGCGATTGCAGTCCTCATACTCATCCGCGGATGCTACGGCAAGGTTTACCAGTCGAGGGCCGGGAGAGGATGGGCCGTGGACTCTGAATGCAACCGCGAAACTCAGACCGCGCGATGTCACCCAACCGCAAGCCGTGGATTTGGAGCGCTTGAAGCGGAAGTTCAAAACAAAGCTGGCCAAGGACGAAGTTTATTCTGCTTGCGAAGACCATGGCCTGAACTATGGCCCTGCGTTCCAGGCGGTCGAAGCCATTTGGAGGGGGCGCGGAGAATCTCTCGGAATCATCGAGTTACCGGAACAGCTTGCCATGGATGTGGAGAAGTTTCAGATACATCCGGCGCTGCTTGACGCCTGTTTTCAGGTTGTGCAATTCTCCGCTCTCGAATCGAGCGCCAACCGAATCTTCCTTCCGGATCGCATCGAACGTCTTGCATATTTAGGACGGCCACCCAAGCGCGTTTATTGCCACGCCAGACTCATTCGGTCCAGCTCATATGCCGCGACCTTCAACTTTCAGGTATGCGACGAAACAGGACGTGTCCTGCTCGATGGAGAAGGCTACCGAGCTCAGGCTGTGCGCGGGATGAATGCAACGCGAACCGATAACCCGGATCACTGGCTCTATGAGTCGAAATGGGTGAGCAAGACGCTTGAGAATCCCGGTCCTGACAGATCTATTCTGGGCTCCGGCTCCGAGTCGCTCGGGTCGGGAACCTGGCTGATTCTGGCCGACAGATCGGGCATTGGCGGGGAGTTGGCGTCTTTGTTGAAAGCTCGCGGCGCAGACGCTGTGCTGCTCTTCTCTGATGGGTACTTCGCAAACTCAGCGTCGCCGCCGTCTGCAATCGATGCTTCCATGCGAAGCGACATTGAAAACGCACTTGCGGCTGCAAATAGCTCGAATCTGGCGGGTGTGATCCATCTGTGGGCTTTGGATGCGCTCGTCGCGGCGGAGTTGACGCCCAGTTCCCTCCTGCAAGCGGAAGTTATCGGCTGCCACAGTCTCTTGCACCTCGTTCAATCAATGGAACTCCTTCATTCCGCCCCGCAACTTCTTATTGCCACGCGCGGCGCGCGAACTGTGGACGGCAAGGACAAGGTCTCCATCGCTCAGTCGCCGGTGATCGGAATTGGCCGCACAATCATGGCCGAGTTTCCTCGTTTGTCTTGCCGTATGGTCGATTTGAGTGAGGAAGGCGCCGATAGCTCCGCCCAGCATTTGATGCAGGAGATCGCGTCCAGCGACGGTGAGATGGAGGTCGCCTATCGGGATGGGAGGAGGTTTGCGGACCGGCTAGTCCATACCACTCTCGAGCCGCATCCGCCCCTTGCATCGTCCTCGCGCAGATCCGGCTATCGCTTGAAGATCCCGGCATCCGGAGTTATAGACGACCTGTTCTTGCAGGAAACTCGGCGGCGCAAACCAGGTGCGAATGAGGTCGAGATCGAAATCAGCGCGGCGGCATTGAACTTCCGCGACGTGATGAAGGCGCTCGGCATCTACCCGATGGATAACGATCTCGATCTTCTTGCCGGCGACGAATGTTCTGGGAAGGTTGTTTCAGTTGGCGCGAATGTCGATCACTTCAAGATCGGCGACGCAGTCATCGCAAATGGCTCGGGTTGTTTCGCATCGCACCTCACGGTCCCAGTTTCGAATGTCGTACGCAAGTCATCAATTCCCAGTTTTGAGGAGGCCGCCACGATTCCCGTTGCCTTCATGACCGCGTGGTATGCCCTTCATCATCTGGGCAATATTCAGCGCAGTGAGCGGATTCTCATTCACTCGGCGACCGGGGGAGTAGGCCTGGCGGCAATCCAACTCGCTAAACTCGCAGGCGCTGAGATCTTCGCGACGGCCGGCAATGACGAAAAGCGCAGTTATCTTCGGAAACTCGGCATCCGGCATGTCATGGATTCCCGCTCGACGGCATTCGCCGAAGTGATTCGTCGGGTTACCAAAGGTGCGGGTGTCGATCTTGTCCTGAACTCTCTCGCCGGCGACGCCATCGAAAAGGGCATTTCTTCACTGGCTCCCGGCGGCCGGTTTCTGGAAATTGGCAAACGTGATATCTATGCCAATACTGCTATTGGGCTGCGTCCATTCCGTAACAATCTCTCCCTGTTTGTGATCGACATGGGACAGGTCATGGCGACGCAGCCTACGACTGTTCAAAGTCTGTTAAAGACCATATTGAAGTTATTCCGCACGAAGAAGCTCAAGCCCCTCCCACATCAAACCCTTCCAATCTCACAGGCTGCAGATGGGTTTCGATTGATGGCGGAGGCAAAGCACGTTGGGAAGATCGTCTTTACCTTGCAGGACGCGAGCGTCGATGCGAAACCTGTTCCGCCTACGAAAGAGATCAGATTCTCGCCGAACGCCTCGTATCTGATTACTGGCGGGCTTGGCGGTTTTGGCCTCGCTGTGGCTAAGTGGCTCGTGGAGAGAGGCGCGAGGAGCCTGATTCTCACGGGGCGAAGCGGTGCGGCGACACCGGCGTCGAAACAGGCCGTTGCTGAATTGATTGCTCTCGGCGCAAAGGTGTTGGTTGCTCAGGCGGACGTCACGGATGAGAAACAGATAACGCACTTATTCGAGAAAATCGGGGCAGAGGAGAAGCCGTTGCGCGGCATCTTCCACGCGGCCATGGTCTTGGACGATGGCCTGTTCTTGCATCTCACACCGCAGCGCTTTACCCGAGTCATGTCGCCGAAAGTGACCGGCGCATGGAATCTCCATCTCGCTACGGCAGGGCTCTCTTTGGATCATTTTGTGATGTTCTCGTCTGTGGCCGCGCTGATAGGAACGCCAGGGCAGGCAAGCTACGTTGCTGCCAATTGTTTTCTCGATGCCTTGGCTCATCACCGGCGAGCCCTTGGATTAGCGGCACTTTCAGTAAACTGGGGTGCGCTCGGCGAAGTCGGAATTCTGGCGCGCGACCCGAAGATTGCAGAACATCTGTCGGCGCACGGAGTTCACGCAATTGCCCCCGCGCAAGCTACTGAGATGTTGGGGCGCCTGCTGCAAAGGGACATATCCCAAATTGGTTTCATGCATATCGACTGGCAAAATGCGCTGGGCGCGGAGTCGAGTTCTTCGCTGTCGCCGAGATTCTCAGAGGTCTTTGTCGCACCAAGCCAGCGAATCGGCGGCAACGGCGGAACCCTTCGTGCCCTGATTCTCTCAGCGCCGGCAGTTGAAAAGCATGCATTGGCAGTTAACTATGTCGCCCAAACTGTCGCATCACTATTGCGGACAGACATTGAGAAACTCGATTCAAAGCGGATGCTGAAAGAGATGGGTCTGGACTCCCTGATGGCCTTCGAGTTGCTAAACCGGCTGGAGGGCCAATTTGGCATTTCGATGGCAACCAGCATGATTGCTTCTAACTCGTCCATAGACAGCCTTGCTGCTGCTATTCTCGATAATCTTGGTGGCGCCGAGAAGCGCAGCGGTGTGAAAAGCAATATTCAATCGATTCCCCTCCCAGACAATTCGAAGAATGCCACCGCGGCTCCAGGTGAGCAAATCATGGCCATGCGCATCGGTGGCAGTGGCGCTCCGCTGTTTCTCATCCATCCCGCGGGGGGTGGCACGAATATCTACCAGGAACTGGCGGCGCAATTGCCTGGGGGATTTCCGGTCTATGCTATACAGTCGCGAGTGTCTATCGGCCTGGGAGACGAATGGAACTCCATCGAAGAAATGGCCCGCGACTATGCTGAGATCGTCGCACGCCGGCAGCCGATTGGGGCATTGCGGTTGGCGGGCTTTTCCGCAGGTGGAGTTTTTGCCCTCGCTACGGCCGGAGAGTTGGAGAGGCAGGGCAGAGAAGTGTCCCTCGTTGGCATGATCGAGACGCCCGTTTCGGCTTTCGATCCGGCTTGCCCGCGCGAACTCATTGTGAAGAATCTGATTGCGGAGATTTATGATCATCTTACCGGTGAGTTCGTGCCGTCCCATGAGCGCAAGGCAGACGATCTATCGGATTCGATGATGGACCTGGCAACGAGCATCTTTGGGGAGACCGGCGAGGCTGCGCGTTCGGGCATCTTTCTGAACTGGCTGTCGGAACATGGAGTGGCCGTAAACGGCGGTGATGATTCTAGCGCAAAGAAGTTTTTCGAGATATTCATTCGCCATGCAGTCTTGATTGATACAAAGAGTCTTGAACCGTTGCTGGCTCCGGTATGGCTGTGGAGAGCCAGGGCATCGTGGCTCACGAGTTTTTCGCTCTCTAAAGATGTTCGTGCTCGAGTTACCCGCGGGGCCTTCAATGAGGAGCTTATCGATGGCCGCCATTTTGAAGTAATGCATCCGCCGCATGCTAGGACTTTGGCAGCGCTTCTGGCGAGCGCGCTAGCCAACTCGGAAGAAGTTAATCTCGCGGAATCTTCCACCGTGCAATGACTCAGGAGGCTATTTCTAAGTGATAGATTTGACCAATGTTTCCAAGAGCTACGGGAATGGCAAAGTCGTCCAGGCCGTTAGCGACATCAGTTTGCACATCGGGGCTGGTGAACGGGTAGCGGTGATGGGGCCGTCCGGGTCGGGTAAGTCCACGCTCCTCAATCTGATCTGTGGCCTGGATGAGCCGACTTCAGGGTCGGTCAAGGTCGACGGCATGGAGCTTTCCAACCTGACAGACGATGCGCGCACACGCCTTAGGCGCGAAAAGATTGGGATGATCTTTCAGACCTTCAATCTCTTACCCACACTAACTGCGCTCGAGAATGTGGCCTTTCCTCTTCGCTTGCAAGGCCTCTGTAAGAAGGACGCCGAGCATCGCGCGGCGTCCATGCTTGAACATGTTGGGTTAGAGGGCCGCACGATTCACCGCCCTGATGAACTGTCGGGAGGAGAGCGCCAGAGGGTAGCCATCGCTCGCGCACTGATCTTTCATCCACTTTTGCTTCTGGGTGACGAACCGACAGGAAATCTCGACTCCGCTTCGGGGGATGACATTCTTCGCCTTCTCGACAGGCTGCAACAGGAATATGGCAGTACCTTCCTGATGGTCACGCACAACGCGCAGGCGGCGAGTTACTGCAACCGGATTCTCACCTTGCATGATGGCCGTATCGTTCAGGATGAACGGTTTGAGCTGGCCCCAGCGAGCGGCCGATGATGATTCCCGCGCTTTGGCAGATCTCTTCAAAGCAGTGGCGCACCCATGGTCTTCGGGTCGCGATGACAACTCTGGGCATCGCCTTGGGAGTTGCCGTATTCTTTGCGGTTCGCACCGCCAACGCGGCACTGCTCGATTCCCTCTCTGCCACTGTCGAGCGGCTCGCCGGTAAGTCGACACTGGAAGTAACCTCCGGAGAGACCGGATTTCCCGAAGAGGTTCTGGAAACGGTTCGTGCAACTCCCGGCGTTGAGTTAGCCGAGCCTGTAATCGAAGTGATTGTGCATACCGCCTTCGCCGACGAAGGTAATCTCCTTATTCTGGGTGTGGATACAACCGGCGATCAGCAGTTGCGCCAGTATGAGTTTGATCGCTCGCAGACCGAGATCGCCGATCCGCTGACTTATCTTGCGCAACCTAACTCAATTCTTCTTTCGCGGTCCTTCGCCGATCGTCATAACTTGCACATCGGAGACCATATTCCGATATTCACTGCCAATGGACGGAAGGACTTTACCGTTCAGGGACTCTTCAAACCGGTCGGTGTGGGGGCGGTCTTTGGCGGCAACATCGCCGTCATGGATGTGTACTCGGCGCAGGTCGTGTTCAATCGTGGCCGGAACTTCGATCGCATCGATCTGATGAACTCGCCGGGTACTCCGGTGGATGACCTTCAAAGGCGCCTGCAGACTCGCCTCCCTGCTGGCCTTGAATCCGCCCGCCCGCAGATGCGGGGTCAGGCGTTGGAAAATGCCGTGACCGCAATGCGGCTGGGAATGCTGATCACCAGCTTTATCGCTTTGTTAGTCGGTGTCTATATTATTTTCAACTCTTTTACGATCGCAGTGAACCAGAGGTGGAAAGAAATCGGGATTTTGCGCGCGATCGGCGTCGAACGCCGGAATGTTAACGCCATGTTTTTGGGCGAAGCATTGTTAATGGGTGTGATTGGTTCAGTCGTGGGAATTGCGGGAGGTTTTTACTTGGCGGCGGCAGCCGGCAAGGTTATGGGGTCCATCGCAGCCTCTGTTTACGGCATGATCTCCTCTGAGGTTGCGCCAAAGCTGCATCTCGATGCGGTGCTCATTTCGTTCGGCTTGGGCGTCGCCGCCTCGCTGATCGGCGCGTGGTTTCCCGCTCGTGCAGCCTCATGCCTCGATCCCATCCTGGCACTGCATAACATCGAGTCCCGCCAGAAGGAATCCTCTCTCGGATGGAAGCGCATCACGCTCGGATTGGCGCTGGTCTCGGTTACGGCCCTGCTGATTCAGTTTTCCACCTCCGGCGTGGGAATGACGATTCAGCTTTCGTATGCCGCGATCACACTGCTTGGCCTTACCTTGCTTTTACCCAGAATGGTGCAATGGACCGCCCGGATGATCCGTCCCATCATGGATTGGGCCGGAGGTTCTGAAGGAGCGCTGGCGGTGGACGCGATGATTCAGTCGCCGAGGCGCAGTTCGGCGACTGTGGGTGCCCTGATGGTCGGTCTGATGTTTGTCTTCTCCACCGGAGCTTACATCCAAAGTTACAAGCATGTAATTGCCCGCTGGACTCATCGCACACTGAACTCCGATCTGGTTGTAGCTACTTCCGCGCTGTTGCGTTCGACATCCTATCACTTCAGCGAAGATCTGGGCCAGCGCATCTCCGCGCTCCCCGAGGTTAAGAACGCGGAGAATATTCGCTTCACATTCATTCCCTTTCAAGGGGACGCTGTGGCTCTCAATGCGATCGATATGGCCAGCTTTCTTAGCCGTGCACCCGATTCCGTCGAAGGCGCCAATGTGAAGAATGTGCGTGACCGCCTCGTCCGAGGTGAGGGAGCCCTGATTTCCAAGAACTTTTCCGCGCGCTGGAAATATCGCGTGGGAGGCACCGTGCGTGTTAACTCTCCAACTGGAACTCTGGACCTGCCCATCATTGGAATCCTCGAAGATTACCGCTCGGATAAAGGGACAATCTTCATCGAAAGGGCTCTCTATAAGAAATACTGGAAAGACGATGCGGTGGATTTTGTCGACGTTAATCTAAAGCCCGGAGAGGACGCAATCAAGGTGAAGCATGAGATCGAACGCCTCACCTATGGCACGGACCATGCGCTGGTCTATACGAACACAGAGTTCAGAGCATGGATTGGAAGCCTGGTAGATCAGTTTTTCCTGTTGAACTATATGCAACTCGTTGTCGCAGTGATCGTCGCGATCGTGGGGATTGTTAACACATTGATCGTTTCCGTAATGGACCGCCGCCGCGAGTTTGCAATCGTGCGAGCCATCGGCGGGTATCGCAGTCAGATTCGAAAGATGGTATTGCTGGAAGCTGTCGCCATCTCCGTTGTCGGAGTTATCGTGGGTGCCCTGGCCGCGGTCTTTAATATACAATTCATGTCGCGAACGGTATCTACGGTTTTGGCTGGTTACGAGGTCCCATTTTACTTTCCCTGGACGCTGGTTCTTGAGGCTCTACCCGCCGTGATCGTGGTGTCATTGCTCGCAGCTTGGATTCCCGCGCGCCACGCGATGCAAATGTCGGTAATCGAGGCAATCGGATATGAATAACATTCCTGGAGTTAGCATGAAGATACTGAGGCGGACGGCGGTTTCTTGCGCGATCGTCTGTTTAGCCGGCACGGCTGGTCTTTGCGCATCGACCGATGCTCGGAAGATCATGCAGGATGTCTACCTGCAAGACACCAGCCACGGCACATTTATGCGTGCCAGCTTTGAAGTCTTCGACAAGGACGGCAAACACACAAAAAAGGAGTTCACTTACCGCCGTATTGGTTCCCCCGGAGAGAGCAGAACCCTGGTGGTCTTTACCGCTCCTGAAGAAATTCGCGGTGTCGCGCTCTTGTCGATCAATCAGCGGGGAGTGAGCGATCGCCAATATATGTATACTCCCGCCACTCAACGTGTTCGCGCCGTGGTTCCCCAGGAGCGTTCCGCCCGTTTCATAGGCACCGATTTCACCTTTGAAGATATTGCGGAGCGCGTGCTCGATGATTTCACGTACAGCCTCATTGGCGAAGCGGATATCATCGAAGGCCATAAGACATGGAAAGTCGAAGCCACTCCGGTCGATCCGTCGCGCTCTCAATATAAATACATTTATTACTGGGCCGCCCAGGATGTGCCTGTCATCCTTCATGCCGAGATGTACGATGCGCAAGGCCGCGAGGTGCGCGTGCTTCATGCCAGCCAGATCAAACGAGTATCGGGCATCTCCGGAGCGCGCCGCACAGAGATGGCTTCCGTACTGACTGGAACCAGGACCTTGCTGGTGATCGACGATGCCAAGTTTAATCTCACCATCGATGAGAAACTTTTCACGCCCGAGGGGCTTGGGAAATAGCCCGGACGCATGGACGCACGATAATTGTTTTACGGTTTCAAACCTGGCGGAAGATTACCGTCGGGCTTCGCGGGATGCCCCTGTCGGACTGGTTATGAGTAA
>Ga0181520_10006236_pt1 | contig 18407 bp, 22 predicted proteins | sample PEATcosm2014_Bin_29_FD_132451 | JGI IMG/M metagenome (GOLD analysis project Ga0181520, IMG submission 132451) | Peatland microbial communities from MTU Mesocosm Facility, Houghton, MI, USA - PEATcosm2014_Bin02_30_metaG | ecosystem: Environmental > Terrestrial > Soil > Wetlands > Peat | place...
CACGGGCTCTCCAAGGGGTTTGAGGTTCTCCAGCGGGAACTCATGGTAAACCACCATTCCATTCCCCGGATGATCCTGATCTCTGACGGGAAGGCAAACGTAAGCATGGGTTCCGGATCTCCCCTGGACGATGCAAAGGAGGTGGCGGCCCATATCCGGGACGCCGGGATCTCATCGTTTGTGATCGATTCCGAGCAGAGTTTTGTCACCTTTGGCCTTGCTCATTCTCTCTCCGATGAACTCGGGGCAAAGTACCTTAGGCTTGAAGATCTCCGGGCTGAACAGATTGCAGATCTCGTGAAAGGAATCGGGATGTAAATGAATGTCCTGTCAAGGGTTTGCACCACGGGTCTGGTTGTCTGAGAGTACCCGATAAAAAGAGGATTTCCTTGCCTGACATCCTACAGCCTGATGCGAATCACACGGTTCATTCCCTGTACAAAGCAGGAAGCGGGCGGCGAATCGCGCTTATCGTTATCCTCCTGCTCCTCCTGGTACTGGTGGCGATTTTTTCGGCCGGTATCGGCACGGTTTCCATCTCTCCTGAGGACACGGTCTTATCGGTTTCCCATGCGTGTGCGGTTTCTGTCCAGAATTTCCTGCACACGTACCTCCCGACTGTGGGGACATGGTACGATTCCATCCCCTTTACGATCCCATCTCCATCAAACCCCCAAGCAGAACTTATCGTGATCGGGTTCCGGTTACCGAGAATTATCCTTGCAATCCTTACCGGTTTCAGCCTTGCGGTTGCCGGCACAGTGATGCAGGGACTGCTGAGAAACCCTCTTGTGGACCCGTTCATGCTGGGCCTGTCTTCAGCGGCAGCATTCGGTGCGGCCGTGGCCATTGTGATCGGGCCCGGTATCCTCGGGGGGCTTCTGGTCATCGGCACTAACTCCTTTATCATCATCCTGGCATTTCTTTTTGGCTGGCTTTCGATGCTCCTTGTCTACGGCATCTCGCGGGCACGGGGGGTAAACCAGGCAACACTCATCCTCTCCGGCGTGGTTATCGGCTACATCTTTTCGGCAGGGCTTATCTTTCTCCAGTATATCACCAACAATGACCAGCTGCGTGATCTGGTAGTCTGGCTGATGGGCGGGATGTGGGGCGCCAGCTGGAGTGCGGTGCTGCTCCTTATCCCGCTCACTTTAATTCCCTTTCTCCTTCTCGAACGGATGTCCTGGGACTTAAACGCCATCGCATCCGGGGATGAAGTAGCAAAAAATCTCGGCATCAACGTGAACCGGCTGCGCCTCTCGGGTCTTATGATCTCAACATTTGCCGCATCCTGCTGCCTTGCCTTTACCGGCATTATCGGCTTTATCGGCCTGATGGGACCTCATATCTGCCGGATGATCATAGGCAATGATCACCGGTACCTGATCCCGTGTTCCGGGCTGATGGGAGCGGTGATTCTCCTGATATCGGATACTGCTGCAAGAACGGTAATGAGCCCGGTTGAGATACCAGTTGGAGTTATCATGTACGTAATCGGAGGATTGTTCTTCCTCTTTTTGATCATGAGGGCGCGGGGCCGCGGGTTGTACTGAACGGGAGTTGCGTATGGAGCTTGTCATCGATCAAATTTCCAAAGCATACGGGCCGCAATGGGCACTTGATAATGTATCCTTCACTGTGGGGGATGGCGGGATCGTCGCTCTTGTGGGGCCAAACGGCTCCGGCAAATCGACGCTGATAAAAACGCTCGCCACAATCCTTGATCCGACCGCAGGCACAATCACCCTCGACGGAAAAGAAATCCGTAATATCGATCCTATCGAGCTGGCAAAGCGGGTGGGCTATGTCCCGCAGAGTTTTTCCTATACCCTTTATTCAACCGTCTTTGAAACTGTTCTGATGGGCCGGCGGCGGTATATCTCGTGGTCAGTATCGGATGAGGAACTGTCAAGGGTCCAGCAGGCTCTTGACTCCCTTGAGATGGGAGACCTTGCAGGCAAGTTCATGGACGAGCTTTCCGGAGGCGAACGGCAGAAAGTGTTCATCGCCCGGGCCCTTGCCCAGGAACCTCAGCTGTTCCTGTTCGATGAACCGACAAGCGCTCTTGACATCCGGTACCAGATCGAGGTGATGGAGACGATGCGCCGGATCACCCGGGAACAGAAATCAGCCATGATCGTCGCTGTTCATGATCTCAATCTCGCGTACCGGTACGCCGATGCGGTGGTCGTACTCAACCGGGGGAAGATGGCCGGGTACGGGAAGCCCTGTGAGGTGCTGACACCGGAATGCATCCATTCAGTATACGGTGTCGATTCATTTGCCATAGAGAACGAGTTTGGGAAGTTCATTGTGCCGTTCCGGGCCCGGCCAGAGGTCTGAACACTGCCGGGGTATACCGGTACAAAAATGGACTTCACCTCCACATATACAGAGGTGTCCCGGGTGTACGGAAACTTGCCACCGGTATGTCTGATTTGTCAATTATGATTAATAAAATATCAAAAAAGGTACTTTTTATAGGATAAAGTATTACTAAATTTCACCGATGTGTTACCTATAATCTGAAGCAAACATCGGGTGCAGAGGTGAAAATGTGAGTTTTATGAAAAGTTTTCGGTTAAAGCACGGCGAGGAGGCCGTATCACCGGTAGTTGGCGTGATGCTGATGCTGGTAGTCACGATTATCATCGCCGCCGTAGTGAGCGCATTTGCCGGAGGATTAACAACGGCGAAACAGGCGGCACCGTCACTGGGGATGAATATTGCGATCGCAAATTCAGGTGAGCCATTGCACAGTTACATCCGGTTTGATGTGGTGTCGGCTAGCACACCAGTTCCAACTAACACATTGAAAATTGTCACATCCTGGAGCAATGCTACCGGGGTCAATGGGGGGAATATCACTGAGATGGGACTAAACTCTCCAAATTGTGTTGACACCTATGGTGGGTATTCTGCCGATATTCACCAGGCTCCATTGGGTACCGGAACTGGCATCAGTGGCCCACAGGCGGTCTTTGGATCATTTAACGGTAATCAGTGGTTCGGCAACTATACGCTGGAGCCGGGCACGAGCATGCAGGAATCTCCGGAATGGTCCTATGATTCGAGTAGTTTGTATACTTACAGCAATGAACCTGCAGGAGATAGTGATGGTATGCAAGCCATTCTCGGCGGGAACTGGTATTCACTCCGTCCGGGGGATATAGTCCATGTCAGCATAATCCAGACAACGACCGGGGAAACTCTCCTGGATAAAGATGTGGTGGTGACCCCATCATGACCGGACAGAAAATCAATGACTCTGCAGTTTCGCCGGTGGTTGGTGTTATGCTGATGCTGGTGGTTACGATTATCATCGCAGCAGTAGTGAGCGCGTTTGCCGGTGGTTTGAGCACGGGCACGACAAAGCAACCATCGATGGAGATTAGGGCAACATACAGCAATTCCACGGGAATGACCATAACCCATATGGGAGGGGATCCGGTCAGCACCGCTAATGTGTATTTCGTTGTTACCCCCTCAACGGATTTCGGTAGCGAACAGAATGCGCACTGGAAGATAAACAGTTCTGTCATTTCCGTTAATGCAGGATCGGGATATGAACTGTGGTCGGCTAACGCTGCTCAGGTAATGAGCGGGGTGCCTAATGTAAACTCATTCCAGCCCGGCGAAGTTGCAAATATCACTGCAGCCGATCTGAGCCAGGTTCAGCCAGCAACATACGATGGTACTACTTATCTAGATAGTCAGGGACGGTACACTGATGCGTTTGATACTTACCTTGGATTTGATGTTCCGTCAGCCATCGGTCAGCGGTTCCAACTGGCGCTTGTTGACAACAGCGGGCAGACCATAGCCACAACAACAGTAACTATCCAGCCATGAAGTGACAGGAGATCAAAAACCGGCAGAACCACTAGGTTCACCAGAGGCCGGTAAACCACCATTTTTTGCCGGCACTATTGCTGCACAGTCGAGCTACGGGAAAGGGTTATAATTATCCGGGAAATACTTGTTTTGAAAATACGAAATGTCCGATTTGTCCACAAAACCCCCGGAAGGATCCTGGAATGAGCTTATTGCGATATTTGATGCAGACCTGGATTCGCCGCTTGCCAAGTCCCTGCTTCTTCTTTACATACTCTGTTTTCTCGATGTATCCACCACATCGATAATCATTTCCCACGGAGGAGCGGAGTTAAACCCGCTGATGGATTTTTTTGCAGGCTCACCCTTCCTCCACCTTTTGCTGAAATGGTTGTTTGTTCTTTTCATTTTTATTGTCGCGTCGTGGTGCGATAGACGGGTTCACAACTCGGGGATTTTTATTATGGGGCTCATGATTGTGTGGTTCCTGTTTGTTGTTATTCACAATGCGCTGGTATACATGGCATTTCTCTCCCCGGTTGTCTGAATTTTAATAATTAAACTGCGATTCCCGATATCAGCGGATAATAATTTTGCAGGAGTCTTGCGATTAGTACGCCAAAACAGGATCGTGTAAAAAACAATTTTATCACTAGTTCATACTAAATTGAAAATTTTTTATACTCATACGTCCAAGGAGTATGTGGTGATGGTACCAGCAGACCTCGCCAAAAAACCGCCTCATCGTCTCTCTATTCAGAAATGCATGTCTCTTAAATCCTCATCTCAAAATACCCTTATTTTTGATTCGTATGAATATTAAAAGTAACAGTGTTTTCATATTTGTTCATACTAAATTGAGAAAATTTATAATCTCGTTTCGCCAAACGGTAAACGGGGTGATGATGCCAGCGAACCATCTGTATCCACCCGGATATCCCTCTAAAAACGGATAGTATCGTCTGTCTCATAATCATCCCTATTTCAAGACATTACCATCATTCACCTATAAGGAGAGTTGAAAACCCGATGGTTGAAGCCAAGAAGAAAACTGACACGAAAAAGACAGCACCAAAGACAGAGCCAAAAAAAAGCAGCACGGGAAAAGGGTCTGCAGCAGCCACCAAGAAATAGACCCCATAAATCCTCCCTCAACAGGTTCGGGGTGCGCCAATTCTGACCTGCCCCGGACTTCGTTGTTAATGGGTATTATTTTTTTTAAATTGTTTAAGGGTACAATCCTCGCAGGGGACAGGATACCCCGGGCAGTTAATCCTTTTTTCCGATTTTCACACCCTATAGAATCATAGTAAGATTGACAGGTTTATCCACATTTTTGGAAAACCTTAACAATCTATCAGCAATGATATTCTCCCCATTGATCCCATCATGACTGTAGATGACGACCTCTCCCGGATTGGTATTTCACTCCCGAAAAACCTGCTCGATCGATTCGATGAAATCCTGAACTACCGCGGGTACTCCTCGCGTTCGGAAGGGATACGCGATGCGATTCGCACGTACATTACCTATTATCAATGGATGGCGGATGTCAAGGGAGAAAGGGAAGGTGTTATCACGATGGTCTATGATCACAATCAGCGCAATCTTCTTACAACGATCATGGATATCGAGCACGAACACCACCACATTATCAAGGCGTCTCTCCACTCTCACGTTACCCATGACCGGTGCCTGGAAGTGATCCTCATCCATGGGGATGGGGCGCAGCTCAAGATGCTGGCCGAACAACTGATGGCCCAGAAAGGAGTCGAGTCGGTAAAACTGACAACGATTACTGTTGAAGAGTGACAATACTTCTCTCAAATCATGGGACATATCACGAGCGGTTCTGATAAGTTGAAGGGACTTTGTAGGGAAAATCCTGAAAAATGTGAGTTTTCACGACATAACGATTTACTGGAATTACCCCAAGTCCCGAGAATCTATCAGAACCGGGATGTGCATACATTGATTCTCAGAACTCTTCCGCGATCCCGTACCCCCATGCATACAGGTTTGCCACAGGATCGTTCTTCGGGAAGAGATTACAGATAAGTCCTTTGGTTTTCAGGAACCGGTCTGCCATAGAAGGCGACAGCGGTAGAATCTTTTCTTTGACTGTGCGGCTGGTTGACCAGAGATGGAGATAGTACGTGACACTCTTGTCCTGGGAGGTTGCTATATGCATGTAGAGATCTTTTCCGGTTATCTTAACATCCGACTGGTCAGAAACCGGCCGTGGTGCGAGATAGAGGCATTCGTCATATCTCGTATTCACCGTAGTCTTCCGGCTGCCATCATATAATGTCTGTTTCATGGTAATCACCCGTCTGCTGTTTTTCCGGGATCATTCCCCAATGGTCCCGGTTTTGGGGCTGACAAACAGCACAGCCCTTGGCGATATCTTGTCGAAGAATGAGGAGATTTCCCTGAGGTCAGGACATCTCCACAGGGAACATGGGACCGCCAAGTTAATAATAATTTTTATTTTTGTAGCAAAAGATATGTAAATTTTTCAAAAATGTAATATTAGGGAGTTACCCGTCGTGCCGGTGTCCTTCCCCCGGTTCATCGTGCAGCTCCCGGAGCACCCGGCAGTCGCTGCATTCGCGGCACTCAAACTCCAGCGTTGAATGCCCGATCCGGAAATGTTCCAGCCGGTGCTTGATCTCTTCTTTGATCTGCTCCCGTGTTTCGGGATCGTTCTCGCAGCAGTACACGTGGGCGTCGAGCACATTGATGTTTGAGCAGAGCGTCCAGAGATGGACGTTGTGGACACCGGATACGCCCGGCACGGACTCCATCGCTGCTATCACGTCTTCAATGGGAACGTCCCGGGGGGCGAACTGGAGCAGGATCCGGAAGGATTCGGCAAGGATCGAGAACGAAGAGAACAGGATCAACACAGAGATCGCAAGGCCGAGCAGGGGATCGACCACGGTCTGGCCGGTGAGCGCGATCCACAGCGCTGCCACGATAACGGCAAGCGAAGACAGGAGGTCCCCGATCACGTGCAGGAATGCACTCCTTGTGTTGAGATCGTGGCTGCCGTGCAGCACGAATGCGGAGATGGCATTTGCCACAAGCCCGACCAGTGCAACCGCAAGCATGAGCGTGCTGTTCACCGGTGAAGGATGGGAGAATCGTGCCAGTGCTTCCAGGATAATGAGGGCAGAGACACCGATCAGGAGCAGGCCGTTTATCACCGCAGCTGCAATCTCAAGCCGGTGGTACCCGAAAGTACGGGTCGGCGTTGGCAGGCGTTCAGCCATGGTCATGGCGCCAAGCGACAGCCCAAGCGCAACAACATCCTGGAGCATATGGGCGCCATCGCCCAAAAGGGAGAGGGATCCGGAGAGATATCCCCCGATAATTTCCGCAACGAAGATCAGTGCGGTCAGAGCGATGGCAAGTTTCAGCGGCTTTTTTCTGGAGTTGTAGGTGTGGGAATGATCCTGTGAATGATCGTGGGTATGATCGGGGCAGTCCATGGGATCCTCCACCGGCATATCCTTTCGATATGGCCGGATATAGCAGGTATCCTTTTACAGGTAGTATTTATTTAATAGGAAATAAGCCGGAACGTAGCGGCAGGAACAGGTAGTATCCATGAAGAAACCTGCGGCAACAGGGGGCAATATCTGCCTCTGCCCCCTCTTTGGCCTGCTTGACGTGGTGGCAAAGAAATGGGCGCTTTTGATCATTGCGACACTGGGAAACGAAGGGGCAAAGGGATTCAACGAATTAAAAAACGAGCCCGGCCGGATCAGCCCCAAGACGCTCTCGGAGATGCTCAAAAACCTGGAGCGGATCGGGCTTGTAGACCGGAAGATCCTTACCACCTCACCGCCGACAACACAGTACTCGCTGACCGGTGACGGACAGGAGTTACGGGAACACCTGATCCCGCTGCTTCTCCGGGTGTCCGAGCGGGGTGCGCAGGACCTCCCCGGCTGCCCGGTCCGGATACGAAAAGAACAGTGACCGGCAGGAATGTACCCCGTTCCATTTGCCCCGGGCGTTCTTACCGGGGATGATTTCTTTCCTGTTCTGTTCCAAAAGACATACACTGACCGTGCGGGCAGAATTCAGAATGTCCAGGACCTTGTCGTGTCGCTGGTCATTCTACAATGATTTTTGATCGTCGGGGAGGATCAAATCATGGATCTTGTACTCGAGCGGGGTGTTCTCCAGGCGCTTGACAAAATTTGCTGACTCGTCGTCTACAATAACGATCGCACACCTAATCCCGTGGTATGCGGCATCGATGACGCCTTCTGATGCCCCAAAGAAGAGATCCGGGTTTCTGCCAATGGATTTCAGCGCGATCGACGACTCTACCCCCACAGCCGCGACTAATCCGACCGTTGCAACGATCTTTTTGAGTTTGTCAATCCTGACGTTGAGAGAACCCCCGCGCTGGATCCGGGGCACTATACAGACATGGATGATCTCTTCGTGGTGTTCGATAATCCCGTTTACATCGAAAATTCCCACGTCGTTGTTCTTCCTTGCGTCCGCATAGACCGTTGCTGTCGCCGACGTCGGGTTCTTCCCCGCATAGAGATACCCGTCTTTCATGTAAAGACCGGCGATCTCTCCTTTTTTCAGGTCATCGGCAGCAATTGCCGTCCAGACCGAGACATGCTTGATGATGTCACGCCGGATATGCCGGAGATATAATTCCAGGGTAGCGGCATTCTCCATGACCCATGCCATCCCGGTCTTGGTCACCGCATAATTGCTCCTGCCGCTCACGGCCACCATGCCGTCGTCAACCAGGTCGCGGATGTATTCGGAGACGGCCTGAGGGGTCATGCCAATTTTTTCGGCAATCTCCTGCTGGCGAACCGCCGGCTGGCGTTCGGCAATCTCTACAAGGATCTGGAAGCGCGAGACATCGCCCTTGCTCCGCATAAGAAAAGGTAAGGCTCCCTTTGTATCCTGGGTCAGGCTGCATCAGCTCCGGCGTCTTGTTGTACCAGGAAAAAGAGTGACGGCCGGGAGCTGATTATTCTTTCGAAAGGATGCTCATACCGGGATATGCGCGAGGCTTTCCCGGAGTGTTTTTGTCTGTCCGGATACATTTTTTGATTTTCTCCACGCTTCTTCATTCCTTTGTCTTCCCGGTGTTACCCCGGAGCAGGACATCAGCCCTGACACAGTTTCTGAAAAGTTTACTTATCAATCTGTCCGGGAATTTTCGACAGGAAGAATGATTTACAGTACAAAAAAAGCAAGTTATATTTACCATTATCAAGTAATCATGATCCTGCGATATCATGACTGATCAGAATCAGGGGTACATGAAAGCGATCATCAGCCTCTCAGGGAAAGAGAAGCTCACCATCATTTCCATTTATGTCATTCTCGCGGTGGCAAGCATTATCGCGTTTCTCCTTACTGCATGGATAGGGCAGATGTACCTTGTCCTTGGCGGACTTGGGGTTATGGCCTTTGTGCTGGGCCTCCGCCATGGGGTAGACGCCGATCATATTGCCGCAATAGACAACACCACCCGGAAGCTGCTCCAGGAAGGAAAGAAACCGATCACGGTCGGCATGTGGTTCTCCATCGGTCACGCGGTGGTCGTGGGCGTCATGGTACTCTCGCTTGTCTTTGCAGCCAAGTCCATCCTTGGCACGTATCTTGAGAGCGGTACCGATAATCTCAGTACCCTGATTTCTGGCGCTTTCCTCTTCATCATCGGTATCATCAACGTGATCATTGTCCTTGACACCTACCGGATCTTCAAAGGCCTCAAGAACGGTACGATCAAACAGGCCGAGCTGGATTGCGAGCTCAGCAAGAACGGGTTCATGAACACTCACTTCGGCTGGCTCTTTAAGATCGTGCAAAAGCCCTACCAGATGTTTGTGGTCGGGTTTCTCTTCGGTCTTGGTTTTGATACCGCAACCGAAATGATGCTTATTGGTGTCAGCGTGGGCGCCGGGGTCTCATCCAACGTCCCTCTGTGGGCAATACTGACGCTGCCGTTTGCCTTTGCCTGCGGTATGATCATAACCGATACCACGGACGGGATCTCCATGCGCCTTGCCTACGGTTGGGCTTTCCAGCACCCGATCCGCAAAGTGTACTACAACCTGACAATCACCATTATGTCGGTCCTTGTGGCTTTCGTTATCGGGGGGATCGAACTTCTCCAGGTGATCTCTACGGAGATGAACTGGGGCGGACCGCTCTGGGCTGGCCTCAATGCCCTCGACTTTGAGACGCTCGGATTTGGGATCATTGCCATTTTCCTTATCTCCTGGCTCACGTCCATAGCTTATTACCGGTACAAGGGATACGAAAAAGAGTTTGACAAGACCCTTGGGGGAGACTGCATCCCCTCACAGGGATTCTGGGAATAACTCTTCCCCGATAAGAAATTTTTTGCTGTTTCCCGTTTCTTTTTTTTATGGTATCCTGATCGTTCCGGGATCGCGGATAATGACGGGCAGTGCCTGTTTTTTCATACCTCCACAAAAACCGGATTTTTCCATCGGAGTCCCGCGACGCATACGGCATGTTGGAATTTTCGTCACTGTGGGAGGCGTGCAACAATCTGTCATTATATAAATACCTGCACAGCCATTAGCCTTTTACTGGTATGGTGAGGTGCAGGAGTCATGGTCTGTAAGAGCCAGGTTGCACTCGTTGCAGGCCTGGTTTTGATCTGTATTGGATGGGCGGCAGTACACCTCTTTGCATCTTATCTGGCGGGTTTTGTTTTTTTCGCAGCAGGTGGGGTCTTTCTGATTATCGGGATACTTACATTTTTTATTCCGGATATCGGGAAAATTCTCGGGCGGAGCAGCTGACACGGATTTCAGTGTTTTTTCCGGGGTGTACCACCGTGTCATGGGGTTTACTTTTCACGTTGCATGACCTCATGCTGTACAGATACATTCCCGAAGGACCGCGATTATAATAAGAGGATGCTGATCCACTCAGGAAACAATAAGGTAACGTTTTTTTATGGATTCGATATGGTGACGGGCCTTGGAGCCCCAGCACCAGAATAGCCTCAATTATTCTGCGTAAAGATCGGTAACCCGGGTCCGGACCGTTATCAGCGCCCGCCAAGGAATTCTTCAAAATCATTCAGGATCAAAGCAGCCTTCGGCGACTCTTTGAGAAACGCACTGAAAAGGCGGATCTGAGCAAGGGTTTCAGGACTCAGTTCATGTTCCATCTTACAGGCATCCTTTGTTGCAATGGCTTCTGGTACCCGGAATAATTCGAGAAATGATCGCAATGTCTCATGCCTGTCTTTTACCACCTCAGCAATCTTCCTGCCGTTATCTGTCAGGGTAACCCCTTCGTATTTCCGGTACGTGACAAAACCCGTCTGGCTGAGTTTCTGGATCATCTCGACGACAGAGGGCGGCTGGATATTAAGTTCTTCGGCGATATCCTTTGTCCGGGCATATCCTTTCACCAGGGATATATTTAGGATCGCCTCAAGGTAGTCTTCCGTTTTCCGGCTGATCTCTGGCATGATCCATTCTTTTGGAGGCCTGGAAATGTAAAGGTTCGGTTAACCAAAATCCCGATCAAAAAATTAGGATTTCAAAATAAACCTCACTTTTTTAGGGATGCAAAACTGAATCGAATTTTTTTTGGATTTCAGTTATCCTAACCTAATTTCCAATAGAGTACCAGATGGAAAAATCAAGGGACAATCAGAACGAACCAGTTGATGGAGACGTTACCACGCTCGACCGGATCCTCCCACCGGGAAATTGTCGGGTTGTTTCGGTAACTGCAACCGGTTCATTCAGGAGGCGCCTGCTTGCCCTTGGGTTTGTTCCCGGAACTCTCATCGAATCAGTACGGGTGGCACCTCTGGGTGATCCGATAGAATACAGGATCAAAGGTTACTACCTCTCTCTCCGGAAAGAAGATGCGCGTTTCATCTCGGTTAAACGGGAGGCAGGCCAGGCATGACTACAGTTCCTCTCTCCTTTATTCCTCCCGGGTCCGAAGCTGCGGTTACCGCAATCCAGGCGACAGATGGCCTTGTGCGGCGGCTCGCTGCCATGGGCCTGCGCCCTGAAAGCAGGGTTACGGTGATCTGTGCTGACCGTGGTTCACTTATCGTATCCGTAGCCGGCAGCCGTTATGCGCTCTCAAAAGGTATGGCCATGAAAATAATGGTCAATCCGGATACAGGAGGCACACGATGAAAAACAGGATCCGTATCGCCCTTGCCGGGAACCCGAATGTAGGCAAAAGCACGATTTTCAATACCCTGACCGGATCCCGGCAGCACGTTGGCAACTGGCCGGGTGTCACCGTAGAGAAAAAGAGCGGCTTTGCCACGGTTGGAAATACTGAAATCGAGATCGTTGATCTCCCCGGGACCTACAGCCTGACGGCATATAGTGTTGACGAAGTTGTTGCCCGTGATTATATTATCGAAGAGAGGCCTGATGTTGTCATCCATATCGTTGACGCCACCAACTTCGAACGAAACCTGTACCTCACTACCCAGCTCATGGAACTCGGCGTACCGCTGGTTATGGCTTTGAACATGTCTGATGAGGCAGAGAAAAAGGGCGTAACTATCAACCCCTCCCGGGTCAAGGAATATTTCGAAATACCTGCAGTAAAAACTGTGGGCAGCCGGGGAGAAGGTCTTAATGAACTTCTCCGGACGGCTATTGCCGAAGCCGGGACTTCTCCTCACCATGAGCATTCCATCGGGTACGGGAACGAGATCGAGCAGCATATTGCAAATCTCATCATCGCGCTCAAGACTGATCCCGTTCTTACTGCCCATTATCCCCCGAGATGGATGGCTATTCGTCTTCTTGAAGGCGATGAGAAGATCTCTGATGAGATTCGATCCAGCCCGGCCTTTGATGCAATAACCAGAGAGCTTGCCAAAATTGATCTTACGCTTACCGAAGCCGCCATGGCTGACCGGCGGTATGAACTGATCGCTGCATTCATGCCACAGGTCTGCCCGACCTGCGTCCGGGGAATGTCTGCATCTGACCTCATCGATCATGTTGCAACGAATCGTTACCTGGGTATCCCGATTTTCCTTGCACTTATGTGGGGCGCCTTCCAGCTTACCTTTGCGTTCGCTGCGCCTTTTACATCTGCCATCAATTTCGCGATGAATGCTCTTGGTTCTGCAGTTACCGCAGGGATCAGGCCGGAGTGGCTTGCATCGTTTATCAACAATGGCATTATTGGCGGCGTCGGGACGGTTCTTGGGTTTGTTCCCAATATTTTTATCCTGTTTTTGATTCTTGCAATCCTTGAAGACAGCGGTTATCTGGCCCGTGCCGCTTTTGTCATGGACCGGCTGATGTATTCCATCGGTTTGCCCGGCAAATCATTTATTCCGATGCTCATCGGATTTGGCTGCAACGTGCCGGCCATTATGGCTACCCGGACCATCGAAGACAGGAAAGACAGGCTCATTACGATCTTGATTAACCCGTTCATGTCCTGCGGAGCGCGTCTCCCGGTTTACGTGCTCTTTGCCGGGGTCTTTTTCCCGCACAGTGCCGGAACGGTAATATTTTTCCTGTATGTACTTGGCATCGTGATTGCAATCCTGTCGGCAAAACTCTTCAGGTTAACGATCCTTCCTGGTAAGCCGGCACCATTCCTGATGGAAATGCCGCCTTACCGTTTCCCGACAGGCAGGACATCGCTTGTCCATATGTGGGACCGGGGTTCAATGTACCTCCAGAAAGCCGGACTTGTCATCTTTGGTATCGCCATCATTGTCTGGGGCCTGGCATCCCTTCCCTTGGGCGTTGCATATGGTAGTGAGGGAAGTTATGTGGGAATTCTCGGGCACGTCATCCAGCCCGTTGTTGCCCCACTCGGGTTTAACTGGAAGATCACTGTTGCCCTCATTTTCGGCTTTATGGCAAAAGAAGTGGTGATAGGATCGCTTGGCGTCCTCTACGGTGTTGGCGAAAACCACGTGGCCCTGGGAAGTGCGCTTCACGCCGATCCTACGCTGAGTGCGGTCACGGCTTTGGCCTTGCTTGTCTTTGTATTGATCTATGTTCCGTGCATGTCCTCGGTTGCAGTTATTAAAAAAGAGACCGGCTCATGGAAATGGACGGTCTTTTCCGTATTGTACGGGCTTGTTATCGCTTACCTCGCAGCGCTGGCTGTGGTACATATCGCACCGTTTTTTATCGGGGGTGCCTGATATGTCAACCCGAAAGCTGGTCTTTTCCCTGGGAATGGGGATTGTCTATCCTATTTTGGGTATCGTTCAGATCCTTGGCGGGATCGTTCCGGGTTTAGCCGTATCCCTGAATGTACTTTTTATTCCGGCGGATATCATCCAGGGTTTTGTTTTATGCCTGATCGGCGCGGTATTCCTGTACGGGGCTGCAGAGATTCATCAGAACCGGCCCGGCGCAGAGGCCTTTCTCTATGTCGGAATGCTACTCTCCCTCATCTTTTGTGTGATTACGCTGATCGATCTGGGGGCGCAGGGAGCCAATGCCGTTCTTTTCGGGGGAGATGGAGGATCCTCATGGCCCCTGACACAGGTTATCATACCCATAATCTATATGGCCGTCCCGTCAGTCATCGGATCCTATGCATGGGGCCGAAAATTTTTCAGCGATCTGACTGAGGCCTGATATGACAGGGATATTTGTGATGATAGCCCGGATGATCCGTGACGGAAATCTGACCACCGCAGAATGTGCAGAGCGGTTGGGAATCACAAAAAATCAGCTGGAAGGCCGGCTGCTCCAGATGGAACACCAGGGTTACCTTGCCAGGGTAAAGGACGTAACTCCCCCGGAGTCCGGCAGTCTTTGCGGACATTCCTGTGCATTGTGCAATAATCAGACGGAATCCTGTTTTCCCGTCCGGTTTGTCCTGACCAGAAAAGGGGAGTACCTTATACAAAATACGGATGGCTCATAGGCTCTTTGTCCGGCTGTTCCATTTCCTGATGGTGTAACGTGCAGCGATTCGGATACGGTGGCGGTACCCGGAAGCAATAAAGCCTTAAAATCACCAAAGCCTGCCGAGGGAATGGCGGGGGCCAATTAACCCGGTTTCTGACAGGTTATCCGCAACCGCACTTCCCCGATTCAAATAAGGGATCCTCATCTACGAGTCCCCGTCAGATGCAACGGCGGGGACGGTCGGTCTCAAGTACGTGAAGATCTTTGAGTATGTCAAGGGAGCCCGTATCAAAGGTGCCGGTATCATCGATCTCCCGCTGGTCACAAACCAGGGCAGGAACTTCACGTACCGCCAGGAGAGCGTCAACGGCGAATTTGTCGTGCCCTATGCAACGAGCGGCAACACGTACCCGGTACAGGCAACCGGTCCGTACCGCATTGAGAATACTTCCACCACATTCGAAGTGCAGGAATCGGCAGTCCTTAACGGGACAACCATCAATTAGCAGGAGAAGCCCGGGATAATGTACCGGGCACAACATTTTTGTGTCACCGAATGGGGAAACCTCTTATCCCAAAGGGACCTATCACCTTTCCATGAAAAACGCTGCGGTTGCTGTTGAAGATACCGATGAGAACCGGCAGATCTGCATGAAGTACTGCGGTATCTGCCCGAGCTACCGGAAAAACAACATGGGAAAGTACCAGCCCGATTCCCTGTTCTGTTCCCGCGGGATGTCCTGTTTTGAGGAGAAAAAAGAGGACCGCTGCTTCTGCCTTGCCTGCGAACTCTTCACAAAGCACCACATGGCCCTCGGGCATTTCTGTACACAACAGTAAGGGGAACAATCGCCGGCAGCTTTTGCCTCCTCATGAAAAGGAGTAATGGCACCCCCTTCCGATCTTTGACTGTGCCGGCCCTGCGGGATCCTCCGGGCAAAATATTTTTTTATTCTCATACGCCCCCGGGTTTTTATGGGGCCACGCCACAAGCGAAACTGCGAATACCCCTCAGTACCGTATCATCGTCCCGATCCCGGGCGCTGCCCTGTACAGACACTTCGGCATCAACAGGTGAAGGCCTCTTTTGTCCATCCCTGTTGTTCATGCAGGGAAGAACGGTGAAAGTACCGGTTCAAGTTTCCTTTGCAACTGGCGGAGTGTCTCCTGGTCCGACTGAAGCTCCCGGTTTACCGCAGCAATATCCTTAAAGGATGCATCCCGACCCGATTCGGCTCCCGGAGAAGCTGTACTGATTATCCCAAGGAGCTTTTTGTCCACCTCAACTCTCCTGCGGAGGCGGGCATACGCACATACGGTCTCTTTTTCATAGCCTGCCCTCATAGCGGCACGTACAGCCTCCCGGATGAGCCTGCGGCGTTCCAGCACATTCCCTATAGCATCATACAGGCCCTGTGCATTGACCGGTTTTAAGATATAATCGTCGATACATAACCCGTACCGGTGTGCCTGATCAGGAGTGGGGGTAAATCCGGTCAGCATCAGCACCGGGATCATCTTTGACCGGGGATCGCTCTTGATCTTCTCCAGAGTTTCCCACCCGTCCATGGGGGACATCATGATATCGAGCAGAATAATGTCGGGACGTTTCCACCAGGCTTTCAGGAGCAGGAGACATTCCTTCCCGCTGTTTGCCTTCATCGTGACGTACCCTTTCTTTTCCAGCAGGAGGGAAAAGACTTCTGCGATCTCTTTTTCATCATCGACAATAAGAATCCGTTCTGTCCGACGGTAAAGGAACACGATATAATAGGCACTCCCGGAGACTGCCATGGCCATGATTCCTGCCACCAGCAGGATTTCATCGAACATCAGGGACTGATTCGGTACTGCCGTATTCTGTGCAGACTGCATATCGGGATCCTGGGGATAGAGCTGCTGAAAGGCTGCTATCGCGGGAGAAAGATCGACTGTGGCAAGAGTGGCCCCGGTGGCAGTATCCTCAAGGGTAACGTACCGTAGATCCGGGATAAACGGAACAATTATGCCAAATTCCCCGTTATGGGAATACTGGGCATCTCCGGTCAGGCCTCCCCCGCTACCGTCACCCTCCCCGATTTGTATGCGGGGGTCCCTGATAGAAAATTCATCGATTGTCCTGTGCTGACTGTCAAGGAGAAGGCCGTTTATGGTGCCGGTCTGGATATCCAGGTTTGGCGCAGTCCCGTACCGGACTTCAGATGAGATCTCGTTTACACCGGTATCGGCAAAGGAAAAACTGATGACCGCAATTTTCTGATAGGGGTTATCCACTGCGGCAGCTGCCGGGTACACGAGGAGAAGCAGAAGCACGAATCCGGCATACTTTTTTATCTCCATGGGCCCGCCACCGGATAACAATCAGGGAGATACCCTCATGAGCGTGGATACTATCCTTTTGGTCGATGCATTACCGAACGTGCCCGCGTACCCGTAATACATGATATCCGGGTCCGGGTCCCAGCGCCAGAACTCTTTTGTGCAACCGCCCGGGACACCGGAGGAGACCTGCCTGCAGGCATCCGGATCCCAGCCATTCCCACCGGCATATTCCCTGCAGCCATCCTTGGAGCTCCAGAGATTTGGATCAGGATCATTCTGGGCATAATAGGTGTCCCCGCAGTAGGTGTCCATGAGGCCATAAAGACCGTGGCCGATCTCGTGCATCGCAAGGGAAGGCATATCCGCAGAGATCTTGAGGTATACCCTGCCAAGCCCGTTGGGATTGGTACACCCCACCGGCTGACCGGGAGGTCCTGAGTACACGCCCTGGTACGAGGGGTACAGTATAATCGTCAGGTCACTGAATGTGACATTGTCCCAGTAGTCCTGCGGGATTGTTCCTGCACAGCTGTCGAAAGCATCTGCATAGGTCGTACCGTCCCAGAAATAATAAAAATCAAAGCGTTGTCTGTAATCCCGGGGGAGGGGGTACGAGGGCGAGGTGATTGCCGGGTATGCCAGAAACGTCTGGTTGATAAACGTACGGACATCAGATGCAAACTGCATTTCTCCCCCGGGATATCCATCCAATTCAGTTTTGGTGTTGTCCGTGGCGTTAAACGAGGTATGGGAGGGAACAAATACGATATTTATTTCTGATTCGCGAGGGCCGTTAATTTCCACCGGAATTATATCACCGGGGGTAAGGTTTAGCAGCACCTCACCCGGCCTGATGAGATCAGACCGTATGGTTATATCCTGGTAGCCATCTTTTACCGCACGGATAGTACTGCTGTTTGGGCCGGGACCGGTGATCAGGAGGTCAAAGGACCCGTTTTCCGCGGTCATGCCTGCGTAAAGACCATTGATAAAGAGCAAGACTGCGGGAAGAGGGGCATTGGTTTTTTTGTCGATCGTCAGGATCCGGACATACTGATCCGGCGGTTGGTCGGGACCTTTCTGGATGGGAGATGTACCCGGGGTCTGTGCCGGAACGGGAACCGGGCCTTCTTGCGACAGGAGGACGGGAGGAGCAGCAGAGGCGCGCGAGCCGCCCATGGTGACGCCAAGGAAAAAGAAAAAACCGGAGAGAGTCAGGACCAGCCCCAGACAAAAAAACGCAAAAATCCCTCCCCAGTACAGTATTTTCCTGTTCATTGGTCCCGTCCCTGATTTCTGTAACTTCAAAAAAAATGAACTGGTATTCCCTGCACGTGC
>Ga0181520_10006237_pt1 | contig 18404 bp, 17 predicted proteins | sample PEATcosm2014_Bin_29_FD_132451 | JGI IMG/M metagenome (GOLD analysis project Ga0181520, IMG submission 132451) | Peatland microbial communities from MTU Mesocosm Facility, Houghton, MI, USA - PEATcosm2014_Bin02_30_metaG | ecosystem: Environmental > Terrestrial > Soil > Wetlands > Peat | place...
AAGACGTTCTTCGGGTTATGCTTCTGCAACACCTTGGTGATGGCCGCCGTCAACGTCGTCTTGCCGTGATCGATGTGACCAATCGTTCCCACGTTCACGTGCGGCTTGCTGCGATCAAACTTTTCCTTGCCCATTGTCTTCCGTCCCTTCCGTTAATCTTTTCTGTCGCGCTCCCTGAATTGCAGGAGCGCAAAATCTTGCGCTGTTCGCCTCAATAATAGGCGTACACCTTGAGATACCGCTGCCGCAGTTCCGGCTGCACCGCTTCCACCAGTTGCAGGTAACGCTCGCGGGTCAAAGCCTGGTCCGAGACCGGCAGCGCCTGGTAAAGCTCCGCGGCTTCCTTGCCCATCAGGCCGCGCTGCAAAGCGCCCTCGAAGTTGCGAATGCGCAGCTTCGACCGGCCCAGGCGGCTCAGAAAAATCTCCACATCCCGCGCGTCGAAGGCCGCGTCGATGCGCGCCTGAAGCTCGGTGTATCCTTGCTCATTCTGCACGGCGATCGCTGCTTGCTTAAACTTCATTTCCTGCCTCGCACTCGTCTGCCCTGCCGCCGGTTTCAAACAATGGAGCGGGAGACGGGACTCGAACCCGCGACCAACAGCTTGGAAGGCTGTGACTCTACCACTGAGTTACTCCCGCAAAACAGCCTTTAGCTGCTAGCTTCAAGCTCCATCTTGTTGGCGTGAACCGTATCGGCCCGATCTAACACCGCACAAGCTAGAGGCTAGAAGCTAATAGCTGTATCTCTGGAGCTGATGACCAGGATTGAACTGGTGACCTCTCCCTTACCAAGGGAGTGCTCTACCAACTGAGCTACATCAGCCCTCTTGTAAAAAACCAGCCGTTAGCTTTTCGCTTCTAGCTCTTAGTTTCATCCTGCCGGTGCTTGCCGCAATTACTCCACTCACCTACATCAAGCTAAAAGCTAATAGCTAACGGCTAAGAGCTGTCCTTCTTCCCGCCCCGGCGAATCTTCTCCGCCTGGCGAGCCAACACCGTACGCAAAGCGAATCCGCTAAGAACAATCAGCGGAATCAAGCGCATCTCCACCAGCCTGCTGACGCTTACAAACTTACCCGCGCTCAGTTCAAACCAAGGTACGAGAACTTTGTCCCCGCCCAAAGTAAACCAGGCCAGCGCAGCTAAAACTGCATACATCCCCAGGGCTATCCAAAACTTCCGGTCCAAATCGGAGCCGGCGCCCTTCAAATCCTTGCGCTCAACCTGCTGCGGTTTTTCGCGCATCCCAACCCCACAAAATCATGGTGCACAGGGGAGGGTTCGAACCTCCGTAGGTCCAAAGACCGGCAGATTTACAGTCTGCTGCCATTAACCACTCGGCCACCTGTGCATAACCCGCCTGCCCCACCCGATTCAACCCAATTCAGCGCGCCAATTCAGCGCATCCAGCCCCGCCCGGAAAACCTCCGGCTTATCGGAGCATGTGCACCTCTGTGGAATCACCGCGGAGGACAGGCCCAACGCCCAATATCTCAAGCGCCGGGTAAACCTTTTGCCGCTTCAGTCCCGTTTCCCGCATTCCTCAAGTGGAGCTGGCGAAGGGATTTGAACCCCCGACCCTCTGATTACAAATCAGATGCTCTACCAGCTGAGCTACGCCAGCCCTTCCCACCCGGAAACCGCCCCGGAAGCCTGAAACCCGTACGGGCACACTAACCCTATGCACGCACTACGGCACAGAAATCAAGGTTAACACACTCTTGGGGAGCGGAGCAAACCGGCTAGGCAGGTTCTTACTCTAATTTCCGAAACATCACATCGGGATAAAAAGTGTTGGGTAGATTGCAATTGTCGCGGTCATAAAGCTGAATGTATTGCGGTGGAAAAACGCTGAGGATTGGCTCGAACTCAGTTGCCAAGCGGGTATCGGCAAAACGGAACATGGCGTGTTGGATGATCAGCAGGCCTCCTGGCTTAAGGCATCTGGCGAGGTCGGTCACGGATTGCTCGAAATCGGTAAAATGGATGAGGGGTTCGCACTTGGGCGGTGGCTGCGGAACGTTGAGTTTACCGTGCCTGTAGACCGCCATGGCGAAGATGGCGTCATAGCTTGCGCTTGCCTCCCCGGTGGTTGACCCGGCAACCGCGAAACTCAGCTTGGAATCCTTGATCCGGCGCAGCCGCGAGCGGCAAACGGAGATGTTGTACGGATTTATATCGAGGCCGGTGATGTTGGCCAAAGGAAAAACGCGGCGAAGAGAAAATACTTCCTCTCCGGTGGCGCAGCCAAATGACAGAATGCGCAGGTTGGCTCCATCTCCGATCCGCTCGCGCACCTGCTGGAAGAGATATGGATAACGGTCGTTGGAAGTACTTCCGTAGGGTTGGAACAATCCCTCAGGCGGCCGCCGCATCATCAGCGTAGTGTTGCGAAACTCCTGATTGCTCACCAGCCAGTACACGAAACTCGCGGCTCGAAATCCAGGCGCCTTTCGCAGCCAAGGCTTTAAACGCTTCTTTAGTTCCTGCCATTGCTGCATCTTGCACCTTCCACGAACCACGCGCAGAGGTCAACCCTGTGCTTCCATCCTTCTGAGCGTAGCGGAGCGGAGTCGAAGAACCTGCTTCTTGAAATCTCCCGCGGAGAGGGTAGGATACCACGAACCCAAACCGTGGTCCGCTTATCAGGTGCAGCTCATTTGTTGCTGATCTTAATCCCGCCGTATGCCGCTCAGCGGCAGAATCGTCTCATAGGCCGCGTAGACGCCTTCGAAGACCGAGTCCCAACTGGCGGTCAGCGCATAGCTCCGCGCATTCAGCCTCATCTGGGCGTGCTTTTCCGTATCGGCCAGCACACCAGCGATCGCGGCGGCAAACTCCGCATCGGGGACAATCCGCCCAGTCTGCCCGTCGCGGACGATAGTCGGCGGACCGCCGTCGGGAGTCACAATGGCCGGCACTCCGCTGGCCAGAGCTTCCAGCACCACATTGCCGAAGGTGTCGGTGTGCGAGGGAAAAACGAACAGGTCCATGTTGGCATAAGCCTGCGACAGTTCTTCCCCGCGCAGTACGCCGGTAAACTCGGCCCGCGGCAGCCGCTCACGCAGCCAGTTCTCTTCGGCGCCGTGTCCCACAAAGAGAAAGCGGAAGTTGGTGAGACCCATCCGCTCCAACTCTTGCTGCACCTGAACCAGCAGAGCCACGTTCTTCTCGACTGAGAGGCGGCCTACAAATCCCAGCACGGCTTCGCGGTCCGCGGCCTTGCGCTTGCGCTTCGCCGGATGAAAGAGTTCCGCGTCCACGCCGCGCGGCATGATGTGGCACTTTCGTCCCGTGGCCCGCTCCAACAAAGCGCACAATTCGGGGTTGGGCGCAAAGAGCACGCGGGCCAGCTTATAGAACCTGGCCAGCACCGCCATGGAGAAATTCTCGATCTTCTGCCCAGCCGCCGCCGATTGCCTCTTCGGCAGCAGGCGCAGGAACCAGCCAGAGCGCCGCGCCGCGTACTCGTGAACATTCGTATGCCAACTGGCGGCCAGCGGCAGTCCATTGCGGTGAGCCAGCCAGGCGCCCAGTATTCCCACATCGCTGGGGCCGGTGATGTGAATCAGGTCAGGCTGGAAGCGCTTCAACACCTCGTCAATCATCCGCATGTGACGCAGGAAACCAGGGTCGAAGCGCAAATCTTTTTCCAGGGGAAAGGAAAGAAAGCCGCGCGGCAGCTCCAGCGTCCACACATTGCCGTCCTCAATGAGCTTCTGGGCGCGTTCTCCCGCGCGGACGCACAGAAAAGGCAAATTCCGCCTCCGCGCAAAGGCCTCGAAGTGGCGGCTGGTGTGCGCCACTCCGTTCACCTCATGGAACGAGTCAGGAAAGTAGGCCACGCGCGGCGGTCGTTCAGTCATAGATAGATCGATGTTGAATCCTCGACAGGCAGTAAAACCTGCTTCCAGCCTGTGTCAACCCTTCAACCGTTTTAATCGCCCAGCGCAAGGCGCAACTGGCGCGACTCGCTCCACGCGATGCGCAGTCCGCCAGAAACCGGGGCAGTACCCATCAACTGCACAGCGGCGAGCAGGAAGCTCATCGCGCGCGGCGGCTGTTGATTGGGCCACAGTTCGCTCAGTGGCCGCGCTACCCCGTTGGCGTCAGGATGATAAACGCGCTCGTCCCAGGTCCGCGAACCCTGCGGAAATTCCGGGTAGTGGCGGATGGCGTCGATAGTCGACTGCAGGATGCGGTGCTTCCACGGCTCGGCGTACTGCGGCATGAACAGCACATCGCTCTTCTTTTGCCGAATCTCATGCACAAACTCGGTGAAGCTGGCCGCATTGGTCAGGTTGAGGTTGGCGTTCGGCTCCACTCCATGGCGGTCGCCGCCGGAAATCAGGGTCATATTCCATTGCTCGGCCAGCCTTCTCACCTCGCGGTTCTCGTCCCAGTTGCGCAGCCCGTTCAACTCCAGCGCGTGCAGATAATTGCTGTTCTTTTGCAGGAACTCGTTCACCAGGAACTGATGCTTCTCCTTGCCGATCAGGTAGAGATCCCACATAGGGTGATTGAAGACCACCAAAATGTTGGGGTCCGCATGCAACGCGCGCAGAATTTCGGTAAACCTCTTGTCGCTTGGATGGGCTGTGTAATCTGTCAGCGTCTCCATCCACTCCGTGGCCCGCGTAGCGGGCAGGTTGTGGATGCCCAGATGAAAGGACTGATTGCCGTAGGGAGCGCTCCACTCCACCGAAACCGGAATTCGCCGCGCGCTTACGGTCGTGCGCAGCAGCATCGGAGCAGTGATGTTGTCGTGGTCGGTCAGAGAGACCATCGGCTCCAGATCCAGCTTCTCAATCTGGCGGCTTTCCAGGTCAAAGGCCAGTTTGGGAGTCATCGGCGGCGTCCAGTAGCTGGCCGCGTAGTCGATGCGCACTTTATGCATCCGCTCCGAACGCTGCTCCAGCCGCGTCAGCAGAGGACGCATCAACGGGTACTGGTTGCCGAAGTTGGCCAAAAAATCCAGCGTCTCGTGCGACTGGTTGGTATGGCTGTGCAGCGATACTCCAGACCTGAAACCCTGCGCCGCCTGCTTTTCGCGCCACAGGTACGAGATGGTAGATTGGCCCATTTGCTCCTCCGTTCCGCTCGCAAGCTGGAACTTATGGAGTCAGTTTGCACTGCTGGCGATGAATGGAGAGTTAACGCGGCGCGAACGTGGCGTCAATTAGCGAAGGAATCAAGAAAGTTACGGGAAAGCATTGAGAAATATGTAATAACTAGAGCGATCTAGTCATGCAGTTTCCGATTTGCTGATTATCCGTCCAGAACTTGTTTTCTCCGTCACAGCAAGGTTCACCCCACGCTGGTATGTTGTTGAAGCAGCGTATTCGAGAATCGGGGGTGACTCTTGAGCGTGAGAGCAAGGTTATTTGCGACAATCGCGTTGTTTTTTGTTCTTTGCGGCCTTGGAAAGTCCCAAACACAATCCAAGGCTCCCTTTGACGTTGCATCTGCGGAAGCCAAGGCCCAGCAAGGCGACATAATTGCGATGACGAAGTTGGGCGAAGCATATTGGGGCAAGCAAGGCATTCCTGCGGATATAGCTAAAGGAAAAGCGTGGCTCGAACGAGCCGCTAACGCTGGCTCTCTTGAAGCCCGAATGTTCCTCGGTGCCTCATACATGAGCGGCAGTGGGCTTCCAAAAGACGATGTCTTGGCCTCAAAGTATCTTTTACAGGTTGCACAACTGCCAAATGTGGAGAGCAATTCTCAGGGTTCTCAAGCGCAGGCACAGTACTGGATCGCAATGATGTATGAACATGGGCGTGGTATAGAGAAATCGCATGAAAAAGCGATTCAGTTTCTGCAAATGGCGGCGAAGAACGGCAATTATCCGGCGCAATTTGATTTGGGTTCACTTTACAATGACGGCAGTGGCGGCTTACCGATGGACAAAGCGATTGCATGTCAATGGTTCGAGAAAGCTGCTGATAGCGGGCACTTCAAGGCGATGCACAACACAGGCTACTGTTATCAGCTTGGCACCGGCGGAAGAAAAGACTCCGATAAGGCTATTCACTACTACACACTCGCTGCAGAAGCAGGCCTTACAAACTCCCAACACAACCTTGGCATGCTTTACGGCGTCATGGGGAACGCAGAGAAGGCCTATTTCTGGCTTCGTGTCGCGGAGTCATTTGGCTACACAGAAGACAAATCTCGACTGGATGCTGCAAAGGCGCGAATGTCCGCTTCACAGTTAGAACAGCAGGAAAGGGATATTGCAACTTGGGTAGAGGCGCATAAAGCGAAACCGGAGGTTACACCAACTTCGTAGGCAGCTATTTCTTGCTATGTCATTCTCGTTCGGGCCGACGGTGTTCAGAGAGTATCGTCGCCGATCCGGAAACTTTACCATTACCCCTCAATGCGGAACTCCAATGAGTCGGGGATGCCCTACTTGCTCGCTACCCGATCTCCGGCCCCAGAAAATCCTTCACCGTCATGCCGGCCATCAACTCCTGGCTCTCGTAGAGCTTGCCCGTGACCGCCTCGGCTGCCAGATAGTTCACCGTCAACCCCTGCTTAAGCATCTCGAAGGCCTGCTCCGGCGTATCGGCAAACTGAAACAGCTCGATATCCTTGGGCGAAATTGCGCCGGTTTCCACCAGCACGTCCAAATTGAAGACCTTCTTCCAATACTCCGGACCGTAGATAATCACGGTGATTTTATTGCCCAGCTTTTGGGTCTGCGCCAAAGTCAGAATCTCGAACATCTCGTCCAGCGTTCCGAAGCCGCCGGGAAAGACCACCAGCGCCTTGGCCAGGTAGGCAAACCACAGCTTGCGCATGAAGAAGTAATGAAACTCGAAGTTGAGCGAGGGCGTGATGTAGGGGTTGGGGTGTTGCTCGAAGGGCAGACGGATATTCATCCCAATGGTCTTCCCGCCGGCCTCGTGAGCGCCGCGATTAGCTGCCTCCATGATGCCCGGCCCGCCGCCCGAGGTGACCACAAACCGGCTCCACGTTGAGGGAATCCGCTTGGCCCAATCGGTCAGCATATACGCCAGCCGTCGAGCGTCCTCGTAGTAGCGAGCCATCTCCACGGCCGCCACGGCGCGCTTGAGCTGTAAATCCGTTGCCTTGCCTGCGGCAATCTCCGTGGCTTTGGCCGGCTGCTCATGGCTGGGCGCAGGCTGCGTCGAACCGGTATTTTCCAGCAATTCCAGGGTATGATCGGCCTCCTCGCGCCCGCGAAATCGCGCCGAACCGAAAAACACCACCGTGTCCTGAATCTTCTCTCGCCGGAAGCGCGCCAGAGGCTCAAGATACTCGGAGACAATCCGGATCGGCCGTCCGTCGGCGCTGTTCAGAAAGTTCAGGTTTTCATAGGCCAGCGGAGCGGATTCGAGTGGCTGCGGCGCTCCGCCTCCCGGAATCTTCGCAACCGGCACGGACTCCTGATCTCTGTTCTCTGATCTCTGATCTCTGTCGTCTGATCTCTGTTCTCTGTCGTCCATCTCACCCATCCCGGCCGCGGAGCGCGTTGTTAAACGCAATCCATAGATTCAAAAGCCCCAGTCCCGACACAAGGCCGCGCACCACGCCGTAGGATGCGTAGACCCCAAGCGCGGGAAACTGCACAAATAAGGGATTCTGGTCCCAAAACGACTTGGACCACGGCACATAGCAAATTGCCAGGCCGATGTACATCCTCAGCAGCACCCGCAAAAACAACTCGGCGCGCTCCAGCCAGCGCGGAATGCGCTGCGGCTCGTGCTGGTCCGGTAAATGCTCTGAGGGTGGCGCGGAATTGAGTGCAGGCCCAGGCTTGGCTACCGGGTTCACGGCGAGTTGAGGCGAAGACAATTCCGGCTGCTGGGACATTCTTATAGTTCGCACACCGCCCCCACTAGCGGAACCAGAGTAGATGTATCTCGAAACCACAGCATTCAAGTCGACGCGACCATCCCGGGGTCCCCAACGATAGCTCCTTGTCGTTGGGGTGGGACCATCAGGGAGCGGCGACCCTGAACAAAACTCAACAGGACACTGTTACTCTGGTTCCGCTCTGATTCCAGCCCCATCGCGGGCATTTGACACATGCCTATCCTCCGGCCCGGCAGTAGGGACGCCGTACTGCAACGGTAACACAGTACACACCTGAAGCATCCCCGGATACAGGTCTGTAAGCCCAGTCCAGAGGCTCCGCAGCTGCGCCTGAGACGTATGTCGTTGGAGCTTCACCGACTTGAGATCAAAATCTAATAGCCCGCTGCCAGGTGCCGTGTATCGGGAACTATCTGGTAACTCCCATAGTCAATGGTCAGCACCGCCGTGCCCCCGATGCGAACTTTGGTCTCGCTGCGGTTCTGCTGCGGCAGCCAGAACTCCCCCGTCTTCGCGTTGCTGGACCGTATCAGCGTGCGCGAGATCCAGAAGGAGGGATTCTTGGCCGGCTCCACCTCGATCTTCATAACCGCAAAGTCCGTCGCATCCACCCAAACCTTGCCTCGATAGAGAAACTTGCTCGAGGTAATCGGTTCCACATGCAGGATGTACGCGGGCCGGCCGTCCAGAATTTCGCTGCCCGCCAATTCAAACCTATAGTTGGCCGGCGTCAGGGCCGTCGATCCTTTATCCTGCGACGCTTCCCGTTCGCTGTCCACCGCCCGCTTCAGCACCTTCTCGCAAAGAAACTTCGGCCCGCTTTGCGAAATAATGCGAAAACTCTTCCCCGACCCATTGTCGTAGTTGATTTCGACTTCCATTGCGGCCGCGAGGTGCGCGTAAGCGCTTTTGTACTCCACGCTGTAATGGCGCACCGCCTGGTAATGTTGCAGGCCGGCGCGTTGGGCCTCGTTCTGGCGCTGCATCCGGTCCACTATCTCCGCCGCGTTCAGTGTTTGATATCCTTGCGAATCTCCGCGCGCGGGCCGGAGTGCTCCCACCAATAAAACGCACGCCAAAGCCAAAAGGGACCATCGGTCTCGTTGCATGAACATAAGGCATCATAAGCCTGTGTTGATGAATACTGTGTATAAAGAAAGCCAGAATTATCCACTTTTTTACCTGTTTTGCCGGGGTCTCCCATTCATGCTGCCTTGCTCTGACAAGCACTCATACTCTTGAATGAATAACATAATTGTAGTAACATAAATGTATGAGGATACGCTTTGAGTGGGACCCCGCCAAAGCAACCGCCAACCTGCGCAAGCACGGTGTGAGTTTCGAAACAGCCACACGCGTCTTCGCCGATCCGTATGCGCTCTTTGAGCAGGACCGCATCGTGGACGATGAACTTCGGTGGCAAGCAATCGGAGTCGTAGACGGGCTTGTGATGCTCATGGTCGTACATGCCGTGCATGAACAGGACGATGTAGAAGCGATCCGCATCATCTCGGCGCGGCGCGCCAAACAAAAAGAAAGGAGGCGCTATGAAGAGGAAAATGGTTCAGTATGAGATCGATCTTGCTCATCCGCCCGCTCTGACGAAGGCTCAGAAGGCGGAGATAGCCTCTCTCCGCACCAAGCCGGAAACAGAAATCGACTACTCCGATATTCCGCCGCTCGGCGATGCCTTTTGGAAGAACGCGGTGCGTAATCCCTTCTACCGGCCCACAAAAACATCAACCACCGTGCGCATCGACTCCGACGTGCTGCTCTGGCTGCGAGCGCAAGGCAGGGGCTACCAGTCTCGCATCAACGCCATACTGCGCCGCGAGATGCTGGATTCGGTGCAATCGACGGCGGCCAAATGAGCTTAAGTATTCGGTAATGGTTGCGTTCTCACGTTCTACGCCCCTCCTCGCGTTATCCTGTCACCACATGATTCGACGGCCGTTTCTCCACTTCTTGACAGCCGCGCTATTCCTTCCCCTGCTCGCCTCAGCCCAGCAGGGCGCGGTAGATTATCTTGCCGAACAACCGGTGCGTGCACAGCACGGCATGGTTGTCAGCGTCCATCATCTGGCCTCCGGCGCCGGCCTTGAAACGCTGCGCGCGGGCGGCAACGCCGTGGACGCCGCCGTGGCTACAGGCTTTGCCTTAGCCGTGGTGCACCCGGCAGCCGGCAATCTGGGCGGCGGAGGCTTTCTGCTGCTGCGCGCCCACGACGGAAAAACCACCTTCATCGACTTCCGCGAGAAGGCTCCGCTCCAGGCCACCGAAACCATGTTCCAGGATGCCAGTGGCACCATCATTCCTAACTCCGGGGCCCCCAGCGACAGGTCTTCGTCGCTGGGGTGGTCCAGCCTCCTCGGCTACCACTCCATCGCCACGCCCGGCTCGGTTGCCGGCCTAGTCTACGCCGAGCGCAAATACGGCAAGCTCGGCCTGCGGCGCGTCATCGCTCCAGCCATCCGGTTAGCCGCCGAAGGTTTTCAACTTACAGCGGAAGAGGCCCGCGAACTCAGCGACCCCGACCTGGCTCTCTTTCCCGACTCCAAGCGCATCTTTCAGCGCGATGGGCAACTCTACAAGGAGGGCGAGACCTTCAAGCAGCCCGAGTTGGCCCGCACTCTCCAGCGCATCGCCGCAAATCCCGAGGATTTTTATCACGGCAAAATGGCCCATGAACTGGTCGCCGATCTCCACAAGGGCGGCGCTCTGCTCACCCTCCAAGACCTGGCCGGTTACACCGTTGTAGAACGCGCACCCATCGTTGGCAGCTTCCACAACTACACCGTCATCAGCGCCCCGCCGCCTTCTTCAGGTGGAATCGTGCTGCTCAGCGCTCTCAACATTCTTGAAGGCGACGATCTGGCCAAGCTCGGCGACCGCAGTCCCGCGTCCATGCATCTGATCGTCGAGGCTTTTCGCCGCGCATACATGGACCGCGCCGAGTATCTCGGCGACCCCGACTATAACGCCATCCCCGCCGCCGAGCTTATATCCAAAACCTACGCCGCCGCCTGGCGCTCCTCCACCGATCCCCACGCCGCTACTCCCAGCGCCACGCTCCGCCGCCCCGAGGGCTTTTTGCCTCCCGCGCCCAAATCCACCGGTCACCGCCCCGAATCGCAAGACACCACCCACTATTCTGTGGTCGACATCGAGGGCAACGCCGTCGCCGTCACCACCACCCTCAACAACTCCTTCGGCTCTCACGTCACCTCCGGCTCGCTGGGCTTTCTGCTCAACGACGAGATGGACGACTTTACCGTCAAGCTCGGCACGCCCAATATGTACGGCCTCATTCAGGGTCCCGCCAACGCCATCGCCCCCGGCAAGCGTCCCCTGAGCGCCATGACACCCACTATCGTTCTCGAGAACGGCAAGCTGCGCTACGTCCTCGGCTCTCCCGGAGGCGCGCGCATCATCTCCACCGTCGCCAACATCTTTCTCTCCGCATCGATGGGCGGCCTCAACATCCAGCAGGCCGTCGATGCGCCCCGCTTCCACCACCAGTACCTGCCCGACAAGCTCTACCTGGAGCCAGGCTTCCCGCCCGCAACCCAGGACGCCCTCCGCGCCATGGGCTACGACATCAGCATCAGCCACGGCCACTGGTCCAATGGAGAGTGCATCGCCGTAGACCCCAAAACCGGCGAACTCGAAGCCGGCCAGGACCACCGCAGTCATTACGGCAAGGCTGCCGGCTACTGAGCCTCATAATGTGCGCTCTCGTAGAGCATTTCAGATAGTTTTTCTCCAATAGAATTAATTAGATACAGGCGGAGCAGCACGGAGATGCAAGTGGAGAGATCACTTGTGTCGCGCGTACCTTTATTGGCTGTCGTAGAATTTTTTACAAATATTTTTCTTATATCGCTGAATAACGTACTTGTTTTTCCACAGCACTGCGCCTATACTTCCGAATACGTACGATTCTCCACCTGTTGAAAGAGAGCACGAATCAATGAAATGGAGGCATCAGCCTCCTCACTGACCCTTGGGCTCCCAACCCTGCGTTGAATTTCCCAAACCCACGCGGCCAGCGCGTTGTGTGTTTGGGAAACCGTTTATTGATGACTGATTGACCTTACAAAGTCGAGTCAGTCACTTCACAACGGAAGATTCAACACAGGAGTTTCCTATGGCCGCCATCAATCCAGGGTGGAGCAAACCCTCCACCATCCTGTTCGCCTCCGAATTTCCCGCTAATGAGAAAGCCTTTGCTTTCGCCCTGTCCCAGGCTGTGGAGTTTGGCGCGGAGATCATTATTCTTCATGCCTATGGTTGTATAGATGCGGCAGCCGCGGCGGCCTTGCCAGAGCACTGCAACGATTGCGACACTGCGCGCGCCGAGGAGCAACATCTGGAGCAGCTAGCCCAGCGCGCCCGTGATCTAGGCATTCGGAGTCATGTCGTGATTCGCCCAGGATTGGCTGCCGAGCAAATTCTCTCCTTCCAGCGCGAACAGAAGATCGATCGTATCGTGATGAGCACTCATTCTCCCGGCCCCATCGGCAAGCTGCTGGTGGGCTCGGTAGCGGAGGCCGTGCTGCGCAGCGCCAGCGTTCCCGTCAGCATCGTAGGTCCCGAGGTGATTCGAGACACCTATCACAATGTTGCTGGCCGCATTATTCTATGCTCCATAGGCACGCACAAGTCCAGCCGTGTTGTAGCGCACTTCGCGGCAGAGCTGGCCGCTCGCCACAAGGCCAGCCTGATCCTGCAGCATGTCATCCCGCCCCAGGAGAGCGCCGAACATCTTGCTGGCCGCACTCTCGGTCAGATCGAATCCGAACTGCCCTCTCTGCTTCCACCCAGTTTGCAGCACAAAGTCGACGTGCGATCCAGAGCCGTGCTCGGCGATCCCACCGAGGAGTTGCTCTACCAAGGCAGAGCGCATCACGCCAACCTGATCGTACTGGGCGCGCAGGGTGCATCACGATTCGCCGCCATCACTCGCGCTGGCATCCTCTACAAGGTGCTTGCTTTTGCGCAATGCCCCGTCATAACGCTCTCGCCCGCCTTGCTGGCCGAGTTCGGAGACATGGAGAATTATTCGCATTCCTCCGAATTCTGTTTGGCGGGCGTTTTTTAGGTGAATCTGGCGAGTTCGATGCTCGCCGGGACCATCGCAGCCATTACGGCAAGACTGCCAACTAGTGAGGACTAACTTACCCCGGTTATACCTAAAGAAACAAAACCGAGAAGAAAACACGCCAGGCGACGACAGGTCAGATTCAGAAGAAACCTGAGCTTTTACTGTGTCAAGCAAGACCGTGACAGCAGTCAACGAATTATTCACAAAGATTTTACTGTACTTGTTCAATTTTGTACTTCTTTTTCCACAGCTCCCCGTCGATACTCCCGTTACGTAAGACCCGCATTTCTTTCAGAGAGAACACTCAAAAATGAAACGGAGGCTGGAGCCTCCATTCTGCCTCACTTGAGCCCAGTGCTACGTTAACCTCCCCGACACCACGCGTACGTCGCGCTGGATTCTTCGGGAGAGCCATCCTCTGTCGCCCGGATTCACTTTTCTTTGATGTCAAGCTAGGCGCCTAACACGGAAGATCCATCTAAGGAGTTTCCTATGGCAGCTATCAAGCCTGGGTGGAGCAAGCCCTCCACAATTCTCTTCGCCTCTGAGTTTCCCGCCAATGAGAAGGCCTTTGCCTTTGCCTTGGCGCAAGCCGCAGAGTTTGGCTCGGATCTCGTCATCTTTCATTCGCATGACAGTGTAGACATCGCCGCTCAGGAGGCCTCTGCGATTCCGCTTGGCGATTACGCTCAGGCCCGTTTTCATAAACAGCGTTTTGTACCTCTCGCCCAGCGCGCCGGCAATCTTGGCGTCCATTGTAGAATCGTCAATCGTACTGGGCCGGCTGCCGAACAAATCCTTGCCTTCCTGCACGAGAGAAGGGTTGATCGTGTCGTCATGGGCACTCATTCTCCCGGTCCCATTGGAAAGCTACTGGTCGGGTCCGTGGCCGAGGAGGTATTGCGCAACTCCCCTGTACCGGTCAACATCGTCGGTCCCAACGTGGTCGAGGGCGCCTATCGGCATTTTTCTACCCGCACCATCCTGTGCTCGGTAGACACGCATGGAACCAGTCGTGTGGTGGTGCGCTTCGCGGCAGAGCTCGCAGCCCGTCACAAGGCCAGCCTCATCCTGCAGCATGTCATCCCTCACCAGGAGCGCGATGAACTCCTCGCTGGCCGCACCCTCGGACAGATCGAAACCGAACTGCCCTCTCTGCTCCCACCCAGTTTGCAGCACAAGGTGGGCGTGCGGTCCAGAGCCGTGCTCGGCGATCCGACAGAGGAGTTGCTCTACCAGGGCAGAGCGCAGCACGCCAACCTGATCGTACTGGGCGCTCAAGGCGCATCGCGCTTCGCCGCTATCACTCGAGCAGGCATCATCTACAAGGTGCTTGCCTTTGCGCAATGCCCCGTCATAACGCTCTCCCCCGTCGTGCTGGCGGAGTTCGGAGCAGACGAGGATCATTCACGTTCCTCCGAATTCTGCCTGGCAGGCGTTTTTTAATAAATCTCGGAGCTATGCGCATATTGATGTCTTGAAGGGTACGGGCTTTAGCCCGTACATTAAATGTCAAAATTGACCTGGGCTTTAGCCCCTGAGGGAATGCGGCCCCAAAGCACTGTAGCCCCATGCTACTCTAGCCTTTGTTCGATCCCATCCATAAAATGATGGCTCGCAAAGGGAGCAGGCCGCCCATGAAGCAACTCGCCCGCGATTCCTCCTGTAACCTGTCGCACTACCGGGTCGCCGCGGTGTTGGCCTTCTTCGCCCTCAACCTAGCCGTCTATCTCATCCGCATCCTCAGCGTCTGGCGCTATGGCGCGCTCTTCTGCTCCACCGCAGTCGAGTCGCCCATGATCGACTCCGTCTGGAGATGCATAAACCATCAATCCGTGTATGCAAACCCCTTCGTATTTCCATTCTCTCTTTCGCTCTATAACTACCTTTTTTATTACACCTATGCCGCCGCACTGCGTCTGATCGGCGTATTAGACGCCGGCATCCTCACCTGGGGACGTCAGTTCACGCTCCTCTTTGCGCTGGCCGGCGCCCTCGCTCAATGGCGTCTGGTGCGCTCGCTCCTCAACTTGCGCGGCCTCGCCAGCACGCTTTCGCTTTGTCTCTCTCTGGGCCTCTGGCTCTGCACTTCGCTCATCAAGTATTGGGCGCTCAGCATCCGCCCCGACATGGCCGCCGCCGCGCTCGTCATGATCGCCCTCTGTGTCGTCGTCCGCCAAACAAGATTCTGCTTTGCATATACGGGCTTCTTGCTCTATCTCGCCTGGGCCTTCAAACAATCCATGGTCCTCGCTTTCGCGGGACTATGCCTCTGGTTGCTTCTCAACAAACGCTGGCGCGATCTCACTCTCCTCATCACGGTCTTTGTCGCGCTGGTCGCCGCCACGCTTATCATTGGCACACCTGAATACCGCTTTAGCATCCTCATCGCCCCGCAAATGGTCCGAGGATTCGCCTTCTCGCTTCCCTGGATTCTGCGCGCCCTCGGCACCGGACTCACCGCCGTGGGTCTGAACCTCTATTGGGTCGCCGCGCCTTTCATGTTGCTGCACGTATCAAACAGTGCGAAGAAAACAGACACTGGAGTTAAGAAATCTCTACTGAAATCTGTTTTGTGTCAGGGCACGACTGGTAGGTCGGGGCTTCAGCCCCGACTGCCGCAAGAACAGCAAAATAATCGTAGGGCTTTAGCCCCTGGGGAAATCTCTCCCTTGCGTGAAGAATTTGTGCAGAGATTCCTTAGCGCGCTCACCACCGTCTTCGCCCTCGCCCTGTTCATTGGCCTCGCCGGCATGGGAAAAATCGGCGGAACCTCCAACTATCTCTTCGAGGCCTTCGCCGCCGGCTCCACTCTCCTGCAAATCGCCGTCTTCACCGTGCCATCAAGGTTGGTTACCGCTCTTCTACTCTTCGGCTGCATACAACCCGCAATCCAGCTCACGGGCGTCGCCATCGGCTACCATCATCCCGGCAAAAAGGACATGGTCCCCATCGCCACCGCGGCGGAATATGCCGACGCCGTCGCCCTGCGCAATCGCCTGGCCAACCTGAAAAAGCCCATCTTCACCACTGACGGAGTTTTTGCCCTTCCATGGAACTCCACCGAAAACGGCACACCCGCCATTGTCATCGACCCCAATTTTCAGGAAGTCGCGCGATCGAGCGAAGAGAACGGCGGCGTCGAGGGAATGTTAAATCGCGGTGAGATTCCCTCTGTCATGCTAGCCTCCACCGATCTCGTCTACATCAACAGCCTGAATCCCGGCTACCGCAAGATCGACGAATCCATCCAGCAAGGCATCACCTACAGCATCTACAAGTTCAACCCCAGCCCGCCCACGCCGATCCATCCATAAGGAACCGCTGCCTCCGCCGCGTTAAAATTGAAGAGGAACAGAAGATTTCCGCGGCCCCGGCCCGACCAAACTCGGAGTTGCGCGAGGAGAATATTCCATGGCATTGATGAAGACATCCAATCCGGCGCTTGGCGAGAGCACCTTTCGCGAGCTTGCCAGCACGCAATACGGCGGCATAATCGACGAAACCACCCACATGACGCTCAACGGCACGGTCAACAAGACCGGCATCCTGTTGGTCTGCGCATTGGCCACCGCCGCATGGACATGGCACAACTTCCTCCAGTCGCGCGATCCCGCCGACATCATGCCCTCCATGCTCATCGGCCTCTTCGGCGGTCTCATCTTTTCCTTGGTCACCATCTTCAAAAAGGAGTGGTCTCCGGTGACCGCGCCCATCTACGCGCTGCTCGAAGGCCTCGTCCTCGGCGGCCTCTCCGCCATGCTCGAACTGCGCTTTCCCGGTATCGCCATGCAGGCCGTGGCCCTCACCTTTGGAACGCTCTTCGTCCTGCTGCTCGCCTATCGCTCCGGACTAATCCGTGTCACGCAGAAATTCCGTCTGGGAATCGTCGCCGCCACCGGCGGCATCTTTGTCTTCTACATGATCGAACTGCTACTGGGCTTCTTCGGCATCCACTTCACTACCATCAACGGCTCCGGGCCCATCGGCATCGGATTCAGTCTCATCGTCGTGGCCATCGCCGCCCTCAATCTGGTCCTCGATTTCGACTTCATCGAGCAAGGTGTCCAATACGGCGCTCCCAAATATATGGAGTGGTACGGCGCCTTCGGAATCATGGTCACCCTGATCTGGCTCTATCTGGAGATTCTGATCCTGCTCTCCAAACTGCGCAGCAGAAACTAAGTCAGAAATGTAGCGCCGGCCTCCTGGCCGGCTGTAGCGCGGGCGTCCTCGCCCGCGCATATCCAGGCACAATGACTAAATCACACGGTCTTAGCATGAATTGGGTCAAATCTTCTTATTCCGCGCTTCGGCCACCAGTCGGCGGACGATGGCGTGGATCGAAAAGAAACCAATGAGAACATTCAGCAGGCTCATAATTGCTAATGTGATGCCAAGATAAAACCCACCGCGATCTCCATTCGAAGAGTACTTGACGATCATCCAGTAAGAGATGGCAAGGCAAAAGGAGAAACCAGAGAGATGAATGATAGCTGCATTGAGCGATAGCATTGTGCTTTTATTGTCGAAATACTGGCGTATGCGTCCCATGCCAGCAAGTATAGCGCCCACACTTCCTGCCTTCAATCAGAAATTCCAGTTAGTCGCCATGCCCAATTTATACTGAAAGACATCATGCCCACATTTCTGCCCGTAGACGAACAGATGGACCTGCTCCAAAAAGGCGCGGCGGAGATTATCCGCGTCGCCGACCTGCGCGAGCGCCTTGAAGAGAGCCGCAAAACCTCGCGCCCGCTGCGCATCAAAGTCGGCTTCGACCCCACATCGCCAGACCTGCATCTGGGCCACACCGTGCTCATGCGCAAGCTGCGCCACTTTCAAGTCCTCGGCCACACCGTCATCTTCCTCGTTGGCGACTACACCTCACTCATCGGCGACCCCACGGGCCGCAACGTCACGCGCAAGCCGCTCAGCCGCGAGCAGATTGATGAGAACGCCAAGACCTATACCGACCAGGCCTTCAAGATACTTGATCGCGACGTCACCGAGATCCGCTACAACTCGGAGTGGCTGGGCAAGCTCGGCTACGAAGACATCGTTCGCCTCGCCGCGCGCTTCACTGTTTCGCAGATGCTGGAGCGCGACGACTTTCACAAGCGTTACCAGGCCGAGCAGCCCATCAGCCTGCACGAGTTTCTATACCCTGTCATGCAGGGCTACGACTCGGTTTGCCTTGAATGTGACGTCGAGTTGGGCGGAACCGACCAGAAGTTCAACCTGCTCTGCGGCCGCGAGTTGCAACGCCAGTACGGCCAGAAGCCGCAGATCGTGCTGATGACGCCCATCCTCGAAGGCCTCGACGGCGTGCAGAAGATGTCCAAATCCCTGGGCAACGCCATCGGCATCAACGAGCCCCCCGCCGAGATGTACGGCAAGCTGATGAGCATCAACGACGATCTGATGTGGAAGTACTGGGTCTTCCTCACCGA
>Ga0181520_10006239_pt1 | contig 18401 bp, 19 predicted proteins | sample PEATcosm2014_Bin_29_FD_132451 | JGI IMG/M metagenome (GOLD analysis project Ga0181520, IMG submission 132451) | Peatland microbial communities from MTU Mesocosm Facility, Houghton, MI, USA - PEATcosm2014_Bin02_30_metaG | ecosystem: Environmental > Terrestrial > Soil > Wetlands > Peat | place...
GCATCCGGTTATATCGGCGAAGCGTTCGTTGCTGAATTGCAGCGGCGCAAAACAGAATTTGTCCCGCTGTCACGAAAGCAGGTTGACTACACGCGCTTTGACCTGCTGCTGGATTTTCTGCGCGCCAAAAAACCGTCGTTCGTGATCAACTGCGCCGGCTTTACCGGCAAGCCAAACGTGGACGCCTGCGAATTGGACAAGGCGGGCACGCTGTTGGGCAATACGCTGCTGCCGCAGACCATTGCCCACGCCTGTGCGGCTGTGGGCATCCCCTGGGGACATATTTCCTCCGGCTGCATTTATTCCGGCGCGAAAATTCGCGAAAACGGACACGTCCGGGTGGAAAAGGACATGACCAAACCGGAATTGCACGCGCTGGCCGAAAAGAAATCCCCGGCCATTCTTGGCTTCACCGAGACGGATACGCCGAATTTTTCCTTGCGCGATTTGCCGTGCAGCTTTTACAGCGGCACCAAGGCGCTGGGCGAGGAGGCCATTGCCGGCATTGGCCAGAGCTTTATCTGGCGGCTGCGCATTCCCTTCGACGAGTTCGACAACAACCGGAATTATTTGAGCAAGGTGCAGCGGTATTCCAAGGTCTATGAAAATGTGAACTCCATTTCGCACCGCGCCGATTTTGCCAGGGCCAGCCTGGATTTGTGGGAGCGCCGCGCGCCGTTCGGCGCTTACAATATCACCAACCCCGGTTACGTGACCACGCGCCATGTGGTTGATTTGATTGAGAAGCATCTTAAACCGGCCCGCAAATTTGAATTTTGGAACAACGACGAGGAATTTTACCGGCAGGCCGCCAAAACGCCGCGCTCCAATTGCGTGATGGATGTTTCCAAGCTGCTGGCAGCAGGCGTGAACCTTCGTCCGGTTGAGGAAGCGCTGGAGGACTCGTTGAAGAACTGGAAACCCGAATGAGAATTTGCGATCTACGAGCTGCGATCTGCGCTGCGCGCCTGAAACCGCGCGCTTTCTCAAATCGGTCCGTCAATCGTAAATCGTAAATCGAAAATGAATCTGCTTATTACCGGTGGTGCGGGCTTCATCGGCTCCAACTTGATCCACCATGTCATCAACCACCCGCAGATTGAACGGCTCGTCAATCTGGACTGCCTGACCTACGCCGGCCGGCTGGAGAATCTCGAACAGGTTGCGCATCATCCGAAATATGTTTTTGAGCAGGTGGATTTGCGCGACAAGGGGGCCGCCCTGCACGTGGTCGAAAAACATGCCATTACGCATGTGATGCACCTCGCCGCGGAATCGCATGTGGATCGCTCCATCACCGGCCCGGGAGATTTTATCACGACCAACATCGTCGGCACGTTCAACCTGCTCGAAGCCTGCCGCGGGTTCTGGAACGGGAAATTTGAGGACAAAAAGTTCCATCACGTCTCCACCGATGAAGTTTATGGCTCGCTCGGCGCCACGGGAATGTTCACCGAGACAACCCCCTACGCGCCCAATTCACCGTATTCCGCCAGCAAGGCGTCGTCCGATTTTCTGGTCCGTGCGTATCATCACACCTACGGTTTGCCGACGGTCATCACGAATTGCTCCAACAACTACGGGCCGTTTCAATTTCCCGAAAAGCTGATTCCGGTGGTCATTCAAAGTGTGTTGGCCCGCAAAAACGTGCCCGTTTATGGCGACGGGATGAACGTGCGCGACTGGCTTTATGTTCGCGACCACGCGGAGGCGTTGTGGACGGTGTTGCAGACCGGCAAACTGGGCGACACCTACAACATTGGCGGACACAACGAATGGGCCAATCTGCACATCGTGCGGTTGATCTGCGATACGATTGACGAATTCGCGCCGGAACTGGGCGGCCATTCGCGCACATTGATCACCTTTGTGAAGGACCGGCCCGGCCATGACCTTCGTTATGCCATTGACGCGACCAAGATTCAGCGTGAACTTGGCTGGACACCCGCCCACAAATTTGAGCAGGGCATCCGTGAAACCATTCGCTGGTATCTGGATAATCAGGCCTGGGTGAAATCCGTGCTGAAAAAATAATTGCCTGAACGCTTTGACCGTGTGCAGCATCAAACCACCAAATGAACTTAAGCCGCGCTAAAATTCTGTTGCTGGCCGTGCTGGCGGTTTGCGCGGGCGTGATCACGCGCGCCGCGGATACAAATTCCCTGGTCTGGCAGGCCGACCAAGACCAGGTCAGCGCCGACATTCATGGCGAAGCCCTCTGGCCGCTGCTCGAAGACATTGCCCATCAGACCGGCTGGCATATTTTCGTGGAGCCCGGCGCCAGTCACGACGCGTCCGTCAAGTTCCGGAATTTGCGGGCAGGGGAGGCGTTGCAAAAATTGCTGGGCAGTTTGAACTTCGCGCTGGTACCGGAGACCAACGGCCCGCAACAGCTTTACGTTTTCACCACCACGATTCAAAACGCCACCTGGCGCGTGGCCCCAGCTCGAGCCAAAGCCGCGCCGATGAAGCGCGTTGCCAATCAACTGCTCGTGAAACTCAAACCCGGCGTGAATATTGACACGCTGGCAAAAGAGCGCGGGGCAAAGGTCGTGGCCCGCAACGACAAATTGGGAATCTATCTGCTGGAATTTTCCGACGGGACCGCCACGGACGCTGCGCTGGCAGGTCTGCAGGCCAGTCCCGATGTGGCGGCGGTGGATTACAATTACATTTACGATCCGCCGGTCACCCCGCAGCCGCTGGCCACGGTGCCGGCGGGGGCGACTCCGGTGGCGCTAACCTTGGATCCAAATACATCGTCTGATCCGTGCAATCCCATTGTGGGCCTGATTGACACGGGAATGCAATCGCTGGGCAGCCAGCTCGACCCGTTTGTCATGCCGGGCACCAACGTCACGGGCCAGGCGGCGGTCTTGAGTTCAACCACGCCCACGCATGCCACGGCCATGGCGGAGACGATTTTGCGCGCCATCTCGCAGCAGGGCGCCAGCAGTTCCGTCCGGATTTTGCCGGTGAACGTTTACGGCAGCGGCGAGAGCGCCACGACTTGGAACGTGGCGCTCGGCGTGCAGGCGGCGGTGGATGGCGGCGCGACCGTTCTGAACATGAGTCTCGCAGGCACATCCGATGATGCCGTGTTGGACAACATCATTCAGCAAGCCATTGCCAAAGGCGTCGTGATTTTTGCCGCGGCCGGCAACCAGCCGGTAAGCACACCGAACTATCCGGCGGCGATTCCGGGGGTCAACGCCGTCACCGCGCTCGGTGCGCCGGGCCAGCTTGCTTCGTATGCAAATTACGGCAGCTTTGTGGAAATGGCCCTGCCGGGATCGAGCATCGTTTACCTCGGCAATCAGGCGTTCGTCGTGCAGGGCACTTCCGCGTCAACCGCCTACGCAAGCGGCGTGGCCGCGGGAACCAAAGGCGTCAATTGTCTGCCGTGGGCGCAAATTGAGAGCGCCATGCAGCAGAAGTTTCCCGTGCCCCAAACGGGCAATTAGAACTGACGGGGGAGAGATTTTTTGACTGTGCGCTGTGTCAAATCGAGTGTGAAAATCACCGCCATTTTTAGCCTGTTGATCGTTGCCGGCGGCCTGGCATCGGCGCAGACGAATGACCCGGACGTGGGCGATATGCTGGATGCCGCGCAGCAATTCGCCCAGGATAATCTCGATCCCGACGTGCTGCAGGCGTTGCAGAACGTGGACCGGGACAAGGTGGAAGATTTTCTCAATCACTATCAGGACTATCTCCGGGGCGATTATGTGCTCGACGTGGCGCAGTTGAAGGACGGGGCCAACGCCATATTGCCGCTGTTGGACGCGCACGAGGAAACGCAGCCCTACGCGGTCTGGCTGCGGTCGCGGCTGGATTATTTCGAAGTCGCTGATGAGTTAACCTCGGCCCTGCCTCCGCCAAAACCGGAACCGGGCAAACCATTGCCGCCACTGCCGAATCCGCCGTTTAAAGCCGAGCAGGAAATCTGGATCAAAAAAGTAGCGCCGCGTCCATGGCCCAAAGGCGCGGCGGAAATCGTGCCGAAAATGAAAACCATTTTTGCCGGCGAGCACGTGCCGCCGCAACTGGTCTGGCTGGCGGAGGTGGAATCCGGCTTTGACGCGCGGGCGCGGAGTCCGGCCGGGGCCACCGGAATGTTTCAACTGATGCCGGCGACCGCCAGACGATTTGGCTTAAGCCTGTGGCCGCGCGACCAGCGGCGGCAGTCGGAGGTTGCCGCTGTGGCGGCGGCGAAGTATTTGCGTGAACTGCACCAGCAATTTGGCGACTGGCGGCTGGCGGTGGCGGCTTACAATTGCGGCGCCAAGGTGGTGCAGAAATCTTTGGACCGCCACCATGCAAGCAGTTACGACCAGATCGCCGTTCATCTTCCGGCCGAGACGCAAATGTATGTGCCAAAAGTCGAGGCGACCATCTTGCATCGCGAAGGCCTGGACCTGGAAAAATTGAAAACCCCGGCGGCCTGATGACGCGGACCAGGAATTGGCCGGGATCATGCGGCTTTTGGAATCAGCCGGCAGCAGCGGTTTCGGGCCGCGTACGGTAAATCACGTCCACAACGTTGCGTAGAAATTGTTCATCGGCCACACCGTCGGTGGCTTCGGCGGGAAATTCCACCTTCGCATGAAAGTGGGCGGCCAGTTCACCGAACAATTCCACGCGCGAAACCGGATCGAATTCCTCCCGGCGCAGAAGTGATTGCAGTGCGATGTCGGCTTCAGCGGGGGTGACGTTCTGCCTGAGCCGCGCCGCCAAATGGGGAAATTGCCGGAGCGAATTGAATTTGCCGGCCAGCACCTGGTCGAGATCAGGTTCGGCGACGCGAGGATTGCGTACCACGATGGTGTTGGCGGCGATATCGCCAAGGCGCTGGTTCTTGGAGTTCAGCCAGCAGGTGACCCCGCCCACAAAATAAAAAGCCGGCAGCGAGTCCACGAACCGCAGCAGGTTTCTCACGACAATCTGGTTGAATTGCAGGCGCATTCCCTCCACGTCCATCACGCGCAGGCGCAAAAGTCTTTTGCCGACCGTCTGGCCGCGCCAAACCCATTCAAAAAAAATTCCATAGCCGATGCTCACGGCAAAATAGCCAATGACGTAAAACGCAGCGGCAAGATTGATGCTTAACACCATCAGGAGGCCGAGGAGCATCGTCAAAAGTGTCAACGCCGCATGGATGCAAAGCTGGTCAATGAAACAGGCGATAAAGCGCGTGACCGGCCCGGCGAGCAATTGTGAAAACACGATGCCCTCCGGGGTGCGGATGATGAGGGTGCTGGTTTTCATGCGCTGGTCTTTTCCTTCGCACCCGACTTGGTCAAAAATAAAACCAGCAAAACCAGTTCAATCCCACCGAACGCGATTTTGACGCTGTAGGGAATCACTGGTTCGTGATACTGCGAGAGAAACGCCTCGATAAAGCCGGCCCAGATGAGCATCAAGCCGACCCCGCAGATGAGCGTGGATACGTCGCCGGAAATCTCCCGTAGTCGCGTCCTAAGCGGGGTGCGCCGGCCACGCCCGATGAGTGCGAAAGCCAGGATCAGACCCGCCTGGCCGGCAATAAGTATTGCCGGAATTTCGACCACGCCGTGCGGCATAAGCCAGCCGAGCAAAAATTTGGTTTCACCCGCGTGGATGTAGTCCACCGCGACGGCGCCGAGTATGACCCCGTTGTAAAAAAGCATGAGGATGGTGCCCACGCCCCACGTCATGCCCAGTGCCAGTGTGAAGATGGAAACCTTGGTGTTGTGCGTCATCAACTCGGCTGAAAAACTGGTCTTGTGCCCCGCCAACCGGTCATGAGTCGCATTTTCTTCCTCGGCCACCCGCCGGGCCGGGTCCTGCAGCAGATGGGAAAACGGCATTAGCACCGGCTTGGCGTCGGGATCAAACGCGATGGCCAGGCCGCCGAACGCACAACCCGCAAGGGTGATTGCCAGCGAGAAATAAAAGGCGCGGATGTGTTTGCGAAAGGTCTGCGGCCAGGTTTTTAAGAACCATTGCAACGGAAAAAAGCGGCGCTGCTTTTCGCGCGTCTCATGAATTTCTCCATAGGCCCGCGCCACCAGGTTTTCCAGGAAGCGCCGGGTCTCAGGTTCGGAGGAAAAGGTGGTTATCCGCGCCAGATCGGCGGCGGTGCGTTCGTAAAGCTGGTGGAACCGCTGTACTTGCGCGAGCGGGAGCCGCCCGTCCGGTTCGGCTTCCAGGCGGCCGAGCATTTTTTCGAGTTCGGCCCAGGTGGGCCGCTCGTTCGCAATGAATTTTTGCAGGTTAACGATCACAGCAACTGCCTTTGTTTGACGCTCATGTATTGCGAGACCAGTTCGGCGCTCAAGCCCTCGTTGTCCAGCAGCGAGAACCTCACCCCGCGTCGTTGCAAAACCGTTTGCAGCTCGCGCAGGTTATGCCATTGCAGGTGTCCGCCCAGATGCCGGTAAAGGTCGTCCAATTCCGTCACGTCCTTGCCGGCGAAGATGGGCTGGACGCCCGGTGGCCGCACCATATTGACCAGGACGACGTGCTGGCGGCGGATCAAATCCATGTTGCGCACAAAATTTTCCGCAATGGCCGGGTCATCCAGCGCCGTCAGAAAAACCAGCAACGCGCGGCGGCGCAGGCGCAGGCGGATAAAGGTGCAAAGTTCGTCGAAATCCGGCGTCACGATTCTAGGCTGCAAGGTGTAAAGCGCGTCACGGCAGGCGTTGTAATGCGCCTGGCCGTTTTTCGCGCGCACAAACTTTTCCACCCGGTCCGAGAACGTCAGCAAGCCGAACAAATCTCCCTGCTGTTCCGCGGCCAGCCCCAGCACGAGGGATGCGGTGATAAATCGTTCCAGTACGGTGGTTTCGCTGTTTGAATCCACTTCCGGCTTTCGCGCGCTCAAGCGGGAGGCATCCACGATGACGTAAACCTCCTGGGTCTTTTCAATCTGAAAAACCTTGGTGATGGGCCGTCCGCGCCGCGCCGTGGCTTTCCAGTGAATTTCGTCATAGCCGTCGCCGGGAACGTATTCACGCAATTTTTCAAATTCCCGCCCTTTGCCGATCTGGCGCTGCGCGTGAATCCCGAAGGTGCCCCGGTTCAAAAACAACGAGGCCAGATTTTTCCGTTCCGGGAGCAGGTTGGGATAGATGCGGATTTCCGACTGCACGGGAACCGCCTTGCGCGCGGCCCACAGGCCAAACGGCGAACCGCTTTCCACAAACGCCAGCTTCAGATGATACCTGCCGCGCCGGAGCGGCGTGCAGGGCAGGATGATCCGCGACCATTCGCTGTTTGCCGGCAGAGCCGCGTCAACCTCCTCATCCTTGGGCTTGAGTTCGCGCGGCCAGGCGAGTGCGAGGCGCAGATTTGTTTTCTGCTGTCCGGGATTAAAAATCCGCATTTCAATTTTGGCTTCACGGTCTTTTGACATCCGGATGGTGGCGGGAAGTTCGACGCCGATGCCACCCAGACGTTGCCTGCCGCCGATTGCGTCAATGATGGCCACTAGCAAGAATCCGCCAATGAGCAGCAACGAAATGGCTGCCGAACCGGGAGCCACCGCGGCCAGCAAGGCGAATGGCAACACGATGACTGCCACCCAAAACATCAGTCTGGTGCGCGGGACAATCATCTTGGCACGGCGATTTGCTGGAGAATTTGCTGGATGACCTCGGCGACGGACAGCCCTTCGATTTCAAATTCGGGACGCAGGATGAGGCGGTGTTCCAGCACTGGTTGCGCCATGGCCTTGATGTCGTCCGGCGTCACGAAGTCGCGTCCGGAAATCGCGGCATGGGCGCGGCCCGCCATGATCAGCGACTGCGTGGCGCGCGGGCCGGCGCCAACGAGCACGCTTTCATGCGTGCGCGTTGCCCGTACGATGTCCACCAGATAGGCGACAAGTTCATCGCGGATGACGATTGTCGAAAGTCCTTCGCGCAAGTCCGTGAGTTCCTCCGCCTTGATGACCGCCTGCACGACCCCCTGCGCGAGCAGGCTTTCCGGGGCTTCTCTGGTCATGGTGCGCTGGGCCAGCGCGAGTTCTTCAGCGCGATCCGGCGCGGTCATCGTAATTTTCAGCATGAAACGATCCTTCTGAGCCTCGGGCAGGGGATAGGTGCCCTCGTATTCAATCGGATTTTGCGTGGCGAACACCGTGAAGCTGGGTGGTAACGGATAAGTTTCGCGGTCAATTGTCACCATCCGCTCCTGCATGGCCTGCAACAGGGCGGACTGGGTCTTCGCCGGCGCGCGGTTGATTTCATCGGCCAGCAGGAAGGAAGTGAACACCGGCCCTTTGATGAGGGAGAATTCATTGCGCTGCAAGTTGAAAACGTTGGTGCCGGTGATGTCCGCCGGCATGAGGTCGGGGGTGAACTGGATGCGCGCGAAATCCGCGCCGAGCACGCGGGCGAGCGTGCGCACCAGCAGCGTCTTGGCCACGCCTGGCACACCTTCGATGAGCGCGTGGTTGCCGGTGAAGATGGCAATGAGCGCTTTTTCAACGACCTCGTTCTGGCCGATGATGACCTTGCTGGTTTCATGCCGCGCCTGGGCGAGGACCTCCTTGAGCCGTTCTGTATTCATAATTTTTGTCTGTGGTTGCCGAGTATTTCAGAAATGTTTTTATAGCTGACGATGGGATTGCGCTGGCCGGCGGGCAGGGATTTCTCCGCCAGGAAAACCGCCTCGGCTTCTTGCCGCCGGGTGCTGGAAAGTTTTCCGGATGGGGCAACGGATTTTTTCCATTCGGCGAAACAGACCTCGAACACATCGCGTGGCAAAATGTTGCGGCGCAGCAAATTGACAAAGCCGGAAGCCGAATCTTTTCCGGCGACGAAATCCTCGCGCGGTTCTTCCGCAGGCGGTGGCACCAGACTGGTGGAGTTTTTCCAGATGAAAAGCCCGGCCAGCAACAGCAGCCCCGCAGCCAGCCCGTGCAGACGATATTGGCGCATCAGCGTTGCCACACCTGGCGATTCGAGAATGCCCAGGTGCGCCTCATCAAACACCACGCGCGTGTTTGCGCCGACCAGCCAGGCCAATAATTCCGCATGCCGGTCCCTGGTCAAAGCTTCGTTGCTGACGAAATAGGAATCGCTGGCGACAACGACCGAACCCCTGCCAAATTTTCTTTCAAGGACAACCGCGTTCGTGCCGCGGGCATAAATCGTTCGCCACGCGTCGTCGCAATGGGTGAACACCATGCCGCTGTGCCAGTCCAGTGAACGCGGCAATGCCGGATTGGACTTGTTCAAGACGGTCGCCGGCAGGTAAACGCCGTCGGCCTGCGGAAGTTCCTCAAAGCTTTCACGGAGTCCCCATTCGTCCTCCAAATCCACCCAGGATGTGTCGCCTTTAAGATGCCTTCTCTTTTTTGACGGCTTTTCCGAAGGCGTGTTTTTATCCTTGGACTTCAGGTCTGAGGATTTGACCGAATTGGTTTCGGCTTCATCCTCGAAAAAACGATGGGCCGGCTGTGTCTGCGGGAAATAGGTGATCACCAGACGCCCGCCGCCCGCGAGAAAGTTTTTGATTTCGTGATACAGATCCTCCGGCAACAGATCCCACTCGTAGGTTTCCGCTGCGAGGTGGAGATAGAGCGTGCCGGGTTCCTGCGGCAGAAGATTTGACGTGCTGAAATCGCGGCGGACGGAAATTCCCGGCATTCGTCCGAGGCTTTCGTAAAACGCCATTGCCCCGAGCGGATCGGCGCGCAGGGAGGAATAGGGTGGATAGACGTCGCCCGCCTCAAACCGCAACTCAAACAGTTGCACAATGCCAAACGCAAAAAGCAACGTGCAACCAAGCAGGATGATGAAGGAAAAATATCTTTTCATCCGCTGCCCTTGAGCCTTTCCAGATTGGCCGCGAAATCGTCCACCATCTCGCGGCTGGCCTTGTGCGTGCCGTACCAGATGCGTTCGAAAATAGAAAGGTTGTCGCCAAATACGGCGAATAGATCGGGGAACGCATAGGCGCGGCGGTGCAGTTCGCGCTCGTAATCGCGGTTGGACTTGAAACGCGCGATGCTGATGAGGTTGCGCGCGGAAAGATGTGCCAGGCTGGCGAGATAGAACGCCCGCATGGCGAGGCGATACTCCCCACGCTCGAGCAGCTCGCGCGCAAGTTTGGTCCAGCCGTCTTCCGGCAACTGGTCGGCACGGACATTTTCATCGGCCACATCCGGCACCGGTTGGATGGCTTCGCTGGCAACGGTGGGAGGCGCCAGCCGCCGTATGCGCCAGACGCGGTAGAGAAAAATGGCCAGCGCGGCGAAGACGGCTGCCACCAGTCCGTAAAGCAGGATTTGGAGCGACATGATCCAACCGTAGCCGGAGGATACAGACTGGACATGGCCTGGCAGGTGATGCGGGAAAAGTTTTTCCAGAATATTTTTCAACCAATCCACGGCGTTGCGCGTCCATTCGCGAATCATGGCGCCAACTTTCTCGAAAAATTGCAGGACCACACCATCTTTGGACGCCGGCTCGATGACCTGTTCGCGCGGCATGCGCCATACATATTTGCGTTCGTGGATGGTCTGGCTGATGGCCCGGTCGAGCGCAGATGGTGATATGGTCTGGCCGATGGCGGTGCTGGCTGAAGTGTTCGTTGGTTGTGCCATGGCCGGGGAAGCGGAAAAAATCATCACCAGAAGAGCAATGACGGCGGTTGTTATGAGCGCGGAATTAATGAACGGTTTTAGTTCTGTCTTCAGGTCTTCGCCAGATTGCAGCGATTCGCCGTAAAAACAGCGCAGCGCATAAATTGTCTTCAAAATTGGGTCAACGCAAAGATAGGTCAATCCAGCCATGGTGGCAAAGAAGGTGGTGTTCAGCATGGCAAACTGACTTTTGGTAAAATCGGACTCGATGCCAAAGAGCATTTTGCACAGTTGGGGCAGGGTGAGGCAGACCGTCGCCCAATTGAGAAAAACGCAGAACGCAAAGCCAAGCATGACGGCCAGTATGGCATGGTTCTGCGCGGGCCAAAGCGCCGCCTGTTGGCGCGATTTTTTCACCAGCGCACGGGTGCCGGTGTTGGCGCCGTGGTCCAGCGCGGCGGCATTTTGATAAAAGGCATAGGCCCAGGGAAACGGCAGCACCGGGATGAGCGCGAGCGGCAGCACAAACAACCCGAAAGACTGGATGAGGACCTGCGTAAAAAAAATCCGTGCGCTGCGTCGGAAGGTGAGCGGCAAAAACGGTTCTCCGGCGGCCTGGGCGCGCACCTGGCCCGCGAATACGGCCTGCCAGAATTTCATCCAGTAAAACAATGCAGCCATTCCCAACGAGGTTCCGGCGAGATGTTGTGGTGCCAGCGGACTGCGGCTCATGTCCGCCCAAAAAAACAGCAGGCCGAGCACAAAAGGAATTGTGCCGAGAAAATAAACAGCGAACGTGGCGGCCGGGGCCGTGCGCAACAAGTGGGTGGCCTCCTCGATCAGATCGAAGGCGGTTTTGCCCTGTTGCCGTCGCTGCGTTCGTTTCATTTCTGGTCAATCCAGTTCACCTGCCAGAGCGTCCCGTCATGCACGGAAGCCGGAATTTTCAGCAGGCCTTCGCCGATCAAAAAAAAGAAAAACCACGCCACCATGATACCGGCCACGCATTGGGCGAAGCGGAGGAGCGTGACAAACGGGGAACGTCTGGCAAGCGGCACGCGCACGAGTTTTTTTAGGCAGGCGGAACAGACGACGCGGTCTTCATGTTCGGTGATGCATTCCCGGCAGAAGCACTGGCCACATTCCGGGCAGCGCGCCACGGCTTCGCGTGTGGCGTGGTTAAAGCAGCGCTGATGGATGAAGCTTGGCATGGAACGGGAAAAAATCTATGTAAGTATCGGCGGCGCCGTCGGCGGGGGTGGATCTGGTTTCCATGAAACTGCCACTCCGGACGCCGCTTCCTGCATGCGAGCCGAGGCTTCCTCAGCCGTGAGCCGGCCCTGGGCGGCTTCGATCAGCGGGCGTATTTTTTCAAGCACCTTGCGGGTCTGTCTCACGCGGCTGAGGGAGGCAAGATCCTCGGTTTGGACGGCAGTGCGCAACTGACAGGTGCAGGCCGTGCCACGGAGGTTGTTGACGGCAAAAGGAAGCAGGAAAATCGAGGCGAAAATTGACCACACAATTACCGCGGTCCAGTGTGCGTTTGGAGGAACGTTCATAAGTATTCCGATGAGGCAGATGACAATGGGCACCAGCAGGACGATATTCCAGACTGCCCGTCTGGTTGTTTCCTGAACCGTAATGGCCTGGATGTCACGGAAATAAAATCGTTTGTAAGTTTCCGTAAATCCGCTGAGCTCCACGTGCAAAAGATGGTCGCTGCCCAGCCAAAGACTCACCCGGGCCGCGGTGGCGATGGCGAACTGCTGGCGGACCCGCATACGGGTCAAACGTTGGTAGGTTGGGTCAGCCATGCATCAGGAATGTCTGGTTGCGAGGACGATGAAAAATGTCGTCCAGCCGGTAATTTGCAGGAGGGCGAGGAAAACGGCCAAAATGAAACGCAGGCGGCTGCGCTGGACCAGGCTGCGGGGCGCCTTCCAATAGCGAATGGCGACATACAGCGCCATGGGTGCGGTGATGATGGTAAAATAGAAAATCAGCATGGGCAGCACCACCAGGCCGAGCGCGATGCTGTCGTAGCGCGTACGCTGGTTGTCGAGGGCTTGGATTTTGCCCTTGGATTTGCCCGTTTCAAGACAGGCGGGACACAAGTGTTCGCCCCCGAATTCGCAATCGCACAGCGCACAGAGAAAACGTCCGCAACCGGCGCAGGGCACCACCGCCTTCTTTTGCGGATGATAAAAACAACTGGATTCGCCCTCCACCATCACTGGCTGCGCGCTCGCACCAGGATTGAGTTTGCGGAATAACGCCGGGAATACCTCAATTTGCAGCGGCGTCCCGCAGGAGGGACACGGTGCCATGTCCGGCCGGTTGAAGACATCTTCCAACAGCCATGCCCGGCATTTGGGACATGCGATCAGCGGGTTCATGGCTCACTTCATTTGTAAATCACCCGGGTGTTGCAAATATGGTCGTGCAAGGCGCGCTTTTCATCATCGAAAGCCACCATGATATAACCGATATAACAAATCATGCCGCTGAGGATTTCCGAAAAAGCGCGACCTGTAGCGCGAGCATAACTGATTTTCTCTCCCCCGTTGGTGACAACTTTTAGTTTGCAGGCCATTTTGCCGGGTGTTGCACCGTATTTGCCCAAAAAGAAAACTTTATATGCGACCTGTACGAACACGAAGCCGATTTGAATAAGCAAAGGCAGGAAATTCAATTGTGGCGGCGCGCCCCGGTGATTGGCGCTGCTGGCAATAGTGGGAAAGATCGCGATAAAATACACGATGGCGAATGGCACGCCGAGAATGAGTCCATCCACAAATTTGGCGGCAAAGCGGATTCCAAAGCCCGCGTAATTCAACGCTCCAGTGTTGATCGGCGCGCCTTCGGAAAGCTTTTGCAAGAACACCGGTTTGCAGGCCGCGCAGACGCTGGCTTTGCCGAACCGGACGGTTTCGCCGGCGGGAAACAAATTGCCGCATTCGGCGCAAACCACTTCGTTTTCACCCGGGGTGTTTTCTACAACGGGCGCCGTCGGTGGTGGTGGCGTTGGTGGGGTGAGCGACAGGTTGGCCGTCGCCTGATGGTATGTCATCCAGTCTGGCATTCCCTCATGCCACACGAGCGTATCAGGGTTAATTTTTCCTGCCCGAAAAAGTTGAACCAATCGCTCGTCGGTCACCGGTCCGATTTGCTGTCCGTTTTCCGCGTAATGCCAGTTCATATTAGCTTAATCAATTGTTCTGAGCGGTTTTCCAATGCTTGACGCGCATAACATTGCCAGACCGGAGGAACGATTGGCAAAATAAATCATTATAGTTCGGCGGTATGCGCACGCCTATCGTTCCGGCAATTGATCTAAAAATTCATGGCATACGCCACCAATCCAGACATTTTCTTTGTCAATTTTCGTGGCGGCGATGGTCCGGCCCTTGAGGATGCCCCAGATGGCGCCCGCCAGGAATATGACGGCGCCCGCCAAAACCAGCCAGCCGCTTTGACTAACTGCACCGCCAATGATAAGTGCCACTCCCCCCAACATTCCCATCGAACAGGCGATAAGCGCGATTTTACGTTGTTTACGGTGCGCTTCACAAAGACCGATGTACAAGACCGCCTTCTTGCGTACAATCAAAACAACAATCAGCAGGATGAGTATATTGCAAAGGAGCAATAGATAGTAGGCCGGGTGTTGCCAATATAGAACCCGTTTGAGGCGGAAACCATTGGCCGGTGCGTTACATTTTACACAGCGATCCGGAAAGGGCGTTTCCGAACGTGTAACCAGCTTTTTGCCTTCCCGCCACAGCCCCGCCGCTCCGGCCGTTGGAACACCTTCGGCCATGCGCTGCAAAAAAACCGGTTTGCACTGTGCACAAACCAAAGTTTTATTCAAACTTACAAGCTCGTCATCGGGAAAATATTGACCGCATTCGGCGCAAATGTTTTCCCGTTTGTTCGGGGAGCTTTCAACTGCGGGGGATGACGATTGAATGCCCGGACGCTGGGGCGATGGTGACTTGGCCTGGCGATAAGATATCCAATCCGGTAAACCTTCGCGCCACACAAGTGTTTCGGCGTCAATCTTGCCAGTTTGAAAAAGTTGCGAAAGCTGTTCGTCGGTCACCGGTCCAATTTGTTGTCCATGTTCAGCGTAATGCCAGTTCATATTTGGTTTAATCAATTGTTCTGAACCGTTTCCCAGTACTTGACGCGCATAACTTTGCCAGACCGCAGGAACGATTGGCAAAACAAATTCTTCCAGTTCAGCCGTCAGCCTAAACTTATCATTCTGCAATTAGTCTGAACCGTTGCTGCCGACATTCTTCTTGTTACTATCCGTGGCCGGCGAAAGCTGGTGGAAAAGTTAAACCATTTGGTGCAAATGGTCGCAACCAGATGGGTTTATTTTTTTAAACAATTTTGCAGGGAATCAAAGCGTCTTCATCGAAGGAATACACGGCGCACAGCCGGTGATAGCCGTCCGCGATGACGACTTTGCCGGTGCCGCTGTCCCGCACCAGCAAAATGGGCGAGATCTGCCGCCCGGCGCGAATCTTGTCGCGGTCCTTTTCAACGTGTGAGTTGCTGGCGCCCAGCAGTGCCAGGCCGGAAGCCCGGAAAATGTCCTTGGCCTTGAATTGGATGACGGACGCGGTTTTGAGCGCGGCAACGAAACGCCGGGACTGTTTGTCGTCGTAGATAAGGGTAAGATAGGAGTGTGCCGCCGGATAATCGTGCTCCTCTGGTCCGGCCAGCCACTGGATTTTAACGGGGCGGCTCATGCGCGAACTATGCAATGGGCGGGGATTTTTGTCCAGCGATCATCGTTCCGGCCGTGGTCAGAGCGGAATGAACTCGTGGCGGATGGTGGGGCCGTCGAGGTGCAGCCGGGCCACGCTGCGTTCCGCGCCGAACTTGGGCTTGCCGGCATAACCGGGATTGAAAAAGAAAATGCCATCCACCGTCTCTGCAAATTTTTTGTGGGTGTGGCCGAAGATGACCGCGTCCGGACGGTCGCGCCGGATGCGGGCTTCCACTTTTTCTGACAACGCCCGCGGGTTGACGATGTGGTGGATGAGAAATTTTTTGTCAGCCAGCGTGAGGACTTCCGTTTCTTTGAACGTCAGGCCGAGGTCGGTGTTGCCCAATACGACGGTAACTGGGGCGATGAATTTCAGCTCCAGTTCAATCAGGGGGTTGCCGATGTCACCGGCGTGCAGGATATGGTCCACGCCTGCGAAAATTCTCTCGACGCGCGGATCGAGAACTCCATGCGTATCAGAAATGATGCCCAGTTTCATAGTGTGACGGTGACTGGTGACGGGATGTTGGGTGATGAGCGTCGGGGTTGTCGAGCCGCTGGTCAGTCGAGACGGGTCACGCCTTTGCTTCCTCCGGCTGAGCCTCCGTTTCTTCCTCAGTTTTTTCCGGTGCCCGCGCGCCGGCAGTTTTGTCGGCCGGGGATTCGGCGGTCAGTTTGCCCACGGCGCCGAAGAGCGCAGTAAACAACCCGCCGCTGAGCAGCGTATTGCGGAACATTTCCCAGGTGGTGGGATGCCAATCGGGTCTGCCGATGGTCAGGGCCTGAATCCAGCCGGCAACAGTTTTGGCATAGGCGGCATCCTGGAGCCACGAGAGCGTGTTGGTGACCAGATAAAAGATCACCGCGCCGAGAATCCCGCCGAACAGCAGCTTGAAGAAAGACGCCTTGCGTCCAAACCATTTTCCCATCGTGATCAGCACCCCATAAACGGCATAGTTGAGGATGAGATAAAATCCGAACGGGGCGGTGTGATAAAAGAAGATATTCAGTGCAACGTCCGTGACCAGCATGGTAACGAGCGGCAGCCACCAAGCCAGTGCGCCGCCGAAAAAGATGCCGGCACAAAACGCAAACGCGTAGGCCGGGCTGAAGTTCGGCGGCATCAAACCGGGGACGCGCGACAGCGCGAACACGGCAATAAAGATGACCGGCAGGAGAATTCTACTTTTCACCGAAGCCAGTTTAGCGCGGTCGCCAACAGTTTCAAACAAGTAATTCTGGTGGACAAAATGGCAGCTTAAGGCAGCGCTGCGGCAGATTTGTGGGCCAGCAGTTCGGCGATGGTGGCGGCGAGTTCCTGCTTGTCAACCGGCTTGTGAAAATAGGCGGCGGCGCCGGCCGCCAGGGCGTGCGCTTTGGATTTTTCCGGGGGGTCACTGGAAACAACGATCACCGGGGTTTCCCTGGCCTCTTCCATGCGACGCAGCCAGCCAAGCGCCCAGAAGCCGTCGCTCATGGCGTTACCGCCAACGGAGGCGTCCGGCGGAAAATTGAGGTCAAGCAGGATCGCGTCAAGCCGTTCCTGCCGGACGATCTTCAAGGCTTCCGAAATATTGCCGGACATGAGCACCGTATAGCCTCTATCCCGGAGCGCGAAATACATCGTGCGCTGAATGATTGGATTATCATCAATCACCAGAACTTTGCCTAACGTGGTGCTCGCAGATGGCAGGTTCATCTCCCTGTTTGTCGGCTGATTGTGCCGGGAGCTAAAGCAAAAAGTGGGCATTTTGAAAGGGATGTTCCCCCCTGTTAAAATAAAAAGGCAGGGAGAGAATCCCTGCCTGAAAAACCGTAGCGGTGAGATCAGAGCCTCAGCCGGCGGCGCAACAGGCCAAGCATCGCCAGCGTGCCTCCGAGCAATGCCACAGTGGAACCGCCGTCGGGAACATTGGAGGGTACATTCACAGTTGCGCCAGCCAGTTCAATATTGCCAACTCCGGCGGTAATTCCATAATAACCACTGGTGTAGCCATAACCTGAAACATTAAAGGAGCCGGTGATGCTCGAACCGGTGGCACTAACCGTTCCCAGCAGTGTTCCCAAGGATCCCAAGGTGGTGGAATAATATATATCCACCTGTTCGCCAAGGGTTGCCGTTTGAATACTGCCGAAGAAAAGCGTGGTGATATCCATGATCGGACTCGTTAGCACGTTGAGTTGGACGAAATTGCCGGTATTGATTTCATGCTCAAAGTCGCTGCCCGTGCCCAATCCAACCTCGCCTGGCCCTTCATTTTTCGCGTAAAGCGTGTCGCCTGGACTTGAGTAAGCCGTCAGCGAAACACCGCTTTCGGTGAAGGTGCTGCTGGTTCCGAGGTTGCCCAGGCCATTTTCCAGAAATGAAAACGTAATCGGCCCCGCGGAAGCAACTGCCGCAAATGCAAGGAGTGATAGAGTTGATAAAAAGAGTTTTTTCCTCATGAGTAATATACTTAAGCAGGCATTGTGCCAAACCATTTAAATGGCTGATGGTCTAAAATGGAAATAATTGACCATAAGGCATTTAAGTGTGTTTGTGCTGTTCATTCCGACATTTTTCAGGCAGCCTCATTTGACCGCAAACCGTAAGATATTCCGACTTCTTAATCTCTGCTTTACAGAATCGAATGATGCAAAACCTGGCGCGACGATAAAAAAACCGTCTGCCCTGCGGCAGACGGCTTTGACACGGATATTTTTATCAGCGATTTCGATTCGCGCTGACGGTGGAAGCTTCTCCGGTTCCCGACGTTCCCGTCTTGGTCATTCCGCGATCAACCGTTTTTTTTTCAACCGCAGCGGGCTTGGCTGCCTCGTCCGCATTCAAATCTTCTTCCGGGATGCGCATGGCGTAGAAGGAGCGATAGACAAACACCAGCGCAATGATGAGGAAGAACCCGCCGATGAGGGTCTTGATGCTCTGGGCCTGAATGGTCACGGCGATTTCCACCGCGAGCAGGCCGAACAACGTGGTGAATTTGATCACCGGGTTCAAGGCCACCGACGAGGTGTCTTTGAACGGATCGCCCACGGTGTCGCCCA
>Ga0181520_10006240_pt1 | contig 18401 bp, 17 predicted proteins | sample PEATcosm2014_Bin_29_FD_132451 | JGI IMG/M metagenome (GOLD analysis project Ga0181520, IMG submission 132451) | Peatland microbial communities from MTU Mesocosm Facility, Houghton, MI, USA - PEATcosm2014_Bin02_30_metaG | ecosystem: Environmental > Terrestrial > Soil > Wetlands > Peat | place...
ATATGCTAATAGTTCGCTTTAAGAGCCGGGAAGGCTCCCCCCTCACATCGTTCTCTCCTTCACCCGGCGCTTCCGCGAGAAGCCTCACAAGCTGGAAGCGCCGCCTTAATTTCAGTGATGACAAAGGCGGAGTTTTCTTGTTTCAATCGCGATTCCAAAACAGCTTTGGCCTGGTCGCCGCCGATTCTGCCGAGCGCCCAAGCCGCATATCCTCGCACTACGTCCTCAGGATTCTCCATAGCCAGCGTCAGTGAAGGAATATGCTGCGGGTCGCGAGTATTTCCGAGGGCGATGGCAGCATTTCGCTGAAGATATTTCTTATCCTTTATGTAGTTGTACATGATGGGCCGAATTGTTTTCTCGTAGTAGGAATCGGACATCTCCAACATTTTGGGCAGACTGAACTCCTCGGACCACCGGACCAGGAACTCATCCTGGGGAAGCTTGGCTTTTAACCTTGCCGCGTTGCGCGGGCATGCCTCCTGACAGGCGTCGCAACCATAGACGCGTGTACCGATTTTCTCCCGAATTTCGGGAACTATATAACTCGATCTTCCCGGCCCGTCCTGAGCAAAAAAGTTATTAAAGGCAATGCATCGTTTAGGATCGAGCTTTAGTGGCTCGTAAATTGCTTGGGTGGGACAGGCGTCTATGCACCGAGTGCAATCCTTGGGGCATTTCAAATCCTGAATTGGAGTGTCGTATTCCAGCTCTTTGTCGACAATGATGGAGCTAAGAAAAATAAAAGACCCAATACTCTGCGCATACGAGAAATTGTTCTTGCCAAAGCTGACTATGCCGGCTCTTGCGGCTGCCTGACGTTCGGGAATCGCTATGCCTTCGCCAACCTTGCAGCCTGCTTTTTTCAGAAAATCAACCAGAAGTCTATAGCGGGCTCCGTTAATGTGGTCGGGTGGCGCATTGTAGCTTCTGGCCTGATAAATCCTGCCAATCTTGCCCACAAGGGACTCTGGAAACGCTTTTTGCGCGTAGTCCCAGACCACCGAAATGACAGATCGTGCAGAGGGCATGATTGCCCGAGGTTTTGCACCTTTCACGAATGGCCCCTGCGAGAAAAGTTCGTAGGTTGCGCCGCGAGATTGGAAATCTTGGATGAAATTCGAGAAATCGTCGGCGGAGGTGATGCCAACCTTGCTGTAGCCGATATTCAGTGCGAAATCCTTAATATCCTTCGTGAGAGACATCTTTTTCTCGATTCTGGTAAAACCTGAAAATAGAGTGCAACTCCAATGCTTCTCTATGCGCACCTTCGGTAGAACAATGTTGGCAACCTACCACGGCCTGTGTTGCATGCCGCCACGTCTAACACGATTACGGCATATGCCCATACTATATATTACGGCATATGCCGTCAAGTCCGCAATGATGTTTTTGACGAGTGCGCATCGGAAAACAGTAACCGCGAGGGTCAGACATCGGTTGATCCGCCCGTCCACAACCAGATCAGTCTGGCCTAGTTCTTCGGCAGGTTGCGGTCAACTGGCGGCAGGCAGCAGCACAGTCCGACACTGGCAGCCGGAGTTGCGTTACTGTGTCACGGTGGCGCGCAGACGCGCTGTTAGGGGACCGATCACATCCGGCTCTTTGAGCGCCTGCCGAAGCGTATCATCTGCGCTGGCTACGCCAAGCAGAGGCTGGTCATAAATACATGACGCTTATGCGGCTCTCAGTGCTCTTTATTGCGTGCCCGCTCCGGTTGACTTTCTTTGAGGTTCCGAAAGGCTTGTGCAAATCCTGTCGAGGCGATAAATTCCAATGAAACACGCAGCGCCTCCGCCTTCTTCTCGCCGAACACGGTCTCAAAACATTGCTGAGCCTGTTCCCAAAGTACCATCGACTCATCTAGCTTCTTCTGACCAGCATCGGTAAGGATGACGCGACGGGTGCGTTTGTCTTTCAGGTCGGCCACGACCTTAACAAACCCATCGCGCTCGAGCGGTTTTAGATTATGAGCCAGTGCCGAGCGATCGAGAGCGAGAGAGGCGGCGAGCTCTCCAACAGTCGGTTCCTCTGCGCGTGCAATGTAGATCAGCATTGATCGTTGTGTCGAGCGAAGGCCTGTCGGAGCCAGAACAACATCATAGAGCTGCGAGACCCGGCGGGTTGCTTTCCGAAGTGCTGTACTGTTGCAGCGGCCCGCTTTCGGAATCTGTAACGAAGACGTACCTTTCGTCGAGTGCGTAACGTTACCAGTCTGGCCTGCTCTCCGAATTGAGCTCATCTTTTTTCCTTTCCGCAGCAATTTCAAATGTTAGCATATGCACAATAACGCTTGTTCATATCTGAGCTGAGGCGGATCGCTGACTTATCTCCATGCGGTATTCATGGATTGCCATCTTAGCGAGAGCGGGACCGATAAAAACCAAAATCATTGACGGTAGATGCGCAAATATAATATTATAGGCATATGCACATTGTGATATTCGAGCGTTTTATTTCGAACATCGATTGAGTTTGTCGATTGAAGTTGGCATGCGGCAGCCCGTCTATTAAACAGGGCCTGATGTAGTGAACAGATTATGAGGAAATGTTGACATGAACTGCACGAAGGGGTTCCTTTATCTGGAGGATTTGCACATTGGGCAGCGCTTCACGAGCGACACCCATGCGATGGATAAAGACCAAATCGTCGCCTTCGCCTCGGCGTTCGATCCACAGCCCTTCCATCTTGACGAGGCGGCCGCGAAGAACAGCTTGTTTGCTGGCCTGGTGGCAAGCGGTTGGCACACGGCCGCAATCACCATGCGTCTTCTGGTTGGCGGCGGGTTACCGATTGCAGGAGGCGTCATCGGGGCTGGAGGAGAAATCAAGTGGCCGAGGCCTACTCGTGTAGGTGACATCCTGCGTGTCGAAAGCGCTGTGCTTGAGATCAGACCGTCCAGTTCGCGTCCCGACCGTGGCATAGTGTCAATGCGGAGCGAGACACGTAATCAGCAGGATGAGATCGTTCAGATTTTTGTTGCCAAGTTGGTCGTTCCGCGGCGTTTACCTGAAGGATCAAGCGGCGAAAGCGCTTTTAAGGAGCCTTAGATTTAAGGCGAAGATCGGCTGGCCCGGGAATTGGATACGCGAGCGTCGCTCCTGCGTGCTTTTCTACGGCACCAGGCCCACACCCGCACTTTTCAACCGCTCACGTGCCCCGCATTGCGGTGACCTAGCTTCTCATGTAAGGCTCGCATAGGGTCGGTGAGGAACTAATGCAACAAAGTCGAATCAGAAAAGTTGGACATAGTCTCGAAGGTACCGCGCAACCTCTTTCGGCTGCTCCAGTTGCGGCCAGTGTCCGGCCCGCTCACCACGACAATCCGCACAGAATCGAATCGGCTGGCTACTTTCTCCGCAGGGAAGCACCTTTTGCGGCCCGCAGCCGCCTGCTGATGGGCTCCCACGATAGTCGAGGATCATCAGATACTGGTTCTTGCGATTGCGCACCGATGGCTTTACGCGCGTGCTTGATCGCCAGACGCTTCGGGGTTCAGATTGAGGACCGTCCACAACCCCGTTGTTCGAGAGTATGGGCGATCCTTTTTCCGAGTTAGTCTTTACTCTATTTCCCTTGCCCATGACAGCTATTGCACCGCGCAAAGGTTTCCGTATGGTGACATTCGAAGCAGAAGTTGACGGTCGGTTTGGGCAGAGCCGCTATTTCAGTGGGAGTCGGGTTTTCCGAATGCTCCTGATGGCAATTTAAGCAGTCCGGAATTGTTTTCTCGTTATGGGGTATGTACCGGTGAGGCGTGATCCTTTCGCCGCTTGGTGCAGTGAAGCTGGGCGCCTTAGAAGCAAGGTTCTCGAAAGGACCATGACATTGAAGACAACTCGCGGATCCGTTTCCATCTTCGTTTGCCGCGACAGACCCGCTAGCGTGTCCGGAAGAGAACGCGTTCACAGTGACAAATAAAAAGAAAAACACTATGATCCATCGAAACCAGTGCTTACGCATAAAAGTTATACTCGACGCAGGCGCAAATCTCATCTTTTTGTCCTTCGGTCGCTATGTTTAAAGCAGTATCCAGGATGCGGTTCGTTCCGCGTTTCTGAGCCTAGACGACATCTGGGTCAAAGGCGAGTGTGGACTGTGGAACGGACCGCCCTAGCCCCAAGGCTGCTCCCCTACGACGTTTGCACCGGCGATTCTGCCGGTTATTATGGCCTCGGCAATGTTTCCTCCTCCGTTATACAGCCAGCCCCAGATCGATCCCATCTCACCACCGCTGTACAAACGCGGAATGGGTTGGCCGAACGCATCCAGAATCTGACATTTGCCGTTACGCTTGGGGCCACCTTGGGTGTTGTAGGCAGCGGCAAAAGTTTTCATTGCATAGAAAGGTCCTTTTTCCAGAGCAATCAAGGTGTTGGCGGGCCGCCCGAGCTCATCCACCTTGTTCTTGCAGGACTCGTTGTATTTATCGATAGTATCGGTGAGGACATCAATCTTCACCTGCATCTTCGAGGCGAGACCAGCCAGATCCGGCGCCGACAGAATCCAGCCTTTCGCGACTTCGGCGCTGTTATCGGCACTCCACTTATACCCACTGTGAGCATTGAACCAGGTAAAAGTGGTACCAGGCCGGTATACAACGGGCCCCTTCTTGGCGACGGTATCGTCAAAAACAGTCCACCACGGATCGCGTGTAAACTCAGTCGCGACACCGTCAAAAAACAGCTGATATTCCCTGTGTCCGTAACCGTGCCGGTTCGGACGCTTTTCGTTCATAAAGCGCTTGCCAAATTTGTCAGTAAAAATATAGCCATTCGCATTCGCCGGCATTTCAAGATTAATCAGGACGGGTGCAAACTCGCGGACCATAAGGCAACCAAAGCCAGCTTGGGCGGTGTTCATATGCCATAGCGCCGCCCCGGCCTTTTGGCACATTCGGATTCCATCGCCGGTATTATATGGAGTGCCGCGTCCATAAATTGGCCCGCCCGGAAGGAACTGCTTGACCATTTCAGGATCGAACTCGTAGCCGCCGCAGCCGAGGACCACGCCTCGCCGCGCTCTGATGTAGATTGGATCGCCTTCTGTTTCTGCTTTGACTCCGAGGATTTCTCCAGTAGAAGATTGGATTAGTTCCTTGGCCGCGGTCTCGTACAAAAATTCAAGATTGATTTTATCGGCATAGTCACGGACTGGGTTATAAAGTTGCCCACGCATGATCCGCCCGCCGTTTCCCCACGTCCGAACGCAATCCTTGCCGGGAAACTCCGGATACTCCGGTTCCGATATTCCGCCTATAGACGCCGGTTTGATACCAAACTTGCTAGAGAGCCAGTCGTTGAGCTTAACATGCTCAGCCTCGAAATCCTTTATGCTTTCATCGTCCGTCGCCCCGCAGCACAGTGCCTTCACGTAGGCGAAGCCGTCCTCTGCATTTGTTGGTGTCCACCACATGTTGGCGGCAACCTTGCTGTTCCCGCCCTCATGTTCCTTTTTTGCCTTTTCCAAAACGACCACTTTGGCTCCGGCCTCCTTGGTCGTAATGCCAGCGACCAACCCTGTAAAACCGCTGCCGACAACGACAACATCCACTTCCCGATCCCACTTTCGCGGGACGCCTGCCGCCGAGGCAGGTGTGGGTAAACCAAGCACCCCCGCGGTGGCCACGGTTGCGGCACCCGCAACCACAGTTTTCTTCATAAAGTCACGCCGAGTCGTTCCTTTTTCATTCACCATTTTGTGTTCTCCTTGAATGCCTCTGTCATAAGCGACTTGTATACCAATGCTCCTCCGCGCCAAAGACCAGTTGGCCACCGTGATGCCATTTCGGCCAAATTAATGTAAGGCGCTCAGAGACTCTGACCTCTTATCGGAAACATCTACTCCTTTCTCAATGCAGGATCGGCGATCAAATGCAGCCGTTCTCTATCCGTCTGAGATGTTATATTTGTGGCATATGCATGTATTTCGTACAATAGGCATATGCCTGTATCTATGTCAAGACCTTTCTCTAAAAGGTGCATCTCCTGATGCGAGCTGCCTCGAGTTGCCTTCGGCCACCCGTCTATTGGATAGGAACTGATGCAAGTGCACAGATGATGAGGAAATGTTGAACATGGTCTGAGCACCCTCGGTACGAAGTGCTATCAATGTTGGGAGAACGTAGTCTGTATGTGGTCGGGCCAGTAAGGTACCGAGCGTAGGATCACTTCTGCCAGGCCGCCGTGATGACGCGTAGTTCTGCGATATCTATATTTTGAGGGCAATCAATACGTGCGCCGGTCGAGTGGAAACCGACTGCCTTCGAACTCAATGTTTACCAGCTATAGTTTGAGTGCCCGTGCCCGTGTTTCTATGGAAGCACTTTCACAAGTTGGCGGATACTCCAGAAGAGCTTTGAGCAAATCGTAGCGATTCCGCACGCCAAGCTTGTCGTAAATCAAACCGATCCTGTTCTTTATAACTTGGCAAGTCGTGCCGACTTGAGTTGCAATCTCCTTACTCTTCATCCCTTCCAGCATTAGTGCAGTCAGGTGCCTCTCCTTTTGCGTAAGTAAGCTCCACTTCTCTTCACGGGAGCAAGAGTTGTCGTCTGTTCTATCCAGCGATTGGATCCATGTCCGCCGCCCCCGAAGCGCTGCAACGCATTCCGTCAAGTCGATTGCCTTTGCTGTACGAAAAATGATTGCGCGAATTGCCGGTTGGGCGAGCAAAGGGAGATACTCGTCTTTTCGCTCGGCAATCCAGACCACAGGGCAAGACAACTGCCGTGCAAGCTTAAACGTGTCCGACCATTGAGATATCTGGCCAAGAAACAGTGTCGCTCCTGGATTCCTTGCTATGCCACGTGCGAGTTCCGCCTCAGTGGCACATTCAACTACCTGTGTGGATTTTGGAAGAAGCCGGCTAAGGCGGGCCGCTATCGACGCCTGATACATTGATTGGCGGTCGAATACAAGGATGTTTATCACATAGGACCTCACACAAATCTCTTAGCTTGTGAAATCTACGAAGCTACCGAGGTTCTTTTAGCCGGTATTGCGAAAGAGGACGGTGGGCTGTCGGTGGTCACATTGATTCGCCGGCATCCCTGCGGGGGACGCGTTCAACGAGTACAATTGCAGCAGAGCTCGAAATGCGAGGGCCTTTCTCTTTCGAACAACTAAATAAAACGATTCTGTGCCCTTTTCCATATGGAGTTGGCAACTGCAGATTACTCCTGCTACTTTTTTGCTGACACAGACCCGTCGCGCGCCAGTCCGTGTGGTCGCTCTCAATTCAATTAGGCAATCTCGCTTCAGCGCTTCCAGTGTATGCATTAGTGCGGTCCAGTCCAAAATAAGTGCCTGCGCAAACGTGCTCATCGAGAGCATGCCTTTTCCATGCCCTCGGATCTCAACCGAGATCACATTTGCCCGCTCGTCAGCCCGCTAGCCGCTAGATGTCCGTGTACATCAGGCTCACTCGCCTCGCGGCACGTTTCATCAGCGGCACAGTTGCAAACTTCTCTGTCCACTTCGGCTAACGCTCGGCCCATCACGTCTCCAAAGTTTTTCAGCAAAACCATCTTATGTGCATATACTACATACGTCAATCATTACAGGCGCACATTGTTCCAGTTTATTTATGTTAATATATAGTATATGCACTTATATAACCATTTCGTCAAAGCGTAACCTTACGAGTATTAATCACATACCACGCAGTCCAGAACAAATTCGCCGCCGTTAGTCAAGTCAAGAAGTCCGCCATTGGTCCTGGTAAGAATTGCCCAGGGCTCCTCGCGAGTTGAGCAGATTTCTGCGTAAGCTCCTCACAGAAAAACTCTGAATTCCACACACACAGGCTTAGAGGAAGACCGAGCCGAATGCGTTGCAGAGTTCACGACGTGTCATGAGTGCGGAATCTCAGACAAAGAGGGCAGCGCCAGTGCTCGTATTGAGATCCATCACTGGTAACTACAATATGGCCGCACTCGAGCAACTCCCCTTTGAATCTGCGCAGCCCGTGCAGGTAGAAATCGTAACTCACGATTTGCCGCTGAAGTCCTTGACAATGTGGCCCCCAACACCATTCGCTTCAAAGGATCAGGGGCGACAACAAGCAGGTTCGCGCGTTTAATGTCATAGTAGTTATATTATTTCTATACCCGTATTATATTTGCACATTGCGAAGAAATCGAGCGCCGCAAAAAGAAGCTCTATGTCGGCCGGTGGGCAGAGGCGACCATTCCGCCATTGCGGGCGCTTCGGTGCCGTGGCCGCCAACCGGGTGATGTAGTTGCCCGATCGCAATTCCACAACCAGACCCATGTACTACGGGAAGACATTCAAAGTACGACGATGATTTCGACGGAACAAATGAAGGCCGACTTGAGCCGGAGAGCAGCAGAAGTTTGTGAAAATGCTCGCGAACACCTCTGTGTAAACTCGTGGTGTTCCGAGTGACGGATCTCGATACCAGCACAGGCGGTGCCCGCTGTGCCAGGGGAACTGCACCCAATGCGCAACGTGAACTGCAGCGCATTGGGCGAGAATCTACCTCACGGCATGTGTGGGCGGACTTCAGGATCTACCGTGAGGAGCGCAGAAAGCTGCTCGACTCGCGGGCGTCACGGGTCAATTCTTGCTAGGAATAATTGTGGACTTCTTGACCTGACCAACGGCGGCGAATTTGTTCTGGACTGCGTAGTAGGTAATTAATACCCGCACGGCCTCGCTTCGATTATTGGAACTAAAGAGGTGTTTTGCGTAGATGAGCAGCAAAGCATTTTCCTCGGGAGTCCAGTCAAGGCGCAACTGCGAGAAGCGCTGTCCGCTCTCGAAGGAAAGATTGCTCCAAACCTCCTGGTAGAACTTTGTGACGTCCACAAGCTTGATTTTCTTCTCGAGGGCAAGCCCCACTATCATTTTCGATGCTTTTACTTTGGTCAGCTGAAACTTGTGTCTAATCTTCTCAAGTAATGTCAATGTCAGTTCATCCAGAGAGGTACAAGCCTTGATGAGCTGTGGGGCGTCAGGATCTTTGGTTCTAGGCATAATGGATTTCCTTGCCGAGTTATTTCTGGTGCGATCATACATCGGATATGACTACTAGAACAATAATTATGTGTACATTGCTACATTTTTACGTCAGACGCCCATGAGGGGGAATCATGGGCTCGTGTCTGTCGCTGAAGTATTGCTGGAGCTATAAATCCCACGCCTCGGTGGGTGGCATGATCCTATTTGCAATAGGTAGAGTCTGGAGGACGTCGAGTTCGGAAAGCCTGACCAGTGTGCTCATGAGTTGCAGCAGGTGGATTTCATCAGATGTGAACGTCAGCGTCTCCTTCGACCATAGGGCCTGGAGCCTGGCAGTGAGTGGCGCAATCAGTGCCTCACGCTGTTCTTGAACGGTGAGTGATTTGCCTTGTTGATGTTCGGAGGTGTTCGGCGGATTCGCAGACGTGCAAGGCGGTTCAATCCTGCTCATTTACAAAATCTCCCCTTTTCGCGAATCTGCCAGCAACGAATGAAGGATTCACGTGCCGCAATTGTAAACAGGAGATGAATGCTTCGTAAGTTACCCGCGTAACAAGAAGCAATAAACTTTACAATAGTTTACATAGTATCGCTATGTTACATTCTCAAACAGGAAAGCTGCCGGCAGGCTCGCCCCATGAAGCTCTTCTCTGCATAATACTCTTGATAGTATATACCGTTGGAGGTATAGTCATATATGAAGTGGCAAGTTCTGATTGGAGACGAGTTTGAGCCGGAGTTCTTCGCGCTTCCAGATAATGTGCAGTCGGAAATTCTGGCGTTATCCAGACTGCTCCAACAGTTCGGGCCGCAACTGGGGCGTCCCCGCGTGGACACGCTGAACGACTCCAGACACCCGAATATGAAGGAGCTACGCTTCGATGCGACCGACGGTGTCTGGCGCGTGGCCTTCGCCTTCGATCCGAAGCGCAAAGCGATTCTGTTGGTTGCGGGCGATAAATCAGGTGGCGGCGAAAAGCGGTTCTACAAGGAACTGATCCGAAAGGCCGATATTCGATTCGACGCTCATCTGGATCGAGTGATGAAGAAGAAGGAGAAGAAGTAGCCATGGCCAGAAATGTGGATGATGTCATCAAGAAGCTCGGCCCTGCTCGCCGCAAGAAGGTCGAGACGCGCGCCGCTGTTCTGATCGCAGAGGAAATGACGCTGCAGGAACTTCGCCAAGCGCGCAAACTGACGCAGGTACGCATGGCGAAAAATCTCGGCATCGCGCAGAAGCAGATCTCAGAGATCGAAAAGCGTACAGATATGCATATCTCAACCCTACGCCGCGCTGTCGAAGCTATGGGCGGAAGCTTGTCCCTTGTCGCTCAATTTCCCGACAGGGCGCCTGTAGCACTCGCCGGTATCACAACGATGGAAGCCGGCCCCCTAACCCAGTCTGGCAATCGCCGTCGGTCGCACTCGGCAAGGACATAGCGTAGGCCGAAAATAGAGCGATTATGTAGATTTCACCGGCCGCCACTTTCTCGTTCAATTGGTTTCAATTGGCTTTTCAGGAACCCTTATGCGTCACTTCGGTGTGCCTCCCACAAATTGTTTTCTCAGTTTATGTTCGCCGTGGCCCACAAGGCCGTTTATGTGCACCACATTGCATCGGGCTTCATTGTAAGACACCCTCCATTTTGTAAGACAATTCAGGGGTAATTGGGCAATGGCGTTCGCTTAGGGCGCTATATTCGCCCCGTGACTTATCTTGTAACTTGTTTATATATATGTATTTAGATGATTTTATGGAGGTTGGTAAAAATTTCTGGCGGAGAGAGTGGGATTCGAACCCACGTTAGAGTTTCCCCTAAACACGCTTTCCAAGCGTGCGCCTTCAGCCACTCGGCCATCTCTCCGCTTTGCAGGCGGGATTCGCTTACGCGAACATTCTCATTGTAACGTACGCGGTCGCATTCGTGGACAGAGTACGGCTTGCAGCCTGTGGATTATCTAAGATACGGTTCCCGCTTATTTCCTTGCGGGGGAGGCGCCTATGGAGCCGGACGCTGCAGTCGCTACTTGTCCCATCATCGGAGCGGTCTCTGCAACCGCTTCAGGCTTGGGATAGGTTTCCAGCAAGCGATGATGCATGCAGTAGAGCGCAAGTTCCAAGCGGTCGGAGACACCGAGTTTGTCATAGACCTTGCGCAAATAGTTCTTGACTACCTGCTCGGTCGTGCCAACCTCCTGCGCGATGTCCTTGTTGCGTAAGCCCTGGGTCACGCCCGAGATGATCTGGATTTCCTTGGGACTCAGTTTGACGCGGGCGCGCGGCGAAGTTAGCTGCGACGCCTGTGCGCGGTAGGCCTCGATCACCCAGTTCACGCCCTTGTTGTCAAGCCAGGTTTCACCTTCATGCACCTTGCGGATGCACTTGATGAGCAGGTCGGGGGCAATCGAGCGGGTGACAATGCCGCGCACGCCGCGACGCAGGTACTCGACCGTCTCTTCCTCCGTCGGTTCAATCATCACGAGCACAATTTTCAGGGCTGGAGCGATCGAAAGCAGGTTGCTCACCAACTCGCGTGGTGTGTCGCTCAACCCGGACTCAATCAGAATCAGGTCGGCCGGATAACGGCTCACGGCAGTCAGGGCATTGGCAGCCGCCTCCACCTGGGCGACAATGCGGATGTCATCCTCGATGGCGATGATCTTCCGCACTCCGACACGGAAGATAGGTTCACTATCGGCGACAATTACACGAATCACTCCGACCGGGATGTCTTCCGCGTCCGGTGGGTGTAGTGACTTGGCCTCGTCCTTGGCCATAAGGGCTTCCCGCTCTCTTCAGAGTTCCTAATTGGGTAAGCTTAGCGGGTGATGTGGTATTCGTCAATGATGGCGCCGACGGCAACCCGGTCGCCGGCTGGGGCACAACGCACAACCCGCCCCACACACTCTACCTGGACGTCGTTCTCCGCACCCAGTTTTTCTGCTGGCATGCAGATTGAGAACTGGATGGTCGAGCCTATAGGGTAATCGACTCCGCAGTGGATCAGGACGCCACCGGCTGAGATATCCTGCGTTTCGGCATGGTTATCTTCACCCTGCTCATGCATGGAAACCGGCAGGTGCAATGGGAAACGAACGGCACAGCGCAGATCGTTCTTGGTCTCGCTCTTCACGATGGTCAGAATAATCTTCCGTCCGAAAAATAGGTAATTACCAAAGTGCCCACTTAAGGCCATTTGCTGTAGTGCACATCCGCGTGCAGTGAAAATTGCCGGACTAGAAGCGGGTGGTCTCTGTGAACTGGAAGCCTTGCACGCGCATCGCCGGGGCCACCATATCAAACGCTTCCTCGCCACAGGCCCGCACGGGCTCGCCTAAAGCCATGACCTGCCTCAACATCTGGAGCACGCTCTGGTTGAAGCGGAGGTTACGTATGCCCTTTCCGACGCGGCCGTTCTCCACCAGAAATGTGCCATCCCGGGTCATGCCGGTCAAAATCTTCTCGTAGGCATCCACCTCGCGGATATACCACAACCGGGTAACCAACAGTCCATATTCGGTGTTCGCGATCATTTCTTCCAGGGCCTTGGGCTCGCCGTTTGCGACTCTGAAGACAATGTTAGTGGCAGCCTCGCCACCCTCGTTAGGCAGACCGAAGCCGTGGCCGGTAGCCTGCGCGTCGGCGAATTTCGCAGCGAGTTCCGACTTCTTGAGCCGCGTTGCCGTGCCGCGCGCCAATGCGACCTGGCGGATGACACCGTTCTCCACCAACGTGAGAGGCTGGCGGGCTACGCCTTCGCCGTCAAAACCAGGGCCAGTCTGTTCGGGGTGGTTTACGTCATCGACGATGGAGATATTTTCGCCGAGGAGCCGAGTGCCCAGCCGCTCATTGAGGCAGGAGCGCTGCTCGAGCAGGGCCAGCCCGCTGAAATCCGCAACGAGGAAGCCGATCAGATCGACGACGGCCGAGGGTTCCAGGATTACGGTGTACTTACCGGGCGGTAGCTCGACGGGATGAGCCGAGCGCAGCGCCTTTTCGGCTGCGACCTCGGCCAGCCTTCGAGCGTCCAGCAACTTAGCGCTAGTGTAGTTCTGCTTCTGCCAGCCCGAGCTATCCGCGGCCTGCATGGTGACCGAGGCTTCGGCCAGCGTCTCGCGATGCCAACGCGCAACGCCGTGCGAATTGAAGAGCGCCTCGAAGCTCTCGCCGCAGGCGTAGGTTCCCGCCGCGTTCAACTTATCGCGCTGCGCGATGGCGACCATCGCGGAAACCTGCGCGGCACGCGCGTCTGCGGACATTGTGGCCGTCTCCTCGCAATAGCGATCGAGTTGCGAAGCACTTCCCTGCTCCGCGGCTGTCAACATCGATGGCAGTTCGGGGTCTTCTTCCTGCACCCGTGCCAGAGCCTCCGCCTGTGCAACTACTCGCCGCAGGCCCTCGTCGTCGAGCCGGTTAGTGGTAGCGCGCGCGGTGCGTCCGCCCATCTGCACGCGCACGGAGACCTCAAGGCCTTCGTCGCTCACGTTCTGTGTAATGGCATTGTTCGCAAATCGCGTCAGCGTCGAACATCCGCCCTGCACGGTAACTTCCACGTCGCTGGTTTCAGCAAAGCGTCGAACACGATGAAAGATCTCGCTACACCGGTCCTGGTCCATCACTACATTCACATTCATCGATCCTTGCTCCCTAGCTACCGTACGCGCCTCCCACCTTCACCTGCCGGAAGCGCGCCGGAGCCGCACCATGTCCGGTACCCATGCCCTGCTCAGGTTGTCCCTTGCCGCAGTTTGGAGTTCCCCACAACGTCCAGTACCGCCGGTCGCAGATGGCGTCCATCGAGTTCCAGAACTCGGTGGTGATCCCTGAATACGATGGATTGCGCAGCATCCGCCCCAGTTTGCCGCCCTTGATCTCCCACGCCGCTTCGCAGCCGAACTGGAAGTTGTAACGCTTGTCGTCAATCGACCACGAGCGGTTGGTCGCCATGAAGATTCCGTCGCCGGTTGAGCTGATCAACTCATCAAAGCTCAGTGGCTGTTCGCCAGGGAGGATGCTCACGTTGCTCATGCGCACGATGGGCACGCGCGCCCAGCCTTCGGCGCGCATGTGTCCGCCCGAGCGGTCGCGCCCGATACGTGCCGCCGTATCGCGTGAGGAGAGATAGCCCTCGAACTGCCCCTTGACGATGATGGGCACGCACTGGGCGGCCACGCCCTCATCGTCATAGGCGAAGGTCCCCAGCCCCGGCCCGTGCTCGGGACGCGCATCGGCCACAACGTTTACAAGATCGCTGCCATAGCGCAGGGTATGCAGTTTGTCGAGGGTGAGGAAAGATGTCCCGGCGAAGTTTGCCTCGTAGCCCAGCACGCGATCCAGTTCGATGGGATGTCCAATCGACTCGTGAATCTGCAGTCCAAGCTGCGAGGAGTCAAGCACAATATCGCGCCGTCCTTCGGGACACTGCGGAGCCTTAAGCAGCGCGACGCACTCGCGCGCCACCCGCTCGGCGTTTTCCAGCAGGCGAAGCTCGCTGATCAGTTCGTAGCCTTTGCTCTGGTACTGGCCGCCAAAGGAATTCGGATAGGAGCGCGTCTGGATGGAGTCCCCCTCAAAGGCATGCGCCGCATAACCGGCTCCGGTGGTGGTCCGAGTCTGGTGGATCGCCGCGCCCTCGGTGCTGTAGAACCATTGCTCGTAGCGGCGGAAGATGATGCTGGTCTCGGCCAGAGTCACGCCTTCAACCGCGGTCAGAGTCCCGTCGATGGCGCGCAGCAACGCAAAACTCTCCTCCATGGGCACGGCAAAAGGATCGATCTCGCAAGGCGAACTCCACTCGGCCACCGCCGGTGGTTCCGGCACCAACCGCACCGGCTCAAGCTGCACCCGCGCGGATGCCTTGGCAATCTCCACGGCCAGCGCAGCGCAGCGCTCCACGCCTTCGCGCGACAGCTCTTGGGTGGCGGCAAATCCCCAGCCGCCGTTGGCGAGCACGCGCACGCCTAACCCCAGCGACTCGCCTTCCGAGGCCACGGCCACCCGCCCATTGCGGGTTCCCAGCGAACGCCCTCGCTCATTTACAATCCGGGCCTCGGCATGGCTGGCACCCCGAGCCGCGGCCATCCCCAACGCCCAATCGGCAACTTGTTTCATTGCAACTCCAGCGGCCGGCAAGCGGCACAAAGGATTTTACCGCTTCCGTGGGCAGTGGAGCTGCCGGCAAGCGCCCACGCAGATCACGTGCGGACGAGCTAACGGGCTTAAGCCACTCCCCAGAGCGTTGTCGCGTCCAACTCCGGGAGGCACATCCCATGACTGAACGCACTCCCAATCCCTATCGCGGGCTGCTCTTTGGAGCCATTGCCGGGGCTACCGCTGCCTGGGCCATGAACCAGTTTCAGAGTCTTCTCAGCAAGGCAACCCAGCCGAAGGTACGCCGCTACACTTCTCCGCAGAGCGAAGATGCGGGCGAAGACGCCACCATGAAAGCAGCCGACCGCATTGCCCGTACCGTCCACTTCCGTCCACTCTCGCGGCAGGAGAAAGCAGTTGCGGGGCCGGTTGTGCATTATGCCTTCGGCACGGCGATGGGAGCGCTCTATGGATTGACCACAGAATACCTGCCCGCAGCCCGCGCCGGATTTGGAACGATCTTTGGAACGCTGCTCTTCGCCATCGCCGACGAAGCTGCGGTTCCCCTCGCGGGGCTCTCCGGCAAACCCAGCGAATATCCCGCCGCAAGCCATCTGCGTGCCCTGGCCTCGCACGTTGTGTACGGAGCCAGCGCCGAAGCCGTGCGCGCCACGCTAACCCGTGCCGCCTGAAGATGGGCCCGGGCGTAATAGGGAGTGCCATTCTCCCCTTGCCACTCTGCCGGTATGCGGGTTTGCATACGGCGGTTCGATACAAAGAGAAAGGCCGCGACTCGGTCGCGGCCAACGCTGCTCAAGAATTCTCAGCCTACCGCTTGTCAATCCCTTGTGGAGTGAAGGTAATCGTAGCCCGGCGTCCCTCGGCGCCCAGCGTTCCCGCCGGTTTTCCGTTGTAGGTCACAACGAGTCCCGCCGGATTCCCTACCACCAGGAGCAACCGCTCCTGTGCGTTGTAGCTGCGGGTGCGAGACTCAGGCTTATCGGGATCAAGGGTCAAGGTCTCAACCGGCTTCCCATCACTGCGTACGCTGATCCAAGCTCGCGCCGTGGCAGAAACCGAAACTTCCACAGGAGCAGACGACTTCGAGGCGGGTCCAGCAGTCTTGGACGACGCGAGCCCCTCGGCCGCAGTCTGGGTTACGTTTGCCGACGCGTTCGTTGCAGTGCCTTGGTCTGCGGCCGGGGGTGCGCTTGGAATGCCGTTGGGTGCAGTGTTCGCCGCTCCACTGGCCGTCGTGTTTGGCTCGCTCGGAACCACCATCTGCGATGGAATGGAAGCCGGAGCTGGCGACGAAGCCACCGCACTCTCAACCTGCCGCTGTGCCGCAGCCTGCTCGCGAGCTTCCTTGTGCAGTTCCTTCAGCCAGAGCGCGCCCACTCCCAACGCCACTAACACGGCCACCACGCCCACCACGGTCGCCGCGCTCATTCCGGAAGACTGTCGCGCCGGCACGGAGTGAACCTGTGTGGACAGGGCCTGAATATCGACTTCCGGTGGCACGACTTTAGCTGCGATCACGTAGTCGGCGACGGCCTGTTCCTCATCCAGCCCGACATAACGCGCATAGGAGCGCACAAATCCCTTATTGAAAATGCCGCCGGGCAACAGTTCAAACCGCTCATCCTCGAGCGCCTGCAAGGCCCTGGTGCCTATTTTGGTAGAGGCAGCAATCTCCTGCAACGTGATGTTACGCGCTTCCCGTGCCCGGCGCAGATTTTCCCCAAACGATGCCACGTCGTTCGCCCCGATGATCCGATCGTGAACTGCACTCGCCAACTCGGCACACTGGGAATGCCCGCAGACGAATCTACGAATGAAAAATGCGGTTCCTGCGGTCATCATAGAAACGCCGCAAACCCAAGTCAAATACAAACGCCGCACGCCATTGAATATTATGAAGAAAAGTGGCACTGAGCAAAATGGGACGGTTCCGGTATGCCGTACCCTGCCCGCCGGGTTCGCCACAACCTACCTTTGGCTCTATAATCTATAATGAGTGATCTGTTGAGTCTTAGCGCCAGGCGCACCAGGACAAAAGGTGATGACGCAACCGGAACAGTCGGCTGAAGTCAGCCAGTCGAAGCCAGAACTGGCCATCCTGCACGACGTAGCGAAGGCGCTCACGTCTTCCCTGAACCTCGACTCCATTCTACAGGCCATCATGGACAAAGTCGCGGCGTACTTCCGGCCCGATACATGGAGCCTGTTGATGACAGATGACGAGCACGGCGAACTCTACTTCGCCATTGCCGTCGGCGACGCCAGTGAGTCGCTCAAGTCAGTCCGCCTGAAGATTGGCGAGGGCATCGCTGGATGGGTAGCCAAGTACGGAGAACCACTGGTTGTTCCCGACGTTACCAAGGACGAGCGCTTCGCCTCACGCATCGACGAGATGACGCAATGGAGAACCAGTTCAATCCTATGTGTTCCGCTCGCCTCCAAGGAACGGATTCTGGGCGTTATCCAACTCATAAACGTTGACATGTCCAGCTTCGGCAGCGATCAGTTCATGCTTCTCCAGGCACTGGCCGACTATGCCGCCATCGCGATTGACAACGCGCGTGCCGTCGAGAAGATCCAAGAGCTGACCATCACCGACGACTGCACGGGACTCTACAACGCACGCCACCTCTATGACACGATCGATTCCGAGGTCTATCGCTCGATTCGCTTCGGCTATGAGTTCAGCGTCGTTTTCCTCGACCTTGATCACTTCAAGTTGATCAACGACAACCACGGACACCTGGTGGGCAGCCGCCTGCTGTTCGAGGTTGGCAGTACCATCAAGAGCCGCCTCCGTCTCATCGACTACGCCTTCCGCTATGGAGGCGATGAGTTCGTAGTGCTGCTGCCTCAGACCAGCAAACAGTCGGCGCTGGTCGTGGCACGCCGTCTGCTGGATATTCTGCGTACAACCCACTTTCACATCGCAGATGGACTCGACCTCAACATCCGCGCCAGCATGGGTGTCGCCAGCTTCCCGGACGACGCCAGAAACGCTCATGACCTGATACGGCAGGCCGATGAGATGATGTACAGCATCAAGAACACGACGCGCGACGCCATCGCCGTCTGCGGCTTGGGAACTTCGCTGTAACACCTTCCCCGAGAGCGTGGACGGTGGTGATGAAAGTAAGCCCCGAAGCCAGAGGCTACATTTTCTCCGCAGAAAAATGCTCTGGCTCGCGCTTGCCCGTTCCACCACGCACCGCTTACCATCAACTCATTCATGAAACGCCGCATCTTCCTACTCTCCACACTCGGCGCTTTTGCTTCCGCACAGGTGCGGGCACAGGAATCCACG
>Ga0181520_10006241_pt1 | contig 18400 bp, 12 predicted proteins | sample PEATcosm2014_Bin_29_FD_132451 | JGI IMG/M metagenome (GOLD analysis project Ga0181520, IMG submission 132451) | Peatland microbial communities from MTU Mesocosm Facility, Houghton, MI, USA - PEATcosm2014_Bin02_30_metaG | ecosystem: Environmental > Terrestrial > Soil > Wetlands > Peat | place...
CGTTCCTGCTGCAGGCTTCGGCGGGGTTTGCAAGCGCGGTACTCTTGCTGGGAACGGTGGTGGTGCTGGTGACCATGTTTGCCCAGCCAGAGATGGCCCAGGCAACCAAGGACGAACCGCTGGGCAATCCCACCGCGCCACGGCTGGTTAGTCTCTCCAGCGGCGCCGGCGACAACCAGATCGGGGAGCTTTCCGGCCCGGTGGTGGTTGAGGTCTATATCAACGGCGAGGGCCAGATGTACGACTACCGCATTGTCTCCGGCCCCAACGACGACGGCACCCGGTCTCAAATTGAGAACATGCTGCTGACCAGCCGCTTTGCTCCTGCTCGCTTCTTCGGCCAACCGGTACGCGGGTTGGCAGTGCTTTCGTTCTCCGGGGTTTCGGTGAGGGGCTAGAACGGGGATCGGGATAAGACGAAGCCTCTCCGAGACGTTTCGCCGGTGGAGCGCGATAGGACCGGTGCATCCCAGGGAATCCTGAGGATTTCCGGGAATCCCCTGCTATACTCAGGTCACTTTGGGGTATCCCCGCCCTGTCGTGATGGAACCTGCCTCCAACTCGCCGATGGCTTGCCAGCCGGACGATCGTCAGGAGAGGCTCGCCAAGGGCCGAACGTGGGGCAACTTCGAGATCTTGGCAATGGTGGGGCGAGGCAGTTTCGGCGAGGTTTTTCGCGCCTGGGACCCACACTTGCAGCGGGAGATTGCGCTCAAGATCCTGCGCCCGCGCTCGGTGGGCGAAGCGGCGCAATTCGAAGAGTTGCTGCGCGAGGCGCGAGCCCTGGCTTCGGTGCGCCATCCGAATATTGTTCCCATCTACGGCGCTGACCGGCACGACGGCCTGTTGGGTTTCTGGACCGACTTTGTGCATGGCAAGACGTTGGCGCAGGTAGTGCGCGAACAAGGGCCATACGGTTTCCGCGAGGCGGCTCTGGTGGGGCTCGATGTGTGCAAGGCATTGAGCGCCGTGCACCGCGCCAAGTTGCTGCATCGCGATATCAAAGCCGAGAACGTCATGCGGGAAGAGGGCGGCCGGATTCTGTTGATGGACTTCGGACTGAGCACGCTGCTGCAGCGCCCCACCGACCTTGCCGGAACGCCGCGCTACATGGCGCCGGAGCTTTTTCGCGGAGGAGCAGCGTCGGTAGCCACCGATATCTATGCCGTTGGCGTCTTGTTGTTTTACCTGGTTGCCGCAGGGTATCCCGCGCGGCGATCCGTTCCAAGCCGTGACAGACTCGAATCCGCTTCGTGGGGCGACGAGGCGACCGCAGAGGCTTCGAGCGACCATACGTTGCCGACCGGTCTCTGGCCGGACCCGCACATCGGAAAGGTCTCGGAAAGCCGATCTGTTTTCGACTACCGGCCGGATATTCCCGAAGCGTTCGCGCGCATCATCGACACCGCCATTCATCCCAATCCCCTGCAGAGGTTCCCCAGCGCGGGAGCGCTGTCGACAGCGCTTGCCGAGGTGCTGGCCGGTCCGGTTGCAGATGTGGCGGCCCGGACTGAGAAATCGCCCCGAAAGCGCCGGCCAAAGTGGGTTTACGAGTCGACACTGGCGGTGCTTCTGCTCACCATGGCTGCTGGGCTGGTCTATTTTCGCCAGGGCAGAGCGGCCCGAGGCGCGGGGAGCAGCCCCATGACTTCCGCCGATGCTGCCGGTGGGCTGAACGACAAGTACCTCAAGGCGCAGGATCTGCTGCAACGCTATGACAGGCGCAAGAATGTTTCCGACGCCATCGGGCTGTTGAACCAGGTGCTCGCGCAGGACCCCAACTATGCGCTGGCCCAGGCGGGATTGGGCCAGGCGCTCTTTCTGCAGTATCGCGCCACCCGCATCCCCGAGCAATTGAGCCAAGCGCGGTTAGCCTGCAACCGCGCCATTCAACTCGATGCGGACCTTTCTCCTCCGTACGTCACGCTGGCGCGCATCGATGCCATGGCGGGGAACACGGCACTAGCCACCCAGGAAGTGCAGAAGGCGCTGAAACTGGATTCGCGAAGCGCCGAGGCCAATGGCGCGCAAGCTGAGGTGTTCGATGCCGAAGGGCGCAGCGCCGATGCGATCGCCTCGGCTCAGAAAGCCATGGATCTTGCGCCTGAATCCTGGCGATGGCCGGTTTTGTTGGGGTCTTACTATTTCGCGTCCGGCAAGTTGCAGGAGGCCGCTGACCAGTATCGCAAAGCAGTTGGAATTGCCCCGGATAATGCGACCGCACTGTTGGACCTTGGCCTGGCCTCACTGCAACTGAATCGGCTAGACGAGGCTCGCAGCAATCTTGAGAAATCGGCGCAAATCGAACCCAGGTTTGCGGCTTACTCTGCGCTTGCGGAGCTGCTGACAACCGAAGGCAAATTCACTGATGCCGTGGAAATGGCCGAGAAGGCCAAAGATCTGAGTCCAGTCAATTATGTTGCCTGGGGCAACCTAGCCTCGGCCTATCTCTGGAGCCAGGGTGGACATGACAAAGCAATGGAATCTTACGGGAAGGCTATCGAGTTGGCGGAAGCTTCCCGCAAACAAACCCCGGAAGACCCCCAGTTGCTTGTTACGCTTGGCGGCTATTACGCCAGTATTGGCCGATCCGATCGAAGCCTCCCGCTTATTCGCCAAGCCGTCGCGCTTGCGCCGAATGACCCCGATGTTCTATTCCGCGCGGGAGAAGGGCTGGAGACATTGCATTCTCGCAGCGAAGCAATCCAATTGATCGCCAAGTCCCTGGCGAAGGGATACCACGCAAATCAACTGGAACGGAGCCCGGAACTCGCAGGTCTTCGCGCGGACGTTAATTTTCAAAAGGCTCTTAAAACCGATCAGGCCAATCTTTCACTGGACAAAGAAAAGGAATCGAGGTAAGTTCTGCGGTATGGCAAACACGGACGTAGTCATACGAGATGAGATGGGAATGCGCATCCCCAGCACACCCACAGTAATCATCGTTTCCGGGGACACTGTCACGTTCAAAACCGAAGAGGGCGCCGACACAGACCTCTACTTTTCGCCAGAAACAGCATCGGTCCTGTCGCCCAAACCCACGAACCAAGTCAGCCTGACTTTCGGCCAGGCACTTAGCTATACGTTCACTGCACCCTTGCCTGGCGTTTACGGAGTTATCCTTCAGGATCCCAAGTATCCTGCTCCATATGAATTCGACCTCGGCGAACCGTGCAATCCGCCGTTGTTGCTGATCCAGGCAGCACTCCCTATGGCCTCATCGGGACCGGAAAACAGACCCGAAACTTAATGGACCGGCGTGCCGGTATGGTGCCTGCACACTGCATATTTTGCGATCTGTAAACGCTCGGTTATGCTGTAGATCAGACTTCCCCAAGTCCTGACGACAATTGGCTCCAAGGAGAACCGATGAACGGTTCCGATTCTCTGTTGACCTTCAACGGCATTAATGGCTCGACCGGCCGTTACGATGTCGAGCCGATGGCCATCGACGGCTTTTCCCGGTTCGTGCTGGGAAAAACCCCCGTCGCGCCTGCCGACAAGGCTCATCTTGAAGAACTGGAGCGCCGTCGCCAGCGCGACACCGAGGCGCACTACGCGCCCAAGGAGGGCATCGATCCCAAGAAGCTGGAGGAGACCGGCTGGGGCGCAATCTTTGCCTTCGGCGCGGACCCAGCTGTCTACGAAGCTTTGTCACCCCTGCTGAAACTGCGCAAGCAGCAAGCCGGCGACCGCTACCGCGAGTACCTTGGCCCCAGCGCTTACCGGGGAGCCACGGCCGACAGCCCCGCCGAGAGCAAGCAGGATTTCCTCATGCGCCAAGGCGCCGGGCCGGGACCGGTCGACCCGCTGGTGGTGCCCTATTATCTGCTCATCGTCGGCGACCCGGATACCATTCCCTTTCGTTTCCAATATCAGCTCGATGTGCAGTATGCCGTGGGCCGCATCCACTTCGATTCGATTGCCGATTATGCGGCTTATGCGCAGTCGGTAGTGGCCTCCGAGACCGGGACCCTGGCGCTGCCCCGTCGCGCAGCGATTTTCGGCGTATCGAACGAGGACGACGGCGCTACCAGGATGAGCCACGACGAACTGGCGCGGCCCCTGGCGGAATGGGCCGCAACGCAGCCCGGCTGGCAAGTGGACAAATACCTCAATGGCGACGCGACTAAGGAACGTTTGGCCGCGCTGTTAGGCGAAGCAGCGCCTGCATTTCTTTTCACAGCCAGTCACGGCATGTGCTACGACAACGGCGACAAGCGCCAGTTAGCGCTGCAGGGTTCGCTGCTTTGCCAGGACTGGCCCGGCCCGTCGTTTCAGGGCCCGACGCCCGAAAGCTTCTACTATTCCGGCGAAGATGTCTCCGGCGATGCACGCATCTTCGGGACCATCGCCATGCACTTTGCCTGCTTCGGCGCAGGCACGCCCCAGATGAGCGATTTTTCAGTCTCGGGCCCGCCGCCTGCGATAGCTCCCCGAAGCTTTCTCGGCCAGTTGCCGCAGCGCCTCATAGCGCATCCGCGCGGAGGTGCGCTGGCCGTGATTGGCCACGTTGAGCGCGCCTGGGGTTGCTCGTTTCACTGGGACCGCGCCGGCAGCCAGACCGAGGTTTTCAAGAGCACCATCAAGCGCCTCATGGAAGGCCATCCGGTGGGTTCCGCGCTGGAGTATTTCAATGGCCGCTACGCCGAGCTATCCTCCGATTTGTCCACAACTCTGGCGGACGTGAAATTCGGCGCAACTGTCGATCCGTATCTGCTTTCCGGTCTGTGGACCGCCAACAACGATGCGCGCAGTTATTCGGTGATCGGGGACCCCGCGGTTCGTCTGCACTTGGCCAGCGCCCTGCAGCCGGCTAGCCGCCCCGTTCTGGAGGTAATTTCGATGTCCGACATCCCCAAGCCCTCGCAACCCTCGACGCCAACGCCGAATCCTGCGGCCGTCAATGCCGCCCTCGTCGACTACGGCGTGATCGACTCGGTGCGCGGGGCGGCCGCGTCCTTGCAGGATGCGGCGCAGAAAATCGGCGCATGGCTCGCGGACTCATTTCAAACTGTGACCAGCGTGCATGTCAGCACCTATGTCAGCGATAACATCAAGGAAGTTCAGTACGTGAACGGAGCATTTATCGGGGCCGAACTGCGCGCCGTCACCATTGCCAATCTCGACGGGAATACGGTGGTCTGCGTCCCTGAGCAGGATGGCAAAGTCGACGATGCGTTGTGGAAGATCCACTCCGATACTTTCGATAAGGCTCTGGCCAATCGAGTCGAATTGCTCAAGACGGCGGCATCGGCAATTGCAAGTCTCGTGCCGGGGGTGAAACCGCTTTGACTCTCGCAGATCCTCAACTCGCTTCGCTTGTGCAACTGCGCGCCCAGATCGAAGGCATCGATCGAGCCGCTCGCAATCCTTTGTCCGCCGCACCGGAACCGGATAATCCGAGCTATTCCTTCGGGCTGCTTTCCGATGTCTGTTCGATTTCCAATGCACAGCAGACCGTGGAAACACTAGTCGCTTCTGTACAGGAAATGCTTCAAAAGCTGGCTCCTGTCGCGACCATTGAGACTTCCAGAGACGGAATGACCGCAAGGACCGTGATCCACTATACCGGGCGAGCCGCGTCGGTGTGGGTCGGCTCGGACCCAACGGAACCGGCGGCGGTGGTCGCCGCCATGCACCTGGATTCGCTGCGAAAGACCTATGCTCTGCGTCGAGCTTTTGTTGCCACCGTCGGCGCCGTTGGCAGTGCCCTTGTCTCTATCTCCCTTTCTGTGGCGAATCCGCTTACGGTCCTTCATGCGCTGGCCTCCGCGAAGGCGCTCAAGCAGGCTTTAGAACGAATGGCAAACATGGTTGAATCGGCCCGTTGAAAATGTATTCGTGCTACCAGGGAAAGTTCACACGATGAGCCAGTATGCCGATCTCGAAATCGTATTCAGAAAACGCGACGAGCGATCCTATGCGTTGAGCTTTCGCTACAGTTGCCCCGACGACGAGGTGGATCATCCTGCGCTGCTGGAGCCGGTAATAACTCTGGACAAGCTGGACTTGCGAGGCGACGACGCAGGCGCCTACTCCGACGCGTTGAGTGCGGCGTTCTTCACGCCCGAGGTGCGAACGGAATTCGGCCGGTTCCGCGATATCACACAGCAGAAGTCCTGCATCCTCCGTGTGCGTCTGTCCATTGATGCCAGCGCCCCTGAATTGCACGCCGTTCGGTGGGAGACATTGCGCGACCCATTCCTGCCGGCAGACCAGAAAGGTGCGCATCTCTTTACCGGTGAGCAGATTATCGTCTCACGCTTCCTGACCAGTGGAGATTGGCGCCCTGTCCGCCTGCATCCAAAGGCCGGACTGCGCGCTCTGGTGGCGGTTGCGAATCCGAAGAGTTCCAGCGGGTACGGGCTTGAGCCGATCGATGTAGCGGCCGAATTGGCCATGGTTCGGCAGGCCATCACCGGCATCTCTGTAACCGCGCTAGCTCCGGGAGGAGCAGTCTCGCTCAACGAGCTTGCGGCCTTGCTGCGCGAGGGATTCGACATCCTCTATCTCGTATGTCACGGCCGCCTGATGGATCGGGAACCGTACCTTTACTTGAGCGAGGGCAGGCCCGACCAGGGACTCGACCTGGTGCAGATGATCCGCGAATTGGACAAGCGGCCGCGCATGGTGGTGCTTGCTTCGTGTCAAAGCGCGGGCAAAGGCGGCGTAGGCCTGGCTGGGTTGGGGCCGCGATTGGCCGAAGCGGGTGTGCCCGCGGTCATTGCCATGCAGGGCAATATCTTCGTGACCACGGCCGCGGTTTTCATGAAACGATTCTTCACCGAGCTGCTGGTCGACGGACAAATTGACCGCGCCATGTCGGTCGCCCGCGGAGAAGTAAGAAAGGCTGCAGATTTCTGGATGCCTGTGCTCTTTCTGCGCCTGCGCAACGGCCGCATCTGGTATGAGCCCGGATTCGGCGGCAGCAGCACAGAGCAGTTCGATAACTGGGAATCGCTTTGCATCAAGGCGCGCGAGGGCAGGTTCTTTCCCATCCTCGGGCCGGAACTGGGAGAGGAGTTATTTGGTTCCACTCAGGAGCAGGCCACGCGGCTGGCCGACAAATACAAGTTCCCCCTGGCCAGCCATGAACGTTCTAACTTAGCCAAGGTCAGTCAATTCATCAGCGTAGACAAGGGCCGGGAACATGCCTGCGAAGCATTGGCAGTCGACTTGGTTCAGCGCCTCGGCGGCGGTGCCGCTCCTGCGGAACTTCCGGCACTGCTGCAGAGTTCGGTCGATCAATGCCGCACAGCTTCGGCCGGCGTTTACAAACTGCTAAGCGCAAGCGAGCTTCCGGCTCCGATCTATCTGAATGCAAGTTACGAAACTATGGTCCTTCGGGTTCTGAAGGCTGAGGGGAAATCGCCCGAGCCGGTCTTCGGAGCCTGGCGCGGCGCCGATGTTGCACAGAAGCCGCAGCCCAGGACCACTACTCCCACTCCGGAAAGCCCATGGGTCTACCATATCTTCGGAGTCTTCGGCAAACCCGACACCATGGTGCTCACCGAAGACGATTTCTTTGACTACCTGATCGCCTCTTCGCGGCTCAACCTGCTTTTGCCTGCGCTCTTGAGCAAGCTGATGGAGAGCTCGCTCGTCTTTCTCGGCTTCCGCCTCGACGACTGGCGCTTCCGCGTCCTGCTTCGCATGATTGTGACCCAGCAGGGCGCTGCAGCCTTGAGTGGCAGATCTCATGTCGGGGTTCAGGTGAATCCCGGCGAACAGAGCGTCGCCGATGTAAACCGCACCATTCGCTATATAACCAAGTACTTTCAGGGCACTCACGGCGGGAATGTTCCAAGCATATCGATCTATTGGGGAAGCCCTGCGGACTTCCTGCAGCAGTTACAGCAGAAGTTAACAGCTACCGCAGGACAGGCCGGAAGGCGAGTTATCCTGAGGGATCCCGATGACTGGCCGTGACGCTGTGGCCGGCGCGCCACCGAATCCATTTGTCGGACCCCGCCCGATTGAAAAGGGGCAGCCGATCTTTGGGCGCGATCTCGAGATCGCCCAGCTCTACGACCTTCTTTGCGCCGAACGGGTCGTGCTTCTGCACTCGCCATCCGGTGCTGGGAAAAGCTCGATCATCCAGGCAGGCCTCATTCCGCGCTTGGCGGAGCTATTCGATGTTTGGAGACCGGTACGCGTAAATCTGCCGCTTCCATCCGGCAGCGCCGCCGGTATCAACCGCTTCGTCCGCAGTTGCAATCTTGGATTTGAGGCAGGAGTCCCCAAGCGGCTGCAGCGCGATCAGGACGCCATCTCGGAAATGACGCTGGCCGCCTATGTCGCGGGACGTCCGCAACGGCCCTCGGCACCCAGGAATATCGTGCTGATCTTCGACCAGTTCGAAGAGGCGCTGACCGTCGATCCGCTTGGATTCGAGGCAAAGCGCGGGTTCTTCGCCGAGTTGGGAAAGCTGCTCCAGGATAACCCGCACATCTGGGCTCTTTTCGCGATTCGGGAAGACTATATAGCCCCCTTCGATCCATACACGGAGCAGCTTCCTACTCATCTTCGCAACCGCTTCCGTCTCGATCTGCTGGGCAGAAACGCCGCTGCAGACGTCATTTGCAACACGGTCGAATCCGGCGGCAGACGCTTTGCTCCCCAAGCCCTTGCCCGGTTGGTGGCCGACCTGGCCACGATGCAGGTGCAGCAGCCTGGAGGCGAATTCAAAAGCCAGCCCGGCCCTTATATCGAGCCGCTTCAACTTCAAGTGGCGTGTCGGAGCCTGTGGCAGCGCATGGCCCCGGACTGCTCAGTCATTGAAGAAGCCGACTTGGATTCGTTTGGCGATGTGACTCGCGCTCTGGCCGAATACTACGAGTGCGAAGTGGCGAAAGTCGCCGGCGCCAATGAACTCGCGGAACGATCTATCCGGGAATGGTGCGGCGGAAAGCTGGTAACTCGCGGCAACATTCGTGGGCAGGTACTGCGCGAAGAGAAGCAGAGCGGAGGGCTCGACAACGTACTGATCCAGCGCCTGATCGATACGCACTTGGTGCGAGGTGAGCAGCGTGCAGGAACAACCTGGTATGAACTCTCCCACGACCGTCTCGTGGAGCCCATTCTCCGCGACAATGAGCGTTGGTTTGCAGCCCATCTTGCCAAGGTCCAGCTGCGAGCCCTGCAGTGGAATTCGGAAGGCGAGCCCGAAAGCTTGTTAGTTACAGGCTCGGAACTGCGCGAAGGACAACACTGGGCAACTCAGCAGGCCGACTACCTTACGGGAGTTGAACGCCGGTTCCTTGCCGCATCCCGCAAGAAGCAGCGAAGACTTACCCAGGTACGCGCGGTTGTCGCTATACTCATTGCGTTCCTGCTTGTCACTTCGGCACTGGGAGTTATCGCCACACGAGAACGAGACCGCGCAGAATCGAATCTCGACCTTGCCAGGCAGGCAGTGGATGAGAGCCTGTCCTCTGCGGGGCGCCAGCAAGCGCGCGAGTCTGGCGATTCGCCGGATATGGAGGCTTTCCGAAAGGTTTTGCTGGAGAAGGCAGCCGCATTTTACGGGATCTTTACGCGCGAAAACTCCGGCAACCTGAAGTTGCGCGAAGAGGCCGGCTGGGCCCATTCCAGGCTGGGCGATGTGAATCGCCTCCTGGAGCGGCGCGACGAGGCTGTCAAGCAATACAACCAGGCGATTGCGGTTTTTTCGGCTCTGGCTTCGCAGTATCCTCACGTCGTTCGATACCGGCAGGCACTGGCTTATTGCCATAATTTCCTCGGCGAGACGATCTGGGCGGCACGCAGTTCGGCCCGCAAGGGCTTGCAGCAGTCCGAGAAGCCCGACCCATCGGTTGTCTCTGAGGCAAGGAGCCACTACGATGAGGCTCTTCGCTTGCAATCTCAAATCCATGGCTCAGAACCTGCAAACACCGACGATATCCAGGAGCTTGCGAGGAGTTACTACAATCGCGGCATTCTATCGGCGGACGAGAGCGACAGGTCTGGTTCGGAAGCCGATTTCCGAGCTGCCGCGACGCTCCTTGAGCCGATTGCGAATGTCTCCACAAAGCAAAACGGCAACTCGACGTCCCCTGACCCGGCGCAGGAACTGGCCCGCGTCGATCACGATCTGGCAACGCTGGAGCAAGAAGAGGGGCGAAGCCCGGAAGCCAAGGCTCTCTATGAGAAAGCTATCTGGATCGCCGAGCAACTTACTATCCGCAATCCGCAGGAGCGTGAGTACCAGGCAGAGTTAGCACTCTATTGCGACGGAGAGGCACGATTACTGGTTGATTTGAATGACCCTGGCGGCGCCGAGCGACGCAATCGACAGTCGCTTGACCTTGTGGAAGCGTTGGCGAGCGCTGCTCCGGCCCTGTCTGAGGAGCAGGCAAAGATACTCCAGTTGCACAGCGAGATTCTTCTGGCGCAGCGTTCTCCTGAAGCTCTGGACGCGTCGGAGAACGAGCGGGAATTGCTGGAGAAACTGGTGCGCAGCGAAACCCCCGAGCGCCACCTGCTCTTTCAGACTATGTTCAAGAATCTTGCGGTTAACTATTTGGACCTTGCCGAATGGGCACTGCACGATGGCGACCTCAAGGACGCTCAAGTATCTGTCAAGAGCCTTGGAAGGGTTCTGTCTCGACTTTCAGTGGACGACAGGGAGGCAGCGCTTGAAAACTACCGCGATTTGCAGCGTAGACTTCAGTTGAAGTTATCGAAGCATAACTGATGCCGAACTCCGACGAGGACTGCGGCACTTGAAGAATCTCGTGAGGATGAAATGAAGACTCTCGCCGGATACGTGGTCTTGATTGTCCTGTGCGGTGCGCTCGGCGCACAGGAGCCCGATGCTCCATCGGAAGGTCGGGTGTTGACCGGAACCCCTCCGGCAATGAGTGCGGACACGGTTTTGCCTCTCGATCTGGCCGGCATAACGGGCGACGATAAGACGCCGCCGCCAGTTCGGAAGCAGAAACAGAAACCCGCACGGAAGCCCGCGCCAGCCAAGGAATTGAAGCGAACCCGCATCGGGGCGAGCATGGTTGGCTACCTTGAGAGTTCCCTGGTGCAAACGCAGGTTCGCGTACGTATGGATGCAGGCTTCGACAGCCCGCGGCCCGATCGCGCCGAATATTTTTACGCGGGCACCTCGACGCCGCCCACCGGTCCTGTTCAACGTACACTCAATTTCCAGGAGGTTTACATTCTTGGTGAGTATGCGCCCGTCAAACGCCTCTCTGGATTTGTCCAGGTTCCTTTTCGCTGGATCCAGCCAGTGTTTGTATCTGGCGCAACCCCGTCAGCGACTCCTCCCAGTCCCCCAGCAGGAGCCGGGATCAGCGACGTGCAGGCCGGCATGCGATTTGCGATTATCGCATCCGCCTCCCGCAATCTGACTGTTCAACTCGGAACCAGCTTTCCAAGCGGAAATGGGAACAATGGGTTGGGCACTGGCCATTCCAGCATCGAACCGAAGGCGCTCGGTTTCCAGAGAATCTCCGATCGCGCTGCAATCGAGGCCGAGGTGGGAGATTCACATCCGAATGGCGGAACGACCTTTGTCGGGGCAACTCCTGCTTCACCCGCGCAAAGCTTCTCCGCCGATGTGGCTATGTATGGCGTTGGCCCAAGTTACGAGTTAATCAGGCGCGACAAATACAGCATTGCGCCGGTTTTCGAACTCGTAAGCTGGCATGTGTTTGGGGGACTGCAAACAGGCTCAAACAACGTCGTCCAATCCGCGGCTGGAATCAACATATTGAATGCAAAGCTTGGAGCACGGGCCAATTTCTCAAACGGAAGTTCCATCTACGCAGGATATGGCCGCGGGCTCACTTCCGACATCTGGTACAGGAATCTGTTCAGGGTCGAATACAGGCGCGCGTTCTAGAAAGTGAGCGGGACCCCGCGGTCTACTTGCTCCCGGCGTATCGGATCTCGATCAATGTCATGTCGTCCTGCGCCGGCGCGGGCGCCTGAAACGCCATTACGCGCGCCAGGATTGCATCCAAATCCGCGCCAAGAGCCGCTTCGCTCAAACCTGCGTCGCCAAACAAATCTCCTGCGCTGTTCTCAGCTTCGGTCAAACCATCTGTCACTAGCAGCAGTCGTTCGCTCGGACGGAGCCTGTCATAAGTAGATGCGTAAGTTGCCCCGGGTACAAGTCCTACAATCAGGTGGCTCTCTTCTAAACGACGCACTTCCCCGGCAAAGATAGAGATCGGCTTGATGTGCCCGCAATTCATGTATTCAATGCGTCCATCGGGAAACAATCGGAGCATTACCATGGTGGCGTATTTGCCCACGTTGCGGGTGCACAGAAAGTGATTCGCCATGGCTGCGACCTGCGCTAGGCTCTGCCCTGCAAGTAACTGCGCGTGAATGATGCCCTGAAGGGTAGCCGCCACAATCGCTGCCGGCACACCCTTGCCTGAAACGTCCACGATGGTGGCGCACATACAATCTTCAAGTTCCAGCACGTCGTAGAAGTCCCCGCCAATGGCGAGGCAAGGAATGCTCCTTGCCTCAATGGCGGCGTATGGAACCGCGGGCAGTGTATTGGCCATCAAGCCCTTGTGAATCCTGGCAGCGATGGCAAGCTCTTCGCGCGCCGCCCGCGCCTTACGATCTGCCTCGGCAAGCAGCAGAGTCTGTACCAAGGCGGCGGCCTCACTGGCAATCGTGTCAAGCAGTTGGTGGTCGATCTCTGTCATCATGCCCGGCCGAATCTGGCTGTCGAGATAAAGCAGGCCCAATAACTGAGCCGGTTCGCTTTCTGCAATGCGCCTGCGCAATGGTATGCAGTAAATGGTGCGAATGTTGTTGGCCAGCACGCTTGACCATTCCGATGCCCGATCGTCTGCCAGAGTGTCGCTGACAGAAAACTTCAGCCCGCTGTCGATCGCCTTCTGCATGGCTTGGCGGGAGATCGTCAGGTCGTCGTCTGCGATTTGTCCAAGGGCGCCAAGACCTTGCGCGAACCGCATATTGCCTTCTTTGCACAGAAAAACAAACCCGCGCTCCACACCGGTTAACTGCAAGGTCAGCCTCAGAAGCACTCCGAGGATATCCTTGATTGCTCCGCCCTCGTTTAGCTGACGTGCGGCACGAAGTAGCCAGTTCAACTGCTCCATTTCGCGCGCAGCCGTGCGAGGCTCGCTGCCAGGCAACTGAAGATCGCCGAAGGACGGGAGCAGATCGCCAAGCGGCAACGAATCGACACCGGGCGCCTGCTCGGCTGGTCGCAGGTGAACCCGCAATCTTGACCCCTTGAGCGAACCCAACTGCACAACGTCATCGGGTTGCAGCACGCCACGGTGCACGCGGACGCCATTCAGAAACGTGCCGCGGGAACTCTCCTGATCGACAAGTGTATAAATCTCCCCGTCTCGAACGATCACCGCGTGTTGCCGTGAAACAGCCGGGTCGCGCAGCACAATGTCCTGACCGGGCGACCGGCCGATGGAAATAGAGGCCCGATCGAGAGCCACAATATGCTGGCCGTCCGGATCGGAATAGCTGATCATCAACGATGGCATCGAATAGGGTCCTTTCGCATAACACTACACGAGCAAAAGGATCAAGAAAAGTCCGGCCATGCAGAAAATGGGAACGGCTCCGATGGTATGCTTCAAGCGGCCGCGCAGTTCAATTGCGCCGACGGCCAACGTCGGTACCCGGCCCCGGGAATCAATCCGCAAAGCGGTAAGGAGCCACTATGTTCGGTCGCCTTGGTGTCGTTTGTGTCTGCCTGTTTTCTGTTGCCGGCCTGGTCAGGCCTCAGAGTTCTCCTGTGCCCTCCATGCCTTCGCACTCCGCGCGCCCTATGCCGCCGGCTCGCGATCCACATACAGCAGACTACGTGAATGCGCGCGAGTTGCCCGATGGCGGCAATGCTCCGGTGTATGCGGATGGGAATTTCATTCTTGGGCCCACCCACACGCCTGCTCCGGAGTCCGCAACTCAAGAGGGTGTACCGCAAGGAACCGTATATGAAGTGACGATGGACTCGACCGATAGCAAGATCTATCCCGGAGTCATGCGGGAGTCGAATACTTTCGGCACCAGCGACCCTAAAGATCCCGCCAAGCTTCTGCTAACAACGAGTCATCCCGCGCCCTACACGCGCCACGTTGCGGTTTACGTTCCCAGGCAATACATTCAGGGTACGGTTGCGCCTTTTATTGTGGGTGCGGATGGACCGGACAAAGGACTTTTCACTGTCCTCGATAACCTCATAGCGCAGCATCGATTGCCGGTCATGATTGCCATTTCCATCGGCAACGGCGGGGGCGACGCACAAGGCAGCGAACGAGGCCTCGAATACGACACCATGTCTGGCCGTTATGCGGAGTTTGTGGAGAAGGAAGTCATTCCGCTGGTGGAGCAACAAGCTCATGTAAAGTTGACCAAAGATCCCGATGGACGCGCAACCATGGGGGGCAGTTCCGGCGGGTCGTGCGCGCTGATCATGGCCTGGTATCATCCCGAACTCTATCATCGCGTATTGACTTATTCAGGCACGTACGTGAACCAACAGTGGCCCTACGATCCGCAGACGCCCCACGGTGCGTGGGAATTTCACGAGCACCTGATTCCCTCTACCCCGGCCAAGCCGATCCGCATCTGGATGGAAGTGGGCGACAGGGATTTGCTCAATCCGAATATCATGAACGACCACATGCACGACTGGGTCGTGGCCAATGAAGAGATGGCCCAGGTGCTGGCCGCCAAGGGCTACCACTACCAGTTTGTGTTTGCGCGCAATGCCGGTCACGTGGACCACGCCGTGAAATTGCAGACGCTACCCGAAGCTCTCGAATATGTGTGGCAGGGCTATCCCATCGCAGACACAAGGAATTGACCGTCTCTGTGGACGAGCGGCTATGCATAGCCGATCCTCAACAACGATCGAAAACCCAAGGAACGCACCCAAGAAGAAGACCCATGCACGGTGCAAGTTTGGCCAGGTGCTCGCGTCATCGGCTACGGCGCCACGCGACCCGCCATCTTGCCGGTCCACGAGCCTGTTCTGAACGGGTCTCATAACCGCCTGCAAACAAGAGGCTTGGGAGGATTCCTTTGGATTTCGTCAGGAATCCGATCTTGCGCGTGCCTTTCCAGGACCACAGATCTCCTCATTCAAAGCCGGCAGGAAAGCTCTGGTGATGTCCATCACTGCTATCGCTCCTGCCGAAGCGTAACTTGACGCGGGCTTGCAGGTGTTTTCTGCGAGACCGGAAAACCCAGGGCAATCATGCGATCCGCGTTTTCAAGCGGCGTTTGAAGGGTTTGCTTTTCGCTCGTACTACCTGGAGCGCAAGGCAGTTGAGAGTATCTGAAGTGCGGCGAGTTGCCGGAGGTGAATTGGATGAGCGACGAAGAAAAGCGGGACCGAGGCTTGCTGCAAGTGGATGTGGACGAATGCAAAGGGTGCGGATTGTGTGTGGAAGCGTGTCCGCCGAAGGTGATTCAACTCAGCGAACGGCTCAATCATTACGGGTATCGAACTGCTCTTTATGCAGGCGTTGGCTGCACGGGATGTGGAATCTGTTTCATTGCCTGTCCCGAACCGGGTGCGATCGTTGTATCGCGTCTCGCCAATCGCGCCGTCGTTGAGCGGCGGAGCCTGGATGCGGGATTGGAGGGAGCGATCTCATGCGCAAACAACTGATGAAGGGGAACGAAGCGATTGTAAAGAGCGCGATCCTTGCGGGCTGTCGCGCGTTTTACGGCTATCCCATTACGCCGGCCAGCGAAATCACCGAAACCGCTGCGCAGTTCATGCCGCAGACGGGCGGCGTGTTTCTGCAGGCCGAAAGCGAAGTCGCAGCCATCAACATGCTCTACGGCGCGGCGTCGGCCGGTGTTCGCGCCATGACCGCGTCCAGCGGGCCGGGCATGAGCCTGATGCAGGAAGGCATCAGTTACATGGCGGGCGCGGAACTGCCTTGCGTCATTGCCGACATCACGCGCAGCGGCCCTGGGCTGGGCAACATTGCCGCCGAGCAGGGCGATTATCACCAGGTGGTCAAGGGTGGCGGCCACGGCAATTACCGTACGATCGTGCTGGCTCCCAATTCCGTGCAGGAGATGGCCGATCTCACTGCGCTTGCATTCGAGTTGGCGGAGCGCTATCGAAATCCTGTCGTGCTGCTGGCCGATGGATTCATCGGCCAGATGATGGAACCGGTAGAGTTTGCGCAAACCGCGATCGAAGCGCGCAATCCGGAGTGGGCCGTGCTCGGCACGCGCGAGACGCGGGGCAACCTGATTACATCGTTGCATCTGGATATCGATGAGATGGAGAGGCATCTTCGTCATCTCGAAGAAAAGTATCGCCATGCCGAACAGCATGAAGTGCGCGCCGAAGCGGTGCAAACCGACGATGCCGAAATCGTATTGGTGGGATATGGCATCCTGGGGCGCATTCTGAAGGCCGTAGCTGCCGAGGCGCGAGCCGATGGACTTAAGGTCGGTGTGCTGCGCCCCATCACCCTCTATCCTTTTCCTACCGTCAATCTGCAACACCTGGCAGACACTGCGCGCGTCTTTGTCGTAGTGGAGATGAGCAACGGCCAGATGCTTGAGGATGTGCGCCTGGCGCTCAATGGCGCGCGCCCCGTCGAATTCTTCAGCCGCGTGGGCGGCAATGTCCCGTCTCACGAAGAGGTGCTCGCGTTTGTACGTAAGTTAGCGGCGCGTACCCTGCCGGCCTTCGCGCCGGAAGAACAGCAGGTGGCAAATGTCTAGCGAATTGTTGACGGAATACACGGTAGTCCACAGCAAGGCGAGGTCGTTCTACGACCGCTATGAGCGCAAGCAGGAGTTACAACATCAAACGCATTTCTGCCCAGGATGCGGTCACGGCGTCATTCACAAGATGCTCGCCAAAGCCATCGACGATTTAGGCATCCAGGACAGGACTATCCTCGTTGGCCCGGTGGGCTGTGGCGTCTTCACTTACAACTACTTCGATGTTGGAAATATCTCGGCCGCGCATGGAAGAGCGCCCGCGGTGGCTACTGCCGCCAAGCGCAGCAGGCCTGAGAGTATCGTCATCGGCTATCAGGGCGATGGCGATCTGTCGGCCATTGGTGCGGCGGAGATTCTGCATGCGGCCAATCGCGGCGAGCACATGACGGTCATCTTCGTGAACAACGCCATCTACAGCATGACCGGCGGACAGGCTGCGCCCACCACGCTGCTGGGCCAGAAAAGCACAACCACTCCCGGCGGCCGCCATGCCGAGAGCGAAGGCTATCCGCTGCACATCGCCGAGCTGTTGGCCACGCTACAAGCGCCTGTATACATCGAGCGCGTTGGCCTTGGAGATAACAAGCAACTGGTTCAGGCACAGCGCGCCATTAAGCGGGCAGTTGAGAATCAGGTCAAGGGACTTGGCTTTTCTCTGGTCGAAGTGCTATCGCCGTGCCCTACCATTTGGAAGTTACCACCGGTGGAGGCGCAACACTGGGTTCGCAATGTGATGGAGAAGACTTATCCGCTGGGTGTGTTCTGCGATCGCACCAAAGAAGCTCGTTCTCGGTTCGTCCCTGAAGGACCTCCTGGGCTCGATCGCATTCCGGGAATCCTCGGAGTTGCCGAAGAGGATTTGCCCGAAGGCAATCCGCACGCCATCGGACCCGCAGTGGATAAGCTCGATTTGCGGGTGCGCGTCGCGGGCTTCGGTGGCCAAGGCGTATTGCTGCTGGGTGAAGTGCTGGCCGAGGCTGGGCTCGATGCGGGACTTGAAGTTTCGTGGCTGCCTTCTTACGGTCCCGAGATTCGTTCGGGTACGTCGAACTGCCATGTGCGGCTTGCCGGCCGTCCCATCGATTCGCCGCTGGTGACCGAGCCCAATGTGCTGGTGGCCCTGAACGAACCATCGCTCAGGAAATTCTATGACCGTGTAGCCCCAGGCGGATGGGTCGTTTACAACGGCGATGCATTGCCGGAAGATTGCACCCGCGACGACGTGCATGTTTTGGCGCGTCCCTTCACACAGGTCGCCGACGAGTTGGGCGATGCGCGGGCCTGCAACATGGTGATGCTGGGTGCGGTGCTGGAGATTACGGATATCTTGCCTGCGGCCAGCATTGCCGCAGCGCTCCGCCGGCTCATCAATCATCCCAAATGGGTCTTGCTCGACGAGCGTGCGCTGGCGCGCGGACGGGAACTCCATCGGGAATCCATTGCAGCGAGTTAGAGCGATTCCAGAATAGGTGTGCCCTATTTTGCATCGTGCAGGGTCGCGGCTCCTTGGGGTCGCGTCGACTTGAACGCTGCGGTTCCTGGGTACAGTCATTCTGGAATCGCTATAGTCACGAATGGCGGCAGGGGCGGAGACTGAATCAAGAAGCATAAACCCTGCCCCTCAGTCTCTGGCCCCTTATTTCAAAGGTGTCGGACGACACTGAAGTTTGCAGCC
>Ga0181520_10006242_pt1 | contig 18396 bp, 16 predicted proteins | sample PEATcosm2014_Bin_29_FD_132451 | JGI IMG/M metagenome (GOLD analysis project Ga0181520, IMG submission 132451) | Peatland microbial communities from MTU Mesocosm Facility, Houghton, MI, USA - PEATcosm2014_Bin02_30_metaG | ecosystem: Environmental > Terrestrial > Soil > Wetlands > Peat | place...
AGAAGCGGCTGCTGCTCGAGGCGCGTCTCGACGCCTTGCAGCGCCAGATCAACCCACACTTTCTATTCAATACGCTCAACTCCATCGCCTCGCTGGTGCGCATGAAGCCGGAATTGGCACGGGAGATGATCGTCAAGCTGGGCAACATCCTGCGCGCCCTGCTCAAGGAACACGACAGCTACGTGCCGCTGAGTGAAGAGCTCAAATTCACCGACGATTATCTGGACATCGAAGTCGTCCGCTATGGCGCCGGCAAGCTGAGAGTGAAAAAGGAGATTGACCCGCGTACGCTGGCGGTTCTGGTGCCCAGCATTCTCCTTCAGCCGTTGATTGAAAACAGCATCAAGCATGGGCTGGAGCCGCGCATCCACGGTGGAACCGTCACCCTGCGCAGCAGCCTTGAAGGCGACCGCGTACGCATCGAGGTGGCCGACGATGGCGTAGGCATGGGCTCGCGGCCGGCCTCGGCGCTCAAACGTTCCGGCAGCGGCATTGGTATGAAAAATGTACGGGAGCGGCTCGATGTACTCTACGGGAACGAGGCCAAGTTCAGTGTGGTCAGCAATCCGGGACGCGGCACGCTGGTCACGATTGAGATTCCGGCGAATCTGGCTGGGACGTCGTAGAGTCTGCGCAGTCGCTATATAGTGTCTATCACTTCTTTCAAATTTTGCGGCTTCCTATGTGGGTAAATTCCCATCTAAACGTTAGTTGAAATAATTAAACGGAGGTCCCCATGGAAAATCCAGCAGGCGCCACCTTAGCGGCTGTGCATCTCGACCAGATAGGCCAGATCGCCATCACGGTTGACGATCTGGCGCGAGCCAAGAATTTCTACCAGAAGATTCTGGGCATGAAGTTTCTCTTCGACGCGGGTAATTTGTCCTTCTTTCAATGCGGCCAGATCCGCTTGATGATTGCAACGCCTGAGGAGCCTACGCCGCGCGGCGGAACAATCCTGTACTACAAGGTCCAGGACATTCATGCAACCTATGCCGCATTGCAGGCGCAGGGTGTGGTCTTTCTTCAGCCGCCACACCTTGTCGCGCCGATGCCCGATCACGATCTTTGGATGGCATTTTTAACCGATCCAGCTGACAACAAAATCGGATTGATGTGCGAGATGCCCAAGGCTGCCGCGCTGGATAAGCATTAGCCTGGAGTGTTTGTCCTGCCTATCGACGGCGGTTGTCGTTTGTGTCCTGAATTGCACAGCTCCACGCGGTATCCTCGAATCATGGTGCGATTCACGGTGCTGGCGTCGGGCTCCAAAGGCAACGCTACGGTTATTTCTGGCGGGCGCACGCGGATTCTGGTGGATTGCGGGTTGAGCTGCAAGGAGCTTTTCCGGCGCATGAAGCTGGCGGACGAGGAACCGGAGACGCTGGACGCGATTCTCATCAGCCATGAGCACTCCGATCACGTGGGTGGGGTGGCCGTGACGGCGCGCAAGTTGAACATTCCGGTGTACTTTACCGAGGGTACGCACCGCGCCTGGATGCGCTGGCTGCAGCCGCGGCGACAGATGAGCTATAAGCAGTGGCTGGAGCAGATTCGCCGACAGGCCGTCGAGCGGCAGGCTGAGGCCGTTAGCACTGAGGGTGAGCCGGACGAGAGCGATCTTGTGGAGGAAGCGGAGGCTACTAAATCTGCCCAGCCAGAGAATCCGGATAAGCCCGCCCCGGCAAAGGATCCAAGCTATCTTCCATCTGTGGAGTACTTTGCGGCTGGGGAATCCTTCGAGATCGGCGACATCCGCATCAGCCCCTTCACCACTCCTCATGATGCCGTCGACCCGGTGGGCTTTGTTTTCGACTCTGAAGGTGTGCGGATGGGGTTTGTCACCGACCTGGGCTACATTTCGCCCAACATCAAGGCGCAGCTAAAGGACCTGGACCTGCTGCTGCTCGAATCCAACCACGATCTGGAGATGCTCAAGGATGGCCCCTACCCCTGGGCGGTTAAGCAGCGGGTCATGTCGCGTGTCGGACATCTCTCCAACGAGGCGGCGGCGGGCTTTTTGGAGGACGATTACGACGGCCAGGCAGCCTACGTGATCTTGGCGCATCTCTCTGAAAGCAATAATCTTCCTGAGCTGGCGCGGGTCACAGCCGAGCGCGCGTTGAACGGCCGAGCGAGCCTGATGGCCAACCGGCTCCTGCTAGCTGTGCAAAATGAACCACTTTCCTCTCTTTACTTTTAGGTTACGTGCGTTACAATGGTAAGACACGGGAATCACTCTGTACCAGGTATATTGGCAAGGGAGACAGCAGGGCATCCCGCCCTGGGCGATGCAGAGCGGATCGGGCGACACAATAGAATTCAGCCCGGAAGCTTGAGCATTTAGAAGATAAAGCCTCCCGGACCACGTGGACCGCGCAACACGAAAGCGGAAAAACACATCCTTTGCAAAGTGAGACTTAAAACTATGGCTAAAACTCAATGTAGTGACAGAGTCGCAGGCTCCATCCTGGCAAGCTGGCGTTATGACATCTCCGGGATCACTCCGGAGATGCGCAAGGATTACGAGCAGCATTTTGCCGAATGTCCTCATTGCAGTGCGCGGCAAAAGTTCCACCGCAGCCTGGATGTAACGCTTGCGGTGCTGACCTCGCTGGCGGTCTTCTTCTTCCTCTTCGCGTTGGCGGTTCTTAATCACTTCAAGACGCTGGAACATGTGGCCTTCAATTCCTTCGGCCTGGATATTGAAGACACCTACCATATGCTGGTTTCGGCGGGCGTCTCTGGTCTGATTTTCTCGGCGATTGCCCTAGCGCTGGTGCTGACGACCACGCCTGCGCCGTCGTATCTGGGCGGCATCGCTGCCGAACGCGCCAAGATGCTCGAAGAGCGGCTGCCGGAAGCCATCAAGGCTCTGCGTTCGCGCTAGAGTTAAATCGACAAAACTAACCATGGAGCCTCCCCCGCGCGGGAGGCTCTTGTGCGTCTGGGGCAAAATTGGATTTTTCTGAATGATGACCAGTAAGATTTCAAGGCGGCGACTGCCGGGACTTAAGATCGGCGAGGGGTTCACGCCGCACCCGTTTGACGAGGAATTCGGTGTGCGAACCAGCGGCCTCGTTGCCGGGCGGCATTTGAAGAGCGGGCACCTGCATGACCGCCATTCGACGGCTTACTACGGGGTTGCGCCGTCGGTCTTACGAGCGCTGTTGAGGCGATGGAGGATGAGCAGGCCGGACTTGGCGTTGGAGGAGGTCAGCTTCATCGATGTGGGCGCGGGGATGGGGCGGGCGGTTCTGCTGGCCGCCGATCTGCCCTTTCGCCAGGTGGTGGGTGTGGAGCTGAATCCCACGTTGGCGCGGATTGCGCGTCGCAACCTTGCACTTTGGAGGGCCTCGGGACGGACGCTAGCGCCGATGAAAATGATCTGCGGCGATGCGGTTGAGTTCCAGCTACCCCAAGGGCCGTGCCTGGCATTTATGTTCAATCCCTTTGGCGCGACAGTGATGCGGCGAATGCTGTCGGCCTGGAAGAAGGCTCTTGCCGGGCAGCCGGCGCAACTCGACATTTTGTATGTGAATAACGAACAGGAGCGCGTGCTGGAGCGGCAGGCCGGATTTACACGGTTGTTTTTGGGCCAGGTTCGGCGTTCCCGCGCCGATGCGATTGCCGACCATCGCATTTTGGCCAATCAGCCGGACGGGGAGTATGCCTCTGCGAATTATGAGGATTGTTCGATATGGCGATGGGTGGGGTAAAGCTGGCATCAGGGAACAGGCTGAAGTCCCCAACTGGAATATCTTCTATGGAATCTAAGAGAGGCAATGCGTCTGCGTGCTTTGTGGTTGATTGCTGTGATGGCGACCTGTTTTGCAGCAGGCCTGTGATGAGGACCAACCGGCTTCTGCGCTGGACAAATAAAACATATCGGCCTAACCAGGATTAGAATAGGCGTGTCTAATGAATGGAAACGATTGAAGTTTCTTGGATTTAAGGACGCCGTTCGAGGAGGGCTCATTGCGCCTACGCTATTTAAGTCTTCTTTCGCTGCTATTGGTCTTCTGTTGCGTCGCGCCACTGGTGGCGCAAACGGCCCCGCCTCCCGGCGGACAGAACACTGTTCCGGTCTTCAAGACCCAAGCCCGCGCCGTAATCGTGGACGTGGTGGTAACCAGGGAGAACGGCGATGCGGTGACGGCGCTGCATAAGGAAGATTTCAAGATGATGGAGGAAGGGAAAGAGCAACCCATCGATTTTTTTGAAGAACACACCGCAAAGACATTGCCGCCGGGCGCTCTTCCCGCGATGCCGCAGATGCCGCCCAATGTTTACACCAACGTCCTGCCGGTTCCGGAGAGCGATTCGGTGAACGTACTCTTGCTGGACAGCCTGAACACGCCTGTCGAGGAACAGAACTATGTGCACAAGCAGATTCTGAATTTCCTGAAGACGATGGAGCCGGGGACGCGGACGGCGATCTTCCTGCTGGGATCGAAACTGCGCTTTGTGCAGGGGTTCACAACGGATACCTCGCTGCTGAGCGCGGCTCTGAACAACAAAAAGAATGAACCGGAGAAGGAAATCCCGCTGCGCACCTCTGCGGAAAATGGGGAAATTGTACGAGAGTTGACTTCCATGACGTCGATCAATGGGCACCCGACTGCCGCGACGGCGGCGGTCATGGAGGCGAACCGTGACTCCGCCCAATATCAGTACTCCCAAAGGATTGAGATGACGCTGGAGGCGCTGGATTCTCTGGCCCGCTATCTGGGGGGTGTGCCGGGGCGCAAAAACCTGATCTGGTTTGCCAGTTCATTTCCGGTGACCGTCTTTCCTAACCATGGGCAAATGGCGACACTGAACAACCAGCACGTGCCGTCAGGCGATATTAAGAACACCGCCGATTTGCTGACAGTATCAAAGGTTGCGGTCTATCCGGTGGGCGCAGAGGGAATGATGAACGACCACTGGATGGAGGCTGACGGTCCCGGCGCCGGTGGCAGTGACGGTATAGGCCGCGCCAGCGCCAGCGGTGCGGCTCTCCTCAACCACATAGCTGGGCCTGGCGGGGAGAACGACAGCCGCGCGATGCAGATAGCGGCCATGGAACAACTGGCCGACGATACCGGTGGCAAGGCCTACTTCAACACCAATGACCTGAATACGGCGGTCAAACGCGCGGTCATCGATGGCGCGCACTATTACACGCTGGCCTACACGCCAACCAACAGCAAGCTGGACGGCTCGTACCGGCGAATCGAAGTGAAGGTGAGCGCCACGGGCAAATACAAGGTGGCCTACCGGCGCGGCTATAACGCCGACGATATGAAAACGGTAGAGGCCAGGCCGGAATCCAATCCGTTGCGGCCGTTGCTGAAATTCGGGTTGCCAGACGCCACCCAGCTTCTCTACGCAGTGCATGTGTCGCCCACCGCGCAGCAGCCCGCGCCGAATGCCAAACGGGCCGGGATGAACCCCGCACTGACTGGCCCGGTGACACGTTACGCGCTGGACTTCAGGATTAGCTGGACGGACGTGAACTTCGATCTGATGCCGAACGGCACGCACCATGGCAAGATTCAAGTGGGGTTGCTGGCCTATGACCGCGATGGAAAAGCCGTGAACTGGGAGGAGGGCGCGCAGGAGATGAATGTGAAGCCCGAAACCTGGACTGCGATTCAAAAATCCGGCGTTCCCGCGCACCTGGAGATCGACTTGCCCAATGAGGAAATCTATCTGAACACCGGAGTCTACGATTGGCAGTCGAACAAGGCGGGAACGCTGCAGATTCCGCTGAGTCCTTCCAATGCGGCAACTGTGCAGAGCGCGCCGCCCACACCGGGGGAGAAGTGAGCCGGAGAAACCTTCTCCACCTTGTCACAAGGACGCGGCTTTCTATAGACTGACTCGCGTATGCGAAAACTCTATTTCTCTCTTATCCTGCTTCTCGCTTCCCTTCCCTTGAGCCTGGTTGCCCAGGCGCCCTCCCTGGCCATTCAGGTGGATCATCCCACGGCCAAGGTTAGTCCCATGCTCTATGGGCTGATGACCGAAGAGATCAACTACTCCTATGACGGAGGGATTTATGCCGAAATGGTGCGCAATCGCATGATGACCGACGATTGGAGCGGCGTCCACTACTGGTATCTGGTCGAGCAGGGAAACGCCGAGTGCAAGATGTCGATCGACCACAGCGGCGGTCCCAGCAAGGAGCTGACGCGGGGCCTGAAGATCGAGATAGCCAAAGCCGACGCGCGGAATCAGGCTGGTGTGCTGAACGAGGGCTGGTGGGGCATGGCGCTGCGTCCGTCCACCACGTACAAAGGTTCGTTCTGGGCCAAGGCGGATTCGGCCGCCATGGGGCCGTTAACCGTGACGCTGGTCAGTAACAACTCAGGCAAAGTCGTGGCCTCAACCACCGTGAACGGCCTTACGGCAGAGTGGAAGCAGTTCAACTATGCGCTCACGACCGGCGTCATCGAGCCTTCGGCAGACAATCATCTGAAGATTACTGTAGGCCATGCGGGCACTCTGTGGCTCGAACTCGTCTCTCTCTTCCCGCCCACCTATCATGATCGACCCAACGGCAACCGCATGGACCTGATGGAGAAACTGGCAGCCATGCACCCGAAGTTCCTGCGCTTCCCCGGCGGCAATTATCTCGAAGGCAATCACATCGCCGAGCGCTTCAACTGGAAACAGACCGTTGGCCCGATGGTCAGCCGGCCAACACATATAGGTCCGTGGGGCTATCATTCCTCCGACGGCATGGGGCTGCAGGAATTTCTCAACTGGTGCGAGGACCTGCAAATGGAGCCGGTGCTGGCTGTCTATGCCGGCTACTCGCTCTCACAGGAGCACGTCAATCCCGGCCCCGATCTGGAGCCCTACGTTCAAGACGCGCTCGACGAAATCGAATACGTCACCGGCGGCCTCGACACGAAGTGGGGCAAGGTGCGCGCCGAAAACGGCCATCCCGAACCATTCAAGTTGACATACGTCGAGATCGGCAATGAAGATAACTTCGATAAATCGAAGAGTTACGAGGGCCGCTACGAACAGTTCTACAAGGCCATCAAGGCGAAGTATCCGGCCCTCCAGTTGATCGCGACCATGCCTATAAAGAATATGCGGCCCGATGTGGTTGATGATCATTACTATGTGCGGCGGCAGCAGTTCTTCGCCGACCAGACCCACTATGACAAGACAGATCGCACGGGACCGAAGATTTTCGTCGGTGAGTGGGCCACGCGCGAGGGCGCGCCTACGCCGAATTTCGGTTCGGCGCTGGGCGACGCGGCCTGGATGACGGGCCTCGAACGCAACAGCGACATCGTGGTGATGGCCGCCTATGCGCCCCTGCTGGTGAACGTAAATCCCGGCGGAATGCAGTGGGAGACGGACCTGATCGGCTACGATACGCTCACCAGCTACGGATCGCCCAGCTACTGGGCGCAGGTACTCTTTGGCAGCTACCTGGGCACGGAGGTCGTGCCTGCAACGCTCACCAACGCCGGCCCGCGAGTTTTCACCTCGGTCACGCGCGACGAGAAGCAGCGTAAGCTCTTCGTCAAGGTGGTGAATGCTTCGTCGGATGAAGCGGCCCTCAACATTGCACTCAATGGCGTGGCCACTATGAAGCGCGATGCAACACTGATCACCCTGAGCGGCAAAACTCCCAACGCCACCAACAGCATCACGCATCCCGATGCTGTCGTGCCGGTGGAGCATAAGATTGCTGTCACCGGACCGAACTTCAAACAAAGCTTCGCGCCTTACTCGATCAACGTGCTGAAGCTGAGCTACTAGGTCTGATACAGCGGTAGTTGCGACATACAGGGCGGGGCTTCCCGCTCTTTGCCGTTTCTGCCACGCCGTGGGATGCTCTTTACGGCGTGGCCTGAGTGATGAACTGAAACCCGGTTAGGGATTCGTCTATTTGCGGTTCTTTGGCGCGAAGCCGAAGGTCACCGTGACCATGAGGCTGCGCGCCGCCATGAAGGTCGGCTGGTCAGCCCCGTTGATCGGGGTAGGCCCGTTGGTGTTGAAAAGATCGGTGAGTGCCGTCCCCGGAATCGTCTGTGTAACCGCATTTCCTGATAGTGTGAGGGCGGTCATGTTGTGTTGGTTGAGCAGGTTATCCGCGCTCAGTTGGATCTTTGTCTGGTCGAAGATGGTGTGGTTCCGGACCGTGTAGTTGAAATAGGCGCTGAGGTCGCTGAACGGAGCAATGATGGCCTGGTTGTGATAGGCCCCATTGTCCACGTGTTGCTCGCCGACACGCTTGTTGAATATGCCAAGGTCCAGGCCGTGCTTCTGGTAGGTTAGGGCTTGCATTTCCGTATCGGTGGGAGTTTGCGCCACCCACAGGCCCGAAGGTGCAGTTTGGTAGTAGGGAGCAGCCGTGGTTCCGGCATTCAACGACCCTGAATAATACGCATTGGCAGCGGTTGCATTCAGATAAAGATTGAGGCCATGCATGAGCACCGCGGTAGTTTCAAATTCGAGGCCCTGTGTTATAGAACTCGGCTGCAGGTAGTTGACTGTCTCTGAAGTTGTGGGGTCGATCAAGCTGGAGTAGCTGTTCTGAAAGCGGATGTGGTAGGCGTCGGCATCCAGTGTGAGCCGGGTGCCCTTGTAAACGCTGCCAGCCTGGTAGGTGGTGGATTTCTGCTGCTTGGGCGGCGTCAACAGACCCGGTTTAGGAACGAGTGATGTAACAGTGTGGGAATAGTCATAGACGCTACTGGGAGGGACGATGCTTCCGGTCGAGGCCTGCGCATAGATCGACCAATCTGGCTGAATGCGGTAGTTGAAATCGAGGGACGGCAGGGTAGCGTAGAAGCTGCCGGTGTCTTCTGCGGTTGCCGAGCATGCGGCGGTGAGGCTGGCGCAGGTCAGTGGACCCACGGTCTTGCCGTTGTCGGCGTGATGCAGGACGTCGAAGGTGTAATAAGCAAACTTGGTTCCAGCGGTGACGTTCAACTTCTTCGTCGCGTGCCACTCATACTCGGCATAGGGCTGATAGGAGTTGGTCCAGAACTGCTCGGCGAAGTTGGGCAGCGGCTGATCGGCCCAGCCGTTAAGCGGATCAGAGGGATACTGATGCCTGTCGGTGCGCGCCCACTCATACCAGAGGCCAGTGCGGAGTATGCCATATTTCGAAGTCTGCGTGGCCACCAGTGTCTCGCCATACTTGCGATAGCTGTTGTACTTGTCGACGCCGCAGGGTTCAGCCCATATTGTGAGTCCAGTAGTCGAGCTGGTCTTGCCCTTCGCAATGACGTTGCAGGGAGCAATTTTCACGCCATTGTAATAAGCAACGGCGCTGGAGCCCGTGCCGGCCACCAGGGTGCCGGGAACCAAAGAGGGATTGGCGGCGGCCGCGGCGTTAGTGACTTCGGTGATCGGAGCGGCGTTCGCATACGGTTCGCTGTTGTCGTAGTTGTAGGTGTAGGGCTTGAATTCCAAATACCAGCCCTTGCCGAATTCGGTCTTCAGGCTGACATACTCGAAATCCGTGGGCACATGATAGTGGTTGTACTGGTAATCGAGCCAATTTGCCGGGTCGGAATTGTTGACCATCATGAAGTTGTAACCATAACCGGTATAGGGGAGAATTCCGTTCGGCGCAGTATTGTATGTAACTCCGCCGATTACTGTAGTCGCGGTGCAGAGGGAGGCGGGAGTTGAGCTGATCGTCTGGCAGCGGGTCGGATTGAGGCCGTAGGTGTTGGCGTCGAGCTGAATGACGCCGCTAAAGCCGGTTAGCACGGTCTTGGGCGAGAACTGGTACTGATAAAGGATCGAGCCGGCGTTGCGCGTATTGTAATTGAAGGTCTGGTAGCCGTCCGATGTCATGTGATGAACGTCGACGAAGAGATTCGACTTTTTGGGGCTTCCGAACAATCCGAAACTTCCGGAATTGAATGCGCCGTCGTAGAGCTTGGTGTTCCAGGTGCCGTAAGAGAAGGTGCCACGGATGTTTTCCTCGCTTAAGAGCGGCATCGAAAGCAGATGGATGGAACCGCCGAAGGGGGTGGGCCCGATGGTGGAGGCCGAGCCGGGACTGCGGTCGAAGTCCACACCGCCGATCCACTGCGCGGGGAAGAAGGCCCACGAGTGGTGGGTGGGCGTGTTGGTGTCGTAGAAGGGAATGCCGTCGAAATCGATGTCGTAATCACCGTCGGGGAAGCCGCGGAAGTAGGTCTTGCTCTGGCCCAGCCCGATGCCGTCGCTGCTGGTGGTGAAGGTGCCGGGAACGATCTTGACGATTTCGCCAAAGTCGGCAATGGGCGAGATGAAGTTCCTGATGTAGGTATTGGAGATCAGCGACTGCGCGGAGCGCTCTTCAATAAAGCCGCCGCTGGGCGCCGTTTGCGCGGCGATGGATTCAATGCCGGCGTTTACGTTTACCTCCTCACGTACCGTGCTGATGCTCAACGGGAGGGAGACAAACTGGCTTTGCCCGGCGGCAAGCACAATGTTACTTTTGGAGAGATTCGCGAAGCCAGCGGAGACGGCTTCCACTGAATAGGTTCCGGCGGGTAACCCGTCGACCAAATAATATCCGTTCCCGTCGCTGTGGGTGGTTTTAACGGTGCTGGTGGCATTATTCTTCACGGTGACAATGGCATTGACAAGCGCTTTGCCTTGCGCGTCTGTGACTGTACCTTCAAGTTTTGAGGTGGATGTCTGTGTGTGCAGCGAGGTAGTAAATAACAGCGCCAGAACCGATACAGACAGCGCGATGAGACGCTTGCGCGTTCCAGGGATAGAGTGTGTCAAATTGTCCTCCGAATGTAGTTGAAGCTGGATTTTTGACTTCGTTTTTCGATAGGCCCGTTATGGATAGTGCTCTGCTTGACTCCAGAATCTAGTGGCCCGCTGTGACAATTTTGTTAAACGGATGTTGTGAGGGGATTAAAAGTGGGGAGAGCGCGGATCATCGACAAAAGCAGTCCAGTTATCCACAGGCGGGAGCCGCAGTACGATTGTTGGCTCTAAGGTCTCAGAGCCTCGGCCCGAAGCACCCGGCGTCTAAAAAATGACCGCGAACGGTTCACAAGGTGAGATGAATAGGCGAAAATGGAACTGTCAGTATCCTCTACGACGCATCTTTACGCCAATAACACGCCTCTAACTGGTACGTTGATTCTGAAGGGCTTTTTCCGATGATGGCTTCCAATCCTTATTTTTCTCTGGCTGCCCTGTTTGTGGCGGCGCTGGGCTTCGGGCTGGCTCCGCTGGGGCTGGCGTGGCTATGGGCCAAGATCTTCTCGCCGCCCAAGCCAAACACGGTCAAGAACGCCATCTACGAGTGCGGCTTGGAGTCCAGGGGCGATGCCTGGCAGCAGTTTCACTCGGCCTACTACCTCTATGCCATCATCTTTCTAATTTTCGACGTGGAATCGGTATTTCTGCTCCCCTTTGCCGTGGCCTTCACCGGACTGACCGCCGCCGCCTGCGTGGCTATGCTGGTCTTTGTGCTGCTGCTGGTTGAGGGGCTGGCGTGGGCCTGGGCCAAGGGCGTGCTGACGTGGGCGTGATGAAGTCAGTTCACAGTTCCCAGTTCTCAGTTGTCAGTTTCTCTGATACCCAGAGATGTTGACGTTGATAACAGATACTGAGAACTGTGAACTGTGAACTGTGAACTGTGAACTGTGAACTGGAGCGACCATGGATGAGAGCTTGAAGATCGAACTGGGCAAGCAGGGAGTCTTCGTGACGACCATCCAGGAACTCTACAACTGGGGCCGGCGTAGCTCTGTCTGGCCGATGCAGTTTGGGCTGGCCTGCTGCGCCATCGAGATGATCGCCACCACCATGGCGCGCTATGATCTGGCTCGCTTCGGCGGCGAGGTCTTCCGGCCGTCGCCGCGCCAGGCCGACCTGATGATCATCTCCGGCACGGTGACCAAAAAGATGGCACCCCAGGTAGTGCGGCTCTACAACCAGATGGCCGAGCCACGCTATGTGATTGCCATGGGAGCATGCGCGATTTCTGGAGGGCCCTTCAAGCAGGGCTACAACGTGCTGAAGGGAATCGACCGCTATATCCCCGTGGACGTGCATATTCCCGGCTGCCCGCCGCGCCCCGAGGCGCTGATTCAGGCGTTCATGACATTGCAAAAGAAGATAGACGGCCAGCATTTGACCGGAGAGGACCGCCCGCGCTTTCTTGATGTGAAGCAGCAGGGCGAGTTTCCCGTGCCCGTCTTTGGAGAGCACGACCTGGAGCCGGCGTCGAATCCCGGCGTGTGGCCTGTACCAGTGGTGATTAAGGCAGCGAACAGCTAACAGCGGACAGCTTACAGTTTTAAGGACAGAATTTGAAGACGGTTGAAGAAATTAAATCGGCGATTGAGGCGGCGGTTCCAGGCGCCGCAGTGGAGATTGCGCCCAATCCCAACCCCGCATTGCCGCACTCGCTGCGGATTGCGCCCAGCCATATGCCGGCAGCGGCGAAGTTCCTGCGCGACGATGAGGAACTCAAGCTCGATTACCTCTCCAACGTGACCGGCGTCGATTGGCCTGAGTCTCTTGAAGCGGTCTACCACATCTATTCTGTCGAGAAAAAACACGGGCCGGTGATTATCCGCATGCACACCGAAAACCGAACCGACCAGGTGGAGCTGCCCTCGCTGACGCCCATCTGGCGTTCTGCGGAGTTTCAGGAGCGGGAGATTTTCGATCTGTATGGAATCGTCTTTACAGGCCATCCAGACCTGCGGCGGCTGCTGATGTGGGAGGGATTCAAGGACCACCCCATGCGGAAGGATTACCGTGAGCCGGATGACTTTGAATACGAGCCTACGGCGCACGACGAAGTGCTGAAAAGGGCGCAGGCGCATCAGGCTGCGACTACCGGCCTAGAATCGGAGGCCGGCGCATGAGCGTAACTGAAGAAATTCTGAATCAGAAGCCGGAAGGCTGGAACCGTCCAGCGGTGATAGTGCCCGAAGACGATGGCGAGCTGCTTGAAGTGGCCATGGGGCCGCACCACCCCTCGACGCACGGCGTCTTCCGCATGGATGTGGCGCTGGATGGCGAGCGCGTGATTCGCCTCAGGCCCGTCTTCGGCTACCTGCATCGCAACCACGAAAAGATTGCCGAGGGGCAGAGCTACCTAGCCTCCATGCCCTACACCGACCGCCTGGATTACATCTGCCCCATGACCAACAACTGGGCCTACGCGCTGGCCGTCGAAAAGCTTACCGGCCAAGCGGTGCCCGAGCGCGCCGAGTACCTGCGCGTGATTCTGGGCGAACTGACGCGCTTCCAGAACCACGCGTCGTCGATTGGTTTTTTAATTCAGGAGATGGGCGCCAGTGGCACGCCGCTGATGTACGCCTTCCGCGAGCGCGAAAAGATTCTCGACCTATTCGAGGAGCTGACCGGGGCACGAATGATGGTCAACTACATGCGCTTCGGCGGCTGCCGCGTGGATGCCTCGCCGGAGTGGCTCGACCGGACGCGCAAGGTAGTCGCGGGCCTCGCCGGATTCGTAGATGAATTCGACAGGCTGCTCTCAACCAATGAAATATTGATGGCGCGAACCCAGGGTGTAGGTGTGCTGAAGGCGGAGCTGGCGGTGAACGCCGGAGTCACGGGACCGATGCTGCGCGCATCCGGCGTCAACTACGACATTCGCAAGGTGGACGGCTACGGCATTTACAACCGCTTCAAATTCCGCGTGCCGCTGGGCGATCATGGCGATGTTTACGACCGCTACATGATTCGCATGTTGGAGATGCGCGAGTCGATTGTGATTTTGCAGCAGGCGCTGAAAGAAATTCAGCCTGGCCCGGTGATGGACCCCAAGGCCAGAATTCGCGGCCTGCGTCCCAAGCCGGGTGAGGCTTATGGGCGCATCGAAGCGCCCAAAGGCGAACTGGGCTTTTATCTGATTAGCGACGGCGGACCGAACCCGTATCGCTATCGAGTGCGGCCACCAAGTTTGATCAACCTGACGGTGCTCGAAGATATGTGCCTTGGCGTTAATGTAGCCGACGTGGTGCTGATCTTCGGTAGCGTGGACATTGTGCTGGGAGAGGTGGATCGGTAAAGATTTTCTTTTGGCTTCTTAGGATGTTGTGGGTTAAGCCGTCCCCGGTATCAATAGCAAGACCTGGGACATCCGGAAGTGGACTGCTAATGCGGAGATGACAGAATGAAAAGGAGAGGTCAAATGTTGATTCGTCGAGTACGAGAAATGCTAGTCGTGGCTGTTGCGCTGATGGCCAGCCTGAATTCCTATGCTGTGAACAAAACCAAGACCACCACTACTGCAAACGACACCGCCTACAACTTCCGCTGCGTAGGGCCGGCGCTGGACCTGATGCTGGATTCCTTCAGCCTGCCCATTTCGCGGAGTGCCGCGTCAAGCTCGGGAGCGGCGAAGCCCCCAACTTCATCCTTGACCATCGAGTTTCCGGCGAACAAGGCATATTCAACCTTGTATTCCCAGGTTATTAAAGGCGATCACTACAGTACCTGCACGCTGGTCGAGACGGTGACTGCACCTGCCAGTGCAGCTGGTGCGGCGAGTACGACCGTGTTTACCTGGACCTTCAGCCAGGTGACCCCGACATCTGTAACTGCAATCTGGAAGGAAGCATTGAGTACTGGATCAGCAGGAGCGGATCACCCGGAGGCGCAGATTCGGGTGACCTTGACATACAGTGAAATTCGATTTGACGACGGAAGTGGGAGCACCTCCAAAGCTGCAACGGATAGTTGGACGTCAATGCAATGAATTTCATTCTTGGTTGCCATTACGCGAGTATTACCATTGGCTGACGGTCGAACAGCGGAAAGTGCTGACGAGTTATTTGTGCGTTATGCGCGCCGGTTAAATTGTGAATTGGAGGATGACGGGTGTTAGGTGAGGGCATTTTGAAGGGCATGGCGGAGACAGCGAAGAATTTCTTCGGCAGCTATTTCTCCGCCCAGCGGCTGACGACGGTCCAGTATCCGGAGCAGCGGATCGCCCCCTTCGAAGCAGCGCGCGTCTTTCCCTTTCTTGTTTTTGATGGCGCTGATTGGCAGGCCGGGATGCGCTGTGTGGCCTGCCAGATCTGCGAAAAGGAGTGCCCGCCCAAGTGCATCTTCATCGAAAAGAGTACAGATAAAAAGCCTGACTTTGTAGGCAAGCCGCAGTTTTATCCGGCGCGCTTCGACATCGACATCTCTGTCTGCATGAGTTGCCAGATCTGCGTCGAGGTCTGCCCCTTTGAAGCCATCAAGATGGACAACGAATATGAGTTGAGCACCGGCGACCGCTTTGGCGGACTGCTGCTCGACCGCAAGCAACTGGCAAAATCGAATGAGTACTACCATCAGATTCATTCCTCAGAGGCCACCGCAGTAGATGCGCGGTTAGCCGTAGAGAAAGTCAAGGCCGATGCCAAGGCCAAGGCCGCGGTCGGCGCAGCCGCAGCCAAAACCGCAGCCATCGCCGGAGAGGGAGCCTGACCGATGAGCGAGACGCCCTTCTTCGAGAACCTCGACCAGATTTTCATACTGCTCCAGCACTGGCTGGTCAGCTTTCTTCCTATATCCTGGCAGCCGGCAGCCTGTGTACTGCTCAGCGTCGCGGCCATCGTTTGCCTTTTTCCGGCGCTCTTTGCACTGACAACGGTCTTCGAGCGCAAGGGACTGGCGCGTATTCAGAATCGCCTTGGCCCCAACCGCGTCGGCCCCTTTGGCTTTTTCCAGCCCATCGCCGACGGCATCAAATCGCTGACCAAGGAAGACATCGTCCCCTTGAGCGCGGATGCTGTGGTGCATTTTCTCGCGCCGGTGCTGTTAGTGATCACCGTTTTCATGGGCTTTGCGGTGCTGCCCATGGGGCGCAACATGGTGCTGGTGGATTTGGACGCCGGCCTGCTCTTTTATTTCGCTATGGGCACGTCGTCGGAACTGGCAGTCTTCATGGCCGGATGGTCGAGCCGCAACAAGTATTCGCTGCTGGGCGCCATGCGCGCCGTGGCCCAGATGATCAGCTACGAGGTGCCGCTGATCATGTCCAGCGTTGCAGTGGTAATGATCACCGGCTCGCTCTCGCTCACCAAAATCGTCGAAGCGCAGAACCAATATACATGGGGCCTCCCGCATTGGTACATCTTTACGCCGTGGGGATTTGCCGGCTTCCTGATGTACGCCATCTCGACCACGGCGGAGACCAACCGCTCGCCCTGCGACTTGCCCGAAGGCGAGTCGGAGCTGGTGGCCGGCTATCACACCGAGTATTCCGGCTTCAAATTTGCGCTCTTCTTTCTGGGCGAGTACGTGGCCATGTTTTCCATCTCCGGGTTGGGAACAACGCTGTTTCTCGGCGGATGGTCCGCGCCGTTTTTGTTTTTGACCTGGGTTCCGTCGTGGATTTGGTTCTTTTCCAAGCTGATGCTCTCCATCTTCGTCTTCATCTGGATGCGGGGAACGCTGCCGCGACTTCGACAGGATCAGCTGATGAACTTTGCCTGGAAATTTGTTCTGCCCATGTGCCTGGTGAACCTGATGGTTACAGGGTTATGGCGCTTCATGGACGACAGCTGGCCGCGCTGGGTGGTTTGCTCGGCGATTTTGTTGCTGGCTTACGCGGGTATGGGCCTAGCAGAGATGCACCGACAGCGCCTCGGCCCGAGGAGTTATCGTTTTGCGGAGTGATCGATGAGCATTGTCTTCTATATTCTTGCGACGATTACCGTGGCTGGTGGCCTGGTTGCCATGCTGCTCAAGAACACGGTGCACTGCGCGCTGGCGCTGACGGTTGCCTTTGCAGGGTTGGCGCTGCTGTTTCTGAATCTTGACGCGCAGTATGCTGGATGGGCGCAATTTCTTGTTTATATCGGTGCAGTTGCAATATTGGTGGTCTTTGCGATTCTACTGACGCGCGGATCTGAAACTCCCAAGGATGGCGTCTTCAGCCGGAGCTGGCTTGCCGGCCTCGCCATCGCCGCAGCTGTCTTTGCGGTGCTGAGCTGGGCGGTACTGCAGAGCGCGCGCGTCTTGCCGCATGAAACGGCCGTGCCGGAGGTGACTGTGCAACAGATTGGTGTAGCGCTCGTGGGACGCTACGTGTTGCCGCTGGAGATTGTGGCCGTGCTATTGACCGCCGCGTTGATTGGCGCGGTCATCGTGGCCATACACGAAATAGTTGGGCACGAGAAAGGGGAATCTCAATGACGCCGCTTGCGGGTTATCTTCTTGTGGCCGCGCTGTTATTTTCCATCGGACTCGCCGGTGCGCTCACGCGGCGCAACGCCATCCTGGTGCTGATCGGCATTGAGCTGATGCTGAACGCGGCGAATTTGAACCTGATTGCCTTCTGGCGCTACGGGCCGCATCCCGAGGCGCTCACCGGCATGATGTTTGCGATTTTTTCGATCGCTGTGGCAGCGGCGGAGGCAGCGGTGGGGCTGGGCCTGGTAATCCAGATTCATCGCCATGCGAAGACTACCGACCTGGACCAGATGAACAGGATGAAGGGGTGAGTAGATGATTCAGGAAGCAATATCATCCACTCCACAGATTGCGGCTTCTCCCATCGCGGAGATTCTCTGGCTGATCCCCGCCGTACCCATGGCGGCTGTCGGCCTGTCCGCGCTGCTGAAGCAATCCGGGCGCAAAACCTCCGCCACTCTGGCCATCGGCTCATTGAGTTTCTCACTGCTGCTTTCGCTGGTCGCATTCGCGCATGTAGTTATCGAATGGACACAAGGGATCGCCGCACGCGAAGTGCTCAACTTCACCTGGATTCAATTCGGCACGTCGAACATAGATCTGGGCTGGGTGCTCGATCCGCTCTCGGCCATCATGCTGGTGATGGTCAGCTTCGTCGGCTTGCTGATCTTTATCTACTCCATCGGCTACATGAAGCACGACGAGAACTACACGCGCTTCTTCTGCTTTATGTCGCTCTTTGCCGGAGCGATGCTGGGCGTAGTCATTGCCAACAGCCTTCTGCTGCTCTTCATGTGCTGGGAGATCGTCGGACTGACCTCCTACATATTAATCGGCTTCTGGTATCAAAAACCCGCGGCTGCAGCTGCGGCCAAGAAGGCCTTCCTCACCACGCGCATCGGCGATGTTTTCTTCCTGCTCGGAATCGTCTGGCTCTTTGCGCAAACCGGAACGCTGCTTTTCTATAACAACGGCGCGGGCTCCATCGAGTCTGCGTCTCTGCGACTGTTGCTCGCGCAGCCTGCCGCGCTGGGCCTTACAGCGGCGGGCGCGATTGGCCTGCTGATCTTTGCCGGAGCGGCGGGCAAGAGCGGTCAGTTCCCATTGCACGTCTGGCTTCCGGACGCGATGGAAGGCCCCACGCCGGTCTCCGCGCTGATTCACGCGGCGACCATGGTGGCCGCGGGCGTTTATCTCATCGCCAGAGTTTATCCGCTTATGCAAGCCGGAGCGTTGACAGGCGGCTCG
>Ga0181520_10006244_pt1 | contig 18388 bp, 14 predicted proteins | sample PEATcosm2014_Bin_29_FD_132451 | JGI IMG/M metagenome (GOLD analysis project Ga0181520, IMG submission 132451) | Peatland microbial communities from MTU Mesocosm Facility, Houghton, MI, USA - PEATcosm2014_Bin02_30_metaG | ecosystem: Environmental > Terrestrial > Soil > Wetlands > Peat | place...
AAATCCATGCCACGCTTCTGCACCGCGCTCCACGAAGGTCAGCCATGCCCCGCCCGCGCCACTCCGGGCCAGCGCTTCTGCTATGTCCACCGCCCACAACCCCACGTCTCCCGCCGGTGCGAGTATTTCAACCGCAAGGGTCAGCCCTGTCGTTCCACCACCCTGCTTGGCCAGAACTACTGCTTCACCCACAGCCCGCGCAACCGCCGCGCCACGCGCCCCGCCCTCCCCATCGTCCCCCGCACCAGGCGCCAAAAGGCCCAGGTAAGGTGGCTCATTTTCATCAACATGCCGAAGTCAAAAAGTGCCCTCCCGGAAAGCCAGCAAGGCCAATAACTTGCCGGGATCCCATGCCCCAGGGGAGGGGGGCCCCTTCGGCCTCGGATCGAAGCGCAAGTGCGATTCTCGAACCTGTTGTGGTAAACGTGACAAATGCGAGCTGTTGCCGAAAAGCTGCACCTGAGTGAGATTGCGCCGGGGCTGGTTCAGTCGGAGATTCGCGCCATGACCGTCGCGTGCGACCTGGCGGGAGGCGTGAACCTGGCCCAGGGCGTGTGCGACACCGAAGTCCCGGCGCCGGTAGCCGCACGCGCGATCGAAGCCATCGGGCAGGGACTCAACATCTACACGCGCATGGACGGAATCGAGGTTCTGCGCAGGGCGATTGCCGAAAAGCTGGCCCGGCATAACGGTGTGAAGGCCGACCCCGATGGGGAGATCCTCGTGACGTCGGGCGCGACCGCGGGATTCCAGGCCGCGTGCATGGCGCTGTTCGATCCGGGCGACGAAGTCATCCTGTTCGAGCCGTTCTATGGCTATCACCTGAACACGCTGCGGGCTCTGCGTGTGAACGCGACATCGGTACCGCTGATCGAGCCGGATTGGGCGCTCGACCTCGACGCGCTGCGCGCCGCGATTACGCCTCGCACTCGCGGCATCGTCGTGAATTCGCCGTCGAATCCGTGCGGGAAAGTATTCTCACGCGCGGAACTCGAAGCGGTCGCGGCGCTGGCGATCGAACACGATCTGTTTGTCATCACGGATGAGATTTACGAATACTTCGTATTCGACGGAGCACAGCACATCAGCCTGGCAACGCTGCCGGGGATGGCCGAGCGCACCATTTCGGTCTCAGGATTGTCGAAGACCTTCAGCATCACGGGATGGCGCATCGGCTATTTGGTTGCAGACAAGCGCTGGATGGGGGCGATCAATTATTTCCACGACCTGGTTTACGTCTGCGCTCCTGCGCCGTTCCAGCACGCCTCTGCCGCGGGACTGTTGCAGCTTCCCGATTCGTTTTATTCCGGCTTGTCCGGCGAGTACCAGGCGAAGCGCGACATGTTGTGCACGGCTTTGAGCGATGTGGGACTGACACCGTCGATTCCGCAGGGGGCCTATTATGTGCTCGCCGATGTTACAAAACTTCCAGGAGCCACGGCGCGGGAGAAAGCGCGCGCACTGTTACACAATACGGGTGTGGCGGCGGTTGCGGGAACGGCGTTCTTTGCGGCAGGACGCGGCGAAAACCTGATCCGGTTCTGCTTTGCCAAGCGCGACGAGGATCTGGCGCGCGCCTGCGCGATGCTGCGAACGCTTTGACAAGTCAGGCTGCGGCGGAAGTTGCGATATCGACCAGCGGATAGCCCAGCTTTTTCCATTCATCGTAGCCGCCACGCAGCGGACGCACGCGATTGATGCCCATGGCGCGCAGTCGCAGGGCCATGCGCGCCGCGGTGGCTTCGCTGGGACAGGTGCAGAAGAGGACGATTTCCTGATCGCGCGGGATGCGGTCGCTTAGTTCGACCAGCCTGTCCGGGGTCATGCTGAGTGCGCCGGGCAGGGTGCGTGGGTCGGGGAGATAGTCCAAAGGATGGCGCAGGTCGACGATGAAGACGGGCTGGCCGGCGTCGACCAGTTCTTTCAGCTCACTCGGCTCGATACGCGCCATGCGCACTGAGCGCAGGAAGGCGCGGCGCTGCAGCATGCGCCACACCACAAAGCCGATGACGAGCAGGGCGAAAATTGCGCCGAAGAAGTGTGCGGCTTCAGAGAGGGCCTCGGGATGACGCTTGAGAACGTCGCCGAAGAAGCGGCCGCCTAGGGTGAGGGTGAGGATCCAAAGCAGAATGCCGCCGGCATCGCAGAGCAGGAACCTGCCATAAGGCATCCCGATTTGTCCGGCGATGGGGGCGGCGACCGAACCCAGGCCGGGAACGAATTTCGCGACCAGCAGCGCGGCGGATCCACGTTTGGTGAAGACGCCTTCTGTTTTGCGGACGCATGCGGAGCTTTCGAAGCTGAGCCGGCACATGAGGCGCACGACCGCGGAGCCGTATCTTTTGCCGAAGATATACCAGGTGCTGTCCGCAATGAGACTGGCGGAAAGTGCCGTCAAAAGAACGAACGGCAAACTCAGCTGGTGCGTGGCGGTCAGCGTGCCCGCGGTGAGCAGAAGCGGTGCGCTCGGGATGGGCACGCCCAGCTGCTCCGCGAGCACCCAGACAAACACCAGCCAGTACCCGTATCTGATGAAAAAATCGAGCGCGATCGGCATGCGTGGGGCCCGCCTGAGGAACAGCTTGCAATATAGATGTGGCGAGCCGCGAAAAAGGAGCAGGTCTAATTTGTAATCGAGGCGAAAGAAAACTGCTCTACCGAGGCCCGGCTGGTTCTTTCGCCACCTGCAGCGGAATCTCAATCGTGCCGACGCGCCCGCTGATGAGGTCGTGCACGCCGAGGCGGAGAAAGATCTGCCCTGACGGCAAATCGATCTCCTGGTGCATGCGCAGGCCCTCGCGTTGCTCCTGCGCGGGCGGCGTGTCGATGGAGAATCCGCCGTCGGTGTAGTTGAGGCGGATGCCCTCCGGATCGTACGCGACCTGGGTGAGCCCCAGTTCGCGGTGGATGCGGCCATCAGGCAGCGTTTTGGAGTCGAAGCCACGCGGATCGATGGTGTAGTCGACGACGTAGCGTTGCAGCGGCGGCTTGAGGGATTTGACCAGGGCGCCCGCCGGATCAGGGGAGATTTTCTCGCCCCGCACCGCGGGATCGCCCGCGGACACGACGCGGACCTGGAAGAGCACCTGGGATTGGGGCAGAACCCCATGCTGCATGGCGGCAATGAGCGGAGTGAGCCGGCCCGGCATCAGCTTTGCTGTCTGCGCGGGATCATCGGCATAGTATCCGTGGCGGTATTCGAGGTCCGCGTGACCCTCGGGCATCTGAATCCCGATTTTGCGGTAGGCGCCGTTGTAGTTTTTGTTCGCGGGCGCGTAGCCGATGGTGTAGTAATTGGCGCCGTTCGCGATGGACTGGACCACGGCCTGGCCGACCGCGTTGGTGTTATAGAAGGCCTTCCCGCCAGTCTCATTCGCAATCTGGTCCATGGTCGAATGCTCGGCAAAGTTGGACTGCAGGAACTGCAGGTTGCTCTGCTCGACGATCTGCGAAGTCGTCGGCAGGTTCACGCTCAACGGCCTCGAGTTCGGCGTTTCGGTCAGGATGGAGGGATTCAGCGGCGTGGCTGAGGCTTCCTGGGTGGGCGTATTGAGCAGGCCGCGCGCGTCCACGGGATAGACGGCGACCCGCGCCAGCGCCATCAGCTCCGCGAGCTTAGCCACGCGCGAACCAAAATCGCGCTGCGATGCGCCGGGATCTTCCTGGGTCGGATCCGGACCTACATTGATCGGGACCGAGCCGGTGTACCAGATCAGGTTTTTTCTTCCCGGGATGGTGCTGAGGTAGCGCGCGAGTTGTTCCATGGCGTCGATCGTGATGTCCAGGCGCAGGTTGAGCTCGAAGGCGGACTGCTCAGCCGCGAACTGATTCATGGCCTCGACCGCCTCGACCGACGCTCCGCCACTGTCGGCGAGAAAGCCCATGAACTGCATCTGCTGGTCGTAGAGCGGGTCCAGGATCGGCGACTGCTCCGGATGGCCGCGTCCTTCCTTCAGGGCTTTTTCGATGGTGCTCGAATCTGTGCTGAAACCTTCTACCATGCGGAGGCGTGACGACAGGGTGAAAACAGCGATGCGGGTGCCGGGCGGAATGGTGCGGAGGTACTGCAGCATGCGGCGTCGGACATATACCTGATCGGAGAGCGGCGTGTTGAGCGCATCGAGGAGCAGCACATTCGCGGCGCTGGTGATGGCGTAGCGCGGGGCGTTGCTCCACGTGTGTGGCGGCAGATTCGCAACCGTGGCGGATTCTATTGCGTCGGTCGCACGATGTTCTTCGAAGGTGGTGATCGGCTGCTCGTGGCCATCTTCGGAGATGCGAAAATCCGTTGACTTCAGGCCCTGAACGGGGCTGCCCTTGTCGGTGACGACCACGTCGACGAGGACGAGGTTCGCGTTGGTCCTGAAGATGGCGGGCTGTTCATCCGGACTTTGCGCCGCAACGGCAGTGCCGGTCTGCGCCAGCGGCAGGCACGCAGGCAGCACGGCAAGTGAGGCACAGCAAAAGAGGAACACGAAGCGGGAGCGGATCATGGACGCACTCCGGGCCGGGAATCTGAATTACCCATCCTACGCCCGGAGGCATGGCGCCGTATCGATGCGAGGAAGGTCGAGGGCGAGTGGCAGGCCTTGAAGTTAGTGCACGGGGCGGCCACTCCGGCGCGGAGGAGGGTAGGCCAGCACCGGGTTCTGGATTGGCGAGGCCGTCTACCTGTTCTTTATGATCTCGGCCAGTTCCTGAATCAGCTGCAGGAGCTGGAGTTTCCCGCGCTCGGTGAGCAGGGTGAACTCAACGCCAACGGCGGTCTCGCCGTGATGTGCGCCGATGGCGCCCTGGACACGGAGAGGAAGTTGGCGCACGGTAAATGTCATTTCGACGGCTTCGGCCCGGATGAAGCTGTGCCCCTTGCCCAGATCGAGCAGACATCCACTGAGACTCAAATTCGAGATCTTTCCACGGCGGTTGTAGCCGGAAGGTAAGCTGCGAATCTCCGCCTCACCGGCGCACAGGAACCGAGGATGCTGTCTGCGATCTTCTTCCCCTGATGCCATAGGGCTCCCTTCGGGTTCTGATGAAGATATCGGCTGGCCTGCCTGGAAGATTGAAGAATCGTGCGGACGGTACGGTCGATTGTGAATGTCCCATTGCCGGACGGGGCAGGCCGCAGCGCGGAAAAACAGTTTTCGTGACCACCGATACATCGGCCCGGCGATCCTCGCGGTACTCTGTTGCCATGCCATTGGAGGTGGTTGCGGGGTCAAAAATGGGCTTGGGAAGTGGTCTTGCAGCAGCGCGGAAGGTTCTGGAGAACGGCGTCGCGGATCGGGCCTTCCCCGGAGCCGCGTATGGGGTGCTGCATCGCGGCGCTGTGGTTGCGCTGGGTCCTGTGGGCCGCTTCACTTATGACACGGACGCACCCGCGGTCGCGGAGGAGACGGTCTTCGACCTCGCGAGCGTGAGCAAGGTGCTGGCCACAACGGCCGCAGCCATGGTGCTTGTGGATCGCGGGGTGCTCGATCTCGAGACGCCAGTTGGCGACCTTCTGCCGGGATTCGTGATTGGCATGGAGCCAGGCAGCGGCAAGGAACGCGTGACGCTTCGCATGCTGCTGGCGCACACGTCGGGTCTTCCCGCTTACGCTCCACTGTTTCGCACGCACACAACGCCCGATGCACTGGTGCGGGCCACGCTGCAGCTTTCTCTGGAAGCGAAGCCGGGGATGCGGACGGAATATTCGGACTTTGGCTATATCCTGCTGGGCAAAGCCATCGAAGTTTTGTCGGGGCAACCGCTCGACGTTTTCTGCGCGCGCGAAATCTTCGGGCCCCTCGGCCTCGGGACCACCCGCTTTCGTCCGCCGCAGGAGAGCTGGCCTTCGATTCCTCCGACGGAGGACGACGTCACCTTCCGCCGCCGCGTGATTCAGGGAGAAGTACAGGACGAGAACTGCTTCGTCCTCGGCGGAGTCGCGGGACACGCGGGCCTCTTTGCCAACGTGGGAGATGTGCTGGGATTTGCGCAGTGCATCCTCGCGCAGGGACGAACGCGCGATGGCCGAGCGCTGTTTCAGGCTTCTACCGTTGAGCACTTCACGACGCGGCAAAGCACGCCGGATGGAAAATTCCGCGCGCTGGGGTGGGATGTTCCGACCGAGGGCTCATCGTCAGGACGCTATTTCGGACCGCGGACGATCGGGCACCTCGGCTACTCGGGATGCTCGCTGTGGATCGATCCGGATCAGGAACTCGCGGTCGTGCTGCTGACGAATCGCACGTGGCCGGATCGGTCGAACGATGCGATCCGGCGCGTTCGGCCCCTGTTTCACGACGCGGTGGTCGAGGCGTTGCGCTAACAACTATCTCAGGTCCGGTCACTCGCAATGAGGCCGCAGCGCCGTCCCACCAAACGGCTAGTTCCCGCCGAAGTCACCGCCTCCGCCGAAGTCGCCACCGCCGGGATCGCCCCCTGGATCGGCGCCAAAGTCTCCACCGCCAGAGTCGTCGAGATAACCCTGCGTATCGCCTGCATCGGATCCGGCGTCGTAGGGTCCCTGTGGTTGCTCGTCGGGCCCGCCAGGGTCGGCCGATGCATCGTAGGGTCCCTGCGGCTGTTCGTCCGGCCCGGATATATATGCTCCGCCCCTGGAGGGGTCGTCATAGTAATTGTTGATGACGGTCTCCTGGGGAGCTTCGCCGAATCCACCCCACCCGCCACCCCCACCGTGGTGCAGCAACGCCTCCACCCCTTCGAACGCCAGGATTCCGCCGGCGACTCCCGCCGCCGTGCTGGCTGCGGAGCGCAGGAAGCCACCGCCTCCGCTGGGAGCCGGCTGATAAGCGTATTCAGGAGGAGGAGTGTACTGCGGCGGCGCGGCCTGGTATTGCGGAGGCGGCGGCGGAGCGTACTGCGGCTGATTCGGACGCACGGCCCCGCCCAAAAAGCTGGTAGCCTGCGGCGGAGCGAGTTGCTGTTGCAGGCGCTGCATCTGCGCGCGCGCCTGCTCGAGCGCGATGTTCTGGATGAGCACGGTTTGCGCCAGCTTGTAGAGGGCATCGGGGTCGCGTGCCAGCCCGTCGTTGAGCAGCGCCTCAGCATCGGGATCTTTCTCGGTGAGCTGGGTTCCCTCGACCTTGCGGACGAGGTCCTGCAGCATCTGCGCTTCCTGGGGGGTCATGCGTGATTCTCCTTCAAAGGTGTTATACGCGGGATTGGACCAGGTAGGTTCCCGACCGATTTGGCCCTTCAATTCTTCATTGGAGCGCAAAAAAAGCCTTCGCGCCGAGTATTGCAGCGAAGGCCTTTTACGTTTCCGGACCAACGGATTAGTAGATCCGGAAGTTAACCTCGATGTTGATTTCCACCGGAACCGGTTTCCCGTTGAAAATAGCCGGCTTGAACTTGTACTGGCGCACCGCTTCCAGAGCCTTCTCGTCGAGGCCCATCCCCAGAGGCCTCACGATGCGCACGCGCTGCGGATTGCCCTGCGCGTCGACGATCAAACCGACGACGCAAACGCCCTGATACTTGGCGCGCCGCGCTTCGTCGGAGAACTCCGGATCGGGCGCGTAAACCAGAACCGGGTTCGAAACGCCGCCGCCCGGATGATAGAGGCCGCCGCCGTATCCCCCTCCGGTGCCTGGCCCAATGCCGTTGCCGTTGCCGGAACCGATGCCGCCGCCAGAACCGCTGCCAAAGCCTGAACCGGAACCGCCGCCCTGCGACGCCAGCGCGATCTGCGTCGACTGCGGCACGCCGATGTTCGGCATGTTCGGGTTATCCGGCAGCTTGATCTGCTGCGGCATCAGGACGGCCGGCTCGACCGCCAGCTTCGGATGATCGATCTTGAGAATCTGCGGAGGCGCAAGCGGGGCCTTCTCCATCTTCGGGAGCTTGCCTTTGGAGGCCTCGACCAGCTCGTGATTGCCGCCGCCGCCACCGCCGCCCATCACGTCTTTGGCCGGCGCCGCGGGAATAAACGGAGTGACATCGATGGGTGTGACCACGGCCTTCTTCGTAACAGCGCGCTCGCGCCATTGCTGGAGCGTGAAGAGCAGGATGAGCCCGATGATGACCGCATGCGTGACGAACGAAACGGCGCTCGATGCCGGGTTGCGCTTGACCGCCATGGGGTCGCGCACCGCGATGGGCACTGAGCTCAATTTGAGCGGCGGCAGTTTCTTTGGGAACAGCACGTCGACGACGCTGGCGAACAGCGTCTTCCAGATCGGCTCTTCGACAATCGAATCCAGCCCGGCGAAGTGCAAAGCCGGCGGCTGTGGTTCTCTACCCCGATTTGAGTCCGGTACAAGGTTCGGAGACGTCAAAACCGTATTCCCCATGTTTCCTGGCCGGGCGTTGCCGCCCAGCTTCTCCTGATTATGAATGACAGCGGCCCTCTCTGTCGCGTCCGGGGCTTTGCTGCACTTGCTGAGATGCGGGCCGAGCCCCAAAAATCGCCTGCACGCCTCCCTTCATCGATAGACGCTTGATCCAGCAGGAAGTTACTGCCGTTCCGGCGGATACAATGAAGTTTTACCTGACCGAGCTGGAGACCCGATGTCTGCTGCGCCGCCATCCGGCGACCCAAAGCCTGTTGCCTTGAAGGATACACTTTCCCTGCCTCGTACGGACTTCCCCATGAAGGCCAATCTGCCGCAGAGTGAGCCAGCCCGGCTGCGGGCATGGGGAGAATCCCGCCTTTATGACCAGATTCGCGACACCCGCCGTGGCGCCCCGCGCTGGATTCTGCATGACGGTCCGCCGTACGCCAACGGACCCCTGCATTTAGGCCATGCGCTAAATAAGTGCCTCAAGGACTTCATTGTCAAGTGCAAAACGATGGCGGGGTTCGATTCCCCATACGTGCCGGGCTTCGACTGCCACGGCCTTCCCATCGAGATCAAGGTGGACGAGAAGCTGGGGCGCAAGAAGCTGGATATGCCGGCGGTGGAGTTCCTGCGCCATTGCCGCGAGTATGCGCAGAAATTTGTCGATCTGCAGACGACTCAGTTTGTCCGGCTGGGGGTTTTTGGCCGCTGGGACGATCCCTATTCGACCATGTCGCGCGGATATGAGGCGAAAATCCTGGAGACTTTCTACGGGTTCCTCGAAGACGGCTTTGTTTATCGCGGGCTCAGACCGGTCTATTGGTGTATCCACGACCGGACAGCCCTGGCCGATGCCGAGATCGAGTACGAGCAGCACTCCAGCCCCAGCATTTATGTGCGCTACGACCTGACCAGCGATCCGGCGGCGATCCATCCCGCGCTTGCCGGCAAGAAGGTCGCCACAATCATCTGGACCACGACCCCCTGGACGCTGCCTGCGTCGCTCGCTGTAGCGTTTCATCCGGATTTCGACTATGTGGCGCTGGAGCAGGATGGCCAGGTTTACATCGTGGCGCAGGCGCTGGCCGCAGCGGTGCGGGAGGCGTGCAATCTTGAGGCGGCCGTTCCCATCGCGAGCTTTAAGGGATCGCGCATGGAGCGCGTGACGTTCCAGCATCCTTTTCTGGACCGGTCCGTGCTGGGCGTGCTGGCCGAATACGTCACCGCCGACCAGGGAACGGGGGCCGTCCACACCGCGCCCGCTCATGGCGCCGACGACTTCCAGACCGGCACTCGCTACGGGCTCGACCAGACGTCTCATGTTGACAATGCCGGGCGCATCCGCGACGGTCTGCCGGAGTACGACGGCAAGACCGTCTTTCAGGCGAACCAGCCGATCATCGATCTGGTCGCGAGCCGCGGCGCGCTGATGGGGCGGTCGGATATCTTCCACAGCTATCCGCATTGCTGGCGCTGCCATCATCCGGTCATCTTCCGTGCGACGGAGCAGTGGTTCATCAACATCGATACGCCGATGACGAATCCGGATGGGTCGGAGACGACTTTCCGGCAGCGCTCGCTGGACGAGATCAAAAACAGCGTGCGATGGGACCCGGCGTGGGGCGAGGAGCGTATCGCCAACATGATCGCGACGCGTCCGGACTGGTGCATTTCGCGCCAGCGTGTTTGGGGTGTGCCCATCGCGGTCTTTTTGTGCGAGGGCTGCCAGCGGCCGTTGATGGATTCCGCGCTGAATCGGCGGATCGTCGAGTTGTTTCAGAAGGAAGGGCTCGAGGCGTGGCACAAAGAGGCTGCCGATGGGTTGTTGCCGCCAGGGACGGTCTGCGTTCACTGCGGCAAATCGACATTTCGTCGCGAAACGGACATCCTGGACGTCTGGTTCGACTCCGGCTCCAGCTGGCACGCCGTGCTCGAAACCGAACCGGGCCTGGCTCCGCCGGCGGACCTCTACTTCGAGGGAGGCGACCAGTATCGCGGGTGGTTCCACACTTCGCTGCTCACATCGGTCGGTGTCGGACAAAAGCACGAGGCGCCCTTTCGCATGGTGGGGACGGCGGGCTGGACGCTCGACGAGCAGGGCCGCGCCATGTCGAAGTCCCTCGGCAATGGCGTCGATCCGGTCGACATCGCCGACCGCCTGGGCGCGGAGATTGTCCGCCTGTGGGTCGCCAGCGTCGACTTTCGCGAAGACGTGGTTTCGAGCGAAGCCATCATGCAGCGCCTGGCAGACAATTACCGCAAGCTGCGCAACACCTTCCGGTTCCTGCTGGGGAATCTCGCAGGGTTCGATCCCGTGTCGGACGCCGTGTCGGACACGGAGTTGCTGCCGCTGGATCGGTATATGCTGGCGCGCTGCCGTGAGCTGGTCGAGAAAGTGTGTGGGACCGACGGGAAGGGCGGCTGGTACGGCGACTTTCAGTTTCACCGCGTGTATCACGCCGTCAACGAGTTCTGCATTGTCGGCCTGAGCGCGTTTTATCTCGATCTGCTCAAGGACCGCCTGTACACATTCGCGCCGAAAGGCGTCGAACGCCGCTCCGCCCAGACCGTTCTCTGGAGAATCACCGATGCCCTGGTTCGGCTCGTCGCGCCGATTCTGACTTTCACGTCGGACGAGGTTTGGCAGTATCTGCCGCCCATGTCCGACAGACCAGCCAGCGTGCATCTGGCGTGGTTCCCCGCAGCGGACGAACTGGGACCTGGCAGACCTTATGTACCAGGTCCCAATGGACTCAATCCGCTCGACGACTCTGAGCGGTGGACGACCTTGACGAGCGTTCGCGAAACCGTCCTGAAGGCACTGGAGACCGCACGGCAAAACAAGCAAATTGGAAAAAGTCTCGACGCGAAGGTCATTGTTTCCACCTCAGGGTCTACGCTCCTACGACTGCAATTGTTGGCTGATTCACTGGAGGAACTGTTCAACGTCTCCCAAGTCGAGGTTCGATCAGCGGGTGATACAAAAGTCACCGAGGAGGACAAACTCGAGATTGAGGTCGTTCCTGCTTCCGGCCACCGCTGTGATCGTTGCTGGCGCTACTATCCCGACGAGAGCGAACAGCGTGTCAGACAATTTGGCCCCTGGCCGAATGTCTGTGGCCGTTGCGCAGACGCCCTGCGCCAGATGGGCTACAGCGGGGATGCACAGTGAGCAAGTCCCCAACTCCCGCGAGCGCCCCAACGCCGGATCGCCGTCTCTGGCTGCTGCTGGTCTCGGCCATCGTGCTTCTCGTGGACAGGCTGACGAAGCTCTGGGTCAGCGCGCACATTCAGGAGGGTGACGCGATTGTCGTCATCCGCCACGTCTTCCGCATCACGCACGTGCGCAATCCGGGCGCGGCGTTTTCGATGTTCACCGAATCGGCGCGCCCGGAGCTGACGCGCTGGATCCTCACGGTCTTCTCCCTGGTCGCCGCGGTCGTCGTGCTCTTCGTGATCCTCCGTTTCGGCCGGCGTCTGACGCCGACCATGTTCGCGCTGGCCCTCATCCTGGGCGGTACGATCGGCAACGTTTGGGACCGTCTCCGCTTTGGCCTCGTCACCGACTTCCTCGAGGTCCACATCGTCCACTACCACTGGCCCGACTTCAACGTGGCAGATTCGGCAATCGTCTGCGGTGGCATTCTGCTGGTGCTCGACGCGCTGCGCTCTTCGAGCGAGCCATCCAGGAAATCGCACTAATAACGCAAGCCGAGACGCAGCGGGAACTCCTCCTCATCGTCGTCTGCGTCGATGCGGTGAAGATGATCGGCCATGCGGCTGCGATGCATCGCGCGCAGGATCCCATCGGCCGTTGCGAAAATGGCACAGGCCAGTGCCAAATGTCCAGCACTGGCTTCGATGATCGGCTCCAGCGCGACGGTGAACATGACGACGGCGGGAAAGAAGCCCAGGTACGGAATGAGCAACAGCGCAAAATTCGTGGCGGAGTTGGAACGAGCACCGGTGAACGGGATCGTGGTCACGTTCAGGAAAAACAGATCGGTCAACACCATGCTCCATCCCACCGCGACCACGGCCTGCCCCGCTGCGAATAACCAGCGATGCGAGGACGGCGTCGCCAAGGCCCACGCGCATCCGGCGGCGACGAGGCTCAGCAGTCCGCTCCATAGAAAGACCCATCGCTTGGCCGCACTGACCTCTGCCCGTCCCGCCTTGCCGAGAATGACGAGAAAGATCCACCGGCCGCGCTGATCCGCAGGAGCCAGAAACGTGCTGCGCAGGCCGGAAACGGTCCAGAACGCGACGATGGGGATGGTCGCGCGCAACTCCCCGGGCGAGAAAACGAATTGGATCCCGCCGTGCGCGAGGCTCACGCGCGTCACCGTCGCCAGCAGCAGTGCGGCCCCCATGCCTCCGTACATCACCAGCACCATGCGATAGCGGGGCACGCGCAGCAGATTCTGCCCGATGAACTGCCAGATGGCACGGCACACGGGCGTGCGCGCCAATGTTGCGTGCAAAACACGGCGCGCCGGCCTGGGGATCCAGCTCTGCCGCTCGCGCCTTGCGGCGCCTTCGACGAGGCCGCGGGTCTTCCGCCACCACGCCAGGGGATAGGAGGCGACGGCCAGCGCCACGGCGATCGCGAGAGCCATCCAGCCGATGCGAGCGATATAAACGAACACCGGCGCCGTCGACGATCCATCCAGGATGCGCTGATAAATTCCCAGAAACCAGAATGACGGGATCCACGACACGAGCCGGCTGTTCGATTGCAGCACCGCTCCCAGCGATGACGCAGTCGCTGGATACAGGAACAACAGAGTCAGCAGCGCGACGACGAAAAATCCCTGTAGCCAGAGGGAAATCCTCCGGAAGAATCGGTCGCCCATCAGTCCCAGGAGAACCCCTTCGAGCGCCAGCAAGAACGCCGCGCCAAAGACGCCGCTGGCCGCAACCGCGAGCAGATGAGCGGCCCAGAATCGCAGAAGGTGGGGCGGGTCGACGGCTGCCGGCAAGACGATGGGAGCAAGAAAATTTGAGTCGAACAACGCCGCGCCCATCAGCAGGAAGATCGCCGCCACGCGTGCGCCGAGCACTTTGCTGGTGCGCGTCGGCAGCGGGGAGAGAACAAAGACGTCCAGCAGATCCGGAAACAGCAAATCCCACTCGAAGATGGTGACGATGCCCATCGCCACCATCGAATACAGCGCGTAGAAATAGTGATCGCCCACCTGCGCCCAGTACGACCGCACCTGATGCGGCATGTGGTAGGGCGTGTAAAGGTAGAGCGCCACCACGAAGCCGGGCATTCCGATGGTGCAAGCCGCCTGCACCAGCAGCGTCTTCGTGTCTCTGTCGTTCGACGCCATCTCGTTGGTGAAAAAGCGCTGAAGGAAATGCCGCACCAGCGCTCGAAACTGCGAGGGCTCGTCTTCAAATTCTGCGGGGCCCTGGCGCGCGAGCACTTCCAGCGACAGCACTTCGTCGCGCTCGGCTTTCGATGCCCGCACCACGCTAGCCATCGCCGATCCTCATCACCTCGACCATCTCTTTCGCCGCGCTGCGCGTATCCTGCTGGCGCACCAGCTGCGCGAAGACTTTCTCCAGGCTCGGCAACTCCATGAGCCGAGTCAGGTCCGAGGGCGGGGCGTCTGCCAAAACCTTGCCCTGAGCGATCACGATGACTCGATCGCAAATCTGCTCGACAATCTCGAGCACGTGCGAGATGTACAGCACCGCCTTGCCCGCTGCGGCGAGCTCATGCAGCAGATCGCGGAAGAGGCGCGATGACAGCACATCCAGCCCCGACAGCGGCTCGTCGAAGACCAGCATTTTGGGATCATGCATCAACGACGCCGCCATCAGCACCCGCTGCCTCATACCCTTCGAATACGCCGTCATGGGGGAATGCCGCCACGATTCGAGGCCCAGCAACTGCAGCATCGCTGTCGCTTTCTCTTCGATCAGCCGCTCGCGCATGCCGCGCAGACGGCCCACCAGCTGGAGATATTCGAGGGCCGACATCCACGCATACAGGTGCGCTTCTTCCGGGATGTAGCCGAAAGTGGCACGCCAGGCCAGGAGGTCCGAGTGAATATCTCTGCCTTCAAAGAGCACGCTTCCGTCGTTGGGCCGCAGGAGGCCGGTAATGATCTTTACGGTTGTCGACTTCCCTGCCCCGTTGGGTCCGAGGAAGCCGACGATCTCGCCGGCACCGACCCGGAAGCTGACATCGCTGATGGCGGGGATGCCACGGTAGCTTCGCGAGAGGTGCTGGAGTTCGAGCATGGGGGAGATTTCTCTACCCTATGTAGCATACTGCTGTATGGCATGTCAACAGAATGCTACATAGGGTATAATTCCGGCCATGCCGGTCGACGCCAGGCTCTCCCATACTGCGGCAATGATTCTTCAGGCCATTCATGCTGGCCACATTTATGGCTTCAGCGTGATGCAGATGACAGGGCTGCCCAGCGGCACAGTCTATCCGGCCATGCGCCGTCTGGAGCGCCACGGGCTCATCGTTTCCAAATGGGAGCAGCAGGCCATTGCCGACGCGGAGCAGCGCCCGCCTCGCAAATACTACCGGCTGACCCGCACCGGCAGAGCAACGCTCGATGCCGCGTATGAGCGCTACCCGTTGCTTGAGAAGATGATCCCTTCGCCGGAGATGGAGCGCGCGTGACGCGCCCCTGGCTTCGCTCTGTCTCCCTCGCGCGAATCAACCTGCGCGCGGCGTCGCTGCTGATACCGCGTTCGGATCGCGCGAACTGGATGGCCGAGTGGAGCGCTGAGCTGCACCACCTGTGCCGCGCTGCGCCGGACGAGATCGCCGGCTCGCCGCAGTGCGACCCGCTTGAGTTCAGCTTCGGAGCATTTCACGATGCCTTCTGGATCCGCTACGATCTCCTGCGCTCCGCCGGACTGCCCATGCTGCGTTCCGGCTCGGCCGCACGTTCTGGATTGATCCTGGCCACAACCGCGTTGGCGGCCTTGCTCCTGTGTCTCGTGTTGCCCGGTGCGCGAAAAGCGCTGCTGTGGCTGCCGTATCGCCACTCCGCCGACCTGGTCATGATATCGAGCTGCGGGTACGCCAGCACGCAGTCTCCGTCGATCGCGCTGGCCGATTACCAGGAGTGGACGACTGACACCGCTGCGCTGTTCACGCAAATCTCGTTTTACCGGCTAACGATCAAAGGAGTGCATACCGCGCACCATGCCGCCGCGCGTCTCTCCATGGCGCAGGCGAGCGACAACCTGCTGCGGTTGCTCGATCTGCCAGACTCACGGAATGTCATGCCGCCGGCAGCTCCGGGCGAGGCTCGTTTGGTGCTCAGTCGAACAGCGTGGCGCACACTCTATCGCGGCGATCCGCATCTGGTCGGACGCACCGCCGACATCGACGGCCAGCCTGTGCTCATCGCGGGCATCATCCCCGACGGAGACTGGCGCCTTGCCGGCAAAATCGATGCCGTTCTGCTCGAAGACCAGCACGCGCTCGCGGCGTTGCCCTCGCGAACCAGAGGATTTGTCGTTGCCAGAATTCGCAACTCCGCCTTTCCTCCCCCTCGGGGCGGCTGGCGAAAGATGGTCGAGACGCGCGATGAGGTCACGCGAAGCTTCGACTGCATCTCAGTGCCGCATCTTCTTGGACAACCGTCATTCGTGTTCCTGTTCGCGTTGCTGATGGCGTCGCTGGCCTTGCCTGCAACCACCGCTCTGCCCCTGGGTGACTATCCGCGCCGCCGCGACCATCTGCCCGGGATCGTGAATGCGCGACGCTGGGGATTTCTCATCGCTAAATTCACGCTGGTTCTTTTGATCGTCGACCTGTGCTCCACTGATCTGGCTTACGGCTTCTGCGCCGGCGACCCCGTGACCGCGCTTTACATCCAGCTGGCAACCGCCTTCCCTGCTCTGCTGTTCGGCTTTCGCTGGACGCTGCAGGATCAGCGGAAGCGTTGCCCGGAATGCCTGCGTCTGCTGTCGAACCCGGCTCGCGTCGGTCAGGCTTCGTGCAATTTTCTGTCGTGGAATGGCACCGAACTGTTTTGCGCTAGCGGGCACGGCCTGCTGCATATCCCCGAACTGCCGACCAGCTGGTTCAGCACCCAGCGCTGGCTCTGCCTTGACTCATCGTGGCGCTGCCTCTTCGCTGAGAGACCCTCGCCTCATCCGGAAATGGTCTGACTGCGTTGCGGGGATTGCCTGACGCCTCCGGAGAGCAGGTTCTTCATTCATCCGCGTGCCATAGACTAATTCCATTCATCTTCAGAGGAAGGATTTATGAGTGAGGATCTCTTTAGTCTGAACGGAAAGTACGTCCGCCTGGAGCCGCTGGAGGCCCGACACATCGAAGGACTCGCTGCAGCGGTCTCGAGTGATGCGGGCGACTTATATCGCTGGACCTTTGTTCCCCGCGGTATCGAGGAGACGACGGCGTATGTAAACACCGCCATCAGCTGGCGCGAGGCGGGCACGGCTGCCCCGTTTGTGACGGTGCGACAGGCGGATGGCGTGGTGATCGGCTCCACTCGCTTCTTCGACATCGAGCGATGGCCGTGGCCCGAGGGACACGATCGCTATGGGCGGCTTCGACCCGACGTCTGCGAGATCGGATACACCTGGCTGTCCAGTTCATCCATCCGCACCGCTGCGAACACCGAGGCCAAATTGTTGATGCTCACCCACGCGTTCGAGGTCTGGCAGGTGGTGCGGGTTTGTCTGCACACCGATGAGCGGAACGAGCGCTCGCGCAAAGCGATTGAGCGCATCGGCGGCAAGTTCGAGGGCATTCTGCGTGCGCAGCGGATAGCCGCGGATAATACTCCCCGCAATTCCGCGCGCTTTTCTATCGTCGCATCGGAATGGCCTGAGGCCAGGCAGCGGCTGACGGCCCTTCTCAATGATCGCTGACATCCGGGAAATCCGATTTCATCGATCGGCACACTTTTGCCCTCCTGATTCGAGCGCCAGCGAGAACTTTCGCGCCGCCTGGTTGTCCGGAGAGAAAAGCAACACCCGGCGCAGCGTCCGGGCGGCCGCATCTTCCCTTTGCGTGCGGCACTGGGCCACAGCAAGGTCGATCCCGGCTGCGCTGGCTCCGGGATTGTGCTGAAAAACGGATTGCCACAAAAGAAGAGCTGCGGCGTAGTCGCCACTCTGCGCATCGAGGACGGCGAGGTCGCCCGCCGCCGTTTCGTTCAGAGGATCGGCGTGCAGCGCCTTCTGGTATTCAGCCTTCGCCTGATTTCGATTTCCCTTCATCTGCTCCAGAAATCCCAACTCCATGTGCAGGTCCGCATCGGATTCCTGCGCCGGGTCGGAAGTCTCCGCATCGCGCAGCAGACGCATCGCGCGTTCACCGGCGGCACGATCGCCACGCAACGCCAGCTGCGCCCACGCCAGGCCTTCGTCGCGAGCATCGGGATGAACATCGCCGATCGGAACCAGCGCTTCGGGAGAGACGCTCGCGAAGGGTTTGGAGGCGATCTGAATGCGGTGATCGGTCACCTGCTCGTGCGCGATGTCCTCAGTTTCTTCGCGCGGCATGTGGCACAAGATGCAGTCCGGATTCTCAGCGTGATGGCCCAAGGACAGACCAGCGTGACAGGCTAGACATTTTTGACGATAGAAGCTCACACGCTTACCCGCAGCCGGTGACGAGTGAGGATCGTGGCAGGTGGTGCACGTGAGCTGATCGCCGCTCCCTCGCCTGCAGGAGCTCTGCAGTAACGATTCCCACTGGCTGGTCGCGCGGCCTCCGGGGCCGGCCTTGCGCCCGTCTTCGAAATACACCGCCTCGTTGAAAAGATCGTCGCCCGGGCGAAACGCATTCAGCCGCTGCCAGCGTTTTACAACGACGACCGCCCCTTCGAGATGGCACTCGAGACAAATCGAGTCGCGACGAGCTGTCTCGAGCTTCGTGGGATTCACGATGGGGCCCTTGCCATGCTCAGCGAGATGCCGTGAAGGATCGCCGTGGCACGCTGCGCAGGAAATTCCTCCCGGCGGAAATGGCGGCCCTGAAAAATGATTGCGCGCATCGGAAAGCGAGTCCTGCACACCGCTGGCGTGGCAATGCAGGCAGCCTGGATCGACCGGCAAGGTCAGCGGCATCTCGCGGGCGTCAA
>Ga0181520_10006245_pt1 | contig 18386 bp, 12 predicted proteins | sample PEATcosm2014_Bin_29_FD_132451 | JGI IMG/M metagenome (GOLD analysis project Ga0181520, IMG submission 132451) | Peatland microbial communities from MTU Mesocosm Facility, Houghton, MI, USA - PEATcosm2014_Bin02_30_metaG | ecosystem: Environmental > Terrestrial > Soil > Wetlands > Peat | place...
CCTTTGATACGGTTGCAGGTGTTACAGAAAGTATATTTGCAATATCTTTCAGCGTTATTTTCTTTCTTACGCTTCGCATTGTTTTAACATTCTATATTGAAAAGATCGGATCGATTGAATATTAGGGAACAATTTGGATAATAGAGTAACATTTGTAATAACGATGATATAGTTAAATAGTAAGTTATTGCTTAATGGATTTCGAAATCCATTAAGTAAACAATTAAAATTTTTTTCTCAACTCACAGCTTCGCCACATAAGTCCCAATAACTCATTTTCTTTTTTTTATCTTCTTAAATTTTACCTTAAAGGATTTCGCAAACCATTAAGCGAAATATATTGTTTTTCATTTATCATTGTCAAGAAAAAAATTTTTTTTATATCAGTTTCAAATTAAATGCCATGAACATCTGAATGCATGAGCGGTATATAAGAATTCATTAATTGTTGGTTAAATCTACTATAATACGGATATTAATAACGATACCTCAAATTAATAGGTCAACATAAGAGTGAAGTAAAAAATTTAAGTAATAAAAAAAATTGCCGCCCAAATAGTTTAAAAGCTACTGTTAAGAAATACGCAACTTGTAAATGTTTTAATTATTTTAACAAACCCAGAGAATTCATCCAATTTTTACAAAGATCCGGCCATGTTGAAACTTCACCTTTATTTATTCCCAGGCCAAAGCCATGCTGGCCTTTTAAATATATATGCATTTCTGCAGGCACACCGGCTTTTCTAAGTGCAGAATAAAACATGATACTGTTTTCTACCGGTACCACCGAATCTTCAGTTGCATGAACTAAAAATGCAGGAGGTGTTTGTAAGTTTACTTGTTTTTCATTCGACATTAAATCTGCAAGATCCTGATCCGGATTTTTACCAAGTAGATTTTCACGGGAACCTTTATGAGTATAAGGGAAATTCATAGTAATTACGGGATAAATTAAAATCATAAAGTCGGGGCGGCAGCTAACTCTTTCAACCGGATCAGTTGAATTTTTTATAGCCGTTAGATAGTGAGTCCCAAGACTTGAAGCAAGATGGCCTCCTGCAGAAAAACCGAGCACTCCGATTTTATCAGACTCAATATTAAATTCTTTTGCCCTGCTCCTTATTATAGACAAAGAACGCTGTGCATCATTCAAAGGACTTGGATGGTGGTATCCTGCACCGCTGCCGGCATTCCTGTATCTTAAAACTATTCCTGCAACTCCAAAACTGTTCAGCCATCTGGCTACATCATCACCTTCGTAATCCGCAGCAAGAGCCCAATAACCTCCGCCAGGACAAATGAGTACGGCTGTCCCCACAGCTTTTTCCTTTGGCGGAAGAAAAAATGTTAATGTAGGTTTATCACCGGGAGTCTCACCTTTTGCATCGGGAGCACCGTTCGGCCAAACATTTTCTACAAATTTATTCTGAGCTCTTGTTGACGGACAAATGATTACTAATAAAGTAAATAATATTACACTTAACCCTAAATGAAATTTCTTTTCCATATCTAAGCTCCTAAAATAATTAATCACGAAACTAAAAATGTTAACTAAATTCTATGATACTTGAAATAATTACAATGTACTTTGCCATTACTGTAACAGAACAATATGGCTCTCAGGCTTAAAAATACGCCGAACGCGTTATGTTTTAAAATAGCCGAAATAGAATAATTATCTATTCAATTATATAATTATCACCTATCAGCGTAGTCTTTGTTTCGACCATAATATTATTTCCTGCCAAACCTTTACCGGGTTGATTTCCACCGACAAATATTTTTATATCCCCTGGTATAACTACTCTTTTATTATTGTTACTTATAATAGATATGTTTGACGGAGTAAGATTAAATTTAATTGTCTTTTCTTCCCCTTTTTTAAGGTGAATTCTTTTAAACCCTTTAAGTTCATTTATTGGAACCGGCACCGGCGCATTAATGTGCTTAATATAAAGCTGTACAACTTCATCGCCATCTATTTGCCCGCTATTTTTAACTTTTACTTTAACAGTTATTGTATCACCGGTTTTTACATCTTTGGGCGCCTGTATAGTTCTGTATGTAAATGAAGTATAGCCCAAACCGTAACCAAAAGGATATAAAGGTTGGGCATCAGAAAATCTATAAGTTCGTCCTTTCATATTATAATCCTCAAAAGGTGGAAGCTGATCCAGAGACTTATAAAAAGTTACCGGCAGGCGTCCTGAAGGATTGTAGTCGCCAAATAGTACATCAGCAATAGCAGTACCGCCTTCCTGCCCCGGATACCATGCTTCAAGGATAGCAGGTAAATTTTTATCTTCCCAATTTATTGCCAAAGCGCTCCCATTCATCATTACAAATATTACAGGTTTGCCCAAGGCCTTTAATTTCTTTAGAAGTTTTTCCTGAATACCCGGAAGATTTATTGAAGTTCTGTCTCCGCCAAAAAAACCCTTATAAGGTACACTCATCTCTTCGCCTTCAAGAGTGGGAGAGATCCCGCCGCAGTAAATAATAACATCGGACTTTTCTGCTATTTCAAGTGCTTCTTTTTCCGGATCTGTTCTATATAAATACCAGGCAAGCTGTATACTGGCTCCGCCTGCATTCTGAAAATATTCTATTTTAATGTTGTGCCGGCTTCCCTTAAGTAAATCAACACTATAAGTATTTGTGGACGGTCCCTGGACTTTCCAATCATTTATTACCAGGCTGTCGTCCAAAAATAATTTATAACCGTCGTCGCCGGTTATAGCCAATTGATATTTACCGGTCTCAGGTACAACTAATTCTCCTGTCCACCTCACTGAATAATTACTTACAGAAAATCCGGCAGCAGGGCTTGTATTATCCCAAACGAAATTGACGGTAGAATCAATTCTTACCACTTTAGGATTCCCTGATAAGTCCATGTTTGGATAATATTCACCTCTTAATCCATGATTATTTCCCGCCATTAAATATTCACCGGGAATTATAACAGGTGTTGTTTGGCCTTCTACATAATTATCGCCAAGAGCATAGTAGACTTTAGTTGATTTTGAGACTTCATTTTTTATTCCCTGCAATGGAGTAACATATTTGGATGGAGTTCCATTATAGTTACCGTACATAACTTCGGGATTATCGGCATTCGGACCTATAACAGCAACAGACTTTATATTTTTCTTAAGGGGTAATATATGGTTTTCATTTTTTAATAAAACCATTGTTTGTTGTGCAGCAACAATAGAAAGCATTCTGTGTTCAGGAGAATCATTTTCATCAGGATTAATTTTATTATACGGGACTTTATCTGATGGATCAAACATTCCCAATCGAAAACGTGCACTCATTAATCTTTTTACGGATCTGTCAATATCTTTTTCACTTAGATACCCTTTTTCAACTGCTTCCTTCAAATGGATGTATGAATCGCCGCAGTCAAGATCGCAGCCGGCTTTAACGGCCAAAGCTGCAGCTTCTGTTAATGATGAAGTATACTTATGGCCGAAATACATATCGCTTACAGCATCACAGTCAGAAACAACGTACCCCCTGAAACCCCAGGTATTCCTTAATAATTTTGTAAGCAGATATTCATTCCCGCTTATTGGAATGCCTCTGAAGCTATTGTATGCTGCCATTATAGAATAAGCTTTACCCTCTTTTACACAAGCTTCAAATGCCGGAGCGTATGTATCCCAAAAATCTCGTTCACTTACGTTAATATCAAACTTATGGCGCAGCGGTTCAGGGCCGCTATGAACTAAATAGTGTTTTGGAGTAGAAATAGTTTTTAAATATACAGGGTCATTACCCTGCATCCCTTTTACGAAAGCTACTCCCATCCTGGATGTTAAAAAAGGATCCTCGCCGTAAGTTTCCTGCCCTCTTCCCCAACGCGGATCGCGGAATATATTAATATTAGGAGACCAAACTGTTAATCCTACAAAAATTTTATTCTGGTTGTCTTTAATATAATCATTATATTTAGCTCTGAACTCATCAGAAATAACTGTTGCAACAGCATAAAGAAGGCTGTCATTAAACGTTGCAGCCATTCCTATTGCCTGGGGAAAAACAGTTGCAACACCGGTACGGGCAACGCCGTGCAAGCCCTCATTCCACCAGTTATAATAAGGAATACCCAGGTCAGGGATTGCAGCAGCCTCATTCATCATTTGTGAAATTTTTTCATTCAATGTCATTCTTGATACCAAATCATCTACTCTCTGTTCAATGGTCAGCGACGTGTTTTTATATGCTTCATTCTGAGCGTTTAAATTTGAGTTTACTATTAAACACAATATTATTGAACTAATTATCCAATAAATATTTTTCATCAATATATTCCGGTATATTTTAAAATAATTTGTTCGGTAAAATTCGACAATTAAAAATGAAAAAGCTTTTACAGCAAATCAGATGCAATGAAAGACAATAATGTTTAGATTATGAAAAGAACATATTTCACGAAAACGATTAAGTAAAATATATTAGATTTAAGTAATCATTGTCAAGAATTATTATTATTTAAACGGACAAAAAAAAGAATATTTTAAAACACTCTTGACTTTAAAATATTAGCTTAATAACTTACTTAAAGCATTTCGCAATGCATTAAGTGATTTGTAGAACGATTATCGGCCCTATTATTTTGTCTCACTGAGTACTGATATTTAGGTCAAGTAGACTGTTGGAATGAATGAAAATATTTTAATACGGGACAAATAAAACTATAGAAATTTAATCATTGAACCCATATAAAATTTATCAGTGTATTTTTAAAGTTCTTTATTTGGGATATTACCTGTAGTATCCTGGAGTGTCCGGCATCATTGGGAAATCTAATAATGTGGAAATCATTTACAGGCCAATATTTAATCAACCATTAATTCACTAAAATTATTTGATGCATGAAAACAAAAATCATTCTTCAAACAGTTCTAATTTCTCTGATTATTATTCATATAAATTATTCACAATCTGCAAGCACATTGTGGTATAAAGAGCCCGCAAATGTTTTTGAGGAAAGCCTGGTGCTGGGAAATGGTAAAACAGCTGCATCGGTGTTCGGCGGTGTTGACACCGATAAGATATTTCTGAATGATGCTACTCTCTGGACCGGCGAGCCTGTTAATGCAAATATGAACCCGGAAGCTTATAAAAATGTCCCGGCAATCAGGGAAGCCCTGAAAAATGAGAACTATCAATTAGCAGATCAGCTGAATAAAAAACTGCAGGGAAAATTTTCCGAATCGTACGCGCCCTTAGGTACTTTGTATATTGAATTCCATCACAATGGGACTCCGCAAAATTATTACCGGGAGCTGAACATAAGTGATGCTGTTTCCAAAGTTAATTACGAAGAAAGCGGTATAAAATTTTCACGCGAATATTTTATTTCACACCCCGGCAGGATTATGGCAATCAAACTTACGGCAAGTCAAAAAGGCGCTTTAAATTTCAGTATTAAATTTAAAAGTTTACTTAAATATGTAGTTTCTTCCGGGAAAAATGTTTTAAAAGCAAGAGGTTATGCTCCTATTCATTCTGAACCCGGCTATATGGGAGATAAACCCAACGCTGTAATCTTTGAGGAAAATAAAGGTACCAGATTTACAACTCTTGTAAAAATTAAAAACGATGGCGGAACACTTATAGAATCAGACAGCAGTATAGGCTTACAAGGCGGTACTAATGCTTTAATTCTAATTTCAATTGCTACAAGTTTTAACGGCTTTGACAAAGATCCTGCAAAAGAAGGGCTTAACGATGAAAAGTTGGCATTTAATCAATTAACTAAAACTTCAGGTATGTCTTATGCAAAATTAAAAGAAGCCCACAAAAAAGATTACCGGAAATACTTCAAACGGGTGAGCCTTAATTTTGGCGAAACTAATGCGCCTGATTTGCCCACTGATGAACGATTGAAACGTTATGCCGAAGGTAAAGAGGATAAAAATTTGGAAATCTTATACTTCCAATATGGGCGCTATTTACTGATAAGCAGTTCGCGAACAAAAGGAGTTCCTGCAAATTTACAGGGTATCTGGAATCCTTACATCCGCCCGCCGTGGAGCAGCAATTACACTACCAATATAAATACTGAAGAAAACTATTGGCCAGCAGAAAATACAAATCTTTCCGAAATGCACCTGCCGCTGCTAAGTTTTATAAAGAATATATCAACTACTGGGAAAATCACCGCCAGGACTTTCTATGGGGTTAATGGATGGACTGAATGTCATAATTCCGATATTTGGGCTATAAGTAATCCGGTAGGGGATTTTGGATCCCTTGATCCCGTATGTGCAAACTGGAATATGGGAGGTGCCTGGCTTAGCACACATTTATGGGAGCATTTTTTATTTACTCAGGATAAAGCCTTTTTGAAAAAATATGCATATGCTATTATGAAAGGCGCTGCAAGGTTTTGCCTTGAGTGGCTGGTAGAGGATAAAGAAGGAAAACTAATCACATCACCATCAACTTCACCTGAAAATAAATATGTAACTCCCGATGGTTATCACGGTGCAACTTTGTACGGCGGTACAGCAGACTTAGCGATGATAAGAGAGTGTTTTATGAACACAATTGAGGCATCAAAAACCCTTAATCTTGACTCCGGATTCAGGGTTAAGCTGGAGAAGGCTCTTTCCCGGCTGCATCCGTATAAAATTGGCAGCAAAGGAAATTTGCAGGAATGGTATTATGACTGGAAAGATGAAGACCCACAGCATCGTCATCAATCTCATTTATTCGGATTATTTCCGGGACACCAAATTACACAGGACAAAACACCTGAACTGGCGAGTGCATGTCGAAGAACTCTTGAAATAAAAGGCGATGAGACAACAGGTTGGTCAAAAGGATGGCGTATTAATCTATGGGCAAGGCTTTGGGACGGCAATCATGCATACAAAATGTACAGGGAATTACTTCACTATGTTGACCCAAATGGAGTGAGAACAAATTATTCAGGCGGAGGCGGTACCTACCCCAATTTATTTGATGCTCATCCACCTTTCCAGATCGACGGTAATTTCGGAGGAACCGCTGCTGTCATCGAAATGCTGATGCAATCAGATGGAAATAAGATCAGATTACTTCCCGCCTTACCCGATGCCTGGGAAAGCGGTTCTGTAAAAGGGATATGCGCCAGAGGCGGCTTTGTTATTTCTATGAATTGGAAAAATAAAAAATTAATAAGAGTAATTATCGGCTCTAAAAACGGCGGGTCCACTACCATCATTTGCGGAAATAAACAAAAAGAAATTACATTGGAAAAGGAACAGACAATAAGGCTTAATTGGTAACTAATTAAATTAAAATTATTATAATTTTAAAAGTTTGAAAATAATCTCAGTTCTTGAGATTTAATATTAAAATTGTCCAGTTTGATTTTTTTTAATAAATATATTATTTATAATGGCGTTTCCATTCTACATATTTAAAAAAAATAAGTAAATTGTAATATTCAAAATAATTATATATTAGTTTAATAAATAAGCCCGCAAAATAATCTAAGGAGAACAAATGTTTAACAATCGTGATAATACAGCTCCTTTTTTGAACAGGTTAAAAGTCAGTTTACCAAAAATCGGAATCCGTCCTGTAATTGATGGGAGAAGAAAGGGTGTACGGGAATCTCTTGAAAAACAAACAATGCTGATGGCACAGAATGCGGCAAAATTTCTTAGTGAAAATATCCGTCATCCCAACGGGCTTAACGTAGAATGTGTTATTTCAGATACTTGCATAGGTGGAGTTGCTGAAGCTGCAGATTGTGCTGAAAAATTTACGCGTACAGGTGTTGGCGTATCATTGACGGTTACACCATGCTGGTGTTACGGAACCGAGGTAATGGATTCTGATCCACTGACACCTAAAGCTATTTGGGGATTTAATGGAACAGAAAGGCCGGGCGCCGTTTACTTAGCTGCTGCATTAGCCGGATATTCTCAAACAGGCATCCCTGCTTTTGGAATTTATGGAAGGGACGTTCAGGATAAAGATGATCTGAATATACCCCATGATGTAAAAGAAAAATTATTAAGATTTGCTAAAGCCGGACTGGCTGCAGTCGAAATGAAAGGGAACTCATACCTCTCAATCGGATCGGTTTCTATGGGTATTGCGGGATCTATTGTAAATACAAGTTTCTTCAAAGATTATCTTGGAATGCGTAATGAATTTGTTGATATGTCAGAGCTTACACGAAGAATCGAAAATAAAATTTATGACGAAAAAGAATTTAAAAGAGCTTTGGAGTGGACAAAAAAATATTGTAATGAAGGCCTCGATATTAATAAAAACAAATCATCACATGAAAGAAAGAATTATGAATGGGATACAGTTGTAAAAATGGCGCTCATATGCCGTGATTTAATGATTGGCAATTCCGAACTTCAAAAACTTGGATTCGTTGAAGAAGGGCTTGGACACAATGCAATTGCTGCCGGATTTCAGGGCCAAAGGCATTGGACGGATCATTTTCCCAATGGAGATTTTCTTGAAGCAATTTTGAATTCATCATTCGATTGGAACGGAATACGTGAGCCCTTTATTATAGCGACTGAAAATGACAGTTTAAATGGAGTGACAATGTTATTCGGGCATCTTCTTTCAAATACGGCGCAGATCTTTTCGGATGTACGAACTTATTGGAGTCCAGCTGCAGTTAAACACGTAACCGGGAAAGTATTAAAAGGAGCTGCATCGGGCGGTATAATTCATTTGATAAATTCAGGTTCATCCGCATTAGACGGTACTGGCAGAGAGAAATTAAATGGAAAACCTGCTATGAAACCGTTTTGGGATATAACACAGCGGGAAGTTGAATCATGCCTGAAAGCAACTAAATGGTGTCCGGCTGAAAAAGAATATTTCAGGGGCGGCGGATTCTCGTCACAGTTTTTAACAGAGGGTAATATGCCGGTTACAATGAGCCGCCTGAATTTAGTTAAAGGTTTAGGCCCGGTATTACAAATCGCTGAAGGATATACAATTGATTTGCCTAATGACGTTAACCTAATATTACAAAAAAGAACGAGTCCAACCTGGCCCACTACATGGTTTGCCCCGATACTAACCGGTAGCGGCGCTTTCAAAGATGTTTATTCCGTAATGTTAAACTGGGGTGCTAATCACGGTGCAATTAGTTATGGGCATATAGGGGATAAATTAATTACTCTTTCATCAATGCTGAGAATTCCGGTTAATATGCATAATGTACCCGCTGAACGGGTATACCGGCCCAGCGTATGGAGCGCGTTCGGAACACAGGATCCGGAAGGAGCAGATTTCAGGGCATGTAAGAATTTTGGCCCGCTGTATAATTAAAAGTAAATTAAATAATTTTATAAGATCTCCAAGGTAAGCATATGGATATTTCCAGAATGTTCAGAACTGAAGAAGGTAAAAATTATTTTTTCACGTTTGCACTTGTAAGCACTTTATTTTTATTATGGGGTACCTGCAATGGGATGATTGATGTAATGGATAAACACTTCCAGGATTATTTACATCTGTCTAAAGCTCAATCAGCCTGGGTGCAGTTTGCACATTACCTGGGATATCTTTTTATGGCGCTGCCTGCAAGCTGGCTGGCCCGTAAACTTGGGTATAAAGGGGGAATAATTGCAGGGCTTATGCTGGTGTCATTAGGCGGGTTCTGGTTTATCCCGGCAACAAGTATTTCCGCTTTCTGGGCGTTTCTTTTCGGTGTCTGTTTGATTGCAATGGGGCTTACTATTTTGGAGACTGTCGCAAACCCTTATACTACAGTACTCGGACCAAAGAGATATGCAGCTACACGAATTAATTTTGCTCAATCATTTAATGGAGTCGGCTGGATTTTCGGACCAATTATCGGAGGTGTATTTTTTTATTCGTCTAAAGGAGCAGCAGTTGCACAGGGACGTCTTTATATTCCATACATGGTGATCGCAATTATAGTTCTTATAATGGCCATTATTTTTTATTTTGCAAATGTTCCCGACCTGAATACAGAAGATGAATACAATTTAAGCGAGCCGGACCCGGCAGGCATTAAACGTTCAATTTGGTCTCATTCGCATTTTACCGGCGCCATGATTGCTCAGTTCTTTTACGTAGCAGCACAAGCCGGAATATTCAGCTTTTTTATTAATTATATGACTGAAGAAATTCCAGCCATCTCACAGAATATGGCAAAGAGCTGGTTTTTTATCGATCGAACAATTGTGCGGAACGGAAATTACTTTGTGAATGAAAAGGGAGCAACATTCTTACTGGGGACGATTGGATTTCCATTATTCCTTTTAGGGCGCGCAACAGGCGCCGCAATATTGAGGAAATTTAAAGCCCATAGAATGGTTGGCACTTATTCTCTGATAAATGTTTTTCTTTGTTTTCTTGTTACTCTTAAACTCGGCTGGGTATCGGTATCTGCAGTTTTCTTATGTTTTTTATTTATGTCAATCATGTTTCCTACAATCTTTGCACTGGGAATCTATGGGCTTGGCATTCAGGCTAAGAAAGCATCCGGTTTTATTGTTATGGCAATTATAGGAGGCGCAATTATGCCGAAACTTATGGGCTATCTCGGTGATGTTTACAATATGTCTGTTAGTTTTATCATGCCGATGTGCTGTTTCGCTTTAATTGCACTATACGGATACTCATGGTCAAAGTTAAGTAAAGCTGAGGGTATCGCAGAACTTTCGCCTGCCGGCAAATGATGGTAGTTTTTTGATGATAAAATATCTTAAAATAGGATTTATTAAACATGTAAGGTAGTAGCATCCTGCTGAAATTAGCCGGATAGACTTTTGAACTCATATTAAGCCACTCTGATTATATAAATTGAATTTATTTGTATACTGGGAAAATGGTCTTCATTAAAATATATATATTCATACAATATCAAGATACTTGTTTAGCCTAAAATTTATATTTTAATTTTTTAATGTCTATATCAATTTTACTTTATTTAAAATTAGTCTGACTCTTGTTACTTTGACTGGCCTTTGTCTCAACACTTATATATTTTCTTTGACTTATCAATTAAATTTAATATTCAATTTTATATAGAGTATTTCACCTAATATGTGATATTATTTACACCAAAAAGTTTGATATTATTTTAAAACGATGCCCCTCTCAATTGCTGAGAGGGGCAAGGAGTCTGGGTTTATATCGAGGGGGGAAATAGTTTTCAAATAGCTGATTACACAGCCATTAAAAATATCTTATATATTAAGTGATTGCTTTTTTATCAGAATATACTTCCAACCTTCGTAATTCTTCCATTTCTTTTATCATAATACAATCTTCAATACCTGCTAACTTCACTGTAAAGCTTTCACTCTGATCTTAATATTTTTTTTGATTTTTTTCAAACACTAATATTTTATATCTATCGGCATTTAATAAACTTTTTTTAACTTTATATTCTATTATATTCAGATACATTTATTTTAATTCTAATTTAATTATCGGCAGTAATTAATTTTAGTATAAAATAATTCAGTAACCGATTATTATTGTCGGTAAGCGTATTATATCTTGGTGTAAACGTAAATATTTTAGCTATTAGCTGTTGCAAATAATTATTTTAAAATTCTTTATTGTTTTTAAAACATTATGAAGTGCAATTACCTTATCGTCTCAATCCCGTAGTATTTACTTGTAAGCTTTTCCCGTCTTTTTTAGCACTTCCCTGTTCTTTTATTCTGTTCCTGCTTTTATTTCATCAATAATAATTTGCGAACTTTTTGCGAATATCTCTGACTGAAATGAATCAGTTCCGGATAATTTTTTAACTTCACTATATATGATCCCTTTATCTTATTTTCTATTTTTTCTACTAACTCTATATTTATTATCGCATTCCGGTGTATTCGCAGAAAACTTTTTTCCGGAAGTATCTTTTCCCAGTTTTTTAACGATTTCTTTATAAGTATCTTTTCCCTGCTTTTTAGCATTACTTCCGAATAATCATTTGCCGCTTTTATTACTATTATCTCACTTATTAATGCTAATACATGTTTTCCTCCCGATTTCAGCAGTATTTTCTCATCTTGTGAATACATAATACTTTCATCAGCGGCTTCATCATTGTTCCTTTTTAATTCTTCCATCCTTTTCAAGCGCTTTGACACCAATTCCAGAAGTTTATGTGCACTTACTGGTTTGGTTATATAATCATCCGCTCCAAGTTCCATAGCCCGCTGAACATCTTTTATATCTGTCTTTGCCGTTAAATAAATAAATGGGATTAATGAGGCTTTTTTATCTCTGCTTAATATATCTCTTACTTCAAATCCATCCATACCGGGCATCATTATGTCACATATTATCAGATCAGGTCGAAATGATATCGCTAATTCTATTCCCTCTGTTCCGCCGGAAGCGCCCATTACTTGATAACCCTCTTCATCAAATATTTCACAATAATTCTCCCTGATTGGAGTTTCGTCTTCTATTATAAGCAGTTTTTTCATTTATTAATACTTTGATATCTTATTACAAATACAAGATTATCTTCTTAATTATTCAAAATTGAATAAATTTAATTATTAACTATTGTTATTTTATTTTTTTATTCCTGAAAGGAATTTTTAATTTCAGTTTGTTTACCTTCTGTAAATGTAAATCTTGCACAATTTCAATAAAGAATTGAATAAGTAAGTTTAATAATATAGCTTCCTGTATAGTCTTTTATTAATATGATCGCTATAAGTTTACACAATGTTGCTAAAATTTATAAAATTATTAATTCTTTTAATCATTGCGAACATTATACTTTTTCGGTCTGCCCGCATCTTCAAGAAGAGTGTTAACTTCTTTTTTTAATTCAGTCATTTTCTTTTCCCTGCCAAGCAGAAGCATATTAAATCTGTTTATTTCATTCATTTGAGCCTTCGATTCAATTTCTGCATGTTTCCTTTCAGTAATATCGATAAAGTGTGCAAAGTAAAGAAAAGGTTTACCCCTTGAATCTTTAAACAATGTAATAATTACATTTAACCAAATAATATTGCCGTCTTTTTTGATGAATCTTTTTTCGAAACAATAAGATTTTTTTTCATCCGAAAGCAGTTTGCGTAATATTTGCATACTGCTTTCAATATCTTCAAGAAATATTATTGATGTAAAATCCCTGGAAAGAAATTCATCTCTAGAGTAACCGAGCATTGCACACAAAGTGTCATTAACATCAACAAATTTACCGTCTACTGAAGTTAATGAGTTACCGATAGAGTCCAATTCAAAAGTACGCCGGAATCGCTCTTCACTTTCCTTAAGTTTTTTTTCTATCGAATGCTTGTAAAGTGCCATTTCAATAGTAGTTTTGAGCTCTCTTTCTTCAAATGGTTTAATTATATAACCGAAAGGTTCAATATACTTAGCACGTTGTACGGTATTTTCATCGGTATGTGCGGTAAGAAAGATTATGGGAACATCCATATTTTTCCGGATTGATGCTGAAGTCTCTATTCCGTCCATATCTCCCTTTAATCTAATATCCATAATTATCAAATCCGGTTTTACACTCTCTGCTTTGGCAATTGCATCCTCTCCCGAAGAAGCGGTTTCAATAACATGGTATTCCATGCTTTCAAGCATTTCTTTTAATTCCAGAATAACTATTTTATTATCTTCTACAATTAATATTGAAGCTTTATACATTTTAAATTATTCCTTTTTTCGTTATATCTTTAAATTTAAGTTTTGCCTTTAATTTATTTTTACCGGAATCAAATAATTTTCTTTTGTATAATATCAGGGATTACTTTACTTTATAAAATTTTTAAATAAGAAATTTTTTCATTCTCCAGTAAGTTTTCTACCAATTTTTAAGTTTTTTTTATATTCCCATAAATATTTTATAAAATATTAAAGACATATTATTCTGAGGAAGAATTCCTTTAAATTCCATATGATTCTGAGTTCATTCCAGGGATGCTATTATATACAATGAGTTATTCCCCGGTTAATTTATTTTATTTTATACAATTTGATTTAATCTAACTTGCACAAAATAAAAATTCAAAGGACTTATTTTGTCTCTTCAGAGTAATTAAATATTAATTATTTAACACCTTTAGAGATTAAAAATGCAGAATATTTTTTATCGGTATTTTGTATATGGTCTATCAGCCAATTTTTTAAAAAACTCATAACCTCCATGGTAATTAAAGTTTTTCCTTCTTTAATTTCCTGTTGTTGTTCACTTACCTGTTTAGTCAATTTATCATGGGCCATTTTATGTGCGGCTGTGTCAGGATAATTATATTTGTCAAATAAAGCTTCCTCATTTTTAAGATGTGTTTTAGTATATGCAACTATTTCCTCAAAGATGTCGGATAATATTTTTTTCCCTTCTCCTTTTCTCATAGCATCATGAAGTTTATTAATTAAACCGATCCATATTTTATGCTGCTGGTCAATAGATTGAATTCCAACGCTGTATTCATTCGTCCATTCGATAATTGCCATAAAATTTTCTCCAAAGTAATTAAAATTATGTAATAATTCTATTCTTTTAAAATTTAGTATATAATAATTCAATAATCAAGCATTTACCCGGAACCTTTTCGCCATGATTTGAATAGTTTACTGTGTTAATTTTTCCGGCCCCAATATAAATATTCCAAATTATTCTGAATAAAGGCAATTATTTGCTAAATGATAAGATTAAATGCATTTGGCTCGCATTTATGTTAAAATTATTAACGGTTTCCATGAGAAGTTCTGATAAGTTTTCCGATTCAGTACAGTTGTCACATATACTGTGACAACGGCATTTACTTCTATTACAAAACTTTAGCACTTTCTGCGATACTCATTCCTCCTCTTATTTCTAATATTTAATCAAGAAGATTTAATGCTTTGTAATACCCGGCGAATTGTTCTTCATAACTACAATTTGTGCCTGGGAGAAAAAGTATATGAATACATCAGTAAATAAATAATTTCAAAGTAAAGAGTTTGGAAAGGTGTTATGATTTCAATAAATGGGAATGTACCGGATGACAATATCGAAGGTGGAAGATTCTATAAAGCATCAAGTCAACCTAAATGGAATAACTCAGAAAATGAGAGAGAAAGGTGTAAATACCTCTATCCGGGAAATAAAATTCGAAATGCAACTTTTATTAATAATCTGAGGGATGAAATCAACGACCGTAAATTGGAATTGTATGCTGCACTACAGGAGCAAGTAAAGTTTCATAATGTTCGTATTACTGATTTTGTTTTTTCAATTTTAGTTGGAGATGATAACGAATTTGATATTAATATTAAAAATTTATAATAAGATGGGATGAAAGAATAATCATGCAAAAACGAAATAATCGGGACAATTTTTCTTCAAGCAGCTTTTCCGGCGAATCATCTTTTAAACAAGCTGAGAATAAATCCATTCTACCGGCATTGCAAGAGATGCCGGTTGATTTTGGTGTTCAAAAAGATAAAGTAGAAGATAATAGGCTTGTTAATAAAAATGCGCTCAATTATAAAAAATTAAAATTGAATCTCTATCAAATCCATAATAAGGCTATGCTTAGACATTCCAACCAGCCAAACTCATCGGATTTTAACGATCCTTCTTTTGAATATTTTGTAAATAACCGGATTTATTCTAATGATTACCAATGCTACTACTACAAAAACAATATAATGGTAATTTTAGTAAATATTTACCGAGCAGTACAAAATGAGGCAAAAAGTTTTTATAATTATCTGCATAATGCAATAGAAAACGGGTATCATAAAATTGTGATTGACATGACAGCAATAGATTTCATGGATTCCACGTATGTAGGTGTTTTAATCAGCACAAATAGAAGATTTTTAAATAATGGAGGCAAAATAAAACTGGTTTTGGGAAATAATCTGGAGTTTACGAATCCTTTAATAAGACAAAGTCTGGAGAAAAATTTTGATATTTATCTGGATTTAAAAACGGCTATTAGAAGTTGAGAAATAACAGGACACGGCGCTAAATATCCAAAATAAATAATTTTGCACTTATAGACCGGATAAATGATATGTTATTTCTTCTAATTCATATACTAATCAATTCAGCAAGAATCAGGTTGTTAGTGCGAAACTCTTAATATAATTTTTCCTAAGCTGAATAAGTGTATATATAAAATATAAATAAGAATAAGGAAATTATATGAAACAATTCAGGTACCTTCCAATACCTATAAAAATAATAGAAACTATCCGGCATGAAATGTACGATGATTTTGGGCACCAAGTCGAAAGTTCGATTGCAAGTGAAAATAGTTACGGACCTTGCCGTAGTTGTTTGAAACAATTTAAGCCGGGCGAAAAAAGGTTATTGTTCTCATATGCACCGGTAAAAAGCAACAATCCATACAACGAAGTTGGGCCCGTCTTTATTCACGATAGTTGTATGTCTTATGACACCAAAGATGATTTTCCACCGGAAGTTAAAGAAGGGCGACTGCATATACCTCTTGTATTTCGATTCTATAATATAGAACGAAGAATGATAGGTTCCATCCAGGTAAAGGATAATAATGAAGCAGAGAAAATAATATACGGACTTTTTGAAAGAAAAGAGATTGAGTTTATTCATATCCGCAATGCAGAGGCCCAATGTTTCATAGCACAGGTAGAAAGGAATGTTTGAGCCGGAATTTTTAACATTTCGACATAGCTTAAATATTATAAGCATAAAACATCAGCGGAGAGACAGGGATTCGAACCCTGGTACGTCTAACGACGTAAACGGTTTTCGAGACCGTCCCATTCAACCACTCTGGCATCTCTCCTAATATTTGAACTTTTTTTTAGTAGAACAAATAATAATTAGTTCCATTCTCCGCCATAAGCGGATGAGCCTCTGGCTCAAACCACTCTGGCATCTCTCCTAATATTTGAACTTATTTTTTTAGTAGAACAAATAATAATTAGTTCCATTCTCCGCCATAAGCGGATGAGCCTCTGGCTCAAACCACTCTGGCATCTCTCCTAATATTTGAACTTTTTTTTAGTAGAACAAATAATAATTAGTTCCATTCTCCGCCATAGCCGGATGAGCCTCTGGCTCAAACCACTCTGGCATCTCTCCTAATATTTGAACTTTTTTTTTTAGTACAACAAATAATAATTAGTTCCATTCTCCGCCATAGCCGGGTGAGCCTCTGGTTCAAACCACTCTGGCATAACTCCTAAAATGATAACTAAAATTCACCTGCAAATTTACCTCTCAAAATTTCAGCAGGCAAATTTTTATAAATTAAATTGAACGAAACATTAAATGAACTGAAAAAATTAATAATGTACCAAGAATAAATGAAATAATTACAAGCCTTGTGTGATGTTTCAACATCTCACCAAGAACCGCATGAACTGAAAGATATACAAAACCTCCTGCTACGTGTCCCAGCACAGCGCCTAGCAACGAAGCAGGTAATTTCGACTTAAATAGGAAATATCCGGCAATTGCACCTATTACAGTACTGAATTCAACAAGTGTCACATTTCGCAGTACTTTACTCCTGGAATAATTTGAACCAAACATTAAAGCTGCAAGTGCAAGGCCTTCAGGGAATTTATGGGTTGCGATTGCAATAAAAAGGGATTCGTCGTGCCCGTTCCCGGCTCCACCTGTTGATAATGCAATGCCGTCCAAAAAAGAATGGATTGAAAGAGCTGTAATTAATGTTAAAACTATTTCGGAAAATTTTTTTGCTGTTTGTGCATCAAAATGACTTGCAGAACATGCGGGACACACATGGGCAAAATATTTACTTATAAACCAAAATAATAAATAACCGGACAGACCGCTTAAAAATATTTCAATAAAATTAAGATTCTCCGCAGCTTCGGGTATTAAAACAAAAACTGCGGCCCCCATTAATGCCCCTGCTGAAAAAGATATAAGTGCACAAAGTTTTTTGTGATCTAATTTTATAAAAAATAGAAAAACAGCTCCCGAAATAGCTGAAATTAAAGCTATTATTGCTCTTAATAAACTTACTGTTAGCATTTAGTTTTCTTTAATAAAGAATGCAAAATTATCAAAAGTATGGTTGATAAAAAAATTTACACAGCTTTTATTTATATTTTATAAAGTACAGCTTAAAATTAAATTGCTTCCAAAAAAATAAAAATTTTGGTAAAGAAGGTTCAAATTTTTATATTAGTAATCTAAATTGGAAAGGTGCAGGAGTGGTTTTCAGCCAAAGGCTGATCCGCCTCGGGCGGAAACTGGCACTTGATAAAGGGATACATAAATAATGTATTTTGTATACGTTCTTTGGAGTTTGAAACTTAGTAAACGATATGTAGGTGCAACTGAAGATGTTGTTAAACGTTTTCATGAACACAATAATGGGAATAATAAATTTACTAAAGGAGGTATTCCCTGGATTTTAATACACCAGGAAGAG
>Ga0181520_10006246_pt1 | contig 18383 bp, 13 predicted proteins | sample PEATcosm2014_Bin_29_FD_132451 | JGI IMG/M metagenome (GOLD analysis project Ga0181520, IMG submission 132451) | Peatland microbial communities from MTU Mesocosm Facility, Houghton, MI, USA - PEATcosm2014_Bin02_30_metaG | ecosystem: Environmental > Terrestrial > Soil > Wetlands > Peat | place...
GCCATCACATAGCGGCCATCGGGCCAGCCTTCATCGCCCATGCCGCCCGGCTGCGAATTTGCCGCCGGCTTTCGCATATGTTTTTTGCCCAGCAGAACGGAGCCGAGGCTCTTTCCGTTTTGATCTTTAAGCTCCACCGATGTTCCGGTGTCCGGCCCGGCGCCGGGCGGCAGCAAATCCAGCCGGCCCAGTTGTGACGGCCCGATTTCCTCGCTTTGCACCACTTTCAAGTCGGCAAATTTCAGCAGCAGATCGCTGATCTGCGAAAAATTCGCCGGATAATCCCCGCGCTCGCGCACGCGCCAGAGATTGTCGCGCCGCTCCAGGCTCACCTCGCCCGCGCCGGACTTGAGGTGGATCAGCGCCACGTCGTTTACCGGCAAATCCGGCAGCAGCTTCTGGCCGATGGCCGTCCCGCCGCTGTGCCAGGAACTTGCGGTCTGTTTGCGGACGAACAGCCCCGCCGCTCCGACCACCACCACGAGTGCCAACAGGATGAGAAATTGTTTACGGTTCATTTGGCTGAAGTTTTTTTCCGTTTGATCATCGCAATGCCGATGCCCGCCGCCGTGACGCCCAGCGGCATGGCCAGAATGTTGAGCCACTTGAGCCGCGTCTCCAGCGACACGACCTCCTTCCGCAAATCTTTTTTCGTCTGCTTCAATTCCTTGCTGATTTCCCCCTGTTTTTTGCTGAAATTTTCCACCTCGGCCTTTTGTTCGGGGGAGAGGATGTAGCGCTGGTCCTTGTCCTGTTTCTGCTGCTGCAATTCGCCCAGCCGCTGCTCCGTCTCCTGCAGGCTTTGCTGCAATTCGTCAATTTTGGCCTGCCCGCTTGCCTCCGCCTCCGCCTCCATTTTTTTAATGAGCGTGAAGGGCCGGTTCACCGTCGCGCGGCTGCGCACGCCGATGAGATTGCTGTCGCCGGCCATCTGCTCGACCAGATTTTGCGCCAGGCTCAGATTCGCGTTCATCTCGCTGACCATCACGCCAAAGGGGCCTTCCGTCTTGCGCAGCGAAAAATCATCGGCCAGCAAATCTGAATCGCCAAACAGCACCACCGATGTCTCCACTTTGGATTCCTTCAAGGAATCGCCGGCTGACGCTGCCATTTGATTGGTGGAACCACTGGATTTGTCTTCCGGCCGGCCGTCGGGGAACGCGGTCTTGAATTTTCCCGTCAGGCGGATGGCCAGCTTGTAATTCACGCCGCTGGGTTTGAATCCGTTCAGGATGCTCGCGCCGCTCATGGCCGCCATCATGCTGTCCACCAGTTCAGATTCCTTGGTGCTGTTGAGCAACACCGTTTCCTTCAGGCCGGTGGCCGGCTCGCCGGTAAAGGCGCCGGACATCGGCAGCCAGATGCTGTCAAGCTGGCTCGTCACCACATCGTTGGTGTTGATGCCTTCGGACGTCAGGGCGAGCCAGTCCGGCGCCTCGGTGGGCTGGCCGTTCTCACCGCCCAGCTCCATTTTGAAGTTCAAGTCGGCCACGACCTTGCCGGGATCAAATTGAATCCCCCAGGCCGGCAATAATTTGTCGAGCGTGGCCGACGCGCCGGCCATTTCGCCGGACATGGGATTTTGCTGGCGGCTCGACAGAACGGATTGCGCATCCAGAAAAGCGATCAGCTTGCCGCCGCGCAGGACGAACTGGTCAATCGCATATTGCGCCTGGGCTGAAATATCCTTCGGATAGATGACCACCAGCACTTTTACGTCGTCATCAATTTTGTCCGCCGTCATTTCGATGCGGCGCACGTCGAAATCCTGTTTCAACTGGTCAATCAAGGTCCAGGCCGGCGTCCCGCCCTGCTGGCCCATCTGCGCCATCATCGGATTGCCCATCTCGCCAAAAACGGGCAGCGCGCTCATCACCCCGACGACGGGTTTTTCGGGCGCCAACACGCGGGTGATGGCGCGCGTGATGTCGTATTCAAGCTGACGTTCGCGACCGGGGTCGAGGAACGGCAGCGCCACAGTCTGGTCGGCGAGCGTAAAGGACAGGCCGAGGTAAAATTCATCACCGGTTTGCAATTGCTGGGGTTCCAGGCCGTCGAGCCGCGCGGAATCTGCGGCGTCCGAATCCGGCTGCGGATCAAATTTTTCGATGACCAGATTTTTCCCGGCGATCTGTTTGTATTCCTGCAACAAATCTTCGACCTGGCGCGCGTAGCTTTTCAAATACACGGTCTCCGGCGTGGCGGTTTCACTCTGCGTGCAGTAAAAACGGATTTTCACCGGCGTATCCATTTTTTTCAACACGGCCCGGGTGCCGTCGGACAGCGTGTAGGCTTTTTCCTGCGTCAGGTCCATGCGCACCGGTTTGACGCCGGTAATGACATTGACGGCGATGACGATGACCAGCATCACGACGATGCCGGCGGACGAATAGAGAATGGTTTCGAGCGGCTTCTTTTGCATCTGGTCTGAAAAATTAGCTGGTACGGTGCGTGCGCAAAATCACGCTGGTGGTAAACAGCGAGAACCCGATCACCGACAGGAAGAAAATAATATCCCGCGAATCGAGCACGCCCTTTTGGAATCCTTCAAAATGGGTGATGACACTGAACGAGGTGATGACGTCCACGAGCCATTGCCAGTTGTGGGTGAGACTTTGCAACATATTGATGACCGGCGGAAAGCCGGCGAGAATCAGGAACAAGCACGCCACGACCGAGATGATAAAACTGACCACCTGGCTGCGCGTGATGGCCGAGGTGATGCAGCTCACCGCCAGATAAGCGCCCGCCATCAGCCAGCTTCCCACGTAGGCGGCGAAGATGACGCCGTTGTCCGGGCTGCCGAGATGGTTCACCGTCAGCACCACCGGGAAGGTCAGGAACAGCGCCAGGCCGAGAAACAACCACGACGCGACGAATTTTCCCACGATGGCCTCCCACGGCGCAATGGGCATGGTGAGCAACAGTTCGAGGGTGCCGACGCGCCGTTCCTCCGCCCATAATCTCATGCCCACCGCCGGGACGAGAAACAGGTAAAACCACGGATGCCACATGAAAAAGGAACTGGCCAGCGACGCCTGGCCGCGTTCAAAAAAGCCGCCCACCATGAACGTGAAAAACCCGTTCAGCAGCAGAAAAATGACGATGAACACGTAGGCCACCGGCGAGGTGAAACAGGCCAGCAGCTCGCGCTTCGCAATGGTTTTAATGTTGCTCAAACTGTTCATACTCGGGTTTCGGATTTCGCGTTTCGGTTTTCACTCCGGGTGTCTGGCATGGTGATGTTGTGGAAGACTTCATCCAGCCGGCCTTCTTCCGTGCGCAATTCCTCAATCTGCCAGCCGTTGGTGGCCGCGATGACTTCGCGCGTCAGGTCGCCGTCGCCCGCCACGCGCGGAAAGACGGTCACGGTGACGCGATTGCCGTTCGCGGAGGCCGTGACTTTTTTCGCGCCCCGCAACTGGTTTAATTTTTCCTGCACCGCGCCCGCGCCCAAGCCCTGGACGCGGAGTGTTACCGCCCCGGCCCATTCCGATTTGCGCCGCAGTTCCGCCGGCGTGCCGTTGGCCACAATCGCGCCCCGGTCAATGATGATGGCCCGCGTGCAGGCGGCATCCACTTCTTCGAGAATGTGCGTCGAGAAAATGATCGCCTTTTTCTCGCCCATTTTGCGGATGAGCTGCCGGATTTCGCTCTTCTGGTTCGGGTCCAGGCCGTCGGTCGGTTCGTCGAGCACCAAAATGTCCGGGTCGTGAATGATGGACTGCGCGAAACAGGTGCGATGCCGGTAGCCTTTGGAAAGCGTGTCCACGTTTTGGTGCAGCACGGAGTCCAGAAAGCACAGGTCCACCACGCGGCTGAGGGCCGATTTCTTGGCGTCGCCGCGCAGGCCGCGAATTTCCGCGGCGAAATTTAGAAAGCCATAAACCGTCATGTCCGTGTAGGCGGGCGCGCTTTCGGGCAGGTAGCCGAGGAGTTTTTTGGCGGAGATGGGCTGCTCGGCCATGTCATAGCCGCCCACCGTCACCGTGCCGCTGCTGGGCGGGAGGAAGCCGGTGAGCATCCGCATGGTGGTGGACTTGCCGGCGCCGTTCGGCCCCAGGAACCCCAGCACCTCGCCGCGTTCCACGGTAAAGGAAACCCCGTCCACCGCCCGCTTGGCGCCAAATAGTTTGGTCAAATTTTCAACTTTAATCATTTCACTTCTCAGTTCCAACGTGAAGCTCTATAAACAATTCTATGCAGGCCAAAAGGTCAATCAAACATTTTGGAAATTTAGACACTCCCGCAAAAAAATGTTCAAAAAAATGAGAGGAGGGCGTGCCAGAATTGGTGGGGCGTTGAATTCCAAGATTTTTGACTCTTGTGGAAAAGCCCCCGTTAGAGCATTTTCAAAAAAACTGTAGCCACAAAACGGGCAACAGCAGCGCGCGGCAAAGCAGCATTTTGGAGTGCGGTGGCAGAGCGCAGCGGCGACACCGCTTTCGCCCGCACGGCGTTTTAACGAACCAATCAAAGCGTTCGCCCGCACGAAAGCGGCGTGGCGCTTCTTCCCGCCGCAGTCCATGAGGTCATCAGAACCTCAATGCGCCCGGCAAAAATCGGCCACAGTTTTAGTTAAAATGCTATAGGGGCGCCATCCCCCAATTACTTCCCTAAAAACCGAGATCCGCGGCCTCTTTCGGATTTCGGGGACTCGGACTTCGGATTTTAATTCAGTCCGCTTCCAGGGCAAGCTGGCCGCTTTCGGCTGCGTCCGTTTTTTCCGCCGGGGGTTCCGGCGACGGTTCGGCGGCGGGCGCATTGGGATCATGCAGGCGCACGAGCACAGGACGCAGCAGGCGGCCCTGAAACGTCATGCCCGGCGCGAGCGTTTCGGCGACGAGCACCCCGGCGGGTGGAGTTTCCACACCGTGGGCGCGATGTTTCTGCGCGTCAAATTTTTCCGCCGGCGCGGCGCTGAACAACACCACGCCCACCCGGCGCGCCGCATCGCGGCAGGCCGTTTGAAAACTGCCAATCTGCTCAGCCAGATCGGTGTTGCCGGAACGCGCGGCGGCATTGTGCAGCGCAAAAATGTGGTCGAGGATGCGCGCAACCACCTGCAGCCATTCGCCCTCGGTGCGGCGGAATTTTTCGATTTCGAGCCGCAGCGCGCCTTTCTCCGTGTCATTGAGCTTCAATTGGAATTCGTTGAACTCGCGGATTTCCTCGCTCATGCGTTCGGCGATTTCCTTCGCGCTGGCCACGGTCTTGTCGGTGTTGCCCTTGGTGGTCTCCTGCACCAGAGCCCACTGGTCGGTGGCGGCGGAAATCTGGGCGGAATAGGTTTTTAGATTCTGCAATTGTTCCACGACCGTCGTGACGGCGTTGACCTCGATCAACTTGCAGACCGCGCGATAATCCAGAATGTACGGCAGGCAGCCCAGCAGCGCGCCGAGCGCGACGCAGCCGACCGAAATATACATTTCCGCCTGCGAAATCGGGTGTGCGGCCTTGTAAATTACGGCGGCGGCGACGGCGATCAAAAGCGCAAACGTCACCAAAAAAGGCCACTTGGGAATTTTCCAGATGGGGACTTCGTTCATAGCCCCATTATCTGAAAAAAGCCGGCGAAGCGCAAGCCACAGCGCGTTTGGGCAGTGTCCTAATTTGCGAGCCGGGCTTCAGCTCGCTTAAACACCGGATGGCAAGGCCGCGTAAAATGGCTGAAACGGCCTGTTTTCAAAAATAGTGTTAGCGGCTACGTGGTATTTTTGGGGAAGGCGTGTAAAATTGCGGGGAATGCGACAATGTATATCGCAAACGAATGGGCCGGCGGTCGCGCATCAGGGCCATAACCACGGTGGCTCACAAAGTAGGGTCGGCTTCGCCGACGCATTGCTCGCGCTGACGCGCTCGCGGAGCAGGCGGGACGCCTGCCCTGCTTTGGCGGGATTCGTGGGAAGAACCTGGGCCCCAATCAAGGCCAGTCACGATAAATCAAGGTGAATCAAAGTGAATCAAACCACTTTACAAAAAAACGGGCCCCCCGTTTCACGCACCCTTGCCGCGCTGACTCATCATGCCAGCTTGTAGCGTCGAGGCTGCGCCTCGATCTTTTCCCTGTTCCCGTTTGCCGCGCCAAAGTTGGACATAGGCGGGTCCGCTTTTTAGAAAATTCTGTTAGCGGCTACGTGGTATTTTTGGGGAATGGGTATAAAGTCATGGTTGTATGTGACAATATTCAAACCAGACGGTTGGGCAAAACGACGGCCCAGCCGCAGGTTTATCCGAGTGAATCCGACCGAATCCGACTAAAAAAATCCAGAAACGACCCATCATGTCAAAAATAGACAGTTCGTAAAACCTGTTGCCGCCGTTGTCAGGCTCCCATTGAATGTATAGTTCCCCCGCCGGTGACGTTGGAGCGTGGCTGGTCTTCAACACACCCGCCCCGGTCGTAGCGTCCAGGCATCCCTGCCTGACGTAGAGGGCGGCATCTTTGCCGCCCGGAAAGGGTGTGAAGGTTTATTACGTGCTGGCAGGTTCCACCGCGCTTCGATGGAGGTGAGTTTTTCCGCCGGGCTGGGAAGCCCGGCTCTACGGCAGCCAGGATGGCCGCCGCCACGGTGCGGGCGTCAAGATGACCTGCCGCGTCTGCCCGGGGTTTTCTTCTCGCCGCCCGGGGTAAACGGGCGTACTCTATAATGAGGGTTGGTTCTTCAGCTCATGGCCGGTTGAATTTTAGCTTGGTAGTATTTATGAATATTCTGCTTGTCAGTCCCAAAACTCCGGACACGTTCTGGAGTTTCAAACATGTTTTGCGTTTCGTTTCCAAAAAATCCACGTTCCCGCCCCTGGGCCTGCTCACGGTGGCGGCCATGTTGCCGCGCGAATGGCAGCTCAAGCTCGTGGATTTGAATGTGACCACCCTGGACGAGGCGGATTTGCGCCGGGCGGACGTGGTGATGATCAGCGCCATGCTGGTGCATGAGGCGTCCGTCCGCAAAGTGGTGGCGCGCTGCCGGAGTCTGGGCAAACCCGTACTGGCCGGCGGGCCGCTGTTCACCACGGGCCATGAGACGTTTCCGCAGATCGAACATTTTGTGCTGGGCGAGGCGGAGGACCTCATGCCGCAAATCGTGGCCGACCTGCAAGCCGGCCGGTTGCAGCGAATTTATCAGACGGCCACCCGGCCGGACATGGCGTTGTCGCCGGTGCCGCGCTGGGACCTGGTCAACTTGAAAAATTACGTGACCATGGCCGTGCAGTTTTCGCGCGGGTGCCCGTTCGACTGCGAATTTTGCGACATCATTGTGATGAACGGCCGCACGCCGCGCACCAAATCACCCGGCCAGGTTATTGCGGAGCTGGAGGCGCTGCGCGCGCGCGGCTGGAAGGACATGGTTTTCATCGTGGACGACAATTTCATCGGCAACAAAAAACGGACGCGCGAGCTGCTGCAGGAGATGATCGCCTGGCGCCAGCGGACGGAGCCGGAGATGGGTTTTCTCACCGAGGCTTCGGTGAATCTGGCGGACGACGCGGAATTGCGGGGGCTGATGGTGGCGGCGGGCTTCCGCAAGGTGTTTGTAGGCATCGAGACCCCCGTGGCGGCATCGCTCGCCGAATGTCACAAGTTTCAGAACGAGGGACGAAATCTGGTGGCGGCGGTGCAGACGCTGCAGCAGGACGGCTTGCAGGTCATGGGCGGGTTCATCGTGGGTTTCGACCACGACACGCCGGACGTTTTTAAACAGCAGTTTGAGTTCATCCAGCGCTCGGGCGTGGTGACGGCGATGGTGGGACTGCTCACGGCGCTGCCGCAGACGCGGCTGTATCACCGCCTCAAACGCGAGGGCCGGCTGGTGGCCAAAAGCTCCGGCAACAACACGGATGCAACGATGAATTTCCGCCCCAAATTGAGCCGCGAATTTCTGGAATCGGGTTACCGCGACCTGATGAAAAAATTGTACGAGCCGGGCGCGTATTATCAGCGCGTCCGGACGTTTCTAAAACATCACAAGCCGGCGCGGCAACATCTGCGGCTGTCGTGGGCGGACTTTGGCGCGTTCGTGAAATCGTTCTGGCTGCTGGGCGTCTGGTATCGCGGGCGGCTGGCCTACTGGCGGTTTTTCTGGGGCACGCTTCTGCGGCGTCCGCGGCAGTTCCGCGAGGCCATTGAACTGGCCATCACCGGGCATCATTTCCGTCGCGTGGCAAAAGGCTTGTAAAATCCGAAATCCGAAGCCGCGAAATCCGAAAGAATTCCGAAGCCCGAAGGCTGAATCGGCGGGTTGGGAAAGATCTTTTCTTTCATTGTTCCAGAACGGCGGCAAAAAAATTTTCGGGTTTCGGAATTCGGGCTTCATTCGGCTTTCGGCCTTAGGTTTTCGGATTTAAACCGCAGACACGGCATTATCTGCTTGCCCGGCGGGCAGCGGCGGAACATCCTTTATCGGATGGCTGTACCCACGCAAGCACCTGTTACCACCGCCCCCGAATGCCCTTCCAAAGCGAAGGTGATCATCATTAAAATCATCGCCCTGACGGCCATCAGCCTGGGGCTGTGTTTTGGCCAGAGCTGGGCCTCCACGCGCTATTACCGGCCTGATTATGTGGCCGGATTCTACACCGGCTTGCTGGAAGGCGCGCTCATGCCGGCCGCGCTGCCCGGATTGGTGGGAGGGAAAGACGTGCCGATATATGCGCCCAACAACGTGGGCCGCGGCTACAAGATCGGCTACATTTTGGGGCTGAACACCTGCGGCACGTTTTACTTCGGCATCGCCTTCTGGCAGCCCCGGCGCAAGCGCTGACAGTGACATCTGCGATTTGCGATAATGGCAATATGCGCTACGCGATTCTGATACTGTTTGTAATTTTGGGAATAGTGGTTGGACTTGTTCTGCCCTATTATCTCCAAGACAGTATTTCTGACGCGGGATTCACATTTCCGGCTGGATCAACCTCTCCTGCTTCGCAGCACGAGATTTCTATCCCAACAGTCCTGTGGTTTCTGCGCGTGCTTGGTATTTGCCTTGGCTTGATTGCTATTTTGTATTTTGTTTTATCCCGGAAGAAGTCGGAAGCATAATTCCCATATCGGCAACAGTTCGCGCAGGCGGAAAAACTCGTAAATCGTATATCGCAAATCGCAAATCAATAAGGCCAGTCGCAAAAAATTTCCATCACGCTTAACACGCCGCCGCCCCAGTAAATGCTCGGCGCGAAAGTAAACACGCGCCGCTTCTTTTCATAAACCAGCGTGACCGGATGTTCGGGAATGTTCGGATCGTAAGCCATGAATTCGATGTTCTCGCCGGTTTCGGCGAAGCGATACAGGACGATTCCATGATTGATGGTGATGCGCGGAAATCGGAACAGATGAACCAGCGCCACGCCGCGCCGGGGCAGCGAATGTTTCAGTTTCTCCGCCATCTTTTCCTGAAACCGCCCCGAGACGCGGAAGATCATACGCCAATGACTGCGCAGAAAATACGATTCCCATGCCGCGCCGCATTCCGCCTTGAGCAGCGCCTCCTGCGCCCGGCTGAAGGCGCGCAAACCGTCGTAGCCGGGGATCACGATCCGCTCCGATTCCGCGCACGGGCGGCGCGGACTGCGGGAGATAATTTCGCGGACCAGTTTCCGGCAAGTCTCCGCGTTGGCGGGCGGCAGTTCCGGCGCAAAACGCGCGTGGTCAAAAAACAGCCGGATCGCCCGCACCAGCACAAAGCAGCGATGATAATACGTCGGCGGCGGATCGGCCTTGTACGTGGTCATTGCGCCGGTGGCGGGGTCGAAGTGGTACTTCCACACGAGTTCGTGCGCGAAGGCGAAAGTGTCGCGCTCAAACAGAAAGCGGTGCGCAGGACCTGGAGCCGTCATTTTTTTTGCGCCAGGTCGGCGCCGCTCAAGGCCAGTTCCGCCGCCAAAACTTTTGCGTCCCCGATGTAGGCGGAAACCTGCGCCTGAATCAAGGAACCCAGACAGCCGGTGATGACCGCCTCGATGCGCAGGGTTTCTCCCGGGCGCGCCGAGCCGAGGATTTTCACGGCGCGCAACGCGGTCAGTTTCAGCCGCGGCCAGCGCGGATTGGCCGGGTCTTCCTGCGCCACCATGCCGGCCACCTGCGCGGCGGACTCCACCAGCAGCACGCCGGGCATGATCGGTTCGCCCGGCAGATGGCCACGCAGATAATATTCATCGCCACGCACGCGATATTCGCCCACGCCTTTCACACCGGGCGTGAGGCTTACCATCCGGTCCACGAACCGGAATTCCGGGCCGTGCGGCAGCGACCGCATGGCCAGTTGCAAAATTTCGGGTCCGGCGCTCATGAGTTAAGAAGTGATGGGTAATCCGCCATCGCTGCACTTTGGCACAAAAGGTGCATGAAACGGAAGCACGCTGGGAGCGTTTCTCCCTCTCCGCTCCATCGGATGGAGGGGAGAGGGCCGGGGTGAGGTGAGTCGTTGCACCAACATCGTTTTCCCAGCCTTTGGCAAGTGAGCGCGGGCTTCTCCCCCGGCTCCAACTTGTCTTCCGGTTCATGGTGAGGTGTTCGTCTCATTGTTTCAACGGCTCCGCGACCGTGTAATCCGGCGGCAGGGTGGCCTCGAACAAATCCGCCGCCAGCGGCTGGTTCAACACGATGTTGGTGAACGTATTTTGCAGCGTGGAGCCGTCGGCAAATTTCATTTCCGTGTTGGCGATGATGTAATCGTTGGTGTGAAAGCCAATCACCACCTGGCCGATGAATTTGCGCGCGGCCTCACTGCGCGGCTGCAGCGTCATCTGCAAAATGGAATTGGTCACCGCCGCCGACACCAGTCGGAAATGTTCCTCCATGGACGCGCGGTCGCGCGGGAGGCTGGCGTCCATCAGCGACAGCGCGTCTTTCATGGGGCCGGACGGCACCGCGCCCAGCGCATATTTTTCCGCGCGCTTGAGCCGCGGATAAATGATGAGCAATTCCTCCGGCCGGCGCAGGACGATGGTTTGCACCGGCTGGCCGATTTCCCAGCGGAATTCGCCCGGTTTCACCCACACCTTGCCGGGGGTGATCAGCGGCATATTCAACACGGTCAGCGTGCGGGTCTGGGTGAAATCGCCGGACCAGCTTTGCAAATTGGTCTGCACCTCGAACCATTTGTTGAACTGCGCGTCGTAGTCGGCCGCATGGGAAACCATCGCCATCAGAAGCAGCAGAGAACAAAGCCATGCCGCAACCCCGTTGGGGTTGTCGGTTTGGGGCGCGTTTTTCCAGGGCAGCTCGTTCCTCGCAACCCTGGGCTTTGAGCCGGAATCCCTTTGGGATTTGGCATTGGCAAGCCCGAAAGTTTTCAGGCCTGAGTTTTCTTCGGCCAGATGGGAGTGAATTGGTACCATTGGTCTATATTTTCACGGATTTCAGGTTCGAATGCACGCAGGATTTGCTGGGTCAACTCGCGCCGCGCCTCGCGATTGCCCAGCGCCCGGCGGTCATAAACAAATTCCGGCAGCACCTTCACCGCGTAGCCGTCCGGACGGCGCACAATCGTCACGCCCACCAGCGCGCAGCCGGAGGCGCGGGCCAGCTCCGCCGCCGCCAGCGACGCCTCGAACGGGTGGCCGAAAAATTCCACCGGCACGCCGCCGCGATCCGGCGGGCGATCCAGCGACACTGCCATGTCTGCGCCGTTCTGCAATTGCTTGATCACTTCCACAAACGCGAAACCGTCGTCGCCGATAATGAGCGTGTCCACGCCGTAGCGCGCGCGCGCCGCCTTGCGCATGTCAGTGAGGCCGTCGTCGGGTTCGGCCTGCGTGAGAATCGTCAGCCGGATGCCGAGCTGATTCAGCAGCAGCCCGCCATGTTCCCAGTTGCCCAGGTGCAGGGTGATGAACAACGTGCCGCGTCCGCGCCGCCGCGCCGCGTGGATGATTTCCAGTTCGCCCTGGTGCGTAAGCCAGTTGTGTACCTGCTCGCCGCCCTCCACGCGCCACAAATCCACCAGCTTGGCGGCAAATTTCCGATGCGCCGCGCGCGCGGCTTTTTCTGCCGCCGCCCGGTCGCCGCCAAAAACGGGCAGAAAATTTTGCACCACCACTTCGCGCCGCTGCCGTTGCTTCAGCCAGTAAACATCCGCCAGCAGCATGGCGATGCCCTTCACCAATCCCGCCGGTAAAATTTTCGCGACCACCGAACCTCTGCGCCACAAGCCGGCGCAGTAAAACCCCGGCTGCCTGGCGGGCGATGGGTGTTGGGTGTCGGGTGTCATGGGCGAATGACTAATGACGAAGTGCTAATAACTAAATAATGACCAAACCCGAATGAGCCCACGAACGTTTCAGCGCGTGAATCGTGCCATTGGACATTTGGCATTGGAAATTCTTTCGTCATTCGGATTTAGGATTTAGTCATTTGGAGTTCAGGCTGCGTCCTTCCCCGTCACCCGACCCTTGTCCCCTTTGAACAAGCGCCACCAGGCCGGCAGGAGGAAAACCGAGATCAACATGTTTGCGCCGATGCCCACCGCGCACACCCGGCCCAGGCTGGCCATGCCCAGATTGCTGGAAAACGCGAGGGAGCCGAACCCCGCCACCGCCGTGGCGCCGCACAGCATCAATGCCCGCCCCACGGACCGCCGTACCGCCGCCAGATCACCGCCGTGCCGGCGCAATGCAAGCTGGATGAAAATAGTATAATCCACGCCCGTGCCCAGCATCAGCGGCAGCGCCATCAGGTTCATCAAATTCCAACTCCAGCCCGCCAGCGCCATCGTGGCCAGCAGACACACGCCGCTCAAACCCAAAACCGCCATGCCCAGCAGAATTTCCGTCGCCCGCCGAAACGCGAACCACAGCGAAAGCAGCACGAGCAAAACCATGGGCGCAACCAGCGCCCACATTTTTGACTGCACCCGTTTCAGCGTGGCGTTGCCAAGCAGCTCCCAGCCGGAGAGCAGCGCATGGTTTTGCGCAAGCTGTTTGGACAAGGCCACCAGCTCCGTGGCGTCCACCTGGTTCGTTGCGGGATAAACGAGGCCCATCACCAGACATTCATCCGGCGTTCGCGCCACGAACCGTTTCAGCAGCCACTGGCTGACCTGATTGGTCGGCCACATCACTCCCGTGCTGCGCGCCGCGCCCGCCCACGTGCGCACCAGTTCATCCGTGAGCAGCAGCGCGTTGGCATTGAAACCCGCGTTCAAAGCCGCGTCGCGCAGCAGCGGGCCTTTTTCTCCGAGCACCGCCGCCGTCGCGCGATTGGCCGTTTGAAATTCGCCGCGCGGCCACAACGTGTCCGGCAGCAGATACCGGCCAATCAGATGATTTGCAACCGCGCCGTCCATCAATTTTTCCGCGGCGATGAGGCGCTGATAAACTTCCGCCTCGTCGCGCCCGGGCACAATCAGCCAGAGCGGTTGCGGCGGCAGGCCGAGTTCGGCGGTCATTTCGTCCAGCGCTGTCTGCGCCTCGCCATGTTCCGGCTGCAAGGCGTTTCCGCTCCGGTCAAGCCCGGGCCGGTGGCTGCACAGCACCGCGCCCGCGGCGAGAAAAATCAAACCCGTCAACCATAACGCGGAACGTGGAAGGCTTGGCTGTGCGCTGGAACTCGCGGGCGGGCCGTCCGCGCTCCGAATTTCGTGCGGCGCCACGAAATAATTCCACCAGTGAAACGGCGGCTGGTTCGGTCGCGGCTGACGGCGTTCGGGAAACAGCGGCGGCAGATAAATCATCACCATCACCAGCGCGGACAGGGCGATGCCGATGGCGACCAGCGAGCCGAGCTGGCCGAGGCCGGGCAGGCCGCCGAAATTCAAAACCAGAAATGCGCTCATCGTGGTGATGGCCGCCCACAAAATGCTGGGCGCAATCGCCCGGCGGATTTCCGGCACTGTCATTTGCGGATGGGCGAGCGCCTCCTGATAATGCACCACCGCGTAGTCCACCGCCAATCCCAGCAGCACCGCGGCGAAACCCAGCGCCACCACGCTGATCGTGCCCAGCACCAGCGCGCCCAGCGCCAGCGTGGCAAACAGGATCAGGCCCAGCAACGCCAGCAGCCACAGCATCGGCAGCCATCGCCGGTGCGTCAGCCAGAACAAAATGGCGATGATCGTCGTCGTCGCGCCCACCGAATGGCTCATGTCGTGTTGCATGCTGGTGGCAATTTCCTCCACAAAAACCGGCCGGCCCGTATAGCGCACGACGACGCCTTGCCAGGCTGCTTTCGCCGGCCCCGACTGCAATTCCGCCACCGCCGCATGAATTGACTGCAACCAGCTTTCGCATGCGCGGTAGCTGGTCAAATCCACTGCAGATTGCAAATACAGCAGATGAAAGGTGCCGTTGGTCGAGGCGAACATTTGCTGTCCCTGATCCATGGACATGCCGCTGATGTTCGTGAGCGCCGGCATGGTGAGCAGATTGAACGGGTCAAACGAGCGCCGCGCCAGGTCCATGGGCGACATGGAAGTGGCCAGCAATTCGCGCGTCTCGTCCAGCGCCGGCTTGAGCCGGTCGGGCGCGAGGCGGTTCGTCAGCGCGGCGAAATCTCCCGGCGGCTGGTCGAACCACAGCCAGCCCAGCAGTTCGCCGAGTTGTTCCGGCCGTTCCATCCACGGCGCCTGCCAGGTCACTTCGGCCACCAGATTGGTTTCCTGCCGCAACCGCGCCGCCAGTTCGCCCGCCAGCCGGTCCGCCGTGTCCGCGTCCGGCGCGCGGAGGGTGACGATGAGTTCACGCGCATTGGTGAAATGCTGCTGATACAATTTCAGACCCTGGACGGTCGGTTCGTCCGCCGGCAGCAGGTCAAGGATGTCCACGTCGAAGTGCAGCCGGCACAGTCCGAGACCCACGGCCAAGACGAGCAGCGCCCACCACCAGCGTTTTAAAAAGGCGCTCACGGCGAGAGGAACCCCTCCACGGTTTCGCCCGTACGCGAATTTTCCAGCCGCCAGCCGCCGTCGGGCTCGCGTTCAAACTGGAAATTTTTCGGCAGCGGTTTGCCGTCGAGCGCGCGGGGCAGGTAAAGCCAGCCAAAGCGCGTGGACCCCGGCCCGTGTCCACTAAAGCTCATATTCCGCTGCGGGAATTTAATCAGCCACCGGTTCGACGTGGTCTGTGCCGAGAGAATGGCCATCGGCGTCTTGTCGAACTGGATCAGACAGCGCCCGGCATCGTCGCTGGCCAGCACCAGGTCGCCGCCGAATTCGGGCAGACCGCGTTGCGGACGCCAGAGCGCCTGGCCCTGTTGCACGTGCCAGTCCGGTCCGGTGGCCGTGAACAAACTTTGGGTGCCCGTTTGGCAGCCGCAGAGAAAAATGAGGCAGGACAGCAGAATCAATTCTGAAATCCGAAGTGCGAGTCCCCGAAATCCGAATGAAGCCCGAAATCCGAGATCCGAATTGAGTTTTGCGCCGTTCTGGAAAAGTGTCGGCGAAATTCCGCCCCATGCTGCTGATTCGGCTTTTGGGCTTCGGATTTCTTTCGGTATTCGGCTTTCGGACTTCGGCTTTCGGGTTAATGGGGGCAATCGGCGGAACACCTTGGTGGTTTGCAACGTTAGGCATCCCTGCCTGACGTAAAGGGCGGCATCTTTGCCGCCCGAATAAGTGCGGCTGACTCTTACGCGCTGGAGGATTTCAAAGCGCTTGAACGGATGAAAGATTTTTCCCGCCGGGCCGGGAAGTCCGGCTTCGCTGGTTGTCAAACCGCTGCCTGTCATTGTTGGTTGCCTCATGAAAAATGTCCAGCCGCTTGAATCTCCGGTATGATGCAAAATCCCGCAAGCGATGAAAAGATTTGGCCGCGTTTTAATTAAACCGGACGCCTGTAGCGGCGGTCTGTGACCGCCGATGCCCGCATCCTGCTGTGGCATCATATGACCGCCGAACGCTTGTCATTGGAAATCTATGACCACCATCTCACAACGGAGCGCTCCTTTTGGAGTGCGGCGACACGTCGCCGCTTTGGAACTGGCAGACATGTCTGCCAGTTCCAAAGCGCGGACACGTCCGCGCACTCCAAACCCGGCGCGTTGGAACGCGAGTTGTCCCAGCTCGCAGCGGCACCCGGAACCAGCGTGTCGGGACAATTATTTACCGCGACTCAGCACAAAGATGGCCAGATCGGCATGACGGTTGACATCGTCCGTGATTTCCCTGGCCCCTTCGGTGTCGAGCGCGATGCGCCGCTGGATATGAAAGTTTTTTTCCGCGCAAAAGGATTCAAAGTCCGCAATCGAAAGAAACCGGATGTCCGGCGTGTCATACCATTGGTCTTTCAGCCAGCCGTAACCGCGCGGCGCGCGGCCGTCTTCCGCCAGAATGCGGCGCAGCTTGTGAAACGCCAGATTGGGAAAGCTGACGATGCCGGTCGCGCCCACGCGGAGCATTTCGGTGATGACGCCGGTAACGTCCTTTACCGCCGGCAGCGTCTGCGAGAGCACCACGCAGTCAAATTGCCCGTCGGCGAACGCGCGCAAACCGGCGTTCAAGTCAGCCTGAATGACATCCAGGTTCCGCTGCAATGCGCCAAGGATTTTTTTCTCGTCCAGTTCCACGCCCACCAGCCGCCCGCGCCCGCTGTGTTTGAGCCGCGCCAGCAGCCGGCCGGTGCCGCAGCCGAGGTCCAGCACGCTGGCCCGCGGCGGAATCAATTCCACAATCCGGTCATAGTCGAGCCGGCGCTCGTGGAAAATGCTGGTGGTTCCGGGCTGCTCTTCTTTTTCAACGCGCTGGGCGTTGGGCGCCGGGGCGAGATCGTTCACAAAGGCGCGGATCATTTCCCCGTAACGGTCAAAATCATCCGGCAGCAAAAAGGCATCGTGGCCGCAATTGCTTTGGATGTCGCAATAGCTCACGGCGGCGTTGTGGTGAATCAGCGCGTTGGCGATGTCCCGGGACTGGCTGGGCGGAAACAGCCAGTCGCTGAAGAAACTCAACACCAGCCAGCGGCAGCGGGCGGGACGGAAACTGGCGGCCAGTTGCTCCGGCGTTCCACCCAGATCAAACAAATCCATGGCGAGCGACAGCACCAGGTAGCTGTTGGCGTCAAAGCGGTCCACGAACTTGGTCCCCTGATGGCCGAGATAGGAGCCCACGGAAAACGTTTTCTCAAATTCAATCGCCTCCTCGCGCGGATGCAGCCGGTCGCCCTCAAATTTCTGGTTCATGGCTTCCGGCGACAGATAGGTGATGTGGCCGATCATACGCGCCAGCGCCAGGCCCACGGCGGGGCCGTGCGGCTGGTCATAATACTGGCCGCCGTGAAAAAAGGGATCGCGGCGAATGGCGTTCCGGCCCACGACATCGAAGGCGAGCGCCTGGCTGGTCAACCGCGGCGAACTCGCCAGCACCACCGCGCCACGCAAACGATCCGGATGCCGCGTGGCCCAGGTCAATACCTGATGTCCGCCCACGGAACCGCCGACGACGGCCAGAAGCTGGCCGATGCCCAGGTGATCCAGCAGCCGGCGCTGGACTTCCACCATGTCGCCAATCGTGATGGTGGGAAAATCCGCGCCGTAAGGCTTGCCCGTGGTCGGGTTGAGGCTGCCCGGCCCCGTGGTGCCGCGACAGCCGCCGAGCAGATTCGGACAGATTACAAAAAAACGGTTTGTGTCCACCGGCCGGCCCGGCCCGACCACAATGTCCCACCAGCCCGGCTCGTCCGCGTCATCGTGGCGGGCTACGTGCGAATCACCGCTGATGGCGTGGCAAACCAGAATGGCGTTGTCGCCGGCTTCATTGAGCCGGCCATAAGTTTCAAAAACCACCGTGACATTCGGCAGGGCGCCGCCGGACTCCAGCGGAAGCGTCTGATTCAGGGTAACCGTCTGGGCATGACGCAATGGCTGTGCGGTGCGCGCCGAATCGCTGCTGGCGAAGAAATCTTTGGACATTGAATCAGGATTTTACAACGGACTCCGCCGCCACGGCGATTTTTTATTTCGCCGGGGCGCAGAGACGGCGCTTATTTCTGCGAGGCTTGCAGCGCCTGTTCAATGTCGGCTTTGATGTCGTCCACATCTTCCAGCCCGACTGAAAGCCGGACATAGTCCGCCGTCACGCCGGTTTCCGCCTGTTCCGCCGGGGTTAATTGCTGGTGCGTGGTGGAGGCCGGATGAATGATCAGCGATTTGGCATCGCCGATGTTCGCCAGATGGGAGAGCAGTTTGGCCGAGTTGATGAATTTTTTGCCGGCCTCCAGACCGCCCTTGATGCCAAAGCCGACAATGCCGCCGAAACCGCCCTTCAAATACTTCGCGGCGACGGCATGATTCGGATCGTCCGGCAAACCGGGATAGGTCACCCAACTCACCAGCGGATGGCGCTTGAGAAATTGCGCAATTTCCAGCGCGTTGGCGGAATGTTGTTTTTGCCGCAGCGGCAGGGTTTCCAGACCGAGCAGGAACTGGTGCGCGTTGAAGGGACTTAATGCCGCCC
>Ga0181520_10006247_pt1 | contig 18381 bp, 17 predicted proteins | sample PEATcosm2014_Bin_29_FD_132451 | JGI IMG/M metagenome (GOLD analysis project Ga0181520, IMG submission 132451) | Peatland microbial communities from MTU Mesocosm Facility, Houghton, MI, USA - PEATcosm2014_Bin02_30_metaG | ecosystem: Environmental > Terrestrial > Soil > Wetlands > Peat | place...
AACACCGGTGTCCGGCCAAGGTATGCAAGTCGCTGATCACGTTCCGGATTCTGCCCGATAAATGCACCGGTTGCACAGCGTGCGCCAGGAAGTGTCCCAAGAATGTGATTTCTGGAGAGAGAAAAAAGGTCCATTTAATTGACCAGTCCGGATGCATCAAGTGTGGAGTTTGTCTGGATGCCTGCAAGTTTGCAGCCGTGGAAGTGACATAACAGGCATAGAAATGGAAGAAACAAAATTGATATCATTAACGATCAACGGGCGCTCCGTGGAAGCTCGCCCTAAAGAGACTCTTTTGGCCGTTGCCAGGCGTTATGGTTTCAATATTCCCACGCTGTGCGACCACAAGGCGGTGCTGCCCTATGGCGTGTGCCGGCTCTGCGTATTGGATGTCAAATGGGGGAAACGATCAAAGCTGGTTGTTTCATGCGTCTACGAGCCCGGCGAAGGCGATGTGGTGGAAACAGACAGCGAGCGAGTGAAACATACGCGCCGCCTGATCTTGGAACTCCTGCTTGCGCGATGCCCGCAGGTCGCACAGGTCCGCAGGCTTGCCAAGGAATATGGGGCTGCCAAGCCGCGCTTCAGTGTGCCTGAAGGCACGGCGATCGGCGAAAGGTGCATCCTTTGCGGCCTTTGCGTCCGAGTCTGCAAGGAAGTAATCGGTCAGTCTGCAATTGGGTACTGCAATAGAGGCGGCGAACGCAAGATTACGAGCCCTCTGGGCGTAGATTCGGAGAAATGCATCGGCTGCAGGGCGTGCGTTCATGTATGTCCAACAGGCGCGCTGCATTTCGAGGACAACGACGGCGAGCGTGTCATGAAGGAACTTCACACGCATTTATCCATGGCAAAGTGCATGGTTTGTGGAGATTCTTTTGCAACACAGAAACAACTGACCGGATTGAAGGGACGAACGGCGGTTTTGATAGAAACATTGGAAACCTGCCCGGCCTGCCGCAGAAAACGGACATGCCGCGAAATGGAAGAGAATCAATTTTCAGGTAAACAGAGCAAGGCGAGAGGAAATAGTCATGTCTAAAATCATAGCGAGTGCCGCAATTAGAGGCGGCCACGGAATCTATCAGCAGGCAAAAACGTTTTACGATAAGGCGCTTCAGGAGAAAGGCCCGGATACGCCTGTAGGTTTTCCGGACACGGCTTATTTCCTGCCGATGAGTCACGCACTTATGGGTTTGAAAGTGGAGAAGCTCGCCGAAATAAAACCAATCCTTGACCATGCCGCGGAGCTGCTGGGCCCCATACCGGACGAGAAGCTTTGGTTCCCGTATCTTGGGACCGCGCTGGATGCCGGAGTCGCAACTCTGTTATCGGAAGAAGTCATCATGGTGCTGCGCTATCTCTATAATCAGGAGCCACAGCCGGACTGCAATGGGTTCTTCTCTGACACGATTCTCCGCACGCTGGGCATACAACTTGTAGACGGACGCATGCCGGGATTCGCGGCCATACTGGGCGCGGCGCCGGACAGCAAGACGGCCGTGAAGATCGTCCGTGAATTTCAGAAGCGCAGCATAATGGTGTTTGTCGGGTCCTCGACAAATGGAGTAAGCATCATTGACCAGCTCAAGGAAGAAAAGGTTGAGATGGGTTGGGACACGTACATCGTGCCTTATGGTCGCGATACCCTGAGCCTTATTTATCCATTGAACTGGGCCATACGCGGCGCAATGACATTCGGCGGCATCAAGCCAGGCAATCCACGGGCCTGTCTCGATTACTGCAAGCGGCGTGTGTTTGCGTTCGGCCTCGCGCTCGGCGAGGTGGACGACTTCAAATATGCCAGTGGCGCTGGAGCCATAAACATGGGTTTCCCTGTCATCGCCGACACGGAAATTCCGCAAATCCTTCCCACCGGTATCTGCACTTACGAGCATGTCGTGCACGAATTGAATTACGACAATATCGTGCCGCGGTGCATCGAGGTCAGAGGAGTCAAGGTCAGCGTCTCGGAAGTTGACATCCCTGTCCCGTTCTCCGCCGCATTCGAGGGCGAACGCGTACGCCGTGAGGACATGCACTGCGAGTTCGGCAGCAAATATTCGAAGGCTTTCGAATACGTCCACATGCGGCCCATGGAGGAAATAGAGGACGGCAAGATCGAAGTCATTGGTCCGGACATTGACACTGTCGCAGTAGGCGGTGCCCTGCCACTGGCCATTATGGTCGAAGTGGCCGGCCGTGCCATGCATTCGGACTTCGAATCGATCATCGAGCGGCAGATACATCACTTTGTTAATTATGCCATGGGTGTTTTCCACATGGGCCAGCGCGACATTGTCTGGATACGTATCAGCAAGGACGCGTTTGCCAACGGTTTCAGACTGAAACATTTCGGCACAATCCTGCATGCGCGCATCCTGGATGTATACGGCAAGATCGTTGATAAAGTGCAGGTAAAGATCATATCCGACGAAGCAAAGGTGAAGGATCTGATCGAAGTTGCACGCAAGGCCTACTCTGAACGCGATTTGCGGCTAAAGGGTATGACCGATGAGAGCGTGGATGTGTTCTACTCCTGCGCACTGTGTCAGTCCTTTGCGCCAAATCATATCTGCGTCATCAGTCCTGAGCGGCTGGGGTTGTGCGGCGCCTACAACTGGCTCGACGGCAAGGTCGCGCATGAAATCGATCCGAGCGGCGCCAATCAGCCGATAAAGAAGGGCAAGGCTCTCGATGCGAAATTCGGCGAGTGGGACAACGTCAACGATTTTGTATACCAGCATTCAAACCGGAACATTGAAAAGGTCAGCCTTTATTCGCTCATGCAGAACCCAATGACTTCGTGCGGGTGTTTCGAGTGCATATTGGCGCTTGTGCCGGAATGCAACGGATTCATGATCGTGAACCGCGAGTTCGCCGGAATGACTCCCTGTGGCATGAAGTTCTCGACGCTGGCCGGCTCCGTTGGCGGAGGCAACCAGGTGCCCGGCTTTCTCGGTGTCGGAAGAATGTACGTGCTGAGCCACAAGTTCATTTCCGCCGATGGCGGACTGAAGCGGCTGGTATGGATTCCGAAGGAGCTGAAGGAATACTACGGAGAGCGCTTCAAGGCTCGCGCAGCGGAAGAAGGAATGCCGGACCTGTTGGACAAAATTGCAGACGAAACACAGGCTACCACCGGCGAGGAGTTGCTGGCATATCTCAGCAAAGTAGGTCATCCCGCTTTGGAGATGGAATCGCTGATCTAACAAATAGTAATGTGTCAGTTACGTGGTGAAGCGCAATAGGCAGGGACAATGTCGATCTGTCGTCAGCGTGCACCGATGGATTCGGGGCGGAGCGATACACGCACTGCCTGAATAATAAAAGAACATAAACGAAAGGGAGTGAAACATGGCGCTCAAAGCACTTGATATTTTCAAATTGCTGCCGAAGACGAACTGCAAGAAATGCGGATGCCCAACGTGCCTCGCGTTTGCGATGAAGCTCGCACAGAAACAGGCAAGTCTGGATCAGTGTCCCGATGTATCAGCCGAATCCAAGGCGGCACTCGAAGGTTCCTCCGCGCCGCCAGTCCGTCTGGTCACAATTGGCTCAGGCGATAACAAGGTCGAAATCGGCAACGAAACGGTCATGTTCCGTCATGATGAGTCGTTCTACCATCATCCCGGCATCTGCGTACTTGTTTCCGATAAACTGTCGGAAAGCGAACTCGCCAGGAAGATAGCGGCAATCGAAAAGCTACGGTTTACTCGGGTAGGAATGGAACTGCGGGTAAGGCTGGTGGCCGTTCAGAATGACAGCGGCGCAGCAGAGCCGTTCGTGAAGACAGCTGCTGCCGTTCAGAAGCTGGGACTCCCGATGATCCTTATGGCATGCGAAGCCGCTCATGTGGAAAAAGCGCTCGCCCAAGGCGCGACACATCGCCCTCTGATCCATGCCGCAACCGAAGACAAATGGGAAAGCTTCACGAAGGTCGCGAAGGAAAAGAACTGTCCGCTTGCCGTCGCTGCCCCCGATCTCGATCGTGTTGCAGCGCTGGCTGAGAAAGTCAAGGGAGCTGGCGTAGAGGACATCGTGCTCGATTTGACCACTGAAACTGTTGCGGACACACTGCAAGCGCTCACGGCCAGCCGGCGGCTGGCCTTGAAGAGAAAGACCAAGGGCGTAGGCTACCCAGCCATGGTTATAAGCAGGTCCGCAGATCCGCTCGCTAACATGGCGGACTCTTGCGCTTATGTTGCCAAGTATGCGGGCATCGTCGTGACTCCGATGGACAAACCCGAACAGATCATGCCCATCCTGACGGTATCGCAGAATCTCTATACTGATCCGCGGAAACCGATCCAGGTGGAAGCCAAGCTCTATGAGGTCGGTGCAGTCACACCGCAATCGCCGCTCATCATCACGACTAATTTCTCGCTTACCTATTACACAGTTGAGGGTGAAGTTGAAGCCAGCCGTGTTCCTGCTTTCATCGGCGTCATTGATACGGAAGGCACGTCAGTATTGACGGCATTCGCTTCCGACAAACTGACATCAGAAAAGGTGGCTGCTTTCCTGAAATCGGATGAAATTAAGAAAAAAGTCGGGCATACCAAGGTCATTATTCCGGGTTACATCTCTGCAATGAGCGGTTCCCTCAAGGATGATTCGGGATGGAACGTTCTGGTTGGACCTCGCGAAGCAAGCGGGCTTTCAAAGTATCTGAAGACTGTCTGGCCAACCGTATGAAGAACTGCACGGTCACATTCCTTCCCGACAACAAAAGCGTTGTGGCGTCAGAGGGCAAGACATTGCTTGAGGCGGCGCAGGCCATCGGGATCAGCATCAACAGCGTTTGCGCTGGCGATGGAGTGTGCGGAAAGTGCAAGGTTCAGGTTAAATCCGGCAAGGTTAAAGCCCAACCAAGCATATTCCTTAATCGCGAAGAGATTCAGCAAGGGATGGCGCTGGCCTGCCAGACTGCAGTGGAAGGAGATGTTGTTGTTGAGGTTCCCCAGGAAACGCGGGTTGTTCAGGGAGCTCAACTCACCTCAGAAGATGCCGTTCGCTTTGGAAGTGTCACGGAAATGGTCGGTAAGCAGGCCGTCTTTTCATACAAGCCGCTCTGTACTAAAGAATTCCTCGTCCTGCCGCAACCAACCATTTCTGACTGTGTTCCCGACCAGGAACGCCTCTTTCACGAGGTGCTTCGAAATCATCCGGAAGCGGTCATGCAAATGGATCTTTCGGTCCTGCGGCATCTTGCCGATAAAGTGCGCAAGTCTGACTGGAAAATCACTGCCGTACTCGGACAACGGTGCAAGTCCTTGGAAGTTACTGATATCGAATCGGGCGACACCTCGGAAAAGAATTTTGGAATCGCGGTCGATATCGGCACGACAACAGTCGTGGCACACCTGGTAAATATACGCGACTCTGCAACCCTTGCAACCAAGGCCAAGTACAATTCACAGATCCCATTCGGTGAGGACATCATTTCCAGGATCATGTTTGCATCCACTCAGGAACGCCGCGCACAAATGCAGAAACTCGTTGTCGACGACATCAACGGCCTCGTTGCCGCCCTGGTTATGGATGCGAAAATACGTTTGCACGATGTGAACTTCATGGTCTGCTCGGGGAACACGACGATGATTCACATGCTCCTGGCACTTGATGCTTCGAACATACGGCGCGATCCCTACGTGCCAAGTTTAAGCATCTCTCCCACCATCCGAGCCAGCGAAGTCGGAATCGCGATCAACCCGGGAGGGCTTCTCACCGCTTTGCCGTGTGTCGCCAGCTATGTTGGCGGTGATATCGTTGCTGACGTTGTTGTGAGCGGCATGAGCCGCTCGCCTGAACTTTCGTTGCTCATGGATCTGGGCACCAACGGAGAGCTGGTGCTTGGCAACAACGAGTGGCTTGTTTGTTGTTCGGCATCGGCAGGTCCATCCTTCGAAGGCGTGGGAATTTCCTGCGGCATGCGCGCCACGCACGGCGCCCTTGAACGCCTCAATCTAGGCAAAGGCGGCTGCGTTGTGGATTTCGCCGTAGTGGGCGGCGGCAAACCGATGGGACTCTGCGGTTCTGGAATTATAGATACGATCGGCGAGCTTCTGCGCGTCGGCTGCATTGACAGGGCCGGCCGTTTTGTGGAAGACGGATGCAGCACCCATTTGCGCCGGAACGATGACGGCGAGCGGGAGATCGTATTGTTTGCGAGTGCAGAAACCAAGGTCGGCAAAGACATCGTGTTGAAGGAATCTGATATACAGAACCTTATTCGCAGTAAGGGCTCCATTTACATGGCAGCGGAATGCCTTCTGGATTACGTGAATTGCACGTTCGAGGATGTTCGTCATGTGTACATTGCCGGCGGATTCGGCAACTACCTCCGCATTCCACAGGCAATAAGCATCGGTCTTCTTCCAGATCTTCCACATGATCGCTTCCATTTTATCGGAAACGGGTCGGTGCAAGGCGCAAAACTGGCGCTGCTTTCTGAGGATGCCATGAAATACATGACGGAGCAGGTGGTGCGATCCATGACCTATCTGGAGCTGAGCACGCACCACAAATATATGAACGAATACAGTTCGTGTCTTTTTCTGCCCCACACCAATATCGAGAAGTTTCCTTCCGTGATCAACAATCAAGCGCCTCGTCGGGGAATGGAAGCCCGGCGCAATGGCGAAACTGCGGAGATGTCACTATGTCATTGAAGATTGCCATTGCCGGCAAAGGAGGCACAGGGAAGACCACAATGACGGCCCTGTTATGCCGTAGTCTTATGAATCGGGCCTTCAAGCCCCTGCTTGCGGTTGATGCGGATCCCAACAGTTGTCTTCCCGAGAAATTGGGCGTGAAGGTGGCGGAGGACAAGAGCATTGGCAGTCTGCGCGAGCAACTCCGGGCGGAACCGGAAAAGGTTCCTCAGGGAATATCCAAGAGCGAGTGGGTGGAACGCCTGATCAATGAGGAAGTCACTGAGGCGCTTGGTTTTGACGTCATCGTCATGGGGCGACAGGAAGGGCCCAATTGCTACTGCTACATCAACAATCTTCTGCGCAACTGCATCGAGAAGATCGGAGAACAGTATCGTGCCGTCATCATTGATAACGAGGCAGGATTGGAGCATCTCAGCAGGCGTACTGATGGGCGTGTTGAAGTCATGCTTATCGTTTGTCAGCCGACGATCAGTGGCGCGCGAACAGCCCTGCGAATACGGGACATCATGCGCAGCCTCTGCCTGGAAGTCCAAAGCGCTTACCTCTTGATCAACCGGTGCGACAGCGATATTTCTCCCGAATTGATGGATGAATTCAAGAAGACAGGATTGGAGATCATCGGGCGCATTCCATCCGATCCGGTTATCGGACGATTTGAGGATGAGCAAAAATCCCTGATCGAACTTCCGGCGGATTCCAAGGCTTTGCAACAGGTTGAAAAGATGATGGATGAAATTCTAAAGAGGAGAAATAAATGAGCACATTGGTGGACGCGAAAGAAAAATGGACAGGAACAATCAGTACGCTCGTGCTGGGTGCAACCAGGGAAGAAGGAGGCAGCCGGACATCGAAAGTTACGGTGGGCGGTTCTTCGACATTGCCCTTCATGCGTTTTGAAGGTGCTGTCGCCAGCAGACCCGCAGTGGCCGTCGAAATCTGGGATACACCGCCGGATGACTGGCCTGCGCCGCTGACCGAGGCTTGGGGCGATGCGATGAAGTCACCGGCAGTTTGGGCGCGAAAAGCAGTTGAAGAATGCGGAGCAGAGTTGATCTGTCTTAAGCTGGCCGGAACGCATCCCGATTTCGGCAATAAGACCCCTGGTGAAGCTGCCGCCACGGTAAAAGACGTGCTCAAGGCAGTTGGAGTGCCCCTAATTATCTGGGGTTGCGACAACGATGAGAAGGACAATAACGTGCTCCCGGCATGCAGCCAGGCCGCCGCAGGAGAACGGTGCCTGATGGCCGCTGCAACCGAGGAGAACTACAAGACTCTCGTGGCATCCTGCCAGGCCGACGGACACTCGCTGGTTGGCCTGAGCCCGATCGATATCAACATCGCGAAGCAGATAAACATTCTTGTTTCCGAAATGGGATTTCCGCTGGACCGGGTCGTCATGTACCCGACAACAGGCGCACTCGGATACGGATTGGAGTATACGTATTCAATTCAGGAACGTGGACGTCTGGCGGCATTGGGCGGTGACAAGATGATGTCTCTGCCGGTGATCTGCATGGTTGGCCAGGAGGCTTGGAGAGCCAAGGAGACGCGTGCCTCCGCAGAGGAACAGCCCACATGGGGCGATGCCGCAACGCGGGGTATCTATTGGGAATTGGCGACGGCGGCGGCGCTTTTGCAGTCTGGAAGCGACATCATGGTAATGCGTCACCCGAAAGCGGCGACGGCGCTCAAAGACACAATAACACGACTGATTGGTTGAGTTGAGTTCAAAGGAGAACAAGACATGCACGTAATTGGTGAAAGAATCAACGGTATGTTTACGGCTATTGGAGATGCACTGGCGACGAAAGACAAGAAGCCGGTTCAGCACATGGCGGAAAAACAGCTTGCCGCTGGAGCCGACATTCTGGATATCAACGTTGGAACAAGGGTTCCCAAGGCCGAACGAGCGGAGGCAATGAAGTGGTTGGTTGAAGCAACAAGGGAAGTTACGACTAACCCCCTTTCGATTGATAATCCCAGTCTGGATACAGTCCGGGTTGGACTGACTGCCGCGTGCAAGAATGGTCGCGCCATTATAAACTCAACCACCGGACAGGCTGACAAGCTGGCCGCCTTCATGAAACTCGCTGCCGAATTCAAAGTCGGCATCATCGGGCTCGCTATAGATGAGAACGGCGTGGCGTCAACTTGTGACGCCAAAGTGGAAATCGGGATGCGAACGATCGCAGCAGCTGTCGAAGCCAACGTTCCAGTTGAGGATGTATATCTCGACCCGATCATCCTCCCGGTCAACTGCGACCAAAAGACGCCGGGAATCGTTCTACAGACAATCGCCCAGTTCAAGATGCTGAGCGATCCGGCGCCACACGTTGTGGTTGGCTTGAGCAATCTCAGCCAGGGATCCTCGGAACGCTCGCTGATCAACCGGACATTTCTTGCTCTGGCAATCGGTGCGGGACTCGACGCGAGCATCCATGATCCAATGGATACGGAATTGACCAACACGATGGTAACGGCCGAACTTCTCATGAACAAGATGATCTACAGCGATTCGTATCTCAAAGCATACCTTCAAAAAACTTGAAATTTCAAGTGTGTAAAATGAGCCTGCGAATGCGGTCTGCTGTCTCTTAAACACGGGTCTGAGTGCTTGGCCGATGGCATCTTCCATCGCTTCCAAGTTATGCGACAGAGTATTGCCGAGTCGGTTTTTGATAATATCACTACCCGACAACGCGCTATCCATGCAAAAAATAAATACCCACCGATTATCAATTCCTCTCTCCCGACTTCCTTTTCTGTTCGGAATGCAGGTGTCGCCAGTCTTCCGTCAACAACTCAGCACGTCCGGGCGTGGTTCTTGACTTTGGTATTGAGCTTCCGTATCTTTGATCCGAAATAAATATCATGGGCCTATAGCTCAGTTGGTCAGAGCAGGGGACTCATAATCCTCTGGTCGCAGGTTCGAGTCCTGCTGGGCCCACCATTTTTGCCACGCTCTGGCTGGTAGGGTGCGAAAGCGAAGTCGAGGTAGCATCTTAGGTTGAGGGTTGATTGCACAAGACTGTTTTGGTAAAATGTGCAACAGAAAGTGAGGGTACAGATGATAAATTGCATATATCTTGCGAACATTCTGAGTTCGGATTGGATATGGGTTCTTCTAGTTGTGCTTCTGCTTTTCGGGGCGAAGAAGCTTCCTGAGTTGTCGCGCTCACTTGGCAAGAGTGTTAGCGAATTCAAGAAGGGCATGAACGAAGCAGAGCAGCCAACAGAAACGAAAGCGAAAGAAAACAACGCCACGGACGACGAAAAGAAGAAAAACAGTCCAGTAAATCCTACCTAGGCATCGGCATTTCCAAGTTAACCGCGGGTAAGTTAGTGCTCACCGCTGCCGTTGGCGGTTTCGCACCTTCCCTTGCGTTCTTTGTCGCAGCATCGAGAAGCTCCTTAGCTCTTGGCAGCCAGCCGCTTTGCTGATGCGCGGTGATGAAGTCTTCGTACAGAGCTTTTGCTTCCTTATATCTGCCCAGTTGTTCCAGGCAGCGGGCTTGTCCGAAAATAGCCTCCGACGTCAAAAAATGCTTGGGGTTCTTCATAATGAAGTTTGAGAAAGCAGTAGCGGCCTCGTCCCACTGTCCGCGCGCCTCGGTGCAATGTATGATTCCCAGTTCAGCAACCCCAGCTAACTCGTGGTTTGGGTACTTCATCTTGAAATCGTTGTACTTGCTCATGGCCACATCGTAGTTGCCAGAATCGAAGGATGCTTTCGCGAGCTTCAGAAGGGCAAGCGGCGCAGCCGGTGCGGAGGATTGCTGTTCGACGATGAAATTTAGATCCTGTGGAGACTGGGCGTTGAAAAGTTTCTTCGAGGATTCCTGCTTGATTTCTTCCTGCTTGTTATACCGATACGCGAGCGCAAGGCATGCGGCAACAAAAAGACAGACGCCGATCGCAACAGGAACCCCGTGTTCCTGAAGAAAACTTTTAAGATCTTTCAACTCCTGCACATCCGGCTTTTTGATATCGGCGTTCGAATTATCGCTCATAATGTCTTTGTCCTCACACCTGTCATAAATCATTCTCAAGTGGGCAGGAATTTATGATCTCCCACGCCTCCAAAAGCAAGGGCAATCTGATTCGTCCTCTTTCAGCTTCAATGTTGCATTCATGTTTGATGTTATCCAGACGGATGGAAATGTCTTTTTGCCAATTTTCCGACGCTTCTTGTCGCAATGTAGTTCATAACCATGCCGACAGCTATGGACACCACAGGAACGGCATATTTCACGAGCGCCCGCATCAGCATTCTAAAGCCGATCCGCTCGGCAACGCCGGTCAGCGCAGACAAAGCCTCCTTCTCAACAACGGTCGTTGCGACACGCGCAGCGACCTTGCCACCCATCTTCACCCCGGCGGCTCCAGCGGCATTCGCAGCCGAGCCGCCTATCGCGAAAGCAAGTATGGTCACTATGTCTTCCGGATCGTCTGGATCGAGAGGAACCTCGTACAGCTTTCCCAGACAGGCGACCAGTGCCAGTTGAAAACGGAGCAGCAGGATCGTCTCGAGAGTCATCACCAACGCGGCTATTGCAATGTTGAATGGCAGCCCCAGCCCTCCCTCGGCGCCGGTGGTAAACAGCACAATCTCGTCCGCTGACATTATGATGCCGGTGAGGACGCCGAGGATCGCAGAATTTCTCGCGAACATCCTTATGAGTTTTTCCGCAATTGTGGCGCGGTCGGTTGTGCGATAAATCTCCTGGAAGTAATCGGCGCTGAGCATCTCCCAGTACTTCCTGAAAGCCCTCCGGATCAACCACAACAGCCATTGCCCGCTTCTGCAGGCCTTCTTTGTTTCGTCCTCTTTGCGGTTGTTCTCGCCAGTCGTCATAAGATCAGCTTAATTTCCAGATGTGTGAGTGACTGATTGACTCAAGTGGACTCGCAACCCCGGAAAACACGGACGGCGGCAAGCCGTCCCTCCCGTTACGTCTGCGGACTGGGAGGGTCTGCATGCTGCGCGCCGTACGTCACTCAGCCACTTAGCTTCCAGCATGAATCTACTCTCCTGAAATAGTCACCGGCAAACAGAAAAACTGCCCAGACAATTGATTGGCAATTGATTTATCGGCTGATACTATTGGTGAAATAACAATGATGATATGAAGGATCGGTATTATGAGGAGAAAACTCAGGTTAGGCGTAAATATTGACCACGTTGCCTCAGTCAGACAGGCAAGAGGCACCAGCTACCCGTCCGTGATCGAGGCGGCAAGGGAATGTGAAGATGCCGGTGCGAACGGCATAACCGTCCACTTACGAGAAGACCGCCGCCACATACAGGACAAGGATGTTTACGCACTGCGCAAAACCATCCAGACCCGTCTCAATCTCGAAATGGCCAACACGCCGGAGATCGTGAAAATCGCCCTGGACGTGCAACCAGACGAGGTCTGCATTGTTCCAGAGAAACGGCAGGAAATCACAACGGAAGGCGGCCTGGATGTTGTCCGCGAGATGAAGCGGCTGGCGAAGCCCGTGGCAAAACTTCGCAGCGCAGGAATCGAAGTAAGCCTGTTCATAGAAGCGGATAAGCGCCAGATCGCAGCGGCTGCGGAACTTGGCGCACCACACATCGAGCTTCATACCGGAACGTTCTGTGACGCAACCGGCATGAAAGCAAAGCGGGAACTGGAGCGCCTGATCCATGGAGCCGTGTACGCCCATGAACTTGGACTTGAAGTGAACGCTGGGCATGGAATAAACCTTGGCAACATGGATAAAATCATCGAAATTCCATATCTCGACACGCTGAACATAGGGCACAGCATTGTTGCGCGCGCCATCTTCGTTGGCCTCAAGAACGCGACCAGGGAAATGCTCACGAGAATTGCGTCGTACAATGGAGGCCGGCATGGGTAGCGGCAGCGTCGTTGGAATTGGGGTTGACCTGGTGGAAAACGACCGCATGCAGGAAATGCTGGATCGTTGGGGCCCCAAATTCAAGGACAAGGTCTTCCTGAAGAAGGAACAGCAGTATTGCGAGACAAAAGCCTCTCCAAACCATCACTACGCGGCCAGATTCGCAGTCAAGGAAGCAGTCTCAAAGGCATTCGGGACCGGTATGGGGCCGCACATTGGCTGGCTCGACATCGAAGTAGTGCGGGATACCAAGACAGGAGCGCCATCCGTGAAACTCAGCGCCAAGGGTCGCAAGCTTGCTTCTGCGCGCAAAGCCGGCGATGTCCTTATCAGTTTGTCGCACACGAAAAACTATGCCATGGCGCATGCGCTGCTTCTGGAGAAATGACCGGCATGAAGATCGTCACAACCGAACAAATGCGGGAGCTGGATCGCAGGACAATTGCGGAGCGCGGAATCACCGGTGAGGAATTAATGGACAGGGCCGGTGCGGAAGTGGCCGCGGCCGTTAGATATCTTGCCGGGATCTCCCGATACGAAGAAACGCCTGTACTGTTGGTGGCCGGGCGCGGCAACAACGGTGGCGACGCATTTGTCGCAGCCAGGCATCTCAAGGACGACGGCGTGGATGTTGAAGTCTGGCTCGCAGGCGAAGCCGATGCCGTGAGCGGTGACGCGCTGAAGCATCTGAGCCGCATGAAATCGGCCTCAATCCCGCTGCGCGAGCTGCCGACAAAAAGAGACTGGGAAGACGTTCTGGAATCGGGAGAGGGCGGTGGTGGCGGAATCATCGTTGATGGTGTGCTTGGCATTGGGATCAGCGGCCCCGCGCGCGGCCCCGCAGCAGGTGCGATCTGTTACATCAATGCGCTTGCTAAGCGAAATTTGATCGTCTCCATCGACGTGCCGTCGGGTATGAACGCCGATACCGGCGAGGCCGAAGGCGACGTAGTAACGGCGGACATGACCGTGACCATGGGACTCCCTAAATGCGGGCTGATTGAACCCCGAGCCATCAATCATGTCGGCGCGCTCGAAGTGGCTGACATAGGAATACCGCCTGCACTATACAGGCACATCGAATCTGGCAAGGAGCTAATAACCGCCTCGGATCTGCGCGGTCTGATCGCGAGGCGTCCGCGCAACGCTCATAAGGGAATGTTCGGCCATGTTCTCATCATCGGAGGAGCCCGTGGATACGCCGGGGCGATTGCGATGGCATGCGAGTCCGCACTGCGATCCGGCGTCGGACTGGTCACAGCCATGGTACCTGCAGGCATTGCTCCGATTGTAGCAGGCATTGTTCCGGAAGCGATGGTCCACAGCGGCTTGGAAATAGAAAACGGTTCCCTTTCAGCCGACTGCCTGTCCCGATGGGGCAGAGGCATAAACGATTTCGATGCCGTGGCGATTGGACCAGGCATGACGGCCCATGAACAGTCTCGCGTTCTCGTTGAGTGGATTCTCGCCGAATGCCGCAAGCCGCTTGTGATCGATGCCGACGCGCTCAACGTCTGCGCCGGGCGAATTGAATCCATCCGCAAAGCGAATTGTCCGATCATCCTCACTCCGCATCCCGGCGAAATGGCGAGACTGATGGCGACTGAATCGGCGGCGATCCAGTCAGATCGCTTCAAATGGGCACGTAAAGCCGCAGAAGACACTCATGCCACAGTGGTGCTGAAAGGCGCCGGCACGGTTGTCGTTGCCAAAGATACGCCTCTACATATCAGCCTCACCGGAAATCCGGGCATGGCGACCGGCGGCATGGGCGATGTTCTTTGTGGACTTATCGCCGGACTGGCGGCACAGAATCTCAAACCGTTCGACGCGGCGCGAATGGGTGTTTATCTCCACGGCCGCGCCGGCGATAACGTCGCCTGGCACAGTTCACAGGCCGGCATGATAGCCGGCGACGTCATCGAAGAACTTCCCACCGTTCTCCGTGAACTCACAATACGCTGACTTCCCGCGACTTCGTATCAACTCTGTGTGATTTGTCCCTTAACTGGAGTATCCTCGTTTTGCTTGCGGCTTTGCTGCCCCAAGACCTACACGGTAAATTATTTTTAGCTTACTTATCAACTCGATCTTCTTTGCCACCGTGTGCAACGTACCGATCTCTGTCGTTTCGCCCCGATCGGAGAGATCGTGCCAAGGACGGTCTCGGCCAGGCATTTAAGGATCATTGCTGAAGGGGGTGGTATTGAGGAGTTTTCCTGCTTCCCATAGTGTACTGGCCTATCACGGCTGGCTTACTTGCCGTCTTTTGGTTGCAAGTGCTGATTGTGAGGGATGGCAAGAGAAAGTCCGCCCAAGATAATCCCGGCGATACAAAAAAAGCAAAGCCATAAAACTTCATACTGCTGCCATTTTAAACGGGCACGTATCATTTGGCGGCTCTTTCAACGGGCATTCTCAACCATTTTTAGATAGCCAACCCATTATGTGATATATCAAGACGAACACAGACATCACTCTGCTAAACGGCAAGGTGAGGAATCAAAAAGGCGGGAACCGGTCATACTGCCGTGTTAATGGGGAGTTAATCGCCGCCAGCTTTGCACTGGGGGATTTAACACGACGTATGTTTGTCAGTCCCCGCCCAAATTCTCTTATCAAAATCGGCGGTGAGAATGGCGAAAAGACGGCGGGGTGTCAAGCGAACGTACTGTTTGCCGGCATTCTCAACCATCTCAATCCGCATAAAACATCTTCAATGACGCGCGTAATTTTGTCGATATCAACTATGGCAGCGCCAGTTGAGCCCTGGATATGCTGAATTTTGTTCTTTATATCTTCTGTTGCGGTTGCTGTCTGGCGGGCAAGCTCTTTGATTTCGCTCGCAACAACAGCGAAGCCTTTCCCATCAGCACCGGCACGGGCTGCCTCAATCGTTGCATTGAGAGCCAGAAGATTCGTTTGTGCAGAAATGCCGGAGATGGTTTCCGTAATTTTCCCAACTTCCCGGGCTGCTTGACCCAAAGTATGCATTTTCAGGCCGACTTTCTGACTCTGTGGGAGATGGCTTACTGATTTGCGAACGATGCCTTGTTCTTCTTCCACCACTCTCTCGCACGTTCGATAGCCGGTTTTTAGATGGCGGCACAAGAACGGGCATACTTGGCTTGTTATATCGTTAGTATCGCAGTCAGTATCGCCCGCTTAAGAATTGCCGTATGAGGTATGGACAGGGAAGGGGCTTAAGAAAAACTGATGTTGGCTTACCGGGATACCTTATGCGATTTAGACAGTTTGATCGTTCGTGTTTTCAGGTAGTTGCGATTATACAAAATAGGGTGGTTGGTCGATTTTTACCCACAAAACTTTTTCGCCATAAAAAAGCAATTCCGGAAAACAAGTCGTATCCGGAAATTTACAGCCAGAAATATTTCCAGCCATAACTTTCGACCTTCAAGGCATTTTATAATCGGATTAGAAGGAGGGAATGATGGCGGGCGTATGAGAAAGGGCGATTGGATATGAACGAAATGATAAGCTTCTTCCGCTTCTTACTGCCACACAACCCGATAGAAACAAGCAGGATTATTTGTCCAGTTTGGGTCGCTGAAATTGAACGTATCGGCTTGCATATTATTGGTCTGAACAGGTTGCCAAGAAGAATTAACCAGATTTGTGCAAGATTCTACAACCGCTACCATTCCGCTTGCCCAGTTGATGTTGAAGGAAAAGGCGTTGGATTGGATGCCAAAATTGCTGTCTCCCCGGATTTGAGGGAGCCATAATGCTGTTGGAAGACCGGCATAATTCGTGCTCCAACCAGTAGTTCCGGGCAAGTAGTAGATGGTAGGATTGTTGGTTGCATACCAGTAGAACACATCTGGATCAAGACTGACTGCATTACCCTTGAAATAGAGGCTCTTAAGATTAAAACAGTTTTCGAAGTCAATGCTTCCGAAGTCAATGATTCCAATGATGATGGTACTGTTGAGTGTTACGCTGGTTAGGTTGTAGCAGTCGCAGAATGCCCAATAATCGATGTTGGTGACGCTATTGGGAATCGTGATGCTGGTCAAACCCTCGCAGTTCTGAAACGCATTATACCCAATGTTGATGACGTTATTGCCGAGTACGACGTTGGTCAGGCTGAAGCAGTATTCAAACACACCGAAGCCGTCGCATCCTCCTCCACCAAGGCTAAGGACACTGTCGGGAATTGTCACGCAAGTCAGTCCCAAACAGCCAGCAAACGCACCATACCCGATAAAGGTTACGTTACTGCCGATGATGAGGTTGGTTAAGCTGGTGCAGTCATAGAACGCATAGAGACCAACGCTATTTACACCGTTGGGGATGGTGATTCCTGTTAGATTAGTGCAGCCAGCAAACGCATTATACCCAATGTTGGTGACGTTATTGCCGAGTACGACGTTGGTCAAACTGTAGCAGTTCTCGAACGCATCGCCCCCAATGCCCGTTACTGTCAGATTACTGATGGTATTCGGGATTGTTATCGCATTGACAGGCGGAGGCGATTGATTGAATCCGGTAATGACTAGCGTATTATCTGTATTGGTGGTGTAGCTGAAGATGTTCCAGACGGCTGTTTGAAGACCACCATACGATGTGCCCCAGTTTGTAGTTCCGGGCAGATAATAGGCGGTTGCATTTTCGTAGCCCATACCACCAGCGTCATACCGATAAAATACATACGTATTATCAAGGATGGGGGGATTGCCATTGAAATAAATCCTTGCAAGGTTGTCGCAGCCATAAAACGCAGAGTTCTCGATGTTGGTGACACTGTTGCCAATCGTTGCCGTGATCAGGCTGTAGCAGGAATTGAACGCATAGATTCCGATGCTGGTTACACTGTTGGGAATCGTAACGCTGGTTAGAGTGGAGCTTTGGAACGCCTGATTCCCAATGCAACTAACCGTCAATCCATCAATCTTACTGGGAATTATCACCACGCTGTTCGTTCCGCTATATCCTGTAATCGTTATCGTATTATCAGCATTGGTCGTATACTGGTATTGCCCCTGAACATTGCCCACTGCCGCCATCACCATCCCCGCAACAAGCAATCCCAAGCAGCTTCCACGGTTAACCGATATGCCAAACGTTTCCAAAATCCACCTAATCTTAGCCGCATTACCCTCTTTGTTCATGATTCTGCTCCTTGTCTTTAATGCTGAATGTTCTTATAGGCTCTCCCCGAAATGTCTCAACATTTTGCTCATCCTACTTCTTCTGCACCCTTCAATCAAGCAAGAATCAGCCTTCATAATCGGTTCAAGGGCAAGCATCACAGCAGCCTTCACAATCGCGTAAAACCGCTCACGAATGCGTCAAAGCTACTGGTTCAAGTCTGGTTCAAGGTCTGCATCAATAATAGCAATAATACTTAATAAATACTGGCACATATCATCAAGGGCGGCCATTTTAGAGGGCGATTTTCAGGATTACAGGGCGATTCTTCAGGCGGGCATCAAGATTGGCGGATGAAAGGGCGATAGTTTCAAGTGCGGCGTAAAAATGGGCGGTTGAGATGATTTTACGGGGTTTTGAAGGATTCAGGCAGGCGATCATCTGAATCTATTTCGTTCGTTTCGCTTTTCTTTTTCCAGTTCTTTGCATCAAACCATTCCCACCAGATATACAGACCGGCACAATACATCACGAAACCAATTGCAACGAGTATCAGACATGTCAGCATCAGTATGTTCATTTTTTCTGATAACTCGCATAATGGGTTGGGCATCTACAGACCGTCCATCCGCCAAAAGGAATACGGTATGGACACGATGCTGGCTCATTTGAAGAAAGAAACAGCACGTCCTTTCCGTCAGCA
>Ga0181520_10006248_pt1 | contig 18378 bp, 17 predicted proteins | sample PEATcosm2014_Bin_29_FD_132451 | JGI IMG/M metagenome (GOLD analysis project Ga0181520, IMG submission 132451) | Peatland microbial communities from MTU Mesocosm Facility, Houghton, MI, USA - PEATcosm2014_Bin02_30_metaG | ecosystem: Environmental > Terrestrial > Soil > Wetlands > Peat | place...
TACTTTCGGGAGTATCATCAGCACGACCACGACCAGCAAATCTTTCAACCAAAACAAGCTCGGGCACTTCCACGATAACTATTAAATCCTTTGAGTTTCCGTGTATTAAACCTTTTCCGACCATCCACTTCGCCTGGTCGATTTGACGAGGAAATCCGTCTAGTATTAACTTTTCTTTATCTTCGACCTTAGCTAATGCATCGCCTATAATTTCTTCCATTTTATCATTAGAAACTAGCTTACCTGTTTGCATTACAGTTTGTAGTTCTGCGTCGTTTGACTCGCGTAAAATTTGTCCAGATGATAGCCACTTCCAACCTTGCCGAGCTGCCAGAATTTGACCTTGTAGACTCTTGCCAGAACCGGCTGGTCCGAAAAATATAATCATAAACTACCCCTTTTTATTTAATTAATTCACTTTTAACTAGTTTCGCAACTGTAGAGCCGTCCGCGGTATTACCCAGTTCTTTTTTAACCGCACCAATAACCCGCCCCATAGAACCTGGTCCTGAAACGCCTAATTCATCTATTACACGAATTATAACTTTTTTTATATCATCTTCCGAGAGTTGCTCGGGGAGGTATCCAGTTAAAATCTTCGCCTCAGCTCGTTCGTTATCGGCTAGTTCTGACCGTCCGGCATCATCATATATAGACGCGCTTTCATTTCTTTTCTTAACTTCACGAGCAATCAGCTGTTCAATGACTTCATCTTCAATACCCTCGTCACGCTTGCCCTTCGCGACCTCCTCATTTAGGATCACAGCCTTTAATCCCCGTAATGTTTCGCCTTTGAATCGGTCACCGCTAAGAAGAGCAGCCTTTAAGTCGCTATTGATTTGATCTTTGATAATCACTTTTTATAGACCTAGTCGAGTTTTATCGAGTTTTTCAGCCTTGCGCGCTTTGCGGATAATTGCTTTTTTACGACGCTCTGGTTTTGAAATGGGTTTAGCAAATCGCATAGCGGTCTTCGCTTCTGCCAGGACTCCGCTTTGCAAAACTTTCCGGTTGAAACGACGAATAATATTCTCGTTTGCCTCTCGCTCATCTTTTCGTGTAACTTGTACCATATGGAAGGTATTGTAACAGAGATACGCTTTACATGCAACTACGGTTTTGGTTCAATGTGCAACAACTGCCCCTCAACCGAACAGGTACCCCGCCACACATTAATATTTGGCTGAAACCAAACGGAAACACGTGATCCTAGGCTAACACAAAATGAATCGGGGTAATTAAAGGATATGAACTTCATACAGATTCCGTTTTCGTCCTTCAAATTCAGTTTCATATGCTGCATGTCTGTGCCCATTTTTTCTATCCGTACGACAACAAGGTCTGTACATTTTATTATAGGCTGCGGATTACCGACACCGAATGGTTCGAGTTGTGAGATTTGGCCTACCAACCCTTCGGTGACCTCATCAAGCTTCGCGGTAGTATCTGGTATTGGCAATAATGATGCCTCTTGACCCTCTAGGGACAGACCTTTATAGAACTCGTTTATCCGTTTTCTAAATTCGTTAATGTTTTTCGTCGGTAAAGTAACTCCAACAGCTAGTTTGTGACCCCCGCCCTTATTGATAATATCCTTGACCGTGTTAATGGCTTCAATAGCGCTGAAATCACCATAACTTCTTGCGGAGCCCTTCGATTCTTCGTCCACCTCCTGTAGAACAAAAGTTGGTTTTTTGTATTTCTCTAACAGTTTCGAAGCAACTATCCCAACCACGCCGTGATTCCAATCGGCGGCGCTAACAATTAGTACGGGGTCGTTGGAATATTTTTCAGCTTGCCCTACTGCTTGATTAAATATCTTGTTCTGTTCTATGCGCCGGGCTCTGTTTAAGTCGTCGAGGTTCTCAGCCTGCTTAAGAGCTGCTACTGAATCATTCGCTAGGAGCATGTCCAGTGCAAGTCTGGCGGTCTCCAAACGGCCCGCTGCGTTCATCCGAGGACCAAGCATAAAACCCAAGGAACGCGCGTTAACTTCACCTGGCTCGACGCCAGCAATGGCCATTAGGGCCTTCAATCCGGGCCGTTTTGTTCTTGAAAGCACTTTTAAGCCGAAATATACAAACATTCTATTTTCATCGGTCAGCCGGACGACATCGCAAACCGTTCCTAGTGCCACTAAGTCAAGTAACCATTTTTCCTGGCCCATTGGCAACCCGGGCAACTCTGTTTGCAAAGCTTGTACCAGCTTAAAGGCCACTCCAACACCTGCCAAATCAGCAAATGGATATTTGCTTTTCTTGTTTTTCGGGTTGATAACCGCCACGGCTGGAACTTCAGCGTTGGCACCTTCGTGATGATCCGTAACAATAACATCAATACCCATTTTGTTTGCGTAAATTATTTCAGTATTACTTGAGCTCCCACAATCTACCGTAACCACAAGGTTCGTTCCGTCTTTTGCGAGTTTTTCGATAGCATTTTTAGTTAATCCGTAACCCTCGTCAAATCGATTTGGAATAAAAATATCTACATTTTTAAACCCAAATTTTTCAAACGCGTTAAATAATAGAGCGGCAGACGTCAATCCGTCTATATCGTAATCACCATAAATAACTATTCTGTCTTGTTTTTTAAGCGCCCGGACTAATCGCTTTATTGCTTTTTCCATATCCGTTAATAAAAAAGGGTCGTGGGATAACTCGTATTTTGGGTTTAAAAATGCCGCCTTCGATTCGTCATTAAGACCCCTGGCGGCTAATATTCTTTCGAATAATGTCATTTTATAAATCTGATGCGGTACGTTTATTGCGCCCAGCTTGTTGTTGGGATTTAATTACTATACCCTGCAGCTCTTTGAATATTGGAAATTGTTTGTTTGTAGAATAGATCTTTGTATTCCCCTGCTTTTCACTTGTCAGGAATCCAACCTTCTCGAGTCGCTTTAGTTCACGTTGGATATTCCCCGGATCTTCTTTTATCAATTTCGCCAAACCTCGCACATGGGTATGAAAGTCTGGGTATTTTGCATAAACAACAACAATTTTACGCCTGACCCTAGATGTAATAAAAACGTCTAACATAATCTCCCTTGCGCTTATTTTCTAATTCGCTTTTACCTATCGTAGCACAATCTTACAACGACATGCAACGATTTATTTTTTCCAATTTAGGACGATTTTGTTTATCTTGGCAATTGTTTCTTCGTGTGACGGTATACTGTTGTCGTTGTAGTAATGATTTACACCCAGAAAATTATCTTTTACATCAAGAATGTGTATCTCGTCGGCGGCAATATGCAACTTATCAACAGCCTGATCTGTCGAAACCGGTGTCGCAACAACTAGGCGTTTTATTTGAATAGGTTTTAAGAAGTCTATAGATGCGTCTAACGAAGAGCCGGTATCAAATCCATCAGCAACTAAAATGACCACTCTATTACGAAGCATCCCTTCGTCAATAAGCCCACCATCACCGAGCAGTCGATTTATATTTTGAAAGGCTTCCCTTTTTTGCTCTTCGAGATAACCATGATATTCACTAGTATATTCTTCAACTTCCCCAACCGAAAACATGTTATTAAACGTAAAGCCACCATTCTGGGTGACGCTGCCAAAACTGACCCCCTCTCCAGGAACCTGTATGTCTTGAACGAGCAACATAGTTAGCAAACAGTGTAGTGCTTCGGCGATTTGCTCCCCAACCACAACCGCGCCGTCGCTTAGGGCAACCACAGTACAATCCTCGTAGCGATACTTTTCAACCAGTTCGGCGGCTAGTATCTGACCAGCTTGTTTCCTGTTTTCAAAATACATATAAACCTAGTTTAGCAGGTATTGACGGGCTAATCGAGTATACTGGTAGTATGCACTATTATGAGGTGGCGCCGGACCATATAATCCGATTAGGAAACGACTCCTTTACGTATTCATCAGATGAAAATCTCCCAATTGGACAAATAGTCTTAGTTGAGGTTGGTAAAAAAAAGACAATCGGTCTAATAATTAATAAAACCACCAAACCAACATACAAAACCAAGCCAATTATATCGACAGTTGAGTCAGACCCCATTCCGAACGAATTGGTCGAACTCTCAATTTGGTTATCTAAGTACTATTTAACCCCACTGGCGCTCGTTTTACGTTTAATTATCCCAAGGGGTGTACAAAAAAAACGACGCGTAAAAGAATACGAATACGAAATAACAAAAAGAATCCGAACAAAAATTGTATTCAATAAGGAACAGTCGAACGCGCTGAAGAATATTTCTAACGGAAGCCCCGGAACCTATATGCTCCAGGGGGTTACAGGATCCGGAAAGACTGAACTTTACATCGAAATCGCTAAAGAGTCCATATCAAACAACAAATCCGTAATCATTCTCGTGCCAGAAATTGCTCTAACCTCACAACTAATATCTGAGTTCTCCAACCATTTTAACAACCTTCTAGTAACACACTCGCAAATGACTGAATCAGAGCGTCATCAAGTTTGGAGCCAGGCACTGCAGAGTATTACTCCAAGGGTAGTTATCGGCCCTAGGTCCGCTCTATTTGTCCCACTAAAGAGCATCGGTGCAATAGTTGTTGACGAAGCGCATGAACCGAGTTACAAACAGGAGCAATCTCCAAAATACTCTGCACTACGCACCGCAACCATGCTGGGTAGATTTCATAAGGCGAAGGTGATTTTTGGCAGTGCAACTCCAAATATTGCGGACCGATACTTAGCTGATAAATCGACCCGTCCTGTACTAAAACTAACATCAGTTGCAAGACCCGATAGCATACCGCCGAACGTGACGTTAGTGGATATGACTAGTCACTCGAATTTATATGCTGGCAATAGATTTTTTTCAAAACAATTAATCGAGCAAGTATCGAAAACGTTACAAGATAAAAAACAAGTGTTGATATTCCATAACCGTCGCGGTAGCGCAAACATAACACTATGTGAGAATTGTGGCTGGACCGCTCAGTGTAAGAATTGCTACCTGCCGCTTTCCCTACACCAAGATGATCATCGATTACTTTGCCATGTGTGTGGGCATACTGAGTATGTACCAACATCTTGCCCTGTTTGTAAGGGCGCTGGAATTATACACAAAGGGCTAGGCACAAAACTAATCGAAACAGAGCTACGGAAGTTATTCCCTTCTGCAAGCGTTGCTCGCTTTGATGCCGACAACTCAAACGACGAGACATTAAATAATCGGTATAAGGATTTGTACGACGGAGTAATTAATATAGTAATTGGCACACAGGTTGTCGCGAAGGGTTTAGACTTACCACAGCTCCGAATGGTTGGCGTAATTCAGGCCGATACCGGATTAGCTCTGCCGGACTATAATATCAGCGAACGAACCTTCCAGCTATTGGCACAAGTTATCGGCCGTGTTGGCCGTAATAGCAAAAGAACGCAGGTAATCGTGCAAACCTTTCAACCAAAACACCCAAGCATCATTTACGGCATAAGCCAAGATTACGAATCGTTTTATACATACGCCCTGAAAGAAAGAAGGAAGGGACTATTTCCGCCCTATACATTTTTGCTCAAACTAACCTGCGCCTACAAAACTGAGTCAGCTGCGGTTCGAAATGCACAAAATTTAGCAAAAGAGTTACGCAAAAACGTCCTCAATGATGTTACAATTTTAGGTCCAACTCCGGCATTTTACGAAAGACAGCATGGCACTTATCGCTGGCAGCTGGTTATCAAGAGCCCTAGACGCGAGCATCTAATGGATATATTAAAAACAATTCCTCAACAATCATGGCAATTCGAACTCGACCCGACTAGCCTACTATAGATACCGCTGGTATAATGAATCTAATGAAAAAGGATAAGATAATCACGCTACCCAACCCACACCTACGTCAGAAGTCAAATAAAGTCCACTTAGTTACGCCCGAAATAGTAAGGATTGTCGATGAAATGAAAGAGGTAGCATTAGATTGGGAGAATTCACGCCCTCATGAAATCAGTGCCGCTATCTCCGCGGTCCAAATCAATCATCTCGAAAAAATCGCTATTATTCGTAGCGACTTCGACGACAAAAAAATCCGTGACTTTACAGCACTAATCAATCCTAAGGTCGTTAAGTTTGAAGGTGAAATAAAAGAAGATTTCGAGGGATGCCTAAGCGTTCCTGATGTATACGGCAGGGTCCCACGGTATGACAAAATACGAGTGAAAGCGTTGGATATTAATGGAAACGAGGTGCGTTTCAAGGCGGAGGGATTTTTGTCCCGTATAATCCAGCATGAAATAGATCATGTAAACGGGATTGTGTTTATTGACCATATCCGCGATATAAAAGATGCATTTTTTAAACTAGACGAGAAAGGCGAATTACAACCCTTAGACTATGAAAAACACATCAAAAACAATTATATTCTTTGGGACTGATGCTTTTAGCCTGACGACCCTGTCGAATCTCGTAGGCTCTGGTTATGATATCGCGGCCATAGTAACTAAACCAGATAGCAGAAGTGGTAGGGGTCATCAAGTCGAGGTGTCGGCTGTCAAAGGATATGCAACGAGAAATAATATTGAAGTCTGGCAGCCCGAAATAATATCTGAAATAAACAGTCGAATAGCAAACATTAAGACCGATGTGGTTGGAGTATTGGTCAGCTATGGGAAAATAATTCCTGCTACTACGATTGATCTATTTAAGCCTGGGATTATAAACATTCACCCCTCTCTACTGCCGAAATATCGTGGCCCCTCACCCATAGAATCAGTAATAAAAAATGGCGACAAGCTAACTGGCGTGTCTATTATGCGATTAACTCCAGAAATGGATGCTGGTCCGGTTTATGGTCAAATAGTTCATGAACTTAGCGGGAACGAAACTCGAATAGAGCTACGCAAAACACTCGCTCAAGCTGGGGCAATGGCCTTGATCACCCTTCTACCAAACATACTGGACGGATCAATTCAACCCGTTACACAAAACGATGCAGATGCTAGCTATAGCAAGCTACTGACAAAAAGTGATGCGGTTTTAATACCTGACGGTATATCTGCTATTGACGCAGAACGTCAAGTTCGAGCATATTTAGGATTTCCAAAAACAAAACTAAACTTATTAGGCCACGATGTGGTGATAATAAAGGCTCATGTATCCGATAGCCAAAACACACCCCTAGACATCGCTTGCAAAGACGGGAGATACCTTTCGATCGATGAGCTGATAGCGCCTAGTGGCAACGCGGTAACATCCCGTGAATTTATTAACGGATACTCACACTAGTTTGTATTCTTGCCCAAAAGCACATCGCGACTTGCGATGACCTCTTTTTTTATTTCCTCAAGCACCGATGATACTACCGACCTGTAGTCGGGACGATTTACTTCAAGCCATTTCGTCGCAGCGTATTCGGCACGCAATCCTAGATTGTCGTCAGTCAAGCCGGTCGCTTTTTGAAGTTGCAAAAACGCACTATCGCTTTTAAAGTTTGGCGCAAACTTAGCTAACCATGCGGTCACAATCTCATCCTTTCGATCAATGATTGATTCGAATTCAGATAACTGAGCGTCGCTCATGCCCTCAGAAAGCTTAGTGCCAACACGAAGCTCTAGTTCGTCGTAAATATGTTGCAAAAACGGTTTTTTTTGCTCATCAGGCAATTCATTCAAGCCTATTTCTTCTAAAAACTTTTCGTCCAGTTGAAACATTCGAACATTCCTCCCTGTTATTTCGTGAAACCCTACTATTTAAGTTTACGCTTTACAAGCTCTCGGGTAAATAGTTCCAATTTGTCACCTTCTTCGATCGATATTTTTTTGGAAGTCTTCAAATTAAGCCCGCACATTTCTCCCTCAAAAACCTCTTTCGCCTCTTGTTGTTGCCTTTTTACGCCAACAACTTCGACCTCGGCAACAACATCTTTGCCTCGTTTTACTCTCGCAACAACACCGGCCACAACCTTACCGCTTGTAACCTCACCACCAACAATAACTTCATCGCGCAACGTTCGGAATATACCCTTTACTGTAAGTGTACCTATTTCATTTTCAACAATATCAGGCGCTAGCAATTCCTCCATAGATTCGCGAGCGTCATCCAGTAGCTTATAAATAACATTAAAAATTCTAACTCGTACGTGGTCGCGCGAGGCTAGCCTTTTAACGGCCGGTGATATTTCAACGTTGAAACCGTAGACAATAGTTTCTTCGTCAGCTGCCAGTCTGATATCGTTTTCAGAAATACTACCAACACCACTGCCGATAATCCTCAATGAAATTTCACCTTGCGTGTCAATAATTTTTAGACTATTTACAACAGAGGTTAGCGAACCCTGAACGTCTGCTTTTACGATTACCTTTAGGTCCTGCGTCTCTCGCTGCTGGCTCATCATCTTGAGTAAATCTGCTCCTGTGATATTTGTACTAGCAGCGTTTTTTTCGGATTCAATTCTAGCGATCGAAACCTGTTGTCTAGCCTCTTTTTCGCTTTTTACTATAACGAAATTATCACCAAACTGTGGTAGCTCCTTAAAACCGGTTACTGTTGCTGGAGTTGAGGGTCTAGCTTCTTTAAGAGTTTTACCAGCAAAATCAAGTAACGTTCGAACTTTACCGTACGTAGTTCCAGCTACTAAAAAATGACTCGGCTTTAATATTCCTTGCATAACTAATAGACCTACCACGGGACCACGTCCAACCTCCATATGAGACTCTATAACGAGCCCCTCGGCTGGAATGTCTATGTCCGCCCTTAAATCCTCCAAATCCGCCACCAACAGCACCATATCGAGTAGTTTATCAATGTTTTTACCAGTCTTTGCACTAACCTCAACCATAACCGTATCACCACCCCATTCTTCGGGGTTTAATCCATGTTCGGTCGCTAGCTGTGCCTTCACCCTGTCGGGGTCAGCGCCATCCCTGTCAATCTTGTTTATTGCTACAACGATCTTTGCATCAGCCATTTTCGCAAATCGTATCGCTTCGACCGTCTGCGGCTTGACCCCATCATCGGCAGCAACAACTATCACAACAACGTCTGTTAATTCAGCTCCGTGCTGTCGCAGTGCGGCAAACGCCTCGTGTCCGGGCGTATCTAGTAGAGTAATTAAACGACCTCCGTGAGTTGTCTGGTAGGCGCTGATATATTGGGTAATACCTCCAGCCTCGCCTTCGGCTACTTTTGTTTCTAGAATCGCGTCTAGTAGGGTTGTTTTTCCATGATCAACGTGCCCCATGACCGCCACAATTGGCGGTCTAGTAACTGCTGTTTTGGAAAGTTCGTGAACTTTTCGTACGCTCAGATGCGCTGAGTCCTTTTTCTCGAGAGTTACGTCAAGAATACCCAACTCCTCAATGATTATCGTGGCTGTTTCAAAATCAATGTGTTGATTAATTGTTGAAACGATTCCGTTCTTAAACAATTCGCCTATTAAGGTGGTGACGGGTAGATTCAGCTTTTCAGCGAGCTCACCCACGGTAATAGAATCGGCAATCTTAATGACTTTTTCTGCCATACCCGCAAGCTCCCTTCTGCCCCTACCGGGCAACTCTTATTTATTACTTCTTGGCCTTTGGTTTTGCTTTATTTTTCGTTTTGCCAACAAGACTTAATGATATTTTTCGGCTTTCCTTTTCAACATCTAAAACGACGAATTCTTTGCGCTCATTAAGAGTGAAGACTTTTTCTGGATCGACATCGTCGCCCTCACCAAGCTCGCTGACGTGAACTAGAGCTTCGACTGCTGGACTAATTTGCACAAAAGCTCCAAACGGAGTAATCCTGGTTATCGTACCCTCAACCTTATCGCCCGGTTTAAATTGATCAACTTCGGTCATCCATGGGTCTTCGGTAAGTTGTTTTATGCTCAGACTTAGCCTATCTTTATCAATAGCTATGATTTTCGCATCAATCGTCTGTCCGACCTTAACGTAATCACCGGGGTTGTTAACGCGCTCCCAACTAATTTCGCTAATATGCACCAAGCCTTCAATACCTTCAACGTTTACAAACACTCCATAGTCAACAACACCCGTAACTACACCCTTAACTTTATCGCCGACCGTTAATTTTTCGAATCGTGCCGCTAGGCCATCTTTGATGGCTTCTTTTTCGCTGAAAATCAATTTGTTTGCTTTTCTGTCGCAATCTAATATGCGAACGGTTAAGCTTTTTCCTATCAATACGTTCAATCGCTGCAAAATCTCGTCTTTGTCACTACCACCAACCCGAGGATAATGTTCGGCTGAAAGTTGGGAAACGGGCAAAAATCCCCTTACGCCGTCATACTCCACAAGTAGTCCACCTCGATTGGCATCATATGGTGATACATCTATAATTTCGCCAGATTCCATCTTTGCGATGACTTCGTCCCAACCACGATCTTTAGCGGCTTTACGCAGTGACAACAGTGAATACCCGTTATCAAGTTCTGTGTCAACAATACTAGCTGCAATCTCATCACCAATATTCAGATTACGATAAAAACCGACCTCACGTCGTGGAACTAATCCGATCCCATGCGCCCCTAGATCTACTAATACTTCGTGTTTTCTGATTGATAAAACCGTTCCTACGATTGAATCACCCTGTGTTAATTGCTTAACGCTGTCACCTTCGGCAGCGAGCAAATCATCCATTGTTGTGGCTTTTGCCATAAGTCTTTTCAGACTCCTTCCTTAAAATTAATATTTATGAGGTCGCTTTTAAAATAACGCCTCACGACTACTTACATTGTACCCCATATAGAAACACAAGTCAAAGAGAGCGAACAGACGACTCGCGTGATAATAAATACCCCGCCACCGATGCTGCAAGTAGATACACTCCAACCAGTTCGAAGACTGACACTTCCGGCCCCGTTGTCGGCATGTTTTGCGATTTAGTTTGATTTGCCGTTTTGGGCTGCGTTGTAGTACTGGTTGTTTTGTTTTGAGAGTTGGTGTTTGAAGAGTTCGATTTTTTAGTCGTGGTGGACACACCACTAATCGCGGGCGACTGTTCTTGGCTTTTTCGTGCCTGTTGTCCACTCTGATTTAGAAAATAAATGCCCGCAACTAACCCCACAACCAAGATGACACCTATCAAAATGTAACTCGCGACCGAACCACCCTGGTTTGTTCGTCGTCTCATTGCACTAACCTCTGTTTATATTAACTTATTATGCATCCGTTTACAAAAATAATCAACATTTAGATTTATGGTACACTAGGAATATGTTAGTAGCTGTTGACACCGGAGGTACAAAAACTCTTATTGCCAGTTTCGACAAGGATGGAATTTTGGACGATCAAGTTAAATTCCCAACTCCTAAAGATCAGATTGAATATGTTAAACATCTAAGATCTATGATTAAAGATCGATATAAGGGTAAAAGCGTCGAAGCTGTTGTTGTTGCAATCCCAGGAGTCATCAGGCACGGAGTTGTCGTCACCTGTGGCAACTTACCGTGGAAGAATTTTGACGTTGCTTCGGCATTATCTGGAGTATTGGGCGACACTCCCATTTTTATCGAAAACGACGCCAAACTGGCAGGCCTTTCCGAAACCAGGTTTTTAAAACAAATACCGCCGCAGTCCCTGTATGTAACCATCAGCACAGGAATTGGATCTGGCATTATTACCGACGGACATATTAGCCAGGCATTTCATAACAGCGAAGCAGGACATGCATTAATTGAGTACGACGGGGTTGCCAGCGAATGGGAAAGTTTCGCTTCAGGACAGGCTATTTATAAAACATATGGCAAATATGCTCATGAAATTACCAGCAAACGAGTCTGGAACCAAATTGCCGATCGCATTAGTAGGGGTTTTTTGGCAATTATCCCAATACTGCAACCTGATGTAATTATCATTGGCGGTAGCATCGGCACGTATTTCGATAAATTCGGTGAAAAATTAGTTGGCCTTCTAAAGGAAAAATTGCCCGAGATTACCCCATGCCCCCTATTCGTTAAAGCAAGGTACCCTGAGCTTGCGGTAATATATGGATGTTATTTTTATGCCCTCGACAACATCACTAATAAATAGTCTTGGAGCTGACTTCCCTCAGTTTATTTTTAAAAAGTCGTCTCGTTTTTTATGGTCTCATAGCGAAAATACTATCTATTACACTGACAAACAAGATGACTTCAGGTTTTTATTCCATGAATTGTCACACGCGCTGTTAAACCACGCTGACTACAAGCGCGATATCGAGCTTGTTGCTATGGAATGCGAGGCTTGGGACAAGGCTAAGGAGATAGCTTTAAGCTATGGTGTCATAATCGATGACGACTATACCCGATCTAATCTAGACACCTACAGGGACTGGATGCACGAACGCAGCTGCTGCCCCAATTGCACAGCTAGCGGTATGCAAACCAACAAGCAAAACTACAGATGTCTAGCATGTAGTCATTGTTGGCATGTAAACGACGCCAGAACTTGCGCCTTACGTCGATACAGCATTACAACATAGTAAAAACACACCGTAAGGTGTGTTTTTAAATTGATATTACAAAAGATTATGCTCCGGTTGTAACAACGGTCTTTTTACGTCGGCTAATACGACCACCTTTTGCACCAGCAATACGTGCCAATTCAGGGTTAGCGGCAAAACCGCCAGTGTTACCGTTTTGACCGCCCTTGCGACCAATCTTTGCGTAAAAGAATGGATCTTTCGCTAGGTTCTTTGCTGCAGCTTTTTGGCCGCCAGTTTTTGTTCCTGCCATGATTTTATATCTCCTTTAATTTAAAAGATTTTCAAGCTATTTCTAACCCGAAAACCCCCTTTATTACCTCACACTTGATATGTGGATGCTTTAATACTAACATAGCTTATGTTTTTTGTCAATATATACATAATCGTTTTTTATGTTAATTAAACAGTTGCAAATATTCTATTGGTGCTATATTATTAATAAGCACCTGTTTGAATCCAGATTTTCGATTCAAATCAAAACGACCAAATCTGCGATATTGGTCGTTTTTAGTATCTCAACTCTATAGTCGTAAAATATGCTTTTAAACCAAGAAAAAGACCATCCTGTTCGGATGGTCTTTTTATAATTCGGCACCGTGCTAGTTTCCCGCTTTCGGCAGTATAATCGCCGCTGCTGGGCTTGACTTCTGTGTTCGGGATGGGAACAGGTATTTCCCCAGCGCCATGGGCACCGAAGAAAGGTTTAGTACGCTTGTTGCTGATATATATAGATCAGTGGGCCTAAACCTTGCTTCGATAACCTTGTTAACGGGCACGATTTCTTCTTTTAAAGTTCTAAAATTGACACTTTTATTGGTGATTAACACCAAATACTAGTTAAGTCTACCTAATCACCGCTGTTAATGCAAGCATTAACATTGGTAATAAGGACATAAAAAGGCGATGGGACTATTAGTACGCTTCAGCTACACATGTTGCCATGCTTCTACCTTGCGCCTATCAAACTGATATTCTTTCAGTGTCCTCATAGGGAAATCTTATCTTGAAGTTAGTTTCGTGCTTAATATGCTTTCAGCGCTTATCTATTCCAAACGTAGCTACTCGACAATGCAGCAGGTGGCCACAATCGATACACCAGAGGTTTGTCCGCCCCGGTCCTCTCGTACTAAGGGTAGATCTTCTCAAATTTCCTAACGTCCGTACCGGATATAAACCGAACTGTCTCACGACGTTCTGAACCCAGCTCGCGTACCATTTTAATCGGCGAACAGCCGAACCCTTGGAAGGTACTCCCCCTCCAGGATATGATGAGCCGACATCGAGGTGCCAAACAGCGCCGTCTATGTGAACTATGGGGCGCTATAAGCCTGTTATCCCCAGGGTAACTTTTATCCGTGTGCGCTGTCGATCCCACATTCATGTGCATAAAGCACGTACAGCGGGTCACTTGCTCCTACTTTCGTATCTGCTTGGAATGTACTCCTCACAGTCAAGCTGGCTTATGCGCATACACTATCACTTCGATTTCCATACGAAGCTAGCCAACCTTTGAACGCCTCCGCTACTCTTTAGGAGGCAACCGCCCCAGTTAAACTACCCACCATACACGGTCCCGTTACCAGATTATGGTAACGGTAAGATCAGGATCACAACAAGGGTGGTATTTCAGATTGCGCCTCCACAAATACTAGCGTATCTGCTTCAAAGGCTCCCACCTATGCTACACATGTTGTAACCCGGATCAATGTAAAGCTGTAGTAAAGCTCCATGGGGTCTTCTCGTCCTGGTACGGACAGACGGCATCTTTACCGTCAATGCACTTTCACCGAGTCCTTCGCTGAGACAGTGTCCACATGATTACTCCATTCGTGCGGGTCAGAACTTACCTGACAAGGAATTTCGCTACCTTAGGACGGTTATAGTTACCGCCGCCGTTCACTGGGGCTTCAGTTCGCACCGTAAAGCACTCCCCTTAACCTTCCAGCACTGGGCAGGAGTCAGCCCCTATACATCTTCTTTCGAATTAGCAGAGACCTATGTTTTTGGTAAACAGTTCCGTGGACTCTTTTGCTGCGACCCCCACATCGTTAGATGCGAGTTTGTCGTGCTCAAGTTATCTATCTCAGTAAAAATTAGTGATTTAAAAAGGTTTTTTCATTCATTCTAACCACCTTTCACCAAGTTAGTTGAACACGGCTCCCATCAATTGATGTGGGGGTAGACCTTATCCCGAAGTTACGGTCGATTTATTGCCGAGTTCCTTAGCGAAGGTTCTCTCGTAAGCCTGAGTCTACTCGACTCGAGCACCTGTGTTGGTTTGCGGTACGGGCGGATATAATCACGCGTACATCTGCTTTTCTAGCCAGTGCCTTGATCGAAATCGCAACTCCGAAGAATTACTTTCACTCCCTTTGCGTTCCCGCTAGGTTGGACGAATACATACCATGAATTCGCTTCGACTACTTCACCGTGAACAGTGTACAAATTATAACCGGTTCAGGAATATTAACCTGATGTCCATCGCCTACGCTATGCGCCTCGGCTTAGGCCCGACTAACCCTGAGATGATTACCATGGCTCAGGAAACCTTGCTCTTACGGCCGACAGGATTCTCACCTATCTTATGGTTACTCATTCCAGCATTCTCACTTCCTAACGCTCCACCGAACTTTCCAGTTCGACTTCACCGCGGATAGGAACGCTCCTCTACCACGCATAGTAAACTATGCATCCATGTCTTCGGTAGTATACTTTAGCCCCGTTACATTTTCCACGCAGAATCTCTTGACTAGTGAGCTGTTACGCACTCTTTAAATGAATGGCTGCTTCTAAGCCAACATCCTAGCTGTTTAAGAAATTCCACTTTGTTTCCCACTGAGTATACATTTAGGGACCTTAGACGATGGTCTGGGCTGTTTCCCTTTTGAGCGCCGAGCTTAGCCCCGACGTTCTAACTGCCATGATACCACCACCAGTATTCGTAGTTTGTTAAGGAAGAGTATCCTTGCGGACCTCGGTCCTTTACAGAGCTCTACCCCTGATGGCTACCACATGACGCTAGCCCTAAAGCTATTTCGAGGAGAACCAGCTATCTCCAAGTTCGATTGGCATTTCACCTCTAACCACAAGTCATCCGGGCACTTTGCTGCGTACGACGGTTCGGTCCTTCACTACCTGTTACAGTAGCTTCAACCTGCTCATGGTTAGGTCACTTGGTTTCGGGTCTAATTCCACACACTTAATCGCCCTATTCAGGCTCGCTTTCACTGTGGCTCCGCCAATTGGCTTAACCTTGCGTATGAAATTAACTCGCTGGATCGTTCTACAAAAAGCACGCCGTCACCCCGAGGGGCTCCGACACTTTGTAAGCACACAATTTCAGGTTCTATTTCACTCCCCTCCCGGGGTTCTTTTCACCTTTCCCTCACGGTACTAGTTCACTATCGATCGTATATTATATTTAGCCTTGGCAGGTGGTCCTGCCGGATTCAAACAAGGTTTCTCGTGCCCCGTCCTACTCGAGAAAACACAGATAAGGTCAGCGTCGTTTTCGCATACACGACTTTCACGTCCTTTGGTTAGTCATTCAAACTATTCCGCTAACCACGCTGATTTTTTACCTTACTCACTATTTTCAGTTCATGATCGCATGTCGGATTACTAGAGAAACTCTAGTTCTCTGACATGGTCTTGTGTTAACTCACAACCCCTTATACATATTCGTCTGAAAACTTATTTATCCGGTAATAAATTACCAGATAAAAATGTATAAGGTTTGGGCTGATCCAGTTTCGCTCGCCACTACTCCCGGAATCATTATTTATTCTATTTTCCTCAACCTACTAAGATGTTTCAGTTCGGTCGGTTCCCGTCAAATCTCCTATATATTCAGAGACAGATAATACGACATAACTCGTATTGGGTTTCCCCATTCGGATATTCCCGGATCAAAGCTTGTTGACAGCTACCCGAGACTTTTCGCAGTCTTCCACGTCCTTCATCGGTAATATACATCTAGGCATCCATTGTGTGCTCTTATTTACCTTTTTATGCATCGACTTAACTAGTAATTGGTAATAACCATTCATTACTTTTTTTCTAGCCGTCAATTTTAAAAACTTTTTCTTACAACCTAATTGTTAAATGACGTGTGCCTCTCACGGTTGAGTCCACATTTAGACGCACCTTTCAGATGCATTTTGTCTGAACTCAAGCTTTCCAATCGTATCACCCCGCCTCGTAGTGTGTAAAGAGGTAATCGTTGTTATTTTTGCAATAATTAAAACCTCTTGCGATATACTTTACTGCGTATCACCAGAGGTTCAATCGAACATTCGTTTAGCTTTTTTAATTGTACTCGCAGAAGCCTAGTATTGCAAGGTTTTTTTGTGTTATTTGCTTCTACTTTTTCTTTTCGATTCGAACGGCCGTTCCATATGCTGCTACTTCATTCATAATATTGTAAATATCACCGGTATCATATCGCATCGCAAGGATAGCGTTAGCTCCTTTGCCCGCAGCTTCTTCGCGTAGCCTATCCATCGCCTTGGCGCGACTGTCCACTAACAGTTTAGTCAAACCTCCCGACTCCCCACCGAAAACAGTTCTTAAACTTGAACCTAAGTTACTAAAAATATTACGACTCCGTACAATCAGCCCGAAAACCTCGCCATAAACCTCAACCACCTCATACCCGGGCACATTATTTGTTGTCACTACCAATATATCGTTTGTTTTTACCACGTAATTCTCCCTATTTATGTCAATATTATATGTCAATTTGTGTTTTTTTAACAATGAAAAACACCCTGCTATTGGTGGGCGATGGGGGACTTGAACCTCCGACCTCGTCATTATCAGTGACGCGCTCTAACCAGCTGAGCTAATCGCCCACATAGCAGGATGTTAGTTATCAAAGTTCTTGGTGGAGTAGATCAGACTTTCGCCTGTTCTACCCCATGTGGTGGAGCATGTCGGATTCGAACCGACGACCCCCTGCTTGCAAAGCAGGTGCTCTAAACCAACTGAGCTAATGCCCCACGCGCCGCGAACTTTATACATTTTATCCTAGATGATTAATCCCCGCAAGTGTATAGTAAGGATATATGGCATACGAATTTAGTTTGAGTTCATTTTTTATAGGATTTATTATTGTTGTAATCGGCACAGCGTTTATGTTTTGGCATCAGATTATAGCCGACAACTTGGGATCTGGCGTATCAAGTTACGAGAAGTTCAAATTTTGGGCTCTTATTACTATTATCGTTGGCTTTTTGGTTATGGCAAACCTGTTTCTGTTTATTTTCGGTAACTTGTTAGCCATGTTTTTTCATACATCATAGAAAAGCGCCAAACCAAAATACCTATGGTTTTCGCCATAGGTATTCTGTTATAACAACTTGGTTGTGCAATCATCGTCAAGATAAGTCGAGATTTTTTCGAACTTCGTCTTGTCCCTGATAAATCAGGAACTGCGTTATTATGTAAGCTCAACACAATAACAAGACCGACCTAGCTTCAGCAATAGATTTCTCGTATTGCTGGCATAACTCTCCCTAGAAAGGAGGTAATCCATCCGCACCTTCCGGTACGGATACCTTGTTACGACTTAACCCCAATCATCCCCCCCACCTTAGGCCGACGAATCGGACTTCGGGTGTTGGTGACTTTCATGGTTTGACGGGCGGTGTGTACAAGACCCGGGAACGTATTCACCGCAGCATGCTGATCTGCGATTACTAGCGATTCCAACTTCATGCAGGCGAGTTTCAGCCTACAATCCGAACTGGGACTGGTTTTGATGCGATTTGCTCCATCTCGCGACTTCGCTGCGCATTGTACCAGCCATTGTAGCGCGTTTCTAGCCCAGGGTGTAAGGGAAATACTGACCAGACGTCGTCCCCTCCTTCCTCCCCGTTACCGAGGCAGTTTGAATAGAAAAATACAACTATTCACAAGGGTTGCGCTCGTTGATGGACTTAACCAAACATCTCACGACACGAGCTGACGACGGCCATGCA
>Ga0181520_10006250_pt1 | contig 18373 bp, 15 predicted proteins | sample PEATcosm2014_Bin_29_FD_132451 | JGI IMG/M metagenome (GOLD analysis project Ga0181520, IMG submission 132451) | Peatland microbial communities from MTU Mesocosm Facility, Houghton, MI, USA - PEATcosm2014_Bin02_30_metaG | ecosystem: Environmental > Terrestrial > Soil > Wetlands > Peat | place...
GGGAACTCAACTGCGCACTCGCCGGTACAGGCTGTTCCGCCCGAGTATGAATAGACAGGCACGACGACCACCCCTCCGCCGTCGATAAGGTCGGCGCCGAGGTCCCTGTGTCCGTTAATGGTCACCGTGGACAGCACGCCTTCAGAGCCGACAGGTAGGCCACGAGGGGAAACGAGCCACCACGTGCCGTGATCGGCAGGCAGAGTCGGCTCGTCCCAGTTCTCACCGCTCGGCGCTCCGGGGATCTGGTCGAACAGATAGAGCGGATGTCCGTTGTACGTGACCTGTTCGCCGACGCCGGCTCGCTTCACTTCGCCGAGTAAGGACTTGTTCACGCCGGGACCGGCAACCGGCGCGCCTGTCGTTGTATAGGCGGGCCAGTCGGCGGTGGTGGAGTTCGAAGGCCCTGTGCATCTGTACGACGATCCGACGATGGATTGCTTCGTTGTCGTGCAGCCAAAGGTCATGCCGTAATCGCTAGTGATCATGTACAACGCCGTTCCGGCCGAGGGACCAGAGCCGGCAACGAGCATCGGACCGAACGGGCCGTCGAGGGTGGCGACGACGCTTCCGGTACTGGCGGCACTCGCAGCGGTAACGGTAAAGGAGTTACCGACAGCCAGTGCAACCGCGACCAAACAAGCGCCGCCCGACAACCACTTTGAAGCTTGCAACAAGCGCACTTCGCCTCCTTCTCAAGCGATAAGAGAGTGTGGGGACAACCAAAACCCGCGAGTTCCTCACGACAGAGAACTGTCTTGGCAAGCATGTTTGTGTCCCTCGATGCGAACAATGGTGCAATCCGCAAGCGGGTGGTGGTGCTAGCCCCAACACGCTCCTCACGGCAACCTCCTCCCGCGATCCGTTGCTCGAGTGATCGCGTCTCGGCCGCCAGCAGACCGACAGTGGAAATCCTGATGTGATCGCGGTCGCGACTCTGTGCCCGCCAGCCGAGCGTCGCGATCATCCATGGGCACCGGCGTGAGGAGGCCGGCCCCGCTCCGCTCATCTTCTGCAAGTGCGATCTCTCACTGACGGACGGGCGAGAAGAGCCCGGTGACGGGAGACCGTCACGCCGGGATCTGTGGGCGGGGCTGCAGTTTTCCCCGCTGACCCGACCACCCGCGTTCGGACGCGGGTTGCGGGAGTTGGCGACGATACGCGTCTCGGGTGTCACATTCGACTCGTGGCCGGTTGTCTCCATACCAGGAATAGGTAACCGGAGGAGGAACCATGACCAGCCGTACCCGGCGCGATTTCTCCACCAAGAGTGCTCATTGCGAGCAATATCGCTCACATGATGCGCTCAGCTACGTTGCCCGGCTCGCGCCAGGTTCTCGCCCAGTTAGGAAGCACGGAACCTCATGAGTATATCTTTCTGGGTCTTGCGCCATCATCTGGAGTTGCCTAGGCTGATTCGAGTCAGCTCCACTTACCTGGAAGGATCGCTCATTATGAGCAACTTCGAGCATGAGTTCACGACACAACCGGAGATGTGGCGGCGCTCCGCGGAACTCTCGTCCACTGTGACGCTGTTTCCATCAGACGTCCGGGTCGCCTTTGTTGGCTGCGGCACATCGCTCTACGTTGCCCAGGCCGCCGCCGCATACCGGAACAAGCAGAGGCTCGGCGAGAGCGACGCCTTCCCGGCCTCGGAGGTGCCTCCCGGCCGAAGGTACGACGTTGCAGTCCTTATTTCTCGTTCGGGGACGACCACTGAGGTCCTGGAGGCGGCAGCCGCTTTCGGTCCGGACACGCGGACCCTGGCTGTCACCGCGGTTGACGACAGCCCTCTCGCGCGCCTTGTAGCCGAGCAGATCGTGCTCTCATTCGCTGACGAGCAGTCGATTGTCCAAACACGTTTCGCGACGAGTGCCCTCTCGCTTCTGTTGGCCAATTTCGGGTGGGACGTCGAGGCCTCCGCGATCAAGGCCGAGGCATTTCTTCGTGATCCACCCCAGGACGTCGGCGCGGCTATCCACTTTGTCTTCCTCGGCCGAGGCGTCGGGGCCGCCTTGGCGAACGAGGCTGCTCTCAAGCTGCGCGAGGTGCTCGGCGCCTGGACAGAGTCCTACCCCACAATGGAGTATCGCCACGGCCCGATCTCCGTCGCCAGCGAGCGATCGCTCGTGTGGATTCTCGACGACGCCGAGCCGAGCATCGACGATGAGATAGCGATAACCGGTGCACGTGTCCTGCGTAGTGGGAGCGACCCGCTCGCGGGCCTAGTCCGGGTCCACCGCGCCGTCCAGCAACTCGCCACGGAGAGAGGCATTGATCCTGATCACCCTCGCTTCCTCGCCCGCTCGATCATGCTGGACCGCCGCTGAAATGGCGAGTAGTGCAGCGGGTGCCGTCGTCGCGCTCGATATCGGCGGCACGAAGATCGCTTCGGCGATCGGCGACGCCGACGGGGAGCTACGTCGTTGGCGCACGCTGCCGACCGAAGCTGAGCGTGGCGCGAAACAGGTGCTCGAGTCGGCGATCGCTCTCGCACACGAGGTGCTCGGCGAGGAGCGGGCGAATGGCGGCGACGTCAGTGCTATCGGTGTGTCCACGATGGGGTTGACGCGCGTTGATCGCGTGGACCTCGCACCCAACGTCCCGGGTTGGGAGGAACTCGCGATCCCCGCCGTGATTCACGAGGCGTTTCCCGCCATACCGGCTGCGTTCGGCAATGACGTGAAACTGGCAGCGCTTGCCGAACTCACATGGGGTGCACTCGTCGGTGTTTCGTATGGCGTTTACCTCAACCTTGGAACTGGCATCGCCGCCACTCTCGTTGTCGGCGGACATGTTGTCGAGGGCGCGCACGGGGCGGCCGGTGAGATCGGCTACTGGCTGACCGACGGCTCCTCGACGTCAAGAATGGCGGCGGACGGAGCGGTGCCGACCGAGGAGGTCGTCGGCGGCCGGGGTGTCGCTCGCCGGACCGCCGAGCTTTTCGGGCGGGAGGTCGAGGTGGTCGAGCTTGTCGCGCTGGCCGAGGTCGACCAGCGCGCAGAAACACTCCTCCGTGATGTGTGGGACAAGATAGCGACGCTCGTAGCGAATCTGGCCATTGTCTGCGACCCGGAGGTCCTCGTGCTCGGCGGCGGTTACGTCCGATCCGACCGCTTTCCGATCGATGCCATAGCCCGCCTTGTCGCTCGTGCCGTGCCGTACTCCCCCGAGGTGGTGCGCGCCCGTTTCGCGGGAGACGCGTCGCTCCACGGTGCAGTGGCGGTGGCACTCAGGGACGGCCTCGGCGTCGCGAGCCCGCGTGCGGGCGCCGGCGAGGGAAGGAACAGCAGTCGAGGATCCCTCCAGTGATCCCGAACGCCTCCCTCGACGCGAGGCACTACATCAGTGACAGCATCCTCGGCGTAGTCCATCGCACGAAGATGCCCACGCCCAGGAGGCGGGAACGGCGTCTGTGTCATTCGCGCCTCGCGGGAGGCCACTGAGTGCCAGATATCGAAGTCTCCGAATGCGTTCTACCGCAACCAACCAGCAAGTGAGCAGCCAAGCACACAAGGAAGGGGAACGATGAGTAAGAGGACATGGATTCACAGCACGGTTTTCAGGGCAACTGCGGCGGCGGCCGCCGCATCGCTTGTGCTCTTCGGCAGCGCCGCGGCCGCTTCGCCGGCCCCACGTCACACCAGCGCGAGCGGCGTGACGATCAACGTAGCCATCGCCTATCCCGCCCCGCCGAAGGCGATGCTCGCCAAGTTCACGAGCCAGACAGGCATCAAGGTCAACTGGTCATACCTACAGTGGGACGACCTGCAGACAAAGATCGCCGCTGCGGCGGAGGCCGACACGTACTTCGCCGACGTTACGGACGTGGACTGGTCCAAGGTGGGCGAGTACTACGTAACGAAGTGGTTCCTGCCGCTCAATCAGTACTTCAAGATCAGCTCTCTCACATCCCAGTACCCGCAGCTCAGCTCCTTTGTCCGGAACGGAACGCTCGTCGGTATGCCGATGGACGTGTCGCTGCTCGTCACGACGGTCAACGAGAAGCTGTTCAACAAGGCTGGGATCACCTCGATGCCAACGACGCTCGCGCAGTACACAAAGGACTTGCAGACCGTGAAGACAAAGGGCATCGCCACGCACCCTCTGGACATCCCCTTTGCAGCCGCCGAAGGGCTTTCGACGTACTGGTACGAGCTCACTGCCGCGATGGGGGGGCAGGTGTTGAGCTCGTCGTACAAGCCCTTGTTCACCAGCCCGTCCTCTCCCGGCTACAAGGCGATGGCCTGGATGGTGAACGCGTACAAGAGCGGGCTTGTGGCGAAGGCGAACCTCGACTACGAGGACTACCAGGGCTTCGAAACCGAGATGGCACACGGTCTTGTCGCGAGTGTCTTCTCCGACTACTCGGGTGACATTGGCACGATCTATGACGTTCCCAGCCAGTCGAGCGTCGTCGGTGATGTCACATATGTGGCGACGCCAGGAGTCTCCGGCCCAGCCCCCAACCTTGGTAACCCCGACGGGATAGGCATCCCAAGGTCGGCGGAGCATGTCCAAGCAGCGGTCGAGTTCATCAAGTGGATGGAGGAGCCCGCAAACCAGGCGGCGTTCGCGGGGGCCGACGGGCCGAAGAATGTCATCAGCACCTTCCCGCTGCCATCCAACCGTGGCGGGCTCAGCCTCCTCGCGTCATCCGGCAAGGTCCCCGGCGCGGCCGCTCTCGTCAACTTGGTTGAGAATCACGGTCGAGCGGTCTTCCCCGCCGGCGCACCGCCTTGGTATCCGAACTTCAGCAACGCCGTCTACACCAACCTGCACTCCGCGGCCGCCGGCCAGGAGAGCGTTGCTAGCGCGATCTCGGCAGTTGCCGCCCAGGTGAACAGCCTTAACAGCTAGAAGCAAAAGGACGTGGGTCCCGGCCGGGCCGTCTCTGGGCACGGCCGGGGCTCGACTCTGGGAGGAAGGAGGAGCGTGTCGATCTCGAGTCGACACCGATCGCGGCCGGGGCTCGCCCACCGACGTTCAAGCCGATCGGAGGCCATGGGCTACGCCATGGTCGCACCGCTGCTCGTCTTCATCCTGGCCCTTGCGTTGTATCCAACGGTGCTCACGACGATCGACGCGTTCATGCACATCGACGCGCTCTCACCGCCGAACCACTTCGCAGGTTTTGGCAACTTCACGGCAATCTTCTCCAACCCCGAGATTCGCCAGAGCTTCGAGAACACAGGCTGGTATGTCCTTTTCGGCGTCGGGTTGACGCTCGTGCTCGGCACCGCGTTCGGGCTCCTGCTCCAGCGGCGTTTTCGCGGCCGGGGTGTAGTCCTCGCGATCGTCATCCTCCCCTGGGCCCTGCCCGGAGTTGTCGAAGGTGTGATCTGGTCCTGGATCTACGACCCGACGTTTGGGGTATTGAACTCGATTCTCAAGAGCCTCCACCTCGTTTCCCAATACCAGCTCTTCATCGGTACGCGTCAGATCGAGAGCATCCTGCTTACCTCGCTCGTTCAGGTCTGGCAGATCACCCCGCTCGCGACGCTGCTCGTGCTCGCGTCCCTACAGAGCATCCCCGGTGAGGTATATGAGGCGGCTCGGGTCGACGGTGCTGGTTGGTGGCAAGTGATCCGCCGCATCACGTTGCCACTTATTCGGCCTGGACTTGCGATAGCGGCTGTCGAAGCACTCGTCCTATCGCTGAACATCTTTGATCAGGTCTATGTGTTGAACGCGGGCGCAACGACGGCGTCGTCTGTGATGAGTGTTACCTACTTCACCACGTTCCAGGGCCTCAACTTCGGTCAAGGATATGCCCTTTCGCTGCTGGCGACCGTGGTCACGGTGGTGCTGTCCCTTGGGGCCTTGAAGCTCCTCTACCGGAAGATCACCTTCTAAATGCGACGGCAGATCGGTGTTTGGGCCCGCCGGGTTGCAATCGGGCTTGTGATCGTCTGGTCGCTGTTCCCGGTCTACTGGGCGCTCAACACGAGTCTTATGACGAATGCGGAGGCACAGAGCACCCCGACGCACTTCCTCGTTACCCGGCCAATCTTCTCGAACTACCAGGCGATCTTCGGAGCCGGCCCGCAGGCCCCAGCAGCAGCCGGTGGGATCAGCCGTTCCCTCCTGAACATCGTCGTGGAGAGCGGCGGGGCGACACTGCTGACGCTTGTCATCGGGATTCTCGGGGCCTACGCGTTCGCCCGCCTGCGGTTCCGTCTGAAGAATCTTCTCTTCTACACGGTGCTTGGGACCCTTACGCTCCCGGTGTACGCGACGCTGATCCCGCTCTACCGGATCATGAGCGAGGTGGGGCTTGTCAACACCTACCTCGGCATCATCCTCGTCTACGCATCGGGATTCATGCCTCTCGCCATGTGGATCATGTACAACGTTTTTCTCGCACTCCCTCCGAGCATTGAGGAGGCGGCCGTTATCGACGGGGCGTCGATGCTCCAGACGTTCTACAGGGTCGCACTCCCCATTGCGAAGCCGGGAATCGCCGCGACCGCGATTATCACGTTCCTTCTGGGATGGGGGCAGTTCATCTTCCCCCTCGTGCTCAGCAGCACCGGGTCGACCCAGCCGCTCACTGTCGTCCTCGCCTCTCTCGAAGGCCGCCACGTAGTGCCATACACGATCGTCAATGCTGCTGCGATCGTCGCAATAGCCATCCCCGCGGTCGTCGTATTCTTGTTGAATCGGTGGATCGTGGAAGGCATTATCGCGGGCAGCGTCAAGTAATGGCGAACCGCTCTGCAGATCGTGCTGTGAGAGCCCGTGGAAAGAACCCGCCTCTGCCTGCTGGCAAACCTGACCCTATGGTTCCTTCCGACCCGCGGGACGTGAGCAAGGAAAGGTTCGAAGACACGCGTACGCTGGCTCCCGAGCACACGTTGACGGTAGGTTCCGGCACGCGGAACCTTCACCCGCGGGTACGCGACAGCCGCCTGCGGTCGATCATCGCCGTCATCGATGACAATGGTGCCGTCGGCGTCGAGGACCTGGCGGAGTTGCTTGGAGTGTCGACGGCGACGATCCGCCGGGATCTAGCCCGCCTCGCTGACCAGGGAGTGATCACGCGATCGCACGGCGGGGCCATGCGCGCCGATGCCGGGCTCGAGGTACCGATCAGCTACCGCCGCGGAACGGCCGTGGCCGAGAAGCGCCGGATCGCTGCCGCGGCAGCGACGTTGATTGGCGAAGGCGCCATCGTCGGCATCACCGGTGGCACGACGACCATAGAGGTCGCGCGGGCGCTGGCGCCGGTGCGCAGGCTTACGGTCGTCACCAACGCCCTCAATGTGGGCATGCAACTCGCGCGCTACAGGAACATCCGTCTCGTCCTAACCGGCGGGGTCTGCCGCACGGCGTCTTTTGAGCTGTCGGGGCCGATCGCAGAGAGCACCCTTTCCGGTTACAACCTCGACGTGGCCTTCGTCGGTGTCGACGGAATCGACGTTGACGCCGGTTGCACGACCCATGACGACGCCGAGGCGAGGGCGAACGCCGCGCTCGTCCAGCGATCGCGGCGCACCGTCATTGTTGCCGACAGCTCCAAGATAGGCCGAGTCACCTTCGCGAGCATCTGTCCGCTCGACCTCGTCGACCAACTCATCACCGACAATGAGGCCGATCCACAAGCCGTTTCGCGACTAGAGACCGCCGGCCTTCGGGTTGTGCTGGCGTGACTCAGCTGACACGAGAGTGCAGGCGAGCCCCGGTCCTTCTCTCATGCAAGACTGAACCGGAGCAAGTCTGATCTTGTTCATGACTCCGCCTCGGCCAACCGGCCTACCTGGGCGATCTGATTGCGCAGGGCTTTGAGGGCTGCCAATAGATCTCTGAGAAGGTGGGAAAGGGCTGAATCGTGTCGCGCAACACTGAGAGCGGCACGCGTGCGCGGATGGCTAGCGTGGCCTGCTGCAACCACTCGCCCGCCTCGGGGCCGAGGGCGTATGCGCCGGTCAGGCGCTGGCCGTCGCTAACAAGGGTCAAGAAGCCTTTGGACTGGGTGTAGGCACGAGTGTAGGTAGCCGTCTTGGCAACCTCGGAGAGCGGCGCGGTGGCGCTGAACCGGTCGGTTGCGGCGCCTACCGAGCCGGCTAGCGGGTCGGTGTAGACGACGTTAGGCACGGCTTCGTAGTTGGCCTGACGGGGCTCACCGAGAATGTTGGCTGCGACAACCTCGCCTTGGTACTTGCCCACGTGGGTAAGCAGCCGCACGCCGGTGACGTCACCGATGGCCCACGGACCCTCACCGGCGCGCAGGTGATCGTCGACCGGGATGCCGTGGGCGTCGGCGTGGATGCCGACGGTGTCGAGGCCGAGACCATCCACCCGCGGACGCCGGCCGGTGGCGACGAGCAGGTGGTCACCGCGTAGCTCACCTCCGTCTTGGAGCTCCAGTCGCCATCCGGCCATCGGCTATGGGCCGTAGTTGGCGCATGCCCCGATGTCTCCTCTGACCCTCGGCAGTGTCGACACGCTATGGCACGAGTACGGTTCGTTCACCTGGCACGTGCGCAACCGCACCTCCAAGAGCTCGACGTTCCACAGCCGACCACTTGGTTCGTCGAGTGACGTGACCACGGCCGTGCTCATCTTCTCCATGCCGAATCTTCGTGCGGTGGCGCGGGTTGACTCGCTTCGTGCTCGATCTGCCTGATCGGCGAAGGGCTAGATTCTCACCCTGAGCGACCCGAAGCATTCCAGCGCCCGGCGATCGTTGGTCCAAGCGCGTCTGCATAGGCGTCGAACTTCGCCAGCATGTCTTTCGCGCCACCGCGACCGTCGATCCGCCACTCCCGGTGCACGAGTGCTACCAGCGCCCCGTAGATGGCGATGAGGAGCCATGGGCGCCGGTCGACATCAGGGTCGACGTCTTCGCGCTCGGCGAGCACCGCGACGGCTCTATCGCTGTTGTCATAGACGAAGCGGAGGCTCGCCGCTAACAGCGCGGGTGTCGAGTCGACCAACCTGATGACCGTCAAGTACCTCGGTTCGCCTTTGCGCAGGTGGCCGTCGTCTTGGAGGAGTTCGAGGGTTTGGCGAAAGGCGTTGCGGACCGCGGCGAGAGGCTCCTCGTCCCGGGGTCGAGCGCGTAGTGAGTCGACGAACTCGTCCATCTCCTGTTTGATGAAGAAGAGCGCCAGGTCCTCCTTGCTGGCGAAATAGCGGAAGAAGGTTCGCTCCGCCACATCGACGGCGTCGGTGATCTCGTGCACCGCCGTGTGCTCATAGCCCTTGATCTCGAACAGGTCGAGTGCTGCGTCGACGAGGGCCTCACGCGTTTGGCGCTTCTTGCGCCCCCGGCGCGGCTCGTCCGCCGCGTTGGCGTCTACCTCGCGTGGCCTTTGTGGGTTTCCCCGGGGGGCTTGTCGCAACGTCTTCGCGCCAGAACCGTCTTTCACTTCGACGATAGTAGCTCATCAGTGACAGACAAACAGCATAAGTTGCTAACTGTCAGATAATGACATAAAGTAGGTGGCGTTCGGCTGAACTTGGCGGACGGAGCGAGTTGGGCACCAGGCAATGCCCGCAGGAGAGGAAGGCTGATGACCCTATTGACCGAACCCACCCCGATGGGCGTGGCCGGGAGCTCCAATTCGGCCCGCACCTGGCGTGGCAACCCCACCCTTACTCTGGTGGCCGTCGCCTTGGGCGTCATGATGGTCGCCTTGGACGGCACCATCGTCGCTGTCGCCAACCCGTCGATCCAGTCCCATCTGCACGCGTCGTTAGCTGACATGCAGTGGATCATGAACGGGTACATGCTCGCGCTGGCGGTGACGTTGATAACCATCGGCAAGGTGGGCGACCGTTTCGGACACAGGAAGGTCTTCGTCACCGGAATGGTGGGCTTCGCCCTTTTCTCGGCTGGCATCGGCCTTTCCGGGGACACCGCCAAGAGCATCTCTCTGGTAATTGCCTTTCGCGTGGCGCAAGGTGTCTTTGGTGCGATGCTCATGCCTACGGCCCTTGCTCTCCTGCGTGAGACATTCCCGGTCGACAAGCTCAACGCTGCCCTTGGGATATGGGCGGCCGTCATCGGTGCCTCAACCGCGGCAGGCCCGATCGTGGGTGGCCTCCTAGTCCAGCACGTGAACTGGGAAGCTTGCTTCTACGTCAATATCGTCGTGGGTGCGGTGGCCCTGGCGGTGACGCTTGGTTTCGTCCTGGAGACTGCACCATCGCCCGTTGCCCGGTCTTTTGACCTTGTCGGCATCGCCTTGTTGTCCGCCGGTCTGTTCTCCTTGATCTGGGCGTTGATGAAGGCATCGGGCTACGGCTGGAGTAGTGCCCGGACAATTGGATTCTTCGTTGGGGCGGCGGCCGCGTTGGCATTGTTCGTCCTGTGCGAGTCCCGGGCGGCCCAGCCACTGCTGCCATTGCGCCTGTTCCGCTCGGTCTCTTTGTCAGTCGGGGCCGTGCTGAACGTCTTGCTCATGTTCTCGCTCGTGGGATCCCTGTTCTTCATGACATTCTTCATGCAGGACGTCCACGGCCTCGACCCGGTGATGACCGGGATACGGATGCTTCCGCTCACGGGAATGCTGATCGTCGCGTCGCCCATCGCCGGTTTGGTCATCCAGAAGGTCGGCCCTAGGCTGCCGATGGCCGGCGGCCTGGCCGTCACCGCGGTCGGCCTTTACGGGCTCTCGCGGCTCAGCACGACGTCAGGACCGAATGACGTCATCGTCTGGTTCATGCTCATGGGGCTGGGCCTGAGCCCGGTGATGGTGGGTGCGGCCGACGTCATCGTCGGGAGCGCCCCGGTCGAGCTCGCCGGTGTTGCCGGCGGGATGACCTCTACCGCAATGCAGATCGGAGGCGTGCTCGGCACGTCCGTGCTCGGTGCCGTGATGTCGGCGAAAGTCGGCGACCTGCTGCCTTTGCGCTGGGCACAAGCCCATCTACCAGCGCTCACGGGTCAGCAGTTGGTGGAGGCAAAGTCGGTCGTGTCTGTCGGTGTCAGTCCCGTCGCCGCGGGCATGCCAAGTCGGGTGGCTGTGGTCATCACTGACATCTCTCACGCGGTCTTCATGAGCGGCCTGGACGCGGCCTTTCTCATTGCCGCGATCGCTGCTCTCGCCGCCGCCGCCGTGGCGCTCCTCATCAAGCCACATCAAGAGGTCATGAAGGTTGGGGAGGTTGTGAGAGATGTGAGGGTCACAGACGACATACCAGCAATGCCACAGGTGTCCTGAGAACCTGGTTCACGGTCTGGCCACGGGGCGATCGGACATCGCGGGCCGCTCAGTAGTTGGACGACTCTCTTCTCGGAAGTGGTCGCCTACCGGGAGCGCGTTCAAGAACAGTCCCATGCGCCCGGATCCTTCGGCGAATGACGCACTTTCGGGAGTTCCCATCTGCAAGTGTGTCCAGGGCCGGAAGGGCAATGACCGATTCAGAGGAGGAGCCCGGTGAGCAAGGCGGCGCTGACGCTTATGGCAGTCCATGCACATCCCGACGACGAGGCGTCGACCACGGGCGGTGTCCTGGCCCGGTACTCGGCCGAGGGGATCCGGACAGTCGTGGTGACCTGCACCAATGGCGAACTCGGTGACGGACACGGGACCAGCAAGCCGGGGGACGCAGGTCATGACGAGACGTGGGTCGTTGCCACGCGCTTGCGCGAGCTCGAGACAAGCTGCGGAATTCTCGGTGTCACACATCTGGAGCTTCTCGGCTACCGGGACTCGGGGATGATGGGCTGGCCCCAGAACGACGCCTCCGGCTCGTTCTGGCAGACGCCAGTGGCGGCGGCGGCCGAGCGGCTGTCGGCACTGATCGAGCTTTACCACCCGGAGGTCATTGTGACCTACGACGCCAACGGGTTCTACGGTCATCCCGACCACATCCAGGCTCACCGGGTAACGCTTGCTGCCATCGAGGCGACGCCGATACCCGACAAGCTCTATTACCCGGCGATACCGAAGTCGGCCATGGCACAGTTCCGGGAGACGCTCGGCGCTGCCGGCCTCCAGCAGACAGATGGCGCAGAGGAGGACTGGGACTTCGCCGTCGCCGACGAGCTGATCTCTACCACCGTCGATTGCAGCGCCTACGCGGCACAGCAGTACGCAGCCCTCGAAGCACACCTCAGCCAGGGAGACGGCACCTTTTTCACCCGTCTCGGTCTCGATCTGTTCTCGAAGCTCATGAGTCGCGAGATGTTCATCCGCGCTTATGACCGGACCGGCGCACCCACACCGGAGGACGACCTCTTCGCCGGACTGCGCAACTAGCACCCGGGCTGCTGGGCTTCGGCCCTACGAGGCCACATAGCGGCCAAGGCACACGGGAACTACGTTGGCTTGACGAACGTTGCCGGATTCGCGAGAGCCGGCGGCTCAGCGTTCGAGGAGCCAATCGCCTGACCGTCCGGCCCGTCAGGGCGGGGCGGACCTTCTGGCAAGGAGGATCTGGTCGTGCTGATACGAGGCGGAGTGGTTGTAGACGTCGCTGGCGAGAGATCTGCCGACGTGCGCACGACAGCCGACGGACACATCGCCGAGGTCGCCGCCGGCCTCGAGGTGCTGCCTGGAGAGCACGTCTACGAGGCGACCGGGAAACTCGTGGTCCCGGGAGGCATCGACCCCCACACCCACCTTCACATGCCCGTGGGCGCGCTAAGGGTGTCGGACGATTTCGTGAGCGGGACGCGCGCTGCCGCCATCGGTGGAACGACGACAATCATCGACTACGTGACCGTCGCCCGCGGAGACGACCCGATGGCCACCGTCGGCACATGGCGTTCATGGGCCGAACCATCGGTAATCGACTGGGGTCTCCATCTCACCTTCACCGAGGCAGTGCCCGAGTCCGTCGTGGCGTCCGGGGTCGAGATGGGGATCACTTCTTTCAAGCTCTACTTGGCGTATCCGGACCGTCTGCAGGTCGACGACGCCACCATCGTGCGCCTGATGCGCGCCGCGCGACGCCAAGGGGCCCTTGTCACGTTGCACTGCGAGAACGGGGGCGCCATCGAAGAGCTACGACGGGAGGCGTTAGCCGCGGGGCGGACGAGTGTGATCGAGCATGCGCGCACTCGGCCGGCTGTCCTCGAGGGTGAGGCTGTCGGGCGGGCGGCGGCGTTCGCGGAGATCACAGGGGCGTCCATCTACATCGTCCACGTCTCGTCGGCTCCAGCGCTGGCGGCGGTACGCGCCGGTCAGGAGCGGGGAGTGGACATCAAGGCCGAGACCTGTCCGCAGTACCTCTACCTCGACTCGGGTCGCTTGGAGGGTCCCGATGCCATCGATTTCGTCTGCACACCGCCGCTGCGTGATGCGTGGCACGCGGAGGAGCTGTGGCAGGGCCTGGCAAATGGCTACATCCAAACCGTCGCGACCGACCATTGCCCGTTCCGGCGCGCCGACAGGCGTACAGGCGTTGCCGGTCGACCGGGCGGCGTGGCCGATTTCACGGACATTCCAGGGGGTCTTCCCGGCATCGAGACACGTCTTGCTCTTGTTTGGCAGGGTGTCCGTTCCGGCCACATAACGACGGCGGACTGGGTGCGCCTGTGTTCAGAGGCCCCTGCGCGCACCTTCGGCCTGTGGCCGGCAAAGGGCTCACTCACGGTCGGTGCCGACGCCGACGTCGTGGTGTGGGACCCACAGCGCAGCCAGTCGCTCAAAGCTTCCGACCTCGACATGGCAGTTGACCACTCGCCTTACGAGGCGATGGTCGCCACCGGCTGGCCCGAGCTGGTCCTGAGCCGGGGCCAGACTGTTGCCCTGGACGGTCGCTTCACAGGAGAGATCGGTTGGGGGCGTTACATTGCCAGGGCACCGCTGCGGCGCGAAGGCGAGTGAGGTCGGCTTACACGATGTGCCGGGGAAGGCGCCAAACTCTGCCGCCCTACGGACGAGTCACGTGGGGACCAGTGCGACCTGCGCCGCGCCCCGTTTCTTGCAGGTTTTCCCCCAGCTTGCCGTGAGCGCCCTACGTGGCCCGAAATAAGAGTACAGCGTCAGGATTCATTCGAGTGCTGTTCAGCATGTCTCTTGCGCGTTAGGTCCACCGAATCAGCCCGCCTTAGTCGGCGGCAAGCGACTCAATGGGAACAGTCTGCGCAGTGATTTGCGCAGATGGTTGCACGGATCCAAAACTTCAGTCGCACTGATCGGATTAGTCGTCAAGCAAAGGCTGCCCGCGGTCGCTCGTCGGCCCGTGACCGGCCGCCAGGCGCGCCCTTGGTCCTGGTGTCGGAGTGCTCCTGGCCGCATCTGCAAAGCCCGAGCGATACTCGTCTTCCAGTTGGGCTACAGGTGTCCGAACGAGTCCGCCGAGGCCTGAAGCGGCAGCCGAAAGACACGATCCTCTCCCAACCGGAGGCACCGGAGATAGGGGAGAAAGACCCTACCGTGCGCGGGTACCCCGTCCTAACGTCTAGATCAAAGGCGAAAGCACCTGGAGAGAGGCCCGACATAGATATCGAGGTCAAAGGCCCTATTTAACTTGTGTACGCGGACGTATCTCCGAGCACGCCGAAGTCATCAATGAGGAGATGGAGACACCATGTTGCTTGAACCACCCACCGTGGTTTCGCAGAATGAGATAACCCTGAGCGTGCGGGAGATCGAGCCGCTGCTGCAAGCGCCCCCGATGGATGTTGCGCCCTGGCCCGGCGCCACCATCACCCTCAAGGACGGTCGCACGATGTACATCCGGGAGGCAACCCTCGAGGAAGCTCCGGCAATGATGGGTTACATGAAGCGTGTCATGGAGACGGACCACGACTTCTACGACGTCGTGGGAGCCAGGGTCCATGCAGAGATCGCCGGGTGGTACCGCAAGCGGCTGAAGGATCCTTACACCCTCCTTGGGCTCATTGACGGTGAGTGGGTCGGTTTCGCGAATGGCCGCCTGATGAACGAGGACATCAACATCAGCTTGCACACGATGGCTCTGGCCCGCGGTGGGCGCATTGGCGCGATCATGTACTACGTCAAGACCTGGTACGCCTTCGAGATCCTGGGGAGCAAGGAGTTCTGGGCGACGTACGAGAGCTACAACGGGTGGCACCGTTGGGGGCTCGGGATGGCGCAGCCCTCCTACCCATGGCCCGAGTACCAGCACGAGCTGGGAGGGGCGAGGGTCTACTACGTCACGAAGAAGTACTGGGACGCCGTCGTCAAGGACTACGTGCGTCAGATGGTCGGTGCCGACCTCGAGTTTGAGGTCCCGGCCGAGATCGTCAAGGCGAACGAGCACCTGAAGATCCCACAAGACGTGACCGTGTAGTCATGACCGTGGGACAGCCCTACGCGGGTGGATCCAAAGGTGCGATCGAACCGGACGTGACGATCGAACGCGAGATCGCCGAGGTCGTTCGTGGCAGCTACGCGCGGGCCACTGGCCAAACGTCCCGCCGGCGGATCGGTGCCCGCGAGCTGTTCTCCGAGGTACTCGATTCGGACAGCTTCCGGAACTGGGACACGGACCTTGTGGCCGTTTGCGCCGGTCCGGAGTACGTGGATCAGCTGGCCGAGGCGCGAGAGGCCTCCGGTGAGGACGAGGCCGTGATAACTGGGGAAGGCAGGATACGGGGCCGTCGCGTCTGCGTGGTTGCCTGCGAGTTCGCCTTTTTGGGAGGCACGATCGGTGTCGCTGCGGCGGAACGGCTAACGCTCGCGATCGAGCGCGCCACAGCTGAGCGACTCCCGCTAGTGGCTTCGCCGGTGTCCGGCGGCACGAGGATGCAAGAGGGGACCGTCGCGTTCTTGCAGATGGTCAAGATTGTCCAGGCCCTCATGCAGCACCGCAGAGCCGGCCTTCCCTATCTCGTGTACCTTCGCCACCCGACCACCGGTGGGGTCTTTGCCTCGTGGGGGTCTTTGGGGCAGCTCACCGGAGCGCAGCCGGGAGCCTTGATCGGCTTCCTCGGGCCACGAGTTTACGAAGCGCTCTACGGAGCTTGCTTTCCGGAGGGGGTCCAAGTCGCCGAGAACCTGTACCGCTTGGGCCTTGTCGACGCCGTTCTCGCGCCGGGAGACCTCGCCGAGATCGCCGACCGGGCACTTGACGTGATGTGCACGGCAACCGGAGAGATCCCCGCCGGGAAGGCGCCGCCGGACGAACTCATAGACGACATCCCTGCATGGGAGTCGATCCGGCGCACCCGTCGGATCGAGCGCCCAGGAGTCGAGGAGCTGCTCCGTGCCGCGTCACACTCGGTCACCATCCTGAGCGGGACCCAGGAGGGCGAGCGCAGCGGTGGTCTCATCCTGGCCATGGCCAAGTTCGGAGCGGCGCCATGTGTGGTGGTGGGGCAGGATCGCCTCTTTCCACGGGAGGGTAGACCGCTTGGACCCGACAGCCTCCGAGAGGCGCGACGTGGAATGAGCCTGGCGGCCGAGATCGGGCTGCCGTTGCTCACGATCATCGACACGCCGGGTGCAGCACTCTCCAAAGAGGCAGAGGAAGGTGGGCTTGCTGGTGAGATCGCCCGGTGCCTCGCCGACATGGTGACCATCCCGGTGCCCACGGTGTGTCTGTTGCTCGGAGAGGGGGCAGGCGGGGGAGCACTCGCACTGTTGCCCGCCGACCGCGTCGTGGCCGCGCAGCACGGGTGGGTCGCACCGCTTCCCCCCGAGGGCGCCTCGGAGATCCTCTACAGGACAGTCGAGCGAGCCCCCGAGCTCGCAGCGGCCCAGGGTGTGCGATCGATAGATCTGGCCGCCGCCGGCATTGTCGACCGGATCGTGCCCGAACGACCCGACGCTGCCGAAGAGCCACGGGAGTTTCTTGGTCGCCTCAGCAAGACCCTCGAGTACGAGCTGACGTCGCTTATCCGCTGGGACAAGACGGAGCGTCTCGGTGCCAGGCATCGGCGGTACCGAAGGCTGGGCCTACATCCAGAGCCATAGAAGAAAAGGAGTTCCGAACAACATGTTGCAGCCGATCGAAGTCAGAAAAGTCCTCCTGCAAAAGGTGACCGACGCGTCGGGGTTGGAGGAGCTGATCGACAAGGGCGTCTTCCGGGCCGACGACGTGGTTGGTGTCGTCGGGAAGACCGAAGGCAATGGCGGTGTCAACGACTACACGCGCCTGCTCGCCGATCGCGCCTTCCGGGAGGTTCTCGTGGCCAAGGGGACCCGGAGCTGGGACCTTGTCAGGCAGATCCCGCTTGCCTGGTCGGGAGGCACGGACGGGGTTCTCAGCCCCCACGCGACGATCTTCGCAAAGGTTCCAGCAGAGAGCGCGCCGGTCACTGACGAGCCCCGCCTTTCCGTCGGCGTGGCCATGAGCGACCCGATACTGCCTGAGGAGATCGGCCACACCGCGATGATCGAGAAGGTCGCCGCCGGTGTCCGCAAGGCTATGGAGTCCGCCGGCATCACCGATCCAGCGGACGTGCACTATGTCCAGACGAAGACTCCCCTGCTCGTTCTGGACACCATCAACGACGCCAAACGCCGGGGGCACAAGGTGTGGACTGAGGACACTCTGGAGTCGATGGACCTGTCGAACGGCACGGCCGGGCTCGGGATCGCCGTTGCCCTGGGTGAGATCGAGATGCCGACAGACGAGCAGGTGATGAACGACCGCTCCCTCTACTCGTCGGTGGCGTCGTGTTCCTCAGGTGTGGAGCTGGACAGGGCCCAGATCGTCCTGGCGGGCAATGTGCGCGGGATCGGTGGCCGCTACCGGATCGGCCACTCGATAATGGAAGACGCCCTTGACATCGACGGGGTCTGGAAGGCGATCCGCAACGCCGGCCTCGACGACCTTCCGGCCGACTGCCCCCACCCGCGTCACTTGAAGGGGCGACTTGTCAACCTGTTCCTCAAGTGCGAAGCCGACCCTTCGGGCCATGTACGCGGCAAGCGCAACATCATGCTGGACGACTCGGATGTCCACTGGCACAGGCAGATCAAAGCCTGCGTCGGTGGTGTCGCAGCAGCCGTGAGCGGGGACCCTGCCATCTTTGTGTCCGTGTCGGCAGCGCACCAGGGCCCCGCCGGCGGCGGGCCCGTGGTGGCGATCGTGGATCTGGGCTAGCCGAAATCACCGAGACAGTCGGGCCTGTGGGCCCGACTGTCTGTTGCGGAACGGGAGAAGCGATGTCGCAGAAACAGGCATCACCGGCGTGGGCGAGCACCGCGGTCGGCGAGTTGCTATGCGGTAGGAGACAGGACGCAACCGTTCTCGCGGCGACCAGGGTGGCGTCGTATCTGAGTTTGCCGGATCCCGGGTCCTGCATTCCGCTGCTGGCGTTGTTGAGCGAGCAGGCGGTGCGTTTGCCGATAGGTGTCGTAATCGCAGCGGCTTCGCTTCCCGAGGCGGGGAGCACCGTCAGAATTGGTGAAGGGTCGATTGTCGCTCGGGACCGCACCTGGCGGCCGGTGCGGTGGTGGGACCCGCGTCCGCACCTGGTCAGTGAGGACATGTTTCTGTA